>Ga0209490_10000454_pt1 | contig 41298 bp, 30 predicted proteins | sample MAT06_FD_187209 | JGI IMG/M metagenome (GOLD analysis project Ga0209490, IMG submission 187209) | Freshwater microbial communities from Lake Fryxell liftoff mats and glacier meltwater in Antarctica - MAT-06 (SPAdes) (version 2) | ecosystem: Environmental > Aquatic > Freshwater > Ice > Liftoff...
AAGCGATAGAATCGCTGCATTCATCGGCAAAATTAGGGTGCAATTTTTCTATCGCTTGATTTGGGTTTATGTATCTGTAATATTCCAATTCCGTTTCACTCCATTGGCCTATAACAGCTACTTTGACGGCATTTACCATTTCGTGCATGCAAGATGCTGCAACACATTACCTAAAAAAAACTTCCGATGCGCAATGCAGCATGGACCATTTAACCCAGAATGCGCATTGGGATTCGGCATGAAGTGCTAAACCCCAAAGATAGCAAGTGCTCTCGCCAGATTTTTATTTGAAAGCGTATTAGAAATCCGTTGAAAATCAAAATCGAGAAAGCACCCGTCATTGTAGACTTTCAGCGACGTAATAGATTCCATCTGCAAAATATGGGCTAAATCAACACAGCCTCAAGATGTGTTCTATATGAGGGGTCCAATTTAGACTCTCTTTACGCTCCAATGATGCGCATAAGCTTTTCCACGGCGCCATCCCACAACATCTTGTATTCTTCCATTTCGTCGGGTTCTGTAAAATCGGTAATAATTAGGGCGACATCACCGGTCATATCGTCGTGACGGATCCTCATCTCAAAGTAGGTCTTTTCCTTTGTTTCATCGATCCAATGAAATTTCACGGAAATATTTTTTTTCACAGTATCCAATTCGGCGCTTCTTTGCTCACCTTCCCAAATAAATGTATAGACTTCGCCCTTCACATTTACATCATCGGCAAACCATTCCGCCAATCCACTGGGAGTGCTTATACATGTGAACAGAATGTGGTCGGAAGTTTTCATGATGTACTCCAGCTCCATTTTTGTCTTTGTCATCTCGTTGTTGTTGGGTTTTTGCAAGTTTAGTGTTTTTCTCTCACAATGCCGTGAGATTTTTAGAGGTACAATTTGGTAAAAGTCTTGATCGCACTTTTCTATTTATCAATTCCGATTATATTTGCGCCCGCTAAAAAATGGCGGGGTAGCTCAGATGGTTAGAGCGCATGATTCATAATCATGAGGTCTCGGGTTCAATTCCCGATCCCGCTACAGATAAAAGAAAAAGGCCACTTATGTGGCCTTTTATATTGGTGTTCAGAGAATTCGTTAATTAATAACGGTTTGACTTGTAACCACCGCCATCGCTTCCACCACCGTCGCCAAAGCTATTGCGTGGACGATCATTGGTACGCGGAGCACGCTCTTCTGCTTCTTTCACTGCGATCTTCCTCCCTTTTACATCAGCCTGGTCAAGCTGTGAAATTGCGTTGCGCGCCTCTTCATCCATAGGCATTTCAACAAAACCAAATCCACGTGAGCGGCCGGTTTGTTTGTCTGTAATAACCCTTGCAGAAGCAACGGTTCCAAATTGAGCAAAAACTTCTGTGAGCTCGTCGCTCGAAAGGCTATAACTTAAGCCTGAAACAAAAATGTTCATCTAAAAAAAATTGTTTAATGATACTAATTTCAACTGAACTCTTTGTACTTCTTTGTAAACAAAAAAGTTACGAAGAATCAGTTTGCGTCAAATGTAATTAAGCTTTTTGATTAAAGCACTATCTCTCATAACATTTAATGGAAAAATAGGGAAACAATAACGCGCCTAGAAAGCCTTCTAGTTGCGCGAATAAGGAGTTTCTAGGCTGAATTCCGGTATTCGGACATTGAAAAAACCTTTATTGCCAATGGTTTGCATGGTGTAAAACCCTTTCATTTTACCTCTTTCGGTTCTCAAATCACAGGCACTTCTATAGGAAAACTTTTCTCCGGGTAGCAAAACGGGTTGTTCGCCGACAACCCCTGGACCTTCAATTTCGCGGTGAATCCCGCAAGAATCATATATGAACCAATGGCGACGGAGTAATTGAATAGAAAAGTCATTTCGATTCTCGAGGCAAATAGCATACGAGAAAACAAAATTCTGATTTAGGGGATGACTTAGAATCATTTCGTATTTAGTGTCTACAGAAATGAATACTCCGGCACTTACTTCGGTTATCATTGCATTCAATAGGTTGTTCAGGTGAATGCAAGGATAAGAATTCTTTCTGACATGATGAAATTTACTTTTCTTTTGATACAGATTTTCACGTTTTACATCAATGAAAGCAACTAAAAAACCAGTATTGGCAGTACTCACAGGTGCTGGGATGAGCGCTGAGAGCGGAATTTCTACCTTTCGGGGTGCAGGAGGTCTTTGGGAGGGACACCGAATAGAAGATGTGGCTTCTCCAGAGGGATGGTATCGAAATCGAAATTTGGTGCTCCACTTTTATAATCTGAGGAGGAAAAATGTAATGGAAGCCAAGCCCAATGCTGGTCATTTAATTTTGGCCGAAATGGAAAAAGATTTTGATGTGCGCATCGTAACTCAAAATGTCGACGATTTGCATGAAAGGGCTGGCTCTTCGCAGGTTATGCACATACATGGCGAAATACGGAAAAGCCGAAGCACCATTGATCCTTCTCTTGTTTATGATATCAATAGGGTGGAATTGAACGAAGGCGATATATGTGAAAAAGGGTCTCAACTTCGTCCGCACATTGTTTGGTTCGGAGAAGAAGTCCCATTGATTGGGAAGGCAGTTGAATGGATTTCTTTGGCCGATTTTTTTGTGGTTGTGGGCACATCTTTGCTTGTTTATCCTGCCGCAGGACTGATTATGGTTCCAGGTAGCAACGTCAAAAAGTTTGTTATCGACCCAGAAATTCCAGATGTAAGCGCTGTCCAGAATATTGAACTCATTCCTGAAAAGGCATCCACCGGTCTGGTGTTGCTGAGAAATCGATTGAATACGTTTTGTATGGCCTGAGGGCTCCTTAAACCCAGAATCCGCATTGGAAATCTATTGCAGCGCTACCCACCTTTGATATCAAGCACTTTCTCGATTTTTATTCTTGATGTATGAATATACACCATCAAATAAAAATCTGGCGACAGCACTTGCTATCTTTGGGGTTTCTACCAAATCATATCGAATCCCAATGCGGATTCTGGGTTTAATTCAATGCACTGAAACGAAATTGGAATATCACGTAAATCCAAACGGTATAAGAATTACAGGGCGTGTAGTATTCATAGAATGAGGAAGCGTAACATCGGCTACAGCGAGACATAGAACAGGTTTTCACAACATCCATTATGGTCCTACCGGCGGCGGTCCGGGCTCTCCGAGGTAGGATATAAAAGTTAACAGATCTGTTATGTTCGTTACTCCATCACCTGTAATATCTCCAATACAAATAAGTGATGAGCAACCATAGTTTGATATCAAAATCAATAGATCTGTAATATTCACAATTCCATCGTCGTTTAGATCTGCCGCCATGAAACCTCCATCCATTACATAAACTAGCTTCTTCTGGGTAGTGCTAAAATCGCCGGAAACATCTTTTGATCTGAAAAAGAGAGTATGATATCCTCCTATAACTCCTTCTAAAGGCACGGTGAACAATCCCTCAAATGATATTTGCTGTGGAAGTATAAAACTCGGACTGTCATTATATCCAGGATCATTGTCTATGTAATATTCTATTCTCTCTAAATTTGGTGTGGGTTCTTCCTCCCGCAATACATACACTGATTTTACCTGGGTTGTGCTCCACTGTCCAAAGTTGTCTTTCACTCGGATATTGACATCATGAAAACCTTCTTCTTCAAACATAAAACTGAGTACACTACCAAAATTATCGAGATTGGAAATACTGAATTCTGGCGTATTGTCTATTCCCGGATCTGATCCAACAAAAAGTGATACTATTTCTGTATTCGGATCGTCAACCCCATTTCCATTTTCATCGTCCAACCAAAAAACCGTTTTAACTTGAGTTACTCCAATACTTCCGTCGGAATCGTATGACCTAAACATTATTTGATGAAAGCCTTCACTTAAGTTTGAAGCACTGATAATAGTGGTGAAATCTACACTGCTTTCAGGATTTGCAGTAGAAACGAATGTGCCCGTGCCGAATCCATTGTCGGTGTCTATTACATATTCAAATCCAATAATATTTGCAAGTACATTTTCTGGTTTGATCTCGAAACTGCGCTCTTGTGTTAAACTAAAATTCCCATTAAAATCAATGAGTCTAAGACCTATGATGTGAACACCGGGCTCTAAAGATGCAATGTCTGCAAACATAAACATGGGGCCTAACAAAGCATCAGTAAACACATAGGGAATGCCTAAACCAATGCCAGGATCTTGATCGAAAAAATACTCTGCAACGAGAACAGGAATTTCAGTGGTCGAAGTGCTGATTATGGTCACAGGCATCAATGTGATACCCGGCTCAACACATGGAAGTACATCCATTGAACTAATAAGAGGATCTAAACTAAGTCCCGATGTTCTGTAAGAATTTATTTCTCCGTCGTACATGCCGGCAGTACCTCCATTTGATGTAATTCCCACAGCGGGGGAGAAGTCAATGGGCATCCACTGCATATCTCCAACTCCTCCGATAAAATAAGGTGTGTCTAAATTGAACTGATTGGAGCTATTGCAAAATACTTGACACTGATCATTCACTTCGCCTCCCGTATCTTCGGGTAAAGCAGGCATGGACTGATTGAACAAATTGAAAGTGATGATACAGTCATCGATGTTTTCGAATTGATGATTGAAAAATATATTTTCTTCCAATATACTTGATTGAAATCTTGATAGTCCACCGGCAACAGTATTGCTGACAAAGAAATTCGGGAAACTCCCCAATTGTTCTATACTTAAAGTACTCGGAGCGGTGCCGTCAAATGATCCGATAAAATTATTTCGGATTGTATTTCCGAAGCCACCAAATCTGAGAGAAAGTTGTCCGGGAGAGGCGGCTTGAATGTAGTTTCGCTCAATAAAATTGTTGGACGAAAGACAATTTACATTTGAAATAAGGCAACTTTCGACATTGGTAAATGAAGCACTGATGATGAGTTGATTGATTATTAACCCTGAAATATTGCAACCACTGCTGCCCGCAGCTAGGTGTATTGTACCGAAAGAACCAAGATCATTGATGTCCGAATAAATATTGTTGATTCCCAAAAAATAACCTGAGCCTCGAATTATTGCTGGCACATTGATATTAACATTTTCTATGAAACTCGAACACGACAACCATGGTCCTGTGCAAACATTCTCTACCCATATCTCATACCCAGGCACCCAGGCATTTACAGCAGCTTGCAGCGAGTGAAACTCTGCTGTGCTTGTGGAAAGCGGATTTACCCGTATCACATTTGGTATTGGCTCCTGTGCCCTCAATACCTGTGAGCATAGGAGTGCTAAGAGGAAATAGTAACGCATTATTTCCTCGATTTGGTTTTGATCTCTACTGTAGATCCGCTTGTAGTAGTGCCGGTGCTACTTCCCGAAACCAACCAAACACTTGGTATTGGAGGCATTCCACTTGGCTTATAAGGAAGAGCTCCACCGTACATCACACGAGTCTTTCCATCTGCACCAGGTATCAAAATAGGGTTCGCAGGATTGGGGTTGTACAATTTATAGACGTAATCAGGGCTAATACTCATATCGAAACAATACAAGGAATCGGGTTCAACATTCGAAATATTATTATTAACGATCCCGCCATAATTGGTAGCCAAAAAATTACTTCGTCCAATGTTGTGGGTTACACTTAAATTAGAACTGTTGATTGCATCAATTTCACTGTTTTCAAAGTAGTTGTTTTGTACGACAGAGTTTTTAAATACATTATCCGGAGCACCCAGAAAGAGGTTATTTAGGATGAGGCCATTTCCGGAAGAAACGTTGATGGCGTGCGTAGATGATCCATTGATATTCTTAATGTAATTGTTGGAGATGAGATAGTTTGTAGCATTCAAAATATCGACTAAAATAGGAGCGGAGCCTTCAATGAAATTTTGTGTGAGCACTACGTTTTTGGCTATTCCCGTTGTTCCTAATCTTAGGCTGTTTGTGATCCTGTTTCTGCTAATTTCAAGGCTATCGCATTGCTCCACAATGCCATTGGTTATTGTCATTCCCTGAATGGTGGCTCCACTTCCTCCAAGTTGGAAAGAAACGTTTGAAATGGTGGCTGGCCTGAAATCCCATTGGGTGCTATCAGTTACCCAATTATCTTGAAGGAAATACCCAGGACCATAAATTGTAATGTTTCTATTTACGATCACATTCCCATAACTGATGTCCGAATGCTCCACAATGATGATGTCTCCAGTGACACAATCGTCGATGGCGGTTTGAAGATTGTTGTATGGTGATGAAACTCCTGTGTTGTTCACCCTGCGGCGGGTTTGAGCATCAACAAAAGTTGTAGAGAGTGCAAAGATCAAGAAAAATGCCAGGTGCTTGAGCATGTTCAATTGGTTTTGGTTGTTAATGGTGGGCGATTATAAATTCTGTAATCTATTGAAAAAAAGGGAGAATTTTGTTCCCTCAAAGGTTCTCTCGTGATTTTTCATTCAATATTATGATAAGAATGCACAATCAATTTCTAAAAGTAAGATTTCCTGCTTTTATAAGTCGAAATTACTGATGTGATTGGAGATCAAACGTAAGATTGAGTATTTGGTTATATCTGATCGATTTTCGGAGCGAATAGGGGGAAATTCGGTACAAAGAAAAAGCCGTCCTTTTCAAGACGGCTTTTTCTGAAGTCCAGGGAATCCCTAAAAATCTGATTATTAGGCTGAAACCTTATTCATGTTGTCAAGAACATTCATCACTTCTTTCACGGATTTAGCACTGGAATGCAGTGAATCCATTTCTTCTTTGTTCAGCTTCAATTCTATAACTTTCTCAATTCCATTTTTCCCGAGTTTTACGGGTACACCCAAGTAAATATCCTTCAGTCCGTATTCACCGGTAAGCCATGTGCAACAAGGGAATATTCTTTTCTGATCTCTTACAATGGCTTCAACCATTTGAGCAGCAGCGGCTCCTGGAGCGTACCATGCTGAAGTGCCCAATAAGTTTACGATTTCTCCACCACCTGTTTTTGTGCGTTCCACAATAGCATTGAGTTTTTCCTCATCAATCAATTCTGTAACAGGAATTCCACCTACCGTGGTGTAGCGGGGCAGAGGAACCATTGTGTCGCCATGCCCGCCCATAAGTACTGCTTGAATATCCTTCGGGCTGCAATCCAGTGCTTCAGCCAAGAACGCTCTGTAGCGCGCTGTATCAAGGATTCCGGCCATTCCAAAGACCTTGGTGCTGTCCACATTTGCAGTGAGGTAAGCGCAGTATGTCATTACATCCAATGGATTGCTCACAACTATGATCTTGGCGTTGGGAGAATAGCGAACTACATTTTCGGTAACACTTTTCACAATGCCAGCGTTTGTTGCGATCAAATCATCGCGACTCATTCCAGGTTTGCGCGGCAGTCCACTTGTAATAACCACAACCTCGCTATCGGCTGTTTTTGAGTAATCGTCAGTGGAACCTATAGTGCGGGTGTCGTATAAATTGATAGGTGCTGTTTCCCATATATCGAGTGCTTTTCCTTCTGCAAACCCGGCCTTGATATCAACCAAGACAACCTCGTTGGCAATTTCTCTGTGTGCCAGCACATCGGCACAAGTTGCCCCTACGTTTCCTGCTCCTACTACTGTTACTCTCATGGTTTTTACTAATAGATTTATTTTGAATAAGGTCAAATATTTTCGGGCACAAAGCTAATCCTGAAATTTGAAAATGCGCATGATGCATGTCAAACTATGGATAATGCTTGAATAGTTCCAGAAATATAGCTCGTCCTACCTTGAATTTTTAAATCTCTTTCTTAGGTTGTTGCCCCTTGGCACGACGAACCAGAACCCGCTGTGCAACCAAAGCAATGCTGAGAAATCACAATATCGCGATTTTGGATAGATTGAAGATCCATTTCCGAAATGTGATTGCCGCTGTGAGCCACCTTTAAATCCAACATCTGATTGAAATCGCAGTCGTACAGATAGCCGTCCCATCTTATACTCAGGGTATTTCTGCACATCAATCCGTCGATGGTAGATGGATTGAAAGCATTAACAAGCATGTCCATATAATCTTCATAATTATCGCTAGCAATCAGGTATTCAAGATATCTAGAAATGGGCATGTTCGTAATAGCCAGAAGCGAATTGAAACGGATTCCAAAGTCATCGTACAAACTTTTTTTAAATTCTCTCTCAAGTCCGGCTTGATCATTAGGTAAAAATGCACCTGCGGGGTTGTATACTAAGTCTAGTTTGAGTCCAGAGTTGGGTTCACCATAACCAACGCTATTCAACATTTTTAGAGCTTCTATGCTCTTGTCGAAGACACCATCGCCACGTTGCTTATCTGTGCGTTCTTTTTTGTAAAAAGGCAAAGAAGAAACCACATGTAACTTATGAATTGCAAAAAACTCAGGTAGGTCGTGATACTTTTTATTGGCCAAAATGATGGTCAGGTTGCAGCGAACTATGATGTCCGCAACACCTGTTTTCCGAGCTTCCTCGATGAACCATCTGAAATCCGGATTCATTTCAGGTGCTCCGCCTGTAATATCAAGTGTATGGGCGCCACTTTCAGCAAGCTTTATAAGACAAAGAGTCATTGTTTCTCGGGCCATGATTTCTTTGCGATCTGGCCCGGCATCCACATGGCAATGGCTACAAACCTGATTGCACATATATCCGACATTCACCTGAAATATTTCAAGTTTAGAAGGTCTCAGACTTTTGATTCCTAGGGATTCAATTTTTTTCTTGAATGTAGGTAGACCGGCCTCACCAAAGATGCCATTGCTCATGAACTTCAATTGTTCTGCAGGGTCGGCTAGGTTGTTGTGTCGGGCGTGAAGGGATTTGTTCATCTATAGAGAATTACAAAGAAAGCTTGTCAACTTTATTCATCATTTGCACCCCATGAACCAGTGTGGCACCACCGCGTATAGCTGCCGCTACATGAATAGCCTCCATCATTTGTTCTTTCTCAATTCCTTTTTGGAGGCAATCCGTGGAGTAAGCATCGATACAATATGGACATTGCACGGCGTGAGAAACAGCCAAAGCGATCAAACTTTTTTCTCGAGCTGTGAGAGCTCCTTCCTCAAAGACTTCACCGTAATAACTAAAAAATTTGTCGGCAAGGGCTTTATCCCATTCTCCAATATTTCCGAATTTCTGAAGGTCTTTCGGATTGTAATACGTCTGTTCCATTGTTTTAATTTTTAGTAAAAGTGCGACTTCATGGAGGTTAGCCCAAACTTTTCGATGAAATGTTAAGTATTAGATATAAATTGAGGAACATCTAAAAAACATCTTTCGCATTTCGACCAAATTCAAAATTATAGTAATTCTGATAAATTGGTTCGGGCCAAATCCCGTGATAAGAAAGCTCTTGAATGCGTGCATCCATCATGCGGGATTTGTCTCCGCGAAACAAAAACAGGCTTTTAGAGGTCCCCTTGAAATGTTGTTTTTGTGGAATCACCTATGTTCTATACGAACGAAATCATCTCACAAAATTTCTTCATACGAATGGAATTCCTCCTTGAAACCCCGCAGATGTGACGTCTTTCTTAGATTGTAGAAAAATACTTATACAAGTTATACCAATTCGGCCTCTGGGTTAAATAGTCCAAACTATTTTATACGCATGATGTGGCAAATGCCGTGAAATGAACTGCTATAGGCCAATGGAGTGAAACGGAATTGGACTATTACAGATACATAAACGGTATTATTCCGATGAGCATTGGAGAGCATGGCGCCCGCTTCGCGAGCGAGCTCCTGGAGGCATTGAGGTGGTTTTGAGTAGTAACATTTCGCTCCTCTGAAGTTTAAATTAGAGATTCCCTAAAGATTACCAACCCACTCAAAACTACTCTAAAGTTTCAATGTTCACTTGATTCATCAACAAAGGATGTGGGGATAACATAACTTCCGATTGTATCAAAAAGTTCTGATTAATGCATTTATTTGCCAAGATGAGAGAAGGATGCGGTAGAGGTTCCCAAAGGAGAAAGATGAATTTTTGAGATCGAATTGCACCAATTGTCAGTATAAGAACAGTAATGATAAGAATAGTTTTATGGATAAAGATCACAAAGTAGCCAGCAAGTTTAAACCCAGAACATGGAACGAAACCAAGAGCAATGATTCATGGTCCCTTTTTAAAATAATGGGTGAATTTGTTGAAGGATACGATCGACTTGGGCAGATTGGTCCCTGCGTTAGTATTTTCGGATCAGCACGCACTAAGCCTGAGAATAAATATTACGAATCAGCCCGCGACATTGCATTCAGGCTCACACAGAAGGGCTACGGTGTAATAACAGGCGGTGGACCCGGCATTATGGAAGCAGCGAATAAAGGAGCACGCGAAGGCGGCGGAAATTCTGTGGGATTAAATATCGTTTTGCCTTTTGAACAGCACGGCAATCAATATGTAGATCACGATAAAAGCATCAACTTCGATTATTTCTTTGTGCGAAAAGTGATGTTTGTAAAATATAGTCAGGGTTTCATTGTAATGCCCGGTGGATTTGGCACGATGGATGAGCTTTTTGAAGCCTTGACTCTTATTCAAACCAATAAAATAGGACGTTTCCCTATTATTCTTGTTGGGCGCGATTTTTGGCAAGGTTTGTTTCATTGGATTAAAGAAATTTTGGATGAAACTGAAAAGAATATCAATACCGAAGACATGCTGCTTGTTAGTCTAGTGGATACACCAGAAGAAGCCGTCAACGAAATCGATAAATTCTACTCGCATTATCTTCTTAAACCAAACTTCTGATAATTGGAAGAATTCATCTCATGAAGAAAAGTCACATAATTTTGGTTTCTGCTATCGCATTTTTCGCGGTTGCCATTCCATGGTATGCGGCACTTTCAGAGGATTTTAGGAAAGATTCGAAAGGAGAAATTCGAGGCCCCGAGAGTTTTACTTTTCTAAATCAGGCTGCCAATAAACTTGAAATTCCGGGAGATAAAAAGTACTGGAATCAAGTTTGGGACAACATGCGTGGGCTATACCTCAATGGGGAGGGCAATATTTCGATTTTGCATATGGGTGGATCGCACGTACAAGCCGGAATGCTTACCGATAGAATGAGATATAATTTTCTATCTGTTTCCGCTGGACTCGAAGCTGAACCCGGATTTGTTTTTCCATACAAAATAGCAGGCACCAACAGTCCGAGAAGTGTTCGTTGTCAGTGGACCGGCAATTGGAAAGGTTGCAGAAGTGCTCTCAGTACCGATAATTGTGAATGGGGTGTTTCAGGAATCAATGCGAGCACATCAGATGGCCTTGTTTCTATAAAACTTTGGGTTACAAACCACGACACTATTTCAAGAAAATTTGATGTAGTAAGGCTCTTTACACCTGCCGAAAACATGGACTCCTGGAATATGCAAGTGGATAGCGTTTCATTCACTCACAAACATATCCGGAAACATGGTTACACTGAATTCTCTCTGTCAGAATTGACTGATACCTTGCGAATGACTTTCTCCAAAAAACACCTTGAAGTCGGCTCATTTCTGCTACAGGGATTTTACCTTGGATTGAGTGAAAAGAATGCAATGCCCGGTGTAACGTACAATGCGATAGGTGTTAATGGCGCTGGTACATACAGTTATTTGAGAGGTGAAGATTTCCAAAAACAGATGAATGGAATAAATCCGGATGTCGTGGTTTTTGGTATTGGTGTAAATGATGCCAATGTTCCAGAAGGAGATTTCAATTCAGCTTTATACGAGGCGCGTTACGACTCACTAGTCAGTATAATTCGATCGGTAAATCCAGACTGTGCTTTTTTGTTTATTACCAATAACGACACCTATTACCAAAAGAGATATCCCAACAAAAACGCCATTAAAGTGCAGGAAACGATGCGTCGACTGGCTATAAAGCATGGAGGTGCTGTTTATGATCTTTTTGATGTAATGGGCGGACTTGGCTCTATTACTAAATGGAAGAACGCAAGTCTGGCTTCTTCTGATTTGATACACCTCACCAAAGAGGGATATGAGTTGCAAGCTGATATGATGTTCACTGCAATTCGAAACGCTTTGGGCGACTTTATGGATAGCCAAGGTTTACAGTAATTTTTTTGTTGGTTTAAAGAAGGCAGTGCGTTCTACCTTTGCAATATGATAGCTGTAATTTCTCCTGCTAAGTTGATGGAAACGGAAACAAAATATCCATCTGTTCTCCATTCTATGCCCGAAATGCTTGATGATGCAGAAAAACTGATGATCAAGCTAAAGAAGCTCCCTGCCTCAAAAGTGGGAGAATTGATGGATCTAAGTAAAGACCTTGCAGACTTAAACAAACGTCGCTATATGGAATGGCATCGACCGTTTGCGCCTGAAAATGCGAAGCAGGCAGCCCTTACTTTCAGTGGAGAAGTATATCGTGGTTTGAGTGCAACGACCTTGTCAAAGCCCGATCTCGTATTCGCACAAAAGCATCTGCGAATTCTGAGCGGTCTCTATGGTATTTTAAAGCCTCTGGACCTGATGCAACCATACAGATTAATGATGGGCACACCATTTTCGTACAGCGGTAAACTGTCGAATTTATATAAGTTCTGGGGCGACAAAATTGCATATTCCCTGGCTCATGAAATGAAGGAAAAGGATGTACTTGTAAACCTTGCTTCATCGGAATACTTTAAAGCCATTCCACTTAAAGTGTTGAATAGAAAGGTGATAACATGTGAGTTTAAAGAGTTGAAAAATGATAAATTTGTAACGGTGATGACCTTTACAAAACAGGCTCGTGGTATGATGGCACGGTACATGATTGAAGAGCGTATCACAAAGGCAGAAGATCTGAAGGGATTTCACTCAGAGGGCTACGAGTATAATGATAAATTGTCGAGTTCAGACCTTTGGGTATTTTCAAGAAGAATCCCGCCAAAGAAAAAAAAGTAAAACCAATATCAAACGAACAACGAAATGAAATTTAAGCAAATTACAGTCTTGGCCATTGCGGCTCTCATGGGAACTGCGGCTTTGGCGCAATCGAAAGCAAAACTACTAACTCACCGCGATAGCGTTAGTTATGCCCTTGGAATAACACTTGCTGAAGAATTGAAGAAAAAAGGCATAGTGGAAGTTGACATGGATCAGTTAATGACCGGATTGAAAGATCAACTTGAAGGAAAAGCAATACTCGATGCAGGGGAAGCTGGAAAATATGCAAGTGCCGAAAGTAAAAGAATGCAAGAGGTAGCGAAAGAGGAGAACAAGATAGAAGGTGCAGATTTTTTGGCGAAGAACAAAACAGAAAAAGGTGTGATGACAACGCCTAGTGGTCTGCAATATAAGACAACTAAAGAGGGCACCGGTATTTCACCAGACACGAATGACAAAGTAACGGTTCATTACACAGGCACATTATTGGATGGTACTAAATTCGATAGCTCTGTGGACAGAGGTCAGCCGGCTACTTTTGGTCTCAACCAAGTTATAAAAGGATGGACCGAAGGATTGCAATTACTAAAGGAAGGAGGAAAGGCTACATTTTATATTCCTTACGAGTTGGCCTACGGGCAAAATGGTTCTCGCACCATTCCGGGCTGTGCTACACTGATCTTCGATGTGGAATTGATTAAAGTTGAAAAAGTAGATTAAGGAAATCCCTAAATAGAATTCTTACAAATGAAAAAGCCCCTGTTAAAAGGGGCTTTTTTTATGACATCAATTTTTATTTTTTAGGTCTCTTGAAAAGGTAGCGGGTAATAAATATACCCGTGCTGGATTCGTGTCCGTAGGCAGCACTCGATACATTCGACAACTCCCAACCCTCTTCAGATAAGTCTCCGAGTTTATCGCCAATCATTTGGTCATTGAAACGGATATTTTGGAAGTTAATTCCTACTAGGCTGAAGAAATTCTCCATTTTCACGTCCTGCATTTCACCACTTTCATTGGTGAGAATCATCCTACTTCGTCCAAGTCCACCGGGAACCACTGATTCTACAGTGGTCATTTGATAGAACTCATAAATCTGGCTGAAACCCATGGTTGAGATCGCCAGCAACATCAAGGTAAAAACAACTTTTTTCATTTTGCTTTGAGGTATTTGATTTTGCAGGCAAGATCGCAAGGAATGGGCCAAAAACAATTCAAAGACATTTTTTTTCAATTCAAGGAATCCTCAAAAACCCCTTTTACCTTTTCCAAAAGTAATGTATTACGGGCTTATAGTATAATTAAATCCCGCAAAATACCTTACCAAATAGGACTTGCAGAGCATCAAGGCCCGATAGAATCAGGAGACGCATATTCTACGACAGCTAAAAATTAAACATTTTTTAGATGTTCAATTAAACAACTTATCATGTTGATCATTGTTAGGATCAATACCTTTACCCTTTCTTATCGAATTATGAATAGATTTTTAATTTTTTTGAGTGTCATAGCGGGACTAATTATAATTGTTGATCTATACAGCTATAAGGGATTCTGGTTGATTTCTCAGTCATGGACCGAGGGAGCTCGCAAGTTGGGAAGGTTGCTCTACTGGATTCCTACTGCAATCACCCTTGCTCTTTTTGTCACGTTGGCATTGGGCTTCGATTATTTCATGGGCAATAAGATGTATGGCTTCATGTATTTTGTGACAGGTTTTGCCTTTGTCTTTTTCTTGCCAAAACTATTTTTTGCTGGCTTTCATGCGATAGAAGACATAGGGCATTTGCTGAGGCTTGGAGGTTCATTCGTAGCGGCAAAAGTGAAGTCGGAACCAGTGGAGCACATCAATCGTTTTCAGTTTTTAACTCAAATAGGAGCAGGAGCGTCCATGCTGGTTTTTGGAGGTTTGTTGTATGGTGTTACCAGGGGGAAATATGCTTTTAGGGTGATTGAACAAGATGTGGCTCTGCGGGGCTTACCGGATGCTTTTGCAGGAGCGCGAATTGTGCATATTTCTGATTTACACCTTGGTTCATTTCTCGATAATTACGATGAAGTGCAGCGGGCTGTAGACATGATCAACAAATTGGATGCGGATTACATCTTTTTTACCGGTGATATGGTAAACAATTACGCAGCCGAAGCTGAACCCTGGGTTGACATCATTGGCTCTATAAAAGCGCGTCATGGAAAGTATTCCATTTTTGGAAATCACGACTATGGCGATTATGCAGAATGGAGCAATGAAAACGATAAGAAAATGAATCTACAGACCCTCATAAACATTCAGAAAAGAATGGGATTCACACTACTCAGAAATGAAAGTACATACCTCGAACACGATGGTCAAAAAATTGCTCTAGTGGGAATGGAAAATTGGGGGAGTGGTTTTGCGAAATATGGCGACCTGAAAAAATCTCTGAGCGGAGTGAAAGATTCGGATTTTAAAATCCTCCTTTCTCATGATCCTAGTCATTGGGAAAAAGAAGTAATGGGCAAAAAAAATATTGCCCTCACATTGGCCGGACACACCCACGGAATGCAGTTTGGAGTAGAAATACCAAGTCTCAATATTAAGTTTTCCCCCGCAAGAATGCGCTACAAACGCTGGGGTGGTCTCTATTCTGAAGGCGATCAAAACCTTTATGTAAATCGTGGTTTCGGATTCCTTGGATTTCCAGGGAGAGTGGGCATTTGGCCTGAAATAACTTTGCTTAAACTCCAGCATGCCTAGCAAATGTATCAAGGGTATTTATGTCTTTTGTATTCTCATGATTGACTTCATGGGTTTCTATGCACGCAAGGCGATCCTTTGAAGAACTGTCTTTTCTGCCTATTATTGGTTCATGAATTTTGGGTGCAGAATGATCGTGAAAGTCTTTCGGGTTTGCGTGGTGCTAGTGCTGGTATTTCTCGCTGCGTTTTCTGATATTCATGCTCAGTTGGGAACAATCAAGTTTCAACAGGTGACCTCTGCCAATGGACTTTCCTATGATTTTGTTCACACCATTGTGCGCGATCGGATAGGCTATATGTGGTTTGGCACAAGGGCTGGTTTGAATCGTTATGATGGATTTGAAATGCAAGTTTTTCAGAATAATTTGGAAGACAGTCTCTCCATTTGTGCAAATGGAATTCTTGATAGCTACTGCGATTCAAAAGGTGATTTGTGGTTTGGAACCGCTGATGGGCTCGCCCGATATGACTACGAAAATCAGAATTTCCGAAATTATTATCTACCGCACATGTCGGAAGGCGACATGATAGTGAATTGTTTGGGAGAAGATAAAAATCAAAATCTTTGGGTTGGAACCGCAAATGGTTTATATGCGAAGGAGGCATCAAACGACTATTTAAGGCCCATTTCAACTTTGCAACCTCTACTTTCTAAATTGGATAGCATCGCGATTTTGGATTTGTTTTTCCGTGATGAATACCTGTTTGTAGCAACTGCAAATGATGGACTTTGGAGATTAGATTCCAAAGGTCTTTTTCCTGTAATTTGGAAAACCTCCTCCAACGAGTGGGAAAAAATTTACTCCAATAGAGTTCAAAATGTTTTAGTAGATATCAACGGGGATGTCGTCACCTCCTATGGCGATGGAACCATTGAGCGACGAGACATTGCGCAAAAGACACTTTATACTTACACCGAATTGAATTTGTATGAAAGGGGAGACGTGCAAAACGAGCTATCTGAAATAATGCTAGATAACCAAGGCAATCTTTGGGTTTCTTGCAGTCTTTCTGGACTATCACTTTACGATCGAAGTTCAAATTCTTTTATTCACCTCAAAGATGTTCCCGGAATAACGGCATTTGATAATACGCGTTCTGCGAGAAGTATGTATGTGGACAATCAAGGAACCATTTGGTTGGCAATGCATACCTCTGGAATTTTGTATTTTAATATCATTCGGCAATCATTCATCAACTATCAAAGATCCGACGGAATAAGTGATGCGGAAACAGACGAAAGTCTATTGAGCAACTGGACAAGGACTTTTGCCGAGGGAATTGACAATAGTTTATGGGTAGGAACCACAGACGGAATTTCTATTCTCGATAGGAAGAACCAAGTTTTTTCTGCATTGAGAAATGAAACTAAAACAGATGAAGTCCTTTCAAATAACTCAATTAGATCGCTCTTAAATGTTGATGATCGTTTTATGCTTATTGGAACGGCCAAAGGACTAACAAGGTATGATTTTAAATCAGGTAAGTCCATTAACTACTATCCCGACATCAAGAATCCTTTGACATTGTGCGGTGGCTTCGTGTATGACATTCAAAGAACAAGCAATGGTGACATATATCTCTGTACAAATAAAGGTCTTTGCAGATATAATGTGGATACTGAGATATTCTACAATTGGATCGAAACGCCAGAAATTAAAGAGGTGTTTAAAGAAGGTAACAGAGGATTGGCAATTGATAAGAATGATGTGTTGTGGATCGCAGTTGGAAACGGTGACATCGTTGAATACCACCCAACGGAGAGTCGCATACGCAAACACATTGGACTATTTTCTCATGATGAAGCATCGCGCAATACAACACTCGACATGCTCAACGATGATTCACTGATATGGATCGGATCCTTGGGTGGTTTAATAAAATTCAATAAGCGTTCCGGGGTATTTGTAGTGGTAGATTTTGGCGACAACCCGCCTCCTTTGGTTGTTGGGAATATGTGGAAAGATCAGGCCGGAGTGCTCTGGTTTACAGGAAGTACAGGAATGATTCGATACAACACAATTACGGAAGAAGCCGAATACTTCGATGTGCATCATGGTTTGCCTACAAATTCTTTTCACTTTCAGCACTCCTTTAAAACACATGATGGTTTTTTGTGCATGGCTTCACTAAAAGGAGTAGTAATGTTCAAGCCTGAAAACATTGAGCAACTCATTTTTCATCCTAAAGCACACATCACTGAACTTAGAGTACTCAATGAAATCATGAGTTTGTCTGTTATTTCTGATGATTATTTATCACTCAATCATGATCAGAACTTCTTGAACATTACGCTGAACACATTTGAATATTTGAATCAAGAAAATATGCGTTACGCATACATGCTTGAGGGTTTAAATGATGACTGGATTTTCAATGGAAAAAACCGAAATTTGACTTTTACGAATTTACCTGGTGGTGATTATGTGCTAAAATTTAAAACCACTACATCAGATGGTGTTTGGCCGGAAGAGTTTCAGATACTCAGGATTCACGTCAGTACAGTATTTTACAGAACTTGGTGGTTTCTAACAGGAATGGCCATGCTTTTTCTGGGATTGATATACTTGATCGTTAGATACCGACAGAATCAGAGACTTAAAGTGGAGTGGATCAGACAAAAGATTGCAAGTGATCTTCACGACGACATAGGTTCTACATTAAGTAGTATTCGGATGTACAGCGAAATAGCAATTGGCAATGATGAGAAGGCTAGTCCATTGCTCAGAAAAATAAGTGACAATGCCGGACTAATCGTGGATTCTATGAGCGATATGGTGTGGGCTATTAAACCTGGAAATGAAAAGCTGGGTGACTTGCGAAATAAAATGGAAAGTTTCTCAAAAGAAATGTGTAGCCCTTTGGAAATTGTACTTATGTTTCATTTCGATCCTTCATTAGAAGAAATAAAGGTAAACATGGAGTACAAGAAGGATATATATCTTGTATTCAAAGAGTCGCTCAACAATGCGATAAAGTACGGTCAGTGTTCGAAGATAGAAGTATCTGTAAAAAGCGAACAACATCATCTCATTTTGGAAGTAAAGGACAATGGTGTTGGCTTTGATGTAAGTACTATTCAGAAGGGAAATGGATTGGATAATATCAAAATGAGAATATCAAAATTGAAAGGCGAAATGAATATAGATTCTAAAGAAGGGGTTGGAACTTCAGTATTATTTAAAGTTCGACTAACCCATATTGGGTAATTGTCGATGGCTTTTTCGGCCTTTACTTTGCGAATACAGAATATATTATGACTCCAACGGAAACTAGGGTAGCCATTTTTGAAGACAATAAACAGTTGCGCGAAAGCCTGACATTTTTATTGAATTCAACCAAGGGATATACTTGTTCTGGAGCCTTCAGCGACTGTTCTGACCTTCGTGAATGTCTGTTGGCGAGCAAACCTGATGTGATACTTATGGACATTGAGATGCCAGGAATTTCGGGCATTGAAGCACTCAGTATTATTCGAAAGGATTTTCCTGAAATGAAGGTATTGATGCAGACTGTTTTTCAGGATGATGACAGCATATTCAAAGCAGTATGTGCAGGAGCTTCGGGATACATTTTGAAAAAAACATCACCTACCAAGTACATAGAAGCCATTGATGATGTTCTGAACGGTGGTGCGCCTATGAGCTCCTTTGTTGCTAAAAGAGTTCTTGAGTTGTTTAGTAAACATCTGAGCCGAGAGCCACAGGTAGATTACCAGCTTACCAATAGAGAAAAAGAAATATTATTGTTGCTCGCCGAAGGAAAGAGCTACAAGCAAATAGCAGATGACCTTGATCTCGCTTTCGAAACGGTAAGATCTCACATGAAAAGAATCTACTCAAAATTGCACGTGAATAGTAATACGGAGGCAGTCCTCAAGGTTATCAAGGAAAGATTGGTATGATTTAACCCTTTTTGGGTATGTAAAAAAGATGAATCTAAATCGTCATTTGTCGGACAATACTTTTCCAATGAAAAATGTTCTTTTGCTCTTCACTTTTGTAAGTCTTTATTCACTTGAATTGTGCGCTCAAGTGCCATTTAAGTTCGATTATCAAGCGGCAGTTAGAGATAATCAAGGAGAAATCTTGCCTAATCAAAGCGTTTTCTTTCGATTTACAATTCACTCCGATACAGCTTATGGCGATATTGTTTATCAAGAATTTCAAAATCTAAATACCAATGAATTTGGTTTGGTGAATTGTACAATAGGTGAAGGTTCTGTAACGCAAGGCGCACTCAATTCTGCGGTTTGGTTAAACATTCAGCAATTTCTTCAGGTAGAGGTAAATATTGGCAATGGATATGTAGACATGGGTTCTAATGACTTGAACGCTGTTCCTTATGCACTTGTTGCCGAATATGTGAATTTAGGTCTAGATGAATTGACAGACGTTATCACAGGTCCATTAGAAAATAAGAATATTTTGTTTTACGACCTAGATCATTGGGAAGCTGGCACCGGGAGTGAAGTGCTCCAAGCCGGATCAGGAATTTCAATTTCTGGAAACACAATTACAAATGCCGGGGATATGAATGGAAATGACGATGCGAATATGCAGTTGTCAAATCTCTTGAATACTGCCATTAATACAAGTTTGGTTCCGGCAAATTCTATATCATCTCTTGGCAATCAGAGCAATCGTTGGCAAAACGTATATTTAGATCAAGGTGTTCGTTTTAGCTTTGGAGCAAAGATCACGGTGGATCAAGCGGATGTCTTTATAGAGACACCCATAAACGATTATGACACGGATATGAGTTTTGGTTTAGGAGCAGGTGTACCTACCTCCGGAGGCGACAATTCTTTTTTTGGGTTTAATTCCGGGAATGCTATTTCCACAGGATCCGACAATTCATGTTTTGGAAATAATAGCGGCGAAGATTTTTCCACAGGGTCAAACAATTCCGCGTTCGGTTCCAATGCTGGACTAGGATTAAGTAGCGGTGATCAGAATAGTTATTTCGGAGCGAATGCCGGAAGTTATGGTGTGAATGTGGATAATAATACTTATATAGGTTTTCGTGCAGGTCGAGATAATACCAGTGGAAGCAATAACGTGTATGTGGGGAGCGAGGCAGGTATTAGCGGGCCTGGGTCAAACAATACTTCCGTAGGCACATTTACTACTCCTGGTGGTGGAGGCAACAACGTGGTAATTGGCTATGCTGCCGGAACAGGATCGGCAAGTGCCGCAGACAATACCTATGTTGGAATGAATTCTGGAGGTGGCAACGGATCGTTCAATGTATGCTTAGGTTTTGATGCTGGTGGAAGCCAAACCTCAGGCAGCGAATGCACATTTCTCGGATACAGTGCAGAAGGTTCTGGCGGCACATACATCAATGCTACAGCTATTGGATATCAATCTTCTGTGACAGCTAGTAATCGAGTTCGAGTCGGGAATACTAGCATTACACAAATCGGCGGACAAGTAGCATGGAGCAATCTGAGTGATGCTCGTTTGAAGAAAAACATTGCCCCTTCAACACTTGGACTCGACTTTATCACTAAATTAGAACCAGTTACATACAATTTCATTGAAGGCCATGAAGGTATTTTATACACCGGATTTCTTGCTCAGGATGTGGAAAAGGTTTTAAATGAAATGGGTCAAGATTTTTCTGGAATAACCAAACCTGAAAATGAAACAGACTTTTATTCCATTCGCTATGCTGAGTTTGTAATGCCCCTTGTCAATTCTGTTCAAGAGCTGAATTCAAAGGTTATTTCATTGCAGATGGAAAATGATGAGCTAAAGAAAAGGGTTGAACTAACCGAAAAAACTGATTTGGTTGAGAAACAACAAAAAATGATTGAAGCAATGGACCAAAAAATAAAATCCATTGAAATCCAACTTCAGAGTACTCAGAAAATTAAAGAATAATAAAAATTAAATGAAAAGAAATTTTGTCTTCAAATGGATTTGTTCAGTGATCACATTTGGTCTAACCTTCAATATAGCAACTGCTCAGTCTGCTGGTGATCTCGATTTAACTTTTGGGATTAACGGTTCTGCTATTACTGATCTGGGAAATGGATATGACCAATGTTCCGGACTTGTTATTCAACCTGATCAAAAGATTGTAGTAGGAGGTAGGGCCCAAGTAAACGGTGGTTTCTATCCAACATTGATTCGTATGAATCCGGATGGAAGTATAGATAATACTTTTGGTGAAGATGGCATCACATCCGGGGATGTGCCTCACAGCACGACTTTTTACGCCGAAGCTGATGCGCTTGCAATACAACCCGATGGGAAACTGTTATATGCATTTCATCTGGGCGCTTGGGGTGGTGATGGATTAGCCGTGACGCGCTTCAACGACGATGGAAGTATTGATACAAGTTTCGGAATAAACGGCACTGCATCTACTATTCCTTTTGATAATTCAAACTATTCCAACTCTTTACTCCTGCAATCTGATGGAAAAATTGTTTTAGTTGGACGTGGTCAATGGTACGATGGGGGACCAGGGCACGTGTCTGCTGTCCGATTCAATTCCAATGGTATCCTAGATGAGACATTTGCAGTTGCTGGATTTTTTAGTCTAAATCTCGGTGGCACCAATGATCAGGCCTTGGACGTGAAGCAACAGATCGATGGCAAAATTGTAATGACAGGAATAAAAAGTAATTCCGGTTTTTATGAATATCTAGTGATTAGGTTAAACGAAAATGGAAGTTTCGATGAGTCTTTCAGCGATGATGGAATCTTCAGTGTGGGTATTTCCGGTTCTTATGACAACCCTAAGTTCATAGCCATTCGAAATGACGGTTCAATATTAATAACGGGAATAGCTTACACAGAAAACATGAGCGACTTCGGAATGGTTCTCATGTGTTTAACACCAGCGGGAGAAGTAAACACATCTTTTGGTAACAATGGAATAACCACCTACTCTTTTGGAGTAGATGATGACTTTGCTGAATCTGTTGCTGTAGACAATGAGGGTAGGATTCTAGTGGCTGGGCATGTCGAGGACTTTTATATTTATGGTGCTGTTTTACGTTTCGATGAAAATGGAATCCTTGATAGTTCATTTGGTGACAATGGAATTTCAGTGATTGACGCCTATTCTTACCACGTTGAAAATATAAAACTTCAATCCGATGGTAAAATCGTTGTTTGCGGTTGGACGGGATATAGCGATACCAATGAACATCATTTCACTGCAAGTAGAATACTGAGTGAAGATGTAAATTCTGTCAGTGATCTATCAGTCGATGCTTCAAGTTTTACCTTGTATCCGAACCCAACTCAGGGTCAGATTTACTTAAAGTTTGATGAGAGTCATTCGATGGAAGTTTCGAGCTATGTTCTCTTGGATTGCTTTGGTCGAACGATCTCTAGCAATCCAATCAAAGCGAATGCCGATAAATTTCTCATAGAAACTTCCGAGTTGGCAGAAGGTGTTTATACGGTTCAACTGAATGGCACACATTCGTTCTACTGCAAACAATTCGTAGTAGTCAGATAAAAGATTTTATCATCTACTTAGGGGACAGTTTTAATTATGAAGGAGTGCCTTCACTTCAGATAATTTTCGTCTGGAAACCTCGACTTTAGAATTATCCCGTAGAATAAGTTCGCCTTCTTGCGTCAATTGTATGATATGTTTGAGGTTTACGAGATGCGATTTGTGTGCTCTAATGAAATTGCTATCCGACAATTGCTCCTCAAGCTCTTTGAGTGTTTTGGAGGCTAAAAATTTAGCTGTTCGTAGCACATGTATCCATGTGTAATTGCTATCAGCTTCCAAGCGCACTATTTGATTTATCGCAAACTGCCGCTCACCAGTGCGGGTGGGTATCACCAATTGAAATTCTTCGTGCGCTTTTGCCCGCAGGTTGTATTGCAGATTGGAAATTCGCGAAGAGGTAAGAGTGCGTTCCGACTTTTCACGAAATCTCTGTAAGGCATTTACAAGCTCCGCTTCCTTTAATGGCTTTAAAAGATAGTCTAAAGCGCTGTATAGAATTGCTTGAATGGCATATTGATTATATGACGTAATAAATATGACCTCAAATTTCGAAGTATCAAGGTGATCAAGCATTTCAAATCCGTTCATGATGGGCATTTGAATATCCAGAAAAAGGAGCTCAGGCTCAAGCCTATTAATGCTTTCTATCGCCTCAAGTGGGTGTTCAAAATCTGCAACAACATCAATGTTTATGTCAAGTTCGCCCAACTTGTCTTTTAGGTCTTCTCTGGTAAAGACATCGTCATCTACTATTACTGCACGAATCTTTCTCATAGCTGCATGCTTTCAAGTTGCACTTTTACCGCTTCGATTATTGTTTCCGTCATTCTATTAAACTCGTCTGTAGCTGTGTTCGATGAAAAGTGTTCAATGTTGTCAAAATCTGAATCAGAGAGTGCAATTCCAGAAGATTGCAACTGTGGCCTCATCAAATGAATCAGCCTTTTCACTTCTTGCACATTTCCTTCCGACAATGTATCTTTCAATTGTTTCAATCGCTCGGGAACTACTTTGAGAAAGAGAGATTTGAATTTCTCTGTCTTATCAATTCGTTCTGAACGTTCCGCGAGTCTTACTTCCTTTTGGGAGAGAACACTACTTATTCCTGAAATGAGGTCTTCGTCTCTAAATGGTTTGGCTAAATATCCATCCATCCCAGCTTCAATACACTTGTCGAGATCGGTCCGAATAACACTAGCCGTGAGTGCAAGTATTGGCAATTGGTGGCCCATTTTTCTGAGTCGCCTTGTCGCTTCATATCCATCAAGCAATGGCATCTGCACATCCATGAGCACAATTTCACATTCATTCTTTCCAATGAAACTTAGTGCTTCTTCGCCATTGCTTACTCGGGAAATAAGCGCATTTGGAAAGTACTTTAGAAGTGTATCATTAGCTACAAGTGCATTGTAGTCGTTGTCCTCTGCTATTAAAATCTTTATGCTTCTATTATCAATTGTAGCCTGTGGGATTATAGCATTTTTCGCGGATTCAATTTCCATTGTGGACGCAATAGGCATTTTTGTAGTAAATGAAAATACTCATCCTTTCCCTTCCGAACTTTCAACGGTTATCGAACCGCCCATCAATTCTACCAAGTCTTTTGCAATGCTCAGCCCCAGACCTGTTCCTCCATATTTTCGAGAGTCGCTCGCATTTGCCTGCCTAAACGATTCGAATACACTTGCTAATTTGTCTGTAGGAATTCCAATTCCTGAATCCTTAATTCTAAAATTCAATTGAATAGTTTCAGCTCTTGTGTCCGAAGTTGTATATCCAAAGATAGAATTTATCATTGATACATCAACTGATACAGACCCCTTCTCCGTAAATTTGATGACGTTGTTCAATAGATTATTCAACACTTGATTGAGCCTTCCTGAATCTCCCTTCACGTATCTCGGAACAGTCGAATGGATATTAGATTCTAGGGTTAATCCCTTTTCTTCGGCTCGCGTCACAAAAATTTGATGTAAAAACTGGAGCTCGTTTCTCAAGTCAAAGACAGCTTCTTCCAATTGCATTTTACGCGACTCAAGTTTGGAGATGTCAAGTATATCGTTGAGAACCACTAGAAGATTCTCACTGGAATGTCTGATGGCATTTATATATTGATTTGATTTTTCATCGTGATGGCGATCTTGAAGTAATTTGGACATGCCGATAATAGCATTCATAGGAGTTCTAACCTCATGGCTCATGTTTGCCAGGAACTGCTGTTTGGTTTTTTCGCTTTGCTCTGCTTTGGCTCTTGCGGCTTCGATCAGTTTGTTTTGTTCTTCAAGTTTTTTGGCCGCGCGTTGTTTAATCCTCGACCGATTAAAAGCAACAACAGCAAGTAGTATGGCCAAAAAACCGGCGGCAAATGAAATGTTTCGAATTAACTTCTGATCCTCAAGTTTGGCGACACTGATGGCGTCTTTCATTTCTTGGTCAGCTTTCAGTTTTGATGCTTTGCTTTCAAATTCAAAATTTAACGTTTGACGTTCAGCATTTCTTCTCGTCTGATCGTTGTAAAGACTATCGCTTGCGGCATGAAATTCTTTGAAGTATAGAAGGGCATTTGCCAAGTCTCCCTTTTGTTCATAGGCCCAAGAAAGCAAATCGCTGTTTTTTTGAACATCCTCCAAACTTATTACCTCTTTGCTATACAGGTATCCGAGATTGGCATATTTAAATGTGCTATCTACTACATTCATTGCTTTGAATGTGGATGCCAGGTTTCCGCACAGGGTACTTAAACTTTCAAGATCTTCGCTTTCATCCCAAATTTCTTTGGCTTCCTGAAAACTCATAATGGCTTTGTCGAACTGCTTTAGTTTTTTGTAGAGATTTCCAATATTATTGAGAGAGTTGGCAATTCCATATTTGTAATTTAGTTCTCTGCGAAGGGCCAATGCTTTTTCATGGAAGTAAAAAGATGAGTCGTATTTCTCTAATGTCTGATAAAGGCTACCTAGATTATTATACCCGGATGAAATTTCACGCGGTGTTCCATATTTCTGATAAAGATCTAATGCCTCTATCGAACTTCGAAGCTCGCGCTGATAGTCTTTTTGTTGATTATAAACCTGACCGAGATAGTGCAGGGTTGAGGCCTTTTGTCTGAAGTCTTTTATTTCATCGCACATGGACAGGGCTTTATACAAAAAGTCTAAGGCTTCATTTTGATGACCATTTCGAAAAAGAATTAAACCCAAATTGGAGTATGACTGGACTATGTCAAATTTGTTTCCACTGAGTTCGCGGTACTTCACCGATTCTCTGAGGTTAGTCAGGCAGTTTTCTGTTTCGCCCTTGCTATACTGAAATATTGCCAGATTGTTGTGACAAGTGCCTATGGTGCGTTTTTAGTGAGTTTTTTTGCTTCATCAATGCATGTCATGTTTAGGGAGATAGCCTTATCGAAGTTGGAGTTGATGATAAAGTAATACGCAGCTTCATTGAGATGAAGAAGGACTTTTCCCTCCTCCAAAATATTTTTACTGTTCTGATCCGCCTTGGCTTGCCCAATTTCAATAATCTTGAGTCCATCTGCGATTTCCTTCAGTGTAACATTTTCTAACGGTTCTTCAGTTAACAGCGTTTAAGCGTTCACTTTTGTAGTATCATGAATGGCAGAGAAGATTACGTTTAATAGAGAATCCCGAAAGGCATCTTGAGCCGCGACCCATCCGGCCATTGAGAAAAGGACTATAGATATGCTGACTTTCAAGCGCATGATACAAATGTAGGGAAACCTTCTATGGTTTTGACATACCCCATGCGGATCCTTGTCAATTGCAGAAAGCACTTGTCTTTGAGATTTCTGCAACAAGGGTGCCATCAAAACAACAGACATTCTTGACGAATGAGCGATTCGCCGCAAACTCACTCGCACACCGCTGAATAAGTGATATACGTATTGAAGGGATTGAAGGCGGAATCTTTGGTCTAATCAAAACCAAATAGCCATGAATTCTCAAATTATTATTCATTTGTGTCGACGAGATTTGTTGGTCACCTGCGCGACTTTGTCAATACTCTTTTCGAGTTTTCAGTCCTTCTCGCAGACCCCACAATTATTTAGTTATCAGGCAGCTCTTCGAAATGGAAGTGGAGAAGTGTTGGTCAGTGAAGCTGTAGTTCTCCGTTTCACCATACAAACCAGCATCTCCGAAATTTCACCTGTCAAGTATCAGGAAACTCAGAACTTTATGACATCAGAGTTTGGCCTTATCAACTGTACTGTCGGGAACGGCAATGTCGTTCAAGGCGATTTTACCACGGTGGACTGGAACACAGGTGTCAGATTCTTAAAAATTGAAGTCGATGCGGGTGTGGGATACACTGTTTTAGGTGTTCAACAACTTATCAGTGTTCCGTATGCTCTTGCATCTCTCACTTCGGTGAATACTGTAAATGCTTGGTGTACTGCCGGAAACTCAGATATGACTGAAGACAATGCTATTGGCACTGCGGATGCAGCCGCCCTCAATTTTAAAGTAAATAATCAAAAGTCTGGTAGGATTAGTCCAACAGGATCTACCTATTTTGGATAAACAGCAGGAAACGTTGATATATCAATTAATAATTCAGGAATCGGATTGCAATCTTTATTCTCAAACTCGTTGGGATATTATAATTCAGCGTTTGGATTAAATGCCCTGGCCGATAATGCCACTGGGGCCAGTAATTGTGCGATGGGAGTGCAATCTTTGTTTACAAATGTCGCTGGAAACAATTCAACTGCCATTGGCTCCAATGCGATACACCAACAACACTGCCACCTCATTTGAAAACTACAATGTGGCCTTGGGCTATGAGGCTCTTCGTGGCTCAACAAATGCTTCAAATAATACAGGAAATTATAATACTGCTCTTGGCTATTGGACTTTAAGAAATACTCTACACAGGATTTCTAGCACAAGGTGTGGAAAAATCGTTGAACGATATGGGTCAAGAATTTTCGGGTATTACCAAATCAGAAAATGAATCTGAATTTTACTCCATTCGATATGCTGAATTTGTTGTGCCTTTAGTGAAATCCTTGCAAGAGCTAAATTCTAAAGTCTTGAACGTGAAAACTCGGATTTGAAAGCTCTTATAGAAAAAATGAACCTGATGCAACTTGAAATCAATAGCTTGAAATCGTCAAATCAAACCCATTAAATCTCTTTGAAATGAAAATCAAATCTTTCTTTGGCTTAATATACTTTTTATCCTTTTGCGCTATACAATCTAATGCACAATGGACCGATGATACCTCAATTAACACCTTGGTTTCTGATTCAGGCTATTTCAAAAACTCAATAGCATATATAGAAGACGGGAACGGGGGATCTTTTATGGTTTACAGCGAAAATCATGGTTTCATAACAAGTGATGATATATACGCCCAGCATATTGATGCCGATGGATATATGCTTTGGGGTTCAGGTGGCGCCATTGTTTGCAATGAAGTGAAGGTGCAGACTAGAGCTGTGATCATGCTTGATGGTGAGGATGGCATTTTTGTAGCATGGACCGACAATCGCGATAGTGACAAAGATGGCAGCAATGGAACAAATAACTATAAACCCGCCATGGCTCGAGTGGACTTGTCTGGCAATGTATTGTGGAGCATTGTGCTTGATGATGACGCAAGCTATAATTTTGCAATTCAACCCTTTCCGATTCACATGATTAGTGATGATCAAGGCGGAGCCTTTGTATGTTGGAATACCCAAGTACAATTGCAGTACGATGATACATTTTTACAGCGTGTGGATGCAGATGGAAATGAAATGTGGGATCAAGATCTTAATCTCGCACCAATCATATATGCTCAAGTCGATTCGCAACTTGTGAGTGATGGAAATGGGGGTTGCTTCATGGGCTGGACAGACCAAAGAGACAATCGTTACGATTTTTACATTCAACATGTAGATGCTGCTGGAAACATTCTTTGGCAGCAAAATGGTCTACCGATTATTGCAGAACTGAACAATTCTAACGCAGAATATCTGTTTTTGAGTGATGGTCAGAATGGTATGTATCTCGCCTACCTGAGAAGGATAGGGGGTAGCACGGAAACGGATGTGTTTGCACAAAGAATTGGACAGGATGGTACGGAATTATGGGGGGAAAATGGCTTGAGTGTTTGTTCTGCTGTTGATTATCAATCTGAATTTAAAGCTGTTGCCGACTCCTTTAATAATTTGTTTTGTGTTTGGGAAGATGATCGTGAAACTGAGAACAGCTTCTCAGATGTATATACTTAGAAAGTCAATATGAACGGTCAAGTGCAGTGGACTATAGATGGTGTGCTGGCTTTAGAAGGGCAATTAGCGAGTATTGTCAGACCGGACATTACCCCGGATGGTCTTGGCGGAGCCATTATTGGCGCTGTAAATACCAACCTTCTCGGCGACAACAGAGATCAGGTTCAGCTATCCAACATTTCAACTTGGGGATTGATGAATGGGGTATATGTCTATGCTTCTTCAAGTGAAGGTATGAATAAAAACGAAGTTCGTCTTCTTTTAACTGAACCGGGTTCTTGCATTTCTTTATGGATCGAAGACCGATTTGGTGCAATGCACATAATGTATTGTCAAAAATCGACATTTGAACCTTTTTCAAATCTTGTGGATATATCAATAGATTTTAATTTCAATATTTGGCCGAATCCATGTGTCGACAAATTGTACACTGGCCTAGCCATTGATAATACTCCAATTAGTATTTATAATAATTTGGGATCAATGGTATTGAAGAGCTTCACCCCAGCATTCATTGACGTAAGTGAACTGTCGGCAGGAATCTATTTTGTTAAGGCAAGCAACACAGTGAAAATATTTGAGAAGTTATGACTAACATGATTCTGAAATATTTAGGAGATACGGTAAAATCCACTAACCCTTTTTGGGTAGTCTGAATGTTTGATTTACATGTTCTTTTGAAGAATGTTTAATAATGATTTCAAAATGGTCCCCAGGACTACAATTCTCTGGTTTTCATCAATAGTACTGTGCGCTTTGTCTTCGATAGCGCAGGTGAATCAACCACTTTTAAAATATTCTGATTGGGAGCAATCTCAGCGTTCCGAATTTTTCAGACCTGATGGTAAAGTTGTAAAGGGCTACAAACAATTCGAGAGGTCGAACTTGATATGGGAAAAGCATTTGGATAATGATGGTAATATGCTCAATTACGCTTCCAAAAACTTGGATGAATACTTACAATTGAGAAGTACTACTACTCCTACAGGAAGCACCTGGGACTTCGTTGGTCCGCATGGGCCGGATGTAGACAATGATTTTAACACAGGTGGAACAGGTAGGGTGAATTGCGTTCAAATTTTTGACGCTGATACATGGTTTATCGGATCTTCCGGAGGCGGTTTATGGAAAACCGATAATGCGGGCGTCTACTTACCCGGTGTCTTCGACCAGCCATGGGAAAATCTAACCGATAATTTTCCTTGCTTGGCTATTAGCGGCATTGCTGTGAATCCGACAGACGAAAATGAAATTTACATTCTCACAGGAGACCCATTCAATTTCGATCTGCCTTCGATAGGTATATATAAAACCTCAAATGGTGGGGATACTTGGGAATCAACGGACTTGGAGTTCACAAGAAATCAAACGGTATATGGTTACAAACTTATATACAATCCCGATAATTTTTTGGAGATGTACGCATGCACAAATGATGGACTTTTCCACACTACCGATGGATGGATCACAAGCACACAAGAAATTGCAGGACAATTTTTTGATGTGGAATTCCACCCTACAGATAGCGAAATTGTATATGCATCCAGTGACGACCGTATCTACAAATTGTGTTGTGGCAATAGTTCGTTTCAGACCTCTGATACCGGTATTTCAGAATCGAATTCTATTCGCGCAGATATTACTGTTACAGCTACAGCGCCGGATTTGGTGTATGCGGTATACATTGGTAATGATAGAAGTTTGGGAGGTATTTACCTTTCCGTTGATGGTGCTGAAACATGGGCTTTGGTATTAAATGGCAATTTAAATTTGTCTGCGAGCACTGATGCCAATGACCCCGAAGACAACGGCCAAGGTGAATACTGCTCAGTGTTCTATGCGGATCCGGAAGTTCCAGCAAAGCTATATTACGGTTGTGTCAATTTGTGGTCGTCTCCTACAGCGGGTATTTCTTGGGGGCAGCTCACCGATTGGACGAGCGACGATGATGTTCACGCCGATTTCCACGATCTGGTTCGAAATCCATACAGCGGCAGTTTGATTGCGGCAACCGACGGTGGTATATATGTGAGTAGCGACGGTGGAGATACATGGGACAATAGGAATTATGGCCTGCATATCACGGAATTTTATCACTTGGGTGTCGATAATAATTGGCTCATTACCGGACTTGTTGCAGGTGGTGCTCAAGACAATGGAACCATTTCGAGTGTTGCTATTGAAGGAGCTTGGAACGATCAGCGAATACAGGGCGGAGATGGTTTTGATGTAAATTTGAATGCTCTTGTGGATTTCGGTACTGAATTTTATTCCGAATCTCAATACGGGAATTTGTACTACACAGGTTTTGGTGCATTGGGTACGAATTCAAATAATATTTACCCCGATGATGCCGAAGTTGGAATAGAACAGAAAACAAATCGCTTTGACACTCCCTACAAGGTAAATCCTTATGAGTGGAACGAAGTAATCATTGGATACTCTGACTTGTATTACTCAAACGATCGTGGTGATGACTGGATAAAACTCTGGGACTCGGGCGAGAAAATAACTTACACCGATCAATTCGAAATCACGAACATAGATTTTCCAAAGGGCACAATTGGAGGTTTGACTGTTTCATCCTCAAATAACAATAGCAGTTGGGACGACGAAGTATGGGTAACTACGATGCTTACTAGTTTGATCGTAAATCCGAATTTTGACGTTTGGATACGCTTCACACATGAGGATTTAGGACTCCCTACAAATAGAAGAATTTCTGATTTATCTATTCGAAACTACATAGGAGAGGGACCTAACTACAACAGTTTGGCGGTTTGCATTGCCGGATACGACTCATTGAACAAAGTGATATATGTTCCCGATCTTAATGATCCAGATTCTATCATGAATCTAACATACGACCTTCCCAATGTACCTATCCTGTGTATCGAACAAAGAAATGATGGTATATATGTGGGCACCGATATTGGGGTGTTTTATCTGCCCTTTGGTTTTGATACTTGGCAGTATCACAACACAGGTTTACCCATTGTGCCTGTAACAGAAATTCAATTTAAAGAAACATTGATAGATGGCAATATGATGTATATCTCCACTTATGGAAGAGGTATTTGGAGAAACTTTTTGGCTGAAGCAAATCCCAATAAATATTTTGTAGACTTAGATGCTACGGGAACCAATGATGGATTGTCGTGGGAGAATGCGTTTACCAGTTTAACGAATGCTCTGACAATAGCCGAACCTCAGGATTCACTCTGGATTGCCGAGGGTGCATACTTTCCTTCGAATTCAAGAGGTAGTTCATTTAGTATTGATGGGGAGAAAATATTCGGAGGTTTCAATGGCACTGAAACAAACCTCGATGAGCGCAATCTGGCATTGCACATTACAAAACTGAGTGGTGATATTGGAACCGTTGGGGTAGCCACAGATAATGTTTATCGTTTGCTTGTAACTAATACTGCCGACAATCATTGTCAGTTCGATGGGATTACTTTCAGCGATGGTTATGCCAATGGCACTGCGGCCGATCAAAAGAGCGGGGCTTGTTTGAAGGTGACAACTTATCTACCCACACTTAATATACATCTAAAAAAACGACCACATTTTGAGAATTGTATCTTCGAAAACTTCTATGCTCAATCTCTTGGTGGAGTATTCTGGCATGAGGATTATAATAGAACTACTTACGAAGGTTCTGATGAAATCCCTGAAATTCCAGTCATTTTTGAAAATTGCTTATTTCGAAACAACTATGCGCAGAATGGGGGTGTAATATACAGTGATAATTATATTGTAATTGCCGGTATTCCTCAGCCTGTTCTAGGTGATGCCGACTTTGAACTAATCGACTGCACTTTTGAAAACAATAGTGCACAATATGGTGGTGTTATTTCAATTGATGCTCAAGTAACGACCGTCGAAAAGAACTTCGAAAATCTTGTGTTCATAGGCAACTCTGCTACGGAAGATGGCGGTGTTTTTCGCAACTATACCGCCAACGATGGCACCATAATTATGCACTTTACTGATTGTAGTTTTATAGATAATAATTCTGATGACTACGGTGGTGCTATCTACAGTTACTGTGGAACTAACAACAGCTACAACAATCTTCCAGGCCATCTTGATTTTACTTATGACAATTGCATATTTAGCAACAACACCGCAACATCTGGCGGTGGTGCAATTTGCGATGAAATGGGCCCCGGAGATGCAGATGAAGGCATAGCCGTCGGGATGTTCAATAATTGTAATTTCGAATCAAATTACGCCGGATATTATGGTGGAGCCATTTATGCAGATAATTCAAACAGTGCGTCAAATGGAAACTATACTCTGAACAATTGCACTTTCAACAACAACGATGTAGGAGGTGAAGGTGGGGCCATCAAAGCAAATGGAGCTGGAGGTGGTCACAGCGAATTAACTTTAAACAAATGTAATTTTACAAACTCTAATGCTGGTGCTGAGGGAGGTGCTATATATGGCGAAGGATTCGCTTCTGGATATTTTGAAATCAATGCGGACAGTTGTCTTTTTGAAAATTGCGCCGCTGACAATGGCGGGGCAATTTTGATGCGCTCTACAACTTCAGGAACAGGAACTGTTGTATCTAATTTCTCGAATATCGTTTTCAACGCTAACCATGCAAACGGCCCGTCAAATAACAGTTATGGTGGAGCTGTGAGACACTATGGTGGAGGTACACATTCTGGATCATACACCAATTGTCTTTTTACAGCCAACCACAGCAATATGCGCGCGGGAGCAATAAATGTTCAAAATAATAATATAGCATTTACGGAATGTGATTTTATAGGAAACTATAGCCCTTCTCTTGGGGGAGCCCTCTATATCGAACATACATCGGGTGCAGAACACACGGTAAGTTTCGATAGTTGCAACTTTGAGCTAAATGACGCAGCAGGCAACGGAGGAGCTGTAAATGTAAGTGTAGGCTCAGGTTCTGGATATTTACATTTACCAATTAATAATTGTCTATTTGAAAATAACGAAGCTGGTGACGGTGCTTCGATATATGTTTCTGGCGGAGGTCCCGCGGATATTGATTGCTCTAATACTACGTTTTATTCGAACAATGCCACAAGCGACGGAGCCGGGATATATTTTGTATCGAAAGGTACAATTGATATATTGAACTGTTTGTTCGATGAAAACGTGGCTTCTGCTTGGGGAGCAGCCCTCAATCTAAAGAGCTTTAGCAATGATTTGGCAATACATATAAATGAGTCACAGTTTTTGAATGGGGATTCGGATTACGCGGGAGCAATATTAATAGAAAACGATAATTTCACGAATATTTCTGCTCATATTGATCAATGTACTTTCACCAACAATGAAGCTGATTTGGGTATTGGAGCCGTTGGAATTTATTGTTTTGATGAATGTGATATTGAAGTCAGTAATTGTGACTTCGTCGGAAATCATTCTTTAAGCGCGGCCTCAGGTGTTGGAGCATTGTATGTAAAATCTAATTCAACTACCGATACCATTTTCGTAGATGTGCGCGACTGCTTGTTTGAATCCAATTCATCGGTTGGTCCTTGCGGAGCTCTGCAATTAGCTTCTGATGGTTCTGAGTTTGTAAATGTCGACGATTGCATTTTCAGAAACAATATCTCCAATTCAAACGGTGGGGCTATAAGGCTTTATACATTTTTAAACGACTATTTGGACGTGGAATTTAACAATTGTCTGTTTGATGGTAACACTTCAGGAGCAAGAGGAGGAGCCGTTTTTTCAGAGACTGTTGTGAGTAACGCAGAATCATATTTGATATTGAATCAATGCGTGCTGGTCAATAATCAAGCGGCTTCAGGTGGTGCTATCCAATTGCATTCTACAACTTTGGGTGCTATCAACAACACGCAAGTATTGAACTGTACTATTGCCAATAATCATGCAACCACCAAGTGCGGGGGAATACATGCAGAACGCACCAATGGTAGTATTCAGGCAAATTTGTCTAATAATATTATCTGGGGAAATACAGATGCAGATACCGAATTGGATCAAAAGCAAGGGTTTTTAGTGGGTCTAGGGACGATCAGTATGAATCACTCAGACATACAAAATGGTGTCCCCGTTTCGTTTATAAATGGACCAAATAACATAAACGCTGATCCTGTATTTTTAGATGTATTGAATGCAGATGGAGTAGATCAAATCTTTGGTTCTCTTGACGACGGATTCTCAATTCAAGGATATTCTTCATGTATCGATGTGGCCGACGGCACATTGTCTACAGCGTTTGATGTCGCCAATACACCACGCCCACAATTGGATGGATTTGATATAGGCGCCTATGAATCATTGGTTTCAGATCAAATAACCTGTTTGGGAGACTTGAATAATGATGGACTAGTGAATACCACAGACTTGCTGCTTTTCATTAGTGCATATGGATATCCTTGTGCGGGATGCCTTGCTGATCTTACAGGCGACGGTTTTGTAAATACTTCGGATCTGCTGGTCTTCGTGAGCACGTTCGGAAACAACTGTACAGATTGATTTTGAAATGATACAAAATGAGTTTATAAATAGTATTAATAAATAGAACATGAAAACAATTCTGCAATTCTTCATTGGATTTTCGATTTTTATTTCGCAGTATCAAAGTGCGGCGCAATCCATTGAAAGAAGTGTTATCGGATCCCTTGGATTCTCATTCTCGGGTGCTCAATTTCAGGCAGACTGCACTGTTGGAGAAGTTGCCATTTATACACTCGGGTCACCCGAAATTACATTATCACAAGGATTCCATCAACCGCCACAGAATAGCGCATTCTGTCTTGGCGATTTCGATACCAACGGATTTGTGAATGTTGCCGACCTGTTGATATTCGCTTCGGCATTAGGTTGCACAATCTCTTGCGGATTGCCCGATCTGGATGAAAGTGGAGCAGTAAATATTACTGATCTACTTATATTCATCAGTGTATTCGGAAATGAATGTGGGTAGAAGAAGGGCACTTCTAAACACTTTTCCCTTTTAACCCAAAATCCGCATCGGGATTCGCTATGAAGTGCTAATACCACTTCGTGCATGCAAGATGCTGCAGTGCATTGCTCAAAAAAACTTCCAATGCGCCATGCAGCATTTAACAAGCAGAGTTGGTATAAAATGGTAGCTTTCGGGTATGAAGAACGACTTAAATTAAAAACAAAAAAAGCGGCCGGTGCCGCTCTTTTTAATTCATCCTTTTGTGATCATTTTATATCCTAACGAACTTCCTGCTTTGCACGTAGATGCCTTCATTTACTTGCAACACATATAGTCCAGAGGCAAATTCAGTCACATTAATACTGTTTAATCCTGAATTTAATCTACCGGCTTCAACTAAATTTCCTACTGCATCATAAATACTGTATGGAAGTGATTCGCTAATATTGATATAAACCTGATTGTCCGATCGGGTAGGATAGAGGTTCAATTCAATTCCACTGGATTGCTCATCTACGCTTACTATTCCGGTATCAAAATGGTATACAGTGCCGCTAGGTGGCACGGCATTTAGAAGTATGGAAGGATCAGGAGCTGTTTCAGGGTCGACATATGGTGTTACCGTCGGATTGGTCGGGTCGCCACCGATAAGCCACAGTGCTTCCCATGCACCGGTATCCAAACTTACATTTTTTGCAAGTCCTACAATCGCTCCTCCCAATGGATGTATGTTATCAAAATCCTTGATGGTGTTTCCGCCAAATCGGTATTCGATATCATTTGTTGTTTCATAAAACCATAGCTGAAAACTCATTGTATTGCTGAAAGTGCCCAAATTTTCCCATTCGGAATAAAAACCGACATTGCTCCACTCAAGTTTGAAAACCCGACTTCCTGGCAAACCCTCTGTGGTGTATAGTATTGGACTTTGAGAGCCAATCTTATCGTTGCCTGTGTCCATTATGTCTTCACCATAAGGGAATAATAATGATACCTCTGTTTCAACACCTGTAGGAATAAGCTGAGCTCCAGGATACAAAAGAAGAATATTACTTGTTTGCTCTCCCATTAAGTCCATGGTAAAACCAATGGGAATAAGGTACTCAGGGTCATCCCAGATTTCCTCTCCATTGGCCGAACTAGCTTCCGATAGAGACACATAAGGCTCGTTGAATGTGCTAAAATCGTAAGGCAGTATTTGGGAATACGCCTGGATTGCAAATAGTGAAATGGGCAATAAGTAGATTTTTTTCATTTGGCTAAATTTTATGAGGTGAAATTACTCAGACTAGGACGATCAAAATGTGATTGTGTTACAAATGGCGTTTTTAGCATTCTGACCGCAGAGATTGCTGAGTAATTATCGGGACAATTTTGAATTTTCCATTTTGAATTCCCACTCTTACCACTTCAAAAATGGGACTTTCGCCTCGTGTATTTCCTGATTTAGCCTTTCCAAATCGACTTTCACCTTCTTCCATTTTTCGAGTTCCACATTTATCAAAGTTTCTAACTCTTCTTTTACCCCAAACATCTGTTCAGCGGGTTTGTTAAATCCTACATTGGCCAGTGCTAAAACGTGACCATATTTATTGTTCAAGCGAATAGGAAAGTTCAATGGGTCTTGCGAGCTTCTGTTCTGCGTTTGGTAGAGAGCTTTTTCGATTTCCGATCCGCGGTTCAACAAGCTGTCAATATCAGATTTCAATGCTTCCAGTTCCACCCTGCCCTTCAGATCCGCTAGCTGTATATTTATCTTGCGGATCTCCCTGATGCATACATTCAATTCATTCATTTTGTCTCTGCCACTGCAAATAAAATCGTATTGATCCTTAAGGTCCTGCTGACTAGCAGAAACCCTTGGATCCAATGCCAGCGTGAGGGGGACTTCTTGTTTGAATTCGTTCACACCAAATGTGACTTTGTATTCGCCCGGTAATACAAATGGTCCGGAGTCAAGTGCCCACCAAAGAATCATACCTTCTATCCCTTCAACTCCCTCGGTTTGCATGTTCCAGATAAACCGGTTGGATCCTTCCTTCGGCTCCCACTTTTCTTCAGTTCGTTTGGCTTTGCTGCTATACCAACGTACAGTATCTCCCAACATATTTTGAACAGTGAAAGTGTAAGTACTTGATGTATCAACTTTCTCAATGAAGTAATTCAAGATGGCCCCATTTGGATGATTTTCACCGCTCGTTTTGCTTTTACCACCATAATCGGCTTTCATCAACCATGTCTTTTTTGGAGTGTAGAGATACGCAGATTTACCCTTCACATCAGACAATTCATAAAGCGGACTTAGGTCATCAATCATCCAAAAGCCACGCCCCTGCGTAGCAGCAATCAGGCTGCGGTCCTTCACAGCGAGGTCAGTGATAGGTACTTGTGGAAGATCATTTTGAAAGATCTGCCAATTTTTTCCGTCGTCGAAGGAGATGTACAAACCTCGTTCTGTGCCCGCAAACAATAGTCCCTTTTTTTCGCGATCCGATCGAATTGTACGTGTAAAATGATTGCGCTCGATACCTTTATCGATACGCATCCACGTCTTTCCGTAGTCGCTCGTCTTGAATAGTAAGGGTTCATCACTTCCCCATTTATAGTTGGTAGCAGCGATGTAGAGTCCACCTTCAGAAAATGGATCGGCATCCATGCTATTAATTTGCGTGAAGGCCGGTAAAGCAGGAGGTGTAATGTCAGACCAGGTTTTTCCACCATCGCGAGTGATGTTCACACGGCCATCATCACTACCTGTCCACAACACATCGCCATTGTTCACAGATTCAACCGCAGCGAAAATTGTGCAGTAATATTCTACCGCTGTATTGTCTTTGGTAATGGGTCCGCCGCTAGGTCCCTGCTTGGAAAGGTCATTAGTGGTGAGGTCAGAACTGATTGTTTCCCAGCTTTTACCGAGGTCTCTGCTTACATGCACGCATTGGCTAAACGCATACAGTTTTTCTGGATCGTGTTTGCTGAAGAAGATAGGATAGTTCCATTGGAACCTATATTTCATATTCTCAACTCCATGTCCAAGGGGATTGTTGGGCCATACGTTGGTGGCTTGTATTTCTTTTGTTTTATGATTCAGACTCATCATGAATCCACCATACTCACCTCCAAAAACGATGTCGTCGTTTTTCTGATAGATAGCATGGTGACCTGCTTCACCTCCCGCTGTCTCCTCCCAATCATCTTCACTGATGAATCCACCATCGCTTCTATGGTTCATGCGTACTGAAGAATTGTCCTGTTGCGCACCATAGATTCGGAATGGAAAATGATCATCAGTAGTTACGCGATAGAACTGTGCTGTGGGTTCGGTCATATAACTCGACCAGTTTTTCCCACCGTCAAAGCTAATTTGCGCACCTCCATCATCTCCAATTATCATTCGGCTGGGTTCTTCTGGATCTATCCACAAGTCGTGGTGATCTCCATGCGGCGCGTAACGCTCTTGAAATGTTCGTCCACCATCCACACTGGTATGGTACGCCACGTTTAGCACATACACCTTTTCGGCATCTTGCGTATCAGCATATACACGGCTGTAATACCATGATCGTTGGCGGAGATTTCGGTCTTCGTTCACGCGCTGCCAATTCATTCCACCATCGTCGCTGCGGTAAAGACCACCTTTTGGTTCGTTTTCTACCATGGCCCAAACGCGGTCTGGATTGACAGGTGAAACAGTCACACCAATAATACCGAGCATTCCTCCCGGAAAGCCAGATTGCGTGCTGATCTTCTTCCAGGTCTCTCCATTGTCGGTACTCTTCCACAAGGCACTGCCTTCTCCACCACTGCTGAAAGAGTAGGGAGTTCTTCTAAAAGTCCAGGTGCTAGCATAGAGTATTCGTGGATTGCTCGGATCAAGGATAAGGTCGATGGCACCGGATCCTGCGTCTTTAAAGAGAATACGATTCCACGTCTTGCCACCATCTATAGTCTTATAAACCCCTCGATCTTCATTGTCTTTGAAGAGGTCACCCATGGCAGCCACATACACGATATCTGGGTTCTGCGGATGAATACGTATGCGAGAAATATGTTCGGTCTTTTCCAATCCAATGTGCTCCCAGGTTCGACCCCCATCTAATGTTCGCCACACGCCACTTCCACTGCTTGTATTTCCTCGAACGGTTTCTTCGCCTTGTCCCACATATATTACGTTGGGATTGCTTTCGCTTAAAGCGATGGCACCGATACTCCCACCAAAAAAGCCGTCTGAAATATTCTCCCAGGAATTGCCTGCATCGGTTGTGCGCCAAACGCCACCTCCTGCCGCGCCGAAGTAGAATTCATTGGCCTTACCCTTTACACCGGTCACGGCACAACTCCTTCCTCCTCGGTAGGGGCCTAGGTTTCGCCAAGTCAAACCGCTCAAGTACTTTTGGTCTACTCTAGCAGGAACGGCAGCCTCCGGAGCCTTTTTCTTTTGGGCTGAAAGTTGAAATACCAAGAGCAGGAGCAAGATAATAAAAGAGAAATGTTTCATACATCGCAATAATTTATTCGGCTCAAATCTAGGGAAGGAAGGGGAATTGCAACAAGCTTTGGCCAATTAGCTTGGGTGTCACATTGGGAAACTAGCAGGATAAAATATTTATCAATATGCTTTAGATAGGCACACTCATTCAGCTCTGTTCTCTTTACAACAATCCCTCTGCGAACTTTGCGTGAAATGCGAGCGTCTTGTTTTTCGCGCAAAGACCACAAACATTTATATGTTGGAAGACAAGCAGTTATTGGAATTTGGAATTTCAAATCGCCTCTGCGCTCTCTGCGTGCAATTCCCTCTGCGAACTTTGCGTGAAATGCGAGCGTCTTTATTTTCACGCAAAGCCCGCAAAGATCGGACGCAAAGGCCGCAAAGATTTATTTGTTGGAAGACAAGCAATTAGTGGAATTTAGAATTTCAAATCGCCTCTGCGTTCTCTGCTTGCAATTCCCTCTGCGAACTTTGCGTGAAAGGCGAGCGTCTTTATTTTCACGCAAAGCACGCAAAGGTCGGACGCAAAGCCCGCA
>Ga0209490_10000467_pt1 | contig 40541 bp, 31 predicted proteins | sample MAT06_FD_187209 | JGI IMG/M metagenome (GOLD analysis project Ga0209490, IMG submission 187209) | Freshwater microbial communities from Lake Fryxell liftoff mats and glacier meltwater in Antarctica - MAT-06 (SPAdes) (version 2) | ecosystem: Environmental > Aquatic > Freshwater > Ice > Liftoff...
CGAAGGAGGGCTTTTCGTAGTTTTCGCCGGCGGGCGATTTGTAGCCGGGGTCGAGGTAATCATCGAAGAAGGAGCCGAAGTCGATTTGGTCGAAAGGGTCGGTTTCGGTTTTGGCGACCGGTTCGGTATCGGGGCCTTCGGAGGCGGGGGAGGCCGAGCCGGCTTCGTAGGGCGGGGAGTTCTCACTCTCGTAAGCGGAGCCGTTGATGCTTTCGGCGACCACCTGGGAGGTGACTTCGGTAACCGAGTCGGCATCGCCGCTGCCGACTCGTTCGGCTTCCAGCAGAGACTGAATTTCGGCGGGAGTCAATTCTTCGCCGCCGTCCGCGGATTCCTCGAGGACAGGGTTCTGGGCGACCTCCTGGGAGATCATTTCTTTCAGTTCCAACCGGTTCAGTTGGAGAACCGTCACCATCTGGACGAGACCAGGGGTGAGGATCTGTTTTTGCTGAACGCGAAGCTGGAGTCGCGGTGACAGCATACTCATGCACCTCAAGGTTAGCATCGGCGGAAAGCCCCGGTGCAATAGGGGGGCAAAGTTCACTTGGTGAAGTAGGCGTACTAGACGTCGAGGCCGATGGAGCGCATGAGGGGAATGGCGTTCGAACGCTGTACAGGGCCCGTTTTCATGCGGTAATCGAAAGAAAGCTCGCCATTGAGATAGTCATCGGCGAAGTGGACGTTGCAGGCGGTGGGGAGGTCCATGGCGGTGAGCGCGAGGTCGTGGGTGGTGACGAGGCCGAGGGCACCGTGGCTCAAGAGTTGGCGGATGATGGCTTCGGCGCCGACGCGGCGGTCATGCGAGTTGGTGCCGCTGAGGACTTCGTCGAGCAAGAAAAGAACGGGTTCAGTGAGCGAGAGGGTGAGGATTTGGCGGAGGCGGAGGATCTCGGCGTAGAAGCGGGAGCGGCCTTCGCTGAGTGAATCGACGATGCGGAGGGAGGCGGCGACTTGGAGCGGACTGACCGCGAGCGAGCCGCAGCAGACGGGTGCGCCGGACCAGGCGAGGACGGTGTTGAGACCGATGGCGCGGAGGAGGGTGCTTTTGCCGGACATGTTGGAGCCGCTGACGATGAGCAGCGGCGCGCCTTCGTTAAGCTCGGCATCGTTGGCGATGGCTTGGGCGGCGGGCAGCAGCGGGTGGGCGATGGCTTGGCCGCGGAAGCTTTTGCCGTTGGGAAGGAGTTCCGGCGTGACGGCGGCGGGGTGTTCGAAGGCGAAGGCGGAGAGCGAGAGCAGGGCTTCGATGCGGCCGAGGGCGGCGATCCAGAGGTGAGCTTCCTGGCCGTGGCGCGCGCGCCAGGCTTCGAGGGCGAGCGAGACTTGGGGGGCCCAAAGGAGCACGAGGGCGATGAGGCCGAAGAACTGGTTGCGGGAGGAATCGAGCAGTTCGACCAGGCGCTCGAGGTGGCGAGTGGCGCGGGCGGCGCCGGCGAGGCGATCGCGGGATTCGGCGAGCAGGGGCGAAGCGAAGGATTCTTTCTCGACGACGGCGGCGAGTTCTCCGAACAGCTTCAAGTCGCGCGAGGATTGCTGCAAGCCGGCGGAGACTTGTTGGACGCGGGACTGGAGCAGTGCGCTGAGGACGAGGGCGATGCCGGCGAGGATGAGCAGGTAGAGGACCGGGAGGAGGCCGAAGAGCCAGCCGGTGAGGGCGAGTAACTCGAGGGCGGTGAAGGCAGCGAGGACGAGCCTTGCGCCGGGAAAGAAGGGGATGGCGGGCCGGGTGGCCCAAGCGGCGACGGATTTGGCTTCTACCAGCGAGGTGATGTCATCGCCGGCGAGCGAGTAGGCTTCGCGCCAGTCAACGCGGGGGGCGAGTTCGGCGATGGCGGCTTGGCGGGCCTTCACCTCCTCGAGCGGGGCGGCTTGGCGGAGCCAATCGGCGAGGGTTTGTTCGCCTTCGGCGGTGCGGGTGCGGGCGATCAATTCAAAGAGACTGCCGCGGCCGAAGAGGTCAAGGTCTTCGGCATAGGGATGGGCGGCGTCGCGGAAGCGCTCGCCGGCGTTGCCGTGGCCGATCCAATCGGAGGTGGTGCGGCGGAGGGCGGCTTGGTGGAAGGCGATGGCGCGGCGGGCATGGTCCTGTTGGCGGCTGATGCGTTCGTGCTGGATGGCGAGGGCGATGAAGGCGGCGATGGGGAGCCCGAGCACGGGGAAGGGCAGGGTTTTTGAGGAGAAGATGAGCCAGGCGATGACGACGCCGGCAAGGGCGACGGCCAGGCGGGCGTGGCTGAGTTGCTCATCGAGCCGGGCGGTCTTTTTTTGCGTGGCTTGCCAGGTGGCGATGAGGGATTGGTGGGCTGGGGGGAAGAGGTTCAAGTGGGGGAACCGCCTAGGACGGTGGGAAGGGAGAAGCTTTCGCCGAGGTAGACGCGCTTCACTTCAGGGTCCTGCCCGAGGGCGGCGGGGGAGCCGGCGCGGAAGATCTGCCCATTGTTGATGATGTAGGCGCGGTCGGTGACGGCGAGGGTTTCGCGGACGTTGTGGTCGGTAACGAGGATGCCGATGCCGAGCTTTTTGAGGTCAAAGATGATGCGCTGGAGTTCGATGACCTGGATGGGGTCGATGCCGGAGAAGGGTTCGTCGAGGAGGAGGAAGCTGGGCTCGATGACGAGGGAGCGGGCGATTTCGACGCGGCGGCGTTCGCCACCGGAGAGCATGTAGCCTTTGGACTGGCGGACTTGGTCGAGGCCGAGTTGGGAGATGAGGCGGCGCATGCGGTCGTAGCGTTCGTGGCGCGGGAGAGGGAGGGTTTCGAGAATGGCGAGCAGGTTATCTTCGACGGAGAGCTTGCGGAAGACGGAGGGCTCTTGGGGGAGGTAGGAGATGCCGCGGCGGGCGCGCTCGTACATGGGCATATGGGTGAGGTCCTGGTCATCGAGGAGGACTTGGCCGGCGTCGGGGGAGACGAGGCCGACGATCATGTAGAAGGACGTGGTTTTGCCGGCGCCGTTGGGTCCGAGAAGGCCGACGACTTCGCCTTGTTCGACCTGGACGCTGACATCGTCCACCACGCGGCGGCCGCGGTAGGACTTGCAGATGTCGACCGTCCGAAGGGTTTTGTGCGATTTGGCCACTAGCTCCATTCTAGGTTACCCATGAACAGGGGGAGCTGAATCGAGGTTTTACCGGGTAAGGTTCTAAGGCCTTTTGAGGATTTCATCTTGGCGTTGGTTCGCGCACACTGCAAGGGTAGCGAAACATCTTAAGCCCCGGCCGCGGCATATTGCGGGCCGAGGTGTGCGCGCTGGCCGCTTTTTATGACCCATGTGACAGCACAGTTCGAATCGACGACCCTCGACAACGGGGTGCGGGTGGTGACGGAACGGCTCCCGGCGAGCCGGGCGATTGCGGCGGGGTTGTTGGTGGATTGCGGAAGCCGGCACGAAGCGGCCAAGGAGAACGGGCTGGCGCATCTGTGCGAGCACCTCCTATTCCAAGGGACGAGTAACCGGGACGCGCAGCAGATCGCTCGGCAGATTGATTTGGTGGGTGGGCGCGTGGGCGCATTCACGACGCGCGACTATACGTGTTTTGTGGCTTCGGTGATGCAGGATTACGCTTACCACGGGCTCGACCTGATGGGCGACTTATTGATGAACTCGACTTTTCCGGAACGGGCGCTGGCCTCGGAGCGGGCGGCGATCCTGCAGGAGATTGAGCGGCAGGCCGATCAGCCGGAGACGCATCTGGAGCAAACGCTCAAGAGCGCCATTTGGCGAGGGCACGCCTTGGGACGCCCGGTGAGCGGCACGGCGGAGCGGGTGAGCGGGTTTAGCCGGGAAGACGTGATCTATTTTCACCATCAGCATTATGTGCCGGGTCACTTGATTGTGGCGGCGGCGGGCAATGTGGAGCACGAACAATTTGTGGCGCAGGTGCATGATTGCTTCTGGCGGCTGCGCGGCGGGACGGTTTCCGGGGTGATGCCGGCGCCGCAGTGGCAGGCGGTAAAGAGCTTTGAAGTAGCGCATTTACGGCAGGTGTATTTCAGCCTGGCGTGGCCGGCGCCGGCTTATGCTTCTGCGGAACGCTATCGGTTGCATGTGTTGACCGGCGTGCTGGGCCAGGGCTTGTCGTCGCGGCTATTTTCGGAGTTACGGGAGCAGCGGGGCTTAGTTTACGAAATTCAGGCGGAATATCAGGCTTACGGATCGACGGGCATCTTTATGATCCAGGGCAGTACGGCGCCGGAGCATTTGGAAGAGGTAGTCAGCCGAATTCAGGAGTCGCTCGACAATTTATGTTCGGGGGCGGCAGCGGTAAGTGAAGAAGAAGTCTGGCTGGCGGGCACGCGGCTGCGGAACGGACTGATGCTGACGGCGGCGGATGAGCAGGCGGCGATGACGCGGCTGGCGCTGCAACAACTGTACTTCGACGCGCCAATTTCGGCGGAAGAAATTCTCCGGGAGTTAGACGGAGTTTCGGCGGAGAGTTTGGCCGAATTAGTGGCTGGCTGGTTGCGGCCGGCCTTGGGAGAGGTGGCGTTCGGCGTGCTGGGTCCCGCCAACTGCGCACCGGCTTTTGAGAATTTGCAGGGCAAGATGCCTCGTTACGCCAGCCAAGCTGGCGGCCGGATTGGCCAACCCGTAGTAACAGCCCAGACGATGGGCGAAAGGAACGGACATCTATGGCGCTGAACGAATCCATCAAGAAATCCTGGATTGAATTGCAGAAGAAATTCGATTATCCGGTGAATGCGATCGGAATGAAAATTGCCGATCGGGACGCGCAGACGCTGCGGGTCTGGCGCGATGAAGGCATCGACCGGTTCGTGAAGAAGTAACTCGATGGCGGCACTACTTACCAAACACAACGTACTATTCCGGGAGGCCGTAACCGCGGCCAAAGCGGGAGACAAGATAGTCGCGCGGGCGCTTTTCCGCGAAGTGAGTGAATCGGAGCCGAAGAGTGAGCAGGCTTGGCTGTGGCGGGCGGCATTGGCGGAGACGGCGGAGGAGGCGATTCAGCATCTCGAAACGGTGCTCAGCCTAAATCCGAGTAATAAAACCGCGCTGGACCAGTTAGGCGGATTGCGGCTGTCGCAGCTGGCGAAGCCGAAACCAAAGGCGGAGCCGGCGGCAGACGAGGGACCATGCCCTTTCTGCGCGCAGCGGGTGGCTTCAAGTTCATCGCAATGTGGCCGGTGCGGGGCGTATCTGAAGTTAGCGGCGTTTGAAAATTATCTACCGAACCGGGGTGCCGATGAAGGGGCGCTAAAAAACGCCATTGTGCGGTACGAGGCGGCAGCGAAGCGGCAGGCGACTTACGAGAGCCATTTTTACGTTGGCTTGGCGAATTTGAACCTGGGAGAGTTGAGCGAGGCGGCTTTGGCCCTGGAACGCGCGTTCCGGTTAAAGCCGGACGAACGGGATGTCGCGTTTGTGCTGAAGGAAATAGCCGATCAGCCGATTATCCTGGCGGTGGATGACAGTATCACAGTACGGCGAGTGGTGTCGAGCACGCTCAAGAAGGCCGGCTACCGGGTGGTAGTGGCGGAAGATGGCATGCAGGCGTTGGCAAAACTAGATGAGCTTACGCCGGCGGTGATCTTACTCGATATCACCATGCCGCGGATGGACGGCTACCAGGTTTGTAAGATCGTGCGGCAGAATGCGCTGCTGCAGAACATTCCGGTGATCATGCTGTCGGGCAAAGACGGATTTTTCGATAAGGTGAAGGGTAAGATGGCCGGTTGTTCGGACTATCTAACCAAGCCCTTCGACGCCGAGGCATTGACGCGCACCGTGCAACGGCATTTGGCACCCGCGAAGCGTAACGCAGCAAGGAAGACCAGCTCATGGAAACAACGGTTCTCGTAGTCGATGACAGCCCGACCGAACTGCGGGCGATGCAGGCGGCGCTAAAGGGCCGAGGTTACACGGTGGTGACGGCCATCGACGGCGAGCAGGCGCTCGAAAAAGCACTGCAGTTTAAGCCACGCGTAATGTTACTCGATATTGTGTTGCCGAAGAAGAATGGATTTCAGGTGTGCCGGCAATTGAAAACGACGCCGCAGACGCAGGACATCAAGATTGTCCTGGTAAGTAGTAAGACACAGGATAGCGATCGTTTTTGGGGAATGAAGCAGGGCGCGGATGAATATATCACGAAGCCCTACGACGCGGCCGAGTTAGCGGCGAGCGTGGAACGGTTTCTGTAAGGCGCGACGATGTCCACTGAATTTAACCCGATGGAAGGTCTGCTGGCAGACCTGTTGAGTACTTGGGATGAGGAGCCGGGCGTCGAGACAATTGAGTCGGCGGCGCCGGTGGGGGTGACGGCCGTCGCTGATCTGGCGCCCCCGTCGATGAGCGTGCCTCCGCTCCCGTTGATCTCGGCGCTATCCACTCCGGTGGTGCGGGAGCCCTTGTTTCCAGAAACTCGGGTGATTGCGGCGCCCGTTCCGGAGGAAGAGCCCAAGGTAGCGGTGCCCGTGGAAGTGCCTGAGCCGGCCCTTCCGGTGGCCACCGCGCCGCAGGGAGAAGTCTTGGTGCGGGGGCCCGAGCCGGTTTGGGTAGAGGATGCGGGAGCCGCGGCCGCCTGCGCGGCAATATTGGCGCGGATGGAAAGAGAGTTTGCGCAAAGCGAGCCGGTGGCCATGCCGGTGCGGCGCCGCCGGATGGCGAGCGATGCGCCACGGTATGTCTTGTTCGTGGTGCGGGAGATGCTGTTTGCGGTGCCGATTGAGCGGGTGCTGGAGACGGATCGGATCGCCGCAATTACGCCCTTGCCCGGTGCGGCGGTGGGCGTACGGGGATTGACCAACTTACGCGGCGAAGTGGTACCGGTGATTGACTTACGGGAAGTATTGGGATGGCCGGCGCCGGAGAATCCAACGGCGCGGAGGATGTTAGTGATCCAGGATGGCAATCGGCAGCCGTTGACGGTGTTGTTAGTAGATCAGGTGAAAGGCTTGGCGGCGTTTGCCCATCCAGCCTGGAAGTCGGCCGAAATGGCCGGCGCGCATGGTGCCGAAGGCTATGTGAACGCGGTGGCGGAACGGGATCAGGAATGGGTTGGCCTGCTGAATCTCGACCGTATTTTGGACGAAACCCATTTGCCGTCCCTCGCGGCGGCTTAAAGAAAAACGTGAGGAATTAGAGGACAAGATGTTCGCCAAATTTAAGAATCTCGGTATTTCGCACAAGTTGCTGGTGATCTTTTTTCTGATGGCGCTGCCCATCGGGGTATTGCTGTCGCTGTTCGTGTCGAACTTAGGCGGCCGCGTGATTTCGACGCGCAACGAGCAGAGTGGGATTGAGTATATTCGGGAACTGCGCCATTTAGCGGACCACCTGTCGCTACACCAGGGCGCGGCGAATGCGGCGCAGTTAGGCGCGGACGGTTTTCGCGCGCAAGTGACGGCGTTGCAATCGCGCATCGATGGCGACTTGACGACACTGGAAGGGCTCGACCAGAAGTACGGGGCATTCCTGAAGACGACCGAGGGTTTGGGACGCCTGAAAACGACGTGGCAGGAACTGCGCATGCAGGTGTTGACGTGGCCCGCGGCGGAGGGCTTTGAGCGCCAGGGGCGTTTGATAGCCGATACGAATGCGTTGGCGCGCCAAGCGGCGGACCAATCGAATATGACGACGGATGGCGAACTGGATGCGCATTACTTGGGCGATGCAATCGCGGTGCAGTTAGCCGCGGCTTCCGAGACGGTGGGCCAACTGCGCGGCTTAGGTGCGGGATTGCTGGCCAAGGGCAAGCGGACGCCCGCGGAAGTTTCGCAACTGAGCTATCTGGCCAGGCAGGCGGCGTTAGCGAATGACCGTGTCGCCACGAGTTTGTCGAAAGCGTTTGAGAACAATCCCGGACTCGAAGCGCGGTTGGCGAAGCCACTGGCGGCGGCCACGGCCGCGACGCGGACTTTCTCGCAGGCGGCGGCGGAAGAATCCGGTGCGGCGCAAGAGTATTTCGACAAGGGTTCGCTGGCCGTGGATGCTTACAGCCGGTTGAACGAGCAAGCCGCGACCGAATTGGCGAGCGTGTTGACGACGCGCTTGGACCGGTTGGACTCCGATCGCATGGTGCAGGTGGGCTTGACGCTGGGCTTGTTGGGCTTGGCTGGCTTGGCCGTGTATCGTATCTCGCGGGGGATTGCCAATCAGGTGCGCTCGATCGATGGGTTACTCGTGAATATCGGTATGGGCGACTTTGCGGCGCGGGCCGAGGTGCTGACGAATGACGAACTAGGGGCGACGGCCGGCGCATTAAACGCGATGCTCGATAATACGGTGAACTTACTGCAATCGCAGGAAGAGCGCGATAACATGCAGAGTAGTATTTTGAAACTGCTCGATGACGTGGCCGGCGTGGCGCATGGCGATTTAACCAAAGAAGCGGAAGTTACGGCGGAGATGACCGGGGCGATTGCCGATTCGTTCAATTATATGATTGTCGAGTTACGGGGAATTATCGGGTCGGTGCAAGAGACGACGTCGCGGGTAGCCTCTTCCACGCGTTCGATTAAGGCAACGGCGGAACGGTTGGCGGAAGGATCCGTCCAGCAAAGCCAGCGGGTGACGGAAGTATCGGCGGCCATTGGGACGATGACGGATTCGATCCAGCAGGTGGCGAATACGGCGAACACGGCGAGCGCGGTGGCGACGCAGGCGCTGGCGGCGGCACGCGGTGGCAACGAGAGCGTGCAGAAGACGGTGGAAGGCATGGATGCGATCCGGACGCATGTGCAGGAAACGTCGAAGCGCATCAAGCGGCTGGGGGAAAGTTCGCAGGAGATCGGCGAGATTGTGCAGTTGATTGAAGACGTCGCCGATCGCACGAGTATTTTGGCGTTGAACGCTTCGATTCAAGCGGCGATGGCCGGCGAAGCGGGCAAGGGCTTTGCGGTGGTGGCGGAGGAAGTGGAACGGCTGGCGGAGCGCGCGACGGGATCGGCGAAGAAGATCAGCACGCTGATCAAGTCGATTCAAACAGACACGAAGGAAGCGATTACGGCGATGGAAGAGACGACGCGCGAGGTGGTGGGCGGATCGAGCCTGGCCAGCGCGGCGGGTTCGCGGCTGGTGGAGATCGAGGCGGTTTCGCAGCGGCTGGCGGGCTTGATTGAGTCGATTTCGGCGGCTTCAAAGCAGCAGGCATTGGGCTCGGAGGCGGTGTCGCGCAACGTGGCGGTGATTTCGGGGGTGGCGGTGGAGACGGCGAACGGCGCGCGGTCAGCGTCGGAGAGCATTCAGTCGTTGGCGGAGCAAGCCGAGCAACTGCGTGCCTCGCTGCGCCACTTCCGGTTGCCGGAAGACGCCCGTCGCCCCGCGGGCGATCGCGATGTGGTTGCCGCTTAGGACCTCCGCATGCCTTCCCTACATGACCGCGAGGTGGTGGACGGCTTTACCGTCGAGGTAGCCGGATACTTTCCCCAAATTGAGAGTGCGCTGGCCAGCTTGTCACGCTGGCCGGCGGATGCGACGGCACTGGAGCAATCGCACCGGCTGTTTCATTCGATCCGCGGCGCGAGCCGGGTGGTGGGTTGCGTGGAACTGGCGAACTTAGCCACGGAGAGCGAGCAATTGCTGGAAGCAGTGGCGACAGGCGAGCGCGCGTTTGACGAGGAGACGGGGCACCAATGCCAGCGGTCCTTGGACGCGATGCGGATGGCGCTGGATCGCTTCGAACGGGGCGAGGTCGCAGGACGGGGGCGTGCGCAGCGTCCGGAGCCGGAGATCGATCCGGAACTGGTGGAAGGCTTTCTGCTGGAGGCGGAAGAGCACTTCGCGCGGATTGAAAAGCATCTACGTGGGTTGGACCGGGCGACGGAACGCAGCGCGGCGTTGGGCGAGGTCCGGCGTTCGGTACATACGCTGAAGGGGTCGGCCGGGATGGTGGGTTTTCCGGAGATCAGCCAATTGGCGCACCGGATGGAGGACTTACTCGACTCGCTGGTAGAGCGCGGGCAGGAGTATTCTCCCGATGTGCACGACTTACTGATTACCACTTACGATGTATTGGTGGATCTGGCGGGCGTAGGATCGGGCGCGGTGGAGAACCGTGCCGAGGCGCTGGAGATTCTTTACTCCGCCTACGAAGAGTTATTGCCGGCCCGAGATGAAGAACAGGAGCCTTTTGAGCATGGGGCGAGATCGCTAACGGCTGGCGCGGGGTCGTCCGAATCGCCATTGCCCGAGCAGGTGGACCCAAATAAGTATGTGCGGGTACCGCTGGAACGGCTGCGGGAACTGGTGCGCCTAGTGGGTGAGTTACTAGTCAACCGGTCGACGTTCGAACGCAGTTACGCGCGGTTTCAACACGAGACCTCGGAAGTGAACCTGGTGCTGAAACGGCTGCGGCGGCTGTCGCAACGGCTGGATAGCGACTATGCGACGCCTTCTCTGTTGCGGCCATCGATCCTGAGAACGGGGCAAAGCGTAGCTGAGGGGCGAATTGAGTTCGATCCGCTCGAGATGGATCGCTATACGGAATTTCATTTACTCGCACGCGATTTAAATGAAACGGCGAGCGATATTGGCGCGGCGGGCCATCAGTTGGGCGGCTTGCTCGGCGACTTCGATGGGTATCTGACCCGGCTAGGCCGGCTAACCAGGGAGTTACAGGACAAGTTACTCGCGCTAAGTATGGTGCCGTTTCAAACCCAGGCTTCGCGGTTGCACCGGACGGTTCGCATCACCGGCGGCAAGGAAGGCAAGCCGGCGGAACTGACGATTGAGGGCGCCAACGTTGAATTCGATAAGCAGGTACTCGAGCAAATCTGCGGGCCATTGGAACACTTACTGCGCAATGCGGTGAGCCATGGGATTGAGGATTCCGACCGGCGAGTGGCGCTGGGCAAGCCGGAGACGGGCAATGTGCTGTTGCGGATTGCGCGGGAAGGCACGGAAATCGTGCTGCGGCTTTCGGACGATGGGGCAGGGATCGATGTGAGCCGGGTGCGCGATGCGGCCGTGCGGCATGGCTTTATGACGGCCGAACAGGCGTCGCAGGCTAGCCAGACCGCACTCTACGCACTGCTGTTTGAGCCGGGCTTTACGACGGCTCGGGAAGTGACGGACGTATCGGGACGGGGCATTGGGCTGGATGTGTTGCGCTCAACGATTGAGAGCTTGAGCGGTTCGATGTCGGTGGATTCGACCGTAGGGCAGGGGACGAACTTCACGATCCGGCTGCCGCTCTCGATGGCGATTACGAAGGTGTTGTTGGTGGAGGCACAAGGCGCTTTGTTCGGGGTGCCGCTGGCTCCGGTGTTGCGAATTACGCGAGTGGAGAAGACGGAACTGCGGCGCTTGGGCGACGCCTGGACGTTGACGGACGGGAAGGATCCGCTGCGATTACTCGAGCTAGGCAGCGAACTGGGTTTGTGTGCCGCACCGAGCGAGGAAGAGCTGAATCATCGCCCGGTGTTAGTGCTGCGGCGGGGTGAGCAACGATACGCGCTAATGGTGGACCGAATTGTGGAGGCGCGCGACGTGGTGTTGAAGCCGTTGGGCAAGCTGACCAAGAAAATCCCCGGCATCGCGGCTTCCACTTTGTTAGGGGATGGAAGCGTGGTGTTGGTGTTGGAGCCCGCCGAATTAGGTGGGGCGGCGATGGGCGCGGCGACGGGACAAAGGCGGTTGACGCCGGTTCCGAGAAGGCCGATTGAAGTGCTGATTGTCGACGATTCGCTGAGCGTGCGGCGGGTAATGGCGAACCTTTTCCGGGGTGAAGGATGGCAGCCGCGGGAGGCGAAGGATGGCGTGGAAGCGCTGGAATGGCTGGGCCGGGCGGCGGAGTTACCGGATGTAGTGTTAATGGACGTGGAGATGCCGCGGATGGATGGCTTTGAGTTACTGGCGAGTTTGCGCGCGCATGACACTTATCGGAACTTACCGGTGATTATGGTGACTTCGCGTTCGGGGGACAAACACCGGCAGAAGGCAGTGGGACTGGGAGTAAATGATTATTTAGTGAAGCCATTCATCGAAGATACGCTGCTGGACTTAGTACGGCATTGGGCGAGGCGAAACGGATGAACCGGCAATTTTTCTTAGTGGAACGCGGCGGGAAAGTGTATGCGCTGCCGTCGGAGTTAGTGACTGGGGTGGAGCGATTTACCAGTTCGCTGGTAAGGCTGGACTTGGCCCTGGGAGCGACGCTCGAGGTGGAGCGGATTTCGATGCCGATTGAGGCGCCGGCCGAGGCGGCGCGGCGGCTTTCTGCGGGCGCCGAACGGACGTTACCCGGAGCACTGGGCGTGCTGCGATTGCCGCAGGGGTTGGTGCTGGCGGTGGAGCCGGCGTTTTTCGCCCCCGCTCCGATCGCGCGGCGGGCCCCGCGAATTGAGTCGCAAGCGGAAGTGTGGGGCGCCACGGGCGCGAACGGCGATGCGATGTTGATGCGCTTGGCGGGCACGACGGCGCGGTTGTTGTTGCCATCCGCGCAAGTGCTGGAAGTGATTCCGCAGCCGGAGGTGATGCGGCTCGAAACCGTCCGCGACGGTCTGGCGGCCTTGATGGAGTGGCAGGGTTGTGTGCGGCCGGTGTTTGGCTTTACCGATGAGGCGCCCGAGCGGGTGGTGTTGCTACGGGGAACACTATCGGCGGAGGTGTGTGCGGTGATGATTAGCGGGCGCGTGGAGAGGATCCACTGGCCGCTGAAGAAGTTGCACGGGCAGTTAGTCGAGTTTGCGCCGCCGATTCCGGTGCGCGGGACGTTCGGTTACGAGGGCCAGCCGCTGTTGATACCCGACGTCGATCAACTGGCGGCTTAACCTCGCTTAGAATCGAAAGCATGACATTCTCCCGCCGGCAAGCATTGGCCCGCATGGCGAGCGGCTTTGGCACGGTGGGTTTGGCCAGCGTACTGGCCAACGATGGGGCGCCGCACTTTGCGCCCAAGGCGAAGCGCATCATCTATCTGGTGCTGAATGGCGGCTTATCGCAGATCGATAGCTTTGACCCCAAGCCGATGGTGGATCGCTACGACGGGCAGCCGATGCCGGGCGTGTTGCCGAAGACCGAGAGTAGCTTGGGGAACCTGATGCGTTCGCCGTTTGGCTTTGCGCGCCATGGACAGAGCGGCATTCCCGTTAGCGAGATCTTTCCGCGGATTGCGGCACGGATCGATGACTTCTGCGTAATTCGTTCGATGCATACGGAGGTACCGAATCATGAGCCCTCTCTGTTCATGATTAATTCGGGGGCAATTCAGCCGGGCCGGCCGTCGATGGGGGCGTGGATTAACTACGGTTTGGGGACGATGAACCGTAGCTTACCGGGGTTTGTGGTGCTGTGCCCGGGGGTGCCGGTGGTGGGTCCGCCGCTGTGGGAGAGTGCTTTTTTGCCAGCCGTGTATCAGGGCACGCATATCCGGATGGAGGAGACCGATCCGCGTAAATTGATTCGCTTTATCGAAAATAAAGACGCGGATCGGGAGCAGCAGCGAAGGCAGTTGGATTTGTTGGCGAGGCTGAATCAGAGGCATTTGGCGGAGCGGGCGAGCGATCCGCAGTTAGAGGCGTCAATCGAGGCGATGGAGACGGCGTACCGGATGCAGACCGAGGCACCGGAGGTCTTCGACATTGCGCGAGAGCCGGTGGCGGTGCGGGAGCGCTATGGCGATTCGGCGTTTGGACGGAGTTGCCTGACGGCGCTGCGGTTGGCCGAGCGGGGCGTGCGGATGGTGCAGGTCTACTTCGGAAACTCGCAGCCTTGGGATAATCATGAAGATATTCACGTGCATCGGCGCTTGGCGCGGCAGGCGGATCCGGCGATCGCTTCGTTAGTGGAAGATCTGAAGCTGCGAGGATTGTTCGAAGATACTTTGTTGGTGGTAGGCACGGAGTTTGGCCGGACACCGGCGGTGCAGAATAGTTCGACCATTAAGCTGCACGCGGGGCGGGACCATAACTCATTGGGCTTTACGATCTTATTGGCGGGCGGCGGGATTAAAGGCGGGACGGTATACGGCGCGACGGATGACTTTGGGTTTCAGGCAGTCGAGAAGCCGGTGCATCCGCATGACCTGAATGCGACGCTGTTGCACTTACTGGGTTTAGACCACACCAAATTGACTTACTTTTATAGCGGCCGCTATTTCCGACTGACCGATGTGCATGGCCAAGTGATCCGCGAGATTTTGACTTAGGCCGGTTGCAGGTGTAGGAGGCTGACTTCGGGGCGGGAGTTAAAGCGGATGCCGGAGAGTCCACCGATGCCGCGGTTGATGTGTAACTGACGATTTTCCCACTGGTAGTGGCCGGCGATGAAGCGAGGGTCCTGGACGACGGCCCAGGGGTGGCGGCCGAGGAAGGGGAGATAAATCTGGTTGCCATGGGTATGGCCAGCCAACATGAGGTGCCAAGGGTAGTGCAGCAGAGACTCTTTGGCATCGGGATTGTGGTTGAGGAGGATGGTGGGGCCGGTGCGGGGGGCTTGAGCGAAGGCGCGCTCGGGCTCGACCTCCCAGGACCAAAGGTCGCCGACACCGACGAGATTCAAGCTTTCAAACTGGGTGGATTCGTTGTGCAGGAGATGAACAGCTCCGGCCGAGAGGCGAGATCTCATGATTGTGTGATCGATTTCGCCAGGTTGGGGGTGATGATGAGAGCCATCGTGATTGCCGAGAGTGGCGAAGGTGGGTGCGGCGTTCGAAAGGCGGCGGAAGACGTCTTTAAAAGCCGGGTCGTAGCCTATGTCAGGGTAGTCGACGTAGTCGCCGGTGAGACAGATGAGGTCGGGCTTTTGGGCGAGGGCGAGGTCGACGACGTAGTGCAGGTGGTGGAGTGAGATGGCCCGGCCGAGGTGGAGGTCAGAGAGGTGGGCGAGTTTGAGCGGGCGGTGGAGACCGGGCATTGCGATGGCAGTTTGGGTGACTTCAATACGCCACTTTTCGATGAGACCGGCGTACGCGAAAACGGCACCGCCAGTGGAGAGGCCCGAGAGGTAAAAGCTTCGTCGAGTCACCCTTTCATTGTATCAGAGGCTTTGCCGGAAAAAGTAGCTGGTGAACGAGAGTACCGTATTCACGCTGGAGCCGAAGCGATATAATTACCGCACCGAACTATGCGACTTTCACGTGTTGTGATCCTGATGGCCCTTCCGGCGATGGCTTTAGCCGCGCCGAGTTTTCATCGCGACATTCGGCCCATACTGCAGAAGCAATGCTCTGGCTGCCATCGGCCGGGGGGCGCTAGCAGCGGGCTGGACGTGACAACTTATTCGGCGTTCAAGACGGGCGGGAAGCGTGGGCTGGCGTTTGTGGCGGGCGATGCGGAGGCGAGTCTGACGGTGAAGTATCTGGTGGCGACAATATTGCCGCAGATGCCGCTGGGTGGGTCGGCGCTGCCGAAGGATCAGATCGATTTGATTCGGGAATGGATTATAGCTGGGGCGAAGGATGATTCGCCGGCGTTGGAGCTGTCGCAGAGTAAGCCTGCCTTTTATACGCAGGCGCCGGTGATTACGGCGTTGCGCTATTCGCCGGATGGGAAATTATTGGCGGTGGCGGGGAACGGCGAGGTGCTGCTGCATCGGGCGGATGGAAGCGGGTTAGTAGCGCGGTTGCCGGGGGAGGCCGAGCGGCTATTGTCGTTGGCATTTTCGCTGGACGGGAAGACACTGGTGGCGGGCGGGGGCACTCCGGCGCGGTTTGGCGAGGTGCAGGTTTGGGATGTAGCTTCGGCGAAGTCCTTACGCGCGATGAAGTTGACGACGGATACGGTTTTCGGGGCATCGTTGGCGCCGGATGGCTCGCGGATTGCGGTGGGTTGCGCGGACAATACGGTGCACGTTTTCGATGCAAAGTCGGGCGAGGAAATTTATAAGATCGGCAACCATGAGAATTGGGTTTTGTCGACGGTGTTTGGGGTGAATTCGAAGCGGTTAGTGAGTGTAGGGCGGGATCGGGCGGCGAAGCTAGTGGACGCGGAGACGGGGCGTTTCCTGGAGAATGTGAATTTACTGCGCGGGGAATTGACGGCGGTGGCGCGGCATCCTTCGCGGGATGTGGTGGTGCTGGGAGGGGAAGAGCGAATTCCCTATGTGTATCTAATGGATCGTCCGAAGAATATGAAGATTGCCGATGATACGACTTTGGTGCGTAAGTTGGGCCGCCAGAACGGGCCGATTATGGCCTTGGATTGGTCAGGGGACGGGAAGTTGATCGTAGTGGCTGGGGCGGCGCCAGAAGTAAATGTGTATGACGCGGAGAGCGGGGAACTGCGGTGGGCGTTGACGGGTCATGCGGCGGGGATCTATTCGGTGACGTTTTCGCCGGACAGTCAGCGGGTGGCGGCGGCGGGATTCGATGGGCAGGTGCGGCTTTATGATACTGCCACTGGGAAATTAGTGCATGAATTTGTGCCGGTACCGATGTCGACGGCGGGAGTTGGGCAATGAGATTTTTATTGGGGTTACTGCCGGTATTGTTAGTGGCGGGTCCGCCGCTGATCAATGAATTGCAGCCACGCGGAGCGCAGAAGGGCCGGCCTTTTAAGCTGGCGATCTTGGGCCGCGATCTTGGTGGCGGGGCGAAGGTGCATTCGAGTTTGCCGGCGACGTTTACTCCGCTCGCTTTGGAGCGGGGGCAAATGGATGGCCGGGCTACGGTTTTCTTAGTGGAGCCCAAGAGCGAGATTCCCGTCGGCGTGTATCCGATTCGAGTGGAGACGCCGGATGGTATCTCCAACGTGCAGATGTTTACGGTGGGGGCATTTCCGGAGATGACGGAAGAGGAGAGTGAGCCGGGGAGTTTGCCGAATCGCAACGATACGATGGAGACGGCGCAGCCCTTGCCGGCGGCGAATGTTACGGTAAATGGGACGTTGCGCGGGGCAGAGCGGGATCTGTTTCGGATTTCGGCGAAGGCCGGTGAGAAACGGGTATTTGAAGTAGAAGCGCGGCGGTGTGGGTCGGCGATTGATCCAGTGATTCGGGTGACGGATGGGCAGGGTAAGTTGCTGGCCCGGAGCGAGGATGCGTTATTAGTGGGGTTGGACGCTCGGCTCGAAGTCACTTTTCCGGCGGCTGGATATTACTACGTGGAAGTGCATGATGCTCGGTTTAGTACGCAAGGGGCGAATTTCTACCGGTTGAAGGCAGGGCAGTTCGGTTACCCCACGGAGATGTTTCCTTTGGGTGGCCGGCGCGGAAGCAAGACGCCGGTGATGATATCGGGCGTTTCGGTGGTGGCGGATCTGACGGGACGAATCGGGCAGGTGAATGTGCCGGATGCGGTGACATTGCCTTTGCCGCTGGCGGTGGGGGAAGAGCCAGAGTTGGATGAGGCTGCCGGACGGTTGGCGGTTCCCTCGGTGATGAATGGGCGTTTGAGTAAGACCGGGGAGATCGACCGTTATGCACTGGCCGTAACTCCAGGCCAAGTGCTGATGCTCGAAATGCAGGCGCGAGAATTAGGGACTTCGCGAATTATGGGAGTGATCACGGTGCGGGATACGAAGGGGAAGCGATTGGCTTCGGCAGGGGATAGCTCCGTATTATTGGGCGTAAACACGGTGCAATTTGAATCGCGGACATCGGGCGATCCTTATTTGCGCTTTGTGGTGCCGGAGGGAGTTAGTGAATTAGCCGTGTCGGTGGAGGATTTGGCGGAGAGGGGTGGCCCAGGGTTTGGCTATCGGTTGATTACCCGAGTGGCGCCTTACGAGTATTCGGTGACGGTAAATACGCCACAAGTGAATGTACCGGTCGGGGGAAGCGTGGCGGTGCCTTTAATTTTGGAACGGCGCGGTTATAACGGGGCGGTGCAGGTGACGTTTCCGGATTTGCCGAAGGGCGTGCGGGCGGAGGGAGGATGGATTCCGGAGGAGATGGTCGATGCGGTGACGGGTTTGCCGCGCACGACGAGTCGGCGTGGGGTGGCGGTACTTACTGCTGAGCCCGGCGTGGCGTTATCGTTGACGGAGATAAAGGTAATGGCCGAGGCTGTTTTGCCGAGCGGGGCGAAGGTTACGCGTTCGGCCCGGGGCTTGGGCATGCTGGTGAACGTGGCTGGCGCGACGTCGCAAGGCGTGGTGGATCGGCAGCGTGGCGTGATGGCCCCTGGACTATTTGAGGGCTTGCCGATGGCGACGACGTCGGCCCCGTCGGCGTCGCTGGAAGTTAGTTTGGCGGAGCGGCGGATGAAGGCTGAGGGTGAGGAGTTTGTGTTCCGGTATCAATGGAAGTCGCGCCGCGGGAATACGGATTGGCCGGCCAATTTATCTGTGGAAATGATCGATGCGGCGGATACCCGGGCGGTGGACTTTAAGGCGGATGCCAAGGATAAGTCGACGGGGACGTTTATGATTACGACGACGAAGAGTACAACCCCCACGAAGTATGATGTGTATGTGGTGGGGCGTTTGATGGGCGAAGAGATTGTGGCGCGGCCGATCCAAGTTGAAGTGAAGGAGGTTCCGACGAGTGAAGTACCTAGCGGTCAGTAGTGTGTTGGTGGCGGGGTTGCTTGCGGCCGAGCCACGGGTGACTTACTTGAAGGATGTCGCGCCGATTTTGAACAAGGCGGGGTGCACTTCTGGCCCTTGTCATGGCGCGGCGAAGGGGAAGAACGGCTTTAAGTTGTCTTTGCGTGGGTACGATCCGCAATTTGACTATGAGGCGTTGTTATATGACTTATCGGGGCGGCGGTTCAATCGGGCAGAGCCGGGCAAGAGTCTCATGTTAGCCAAGCCGACGCAGGAGATTCCGCACGGGGGTGGCTTGAGATTCGAGACGAGCACCACTTACTACAAGACGATCTTTAATTGGATTGCGCAGGGCGTGCCTTTTGGCGATCCGGCAAAGGACAAAGTCGCAACGTTGGCCGTAGAGCCGACAGATATCGCCATGGCCAAACCCGGGGAGAAGCTGGCGCTGAAGGTGACGGCGACTTATCCGGATGGGACGACGCGGGAAGTGACTCGTGAGGCGACGATTGAATCGAATACTCCGGATGTGGCGCGGGTCGATGCGGCGAACGCGACGGTGGCCGGCGAGCGAATGGGCGAGGCGACGCTGTTGCTCCGCTATGAGGGCAAGTACGCGACGATTCCGGTGGCGGTGCTGAATCCGAAACCTGGCTTTGTGTGGAAGCCGCTCGCGCAACATAACTATATCGATCAGCTGATCGATGCGAAGTTACAGAAGATGAAAGTGCAGCCGTCCGGGCTGGTCGACGATGCGGCGTTCTTGCGGCGGGTGTCGCTCGATTTGACGGGGCAGTTGCCGGCGCCGGAGGAGGTGCGGGCGTTTCTGGTCGATGTAACGCCGAATAAGCTGAAGCGATCGAAGATGATCGATAAGTTGATGGCGAAGCCGGCTTTTGTTGACCAATGGACGATGAAATGGAGCGATCTGTTGCAATCGAGCCGGAAGTTCTTGGGCGAGAAGGGGACTTACGGGTTCCGGGAGTGGATTCGCGAGAGCTTGGCAGCAAATAAGCCTTATGACGCCTGGGTGCGGGAACTGATTACTTCGAGCGGGTCAAGTTATGAGTCGCCGGAAGCGAATTATTACCGGACGACGCGTGACGCGAAAGCGACCATGGAGAAGACCACGCAGGTGTTTATGGGGACGCGCATGGTGTGTGCGCAGTGCCATGATCATCCGTTTGAGAAGTGGACGCAGAATCAGTATTTCGAGATGTCGGCGTTCTTCTCGGGCGTCGGTGTTCGGCCGGGTTACGAAGTGGGTGAGGAAATCATCTATAACCAGCGGGCGGACTTCGAGATGAAGCACCCCAAAGATGGGCGGGTGATGGCACCTAAGTATCTGGTGGCTTCGGCGGGTGCGCCGCCTTTGCCGGCCTATGACTTCGATGCGCGGAAGCGACGAGAGGCTTTTGCGAATTGGTTGACGTCGCGGGAGAATCCGATGTTTGCGAAGTCCGCCGCGAACCGCGTGTGGAGTTATTTCTTAGGGCGGGGCATTATCGATCCGGTGGATGATATTCGGGCGTCGAACCCGCCGGTGAATGCGGCGTTGCTCGATGCTTTGACCAAGGACTTTGTGGCGCATAACTTCGATTTACGGTACTTGATGCGGACGATAGTGAATTCGCGGGCTTATCAAGCTTCGATCACGACGAACGAATGGAATGCGACGGACGTGACTAATTTCTCGCATGCGATGCCGCGGCGGTTGGGCGCGGAATCTTTGATGGATGCGGTGGCGCAGGCGACCGGGGCACGTCCGAATTTCCCGGAGGTGCCGGATGATACGGCGGCGACGCAGTTGCCGGATCCGCATGTGGGCAAGGAAGGTTTCTTGGATCTCTTCGGACGGCCTACGCGGGAGACGGCTTGCGAATGTGAGCGGCGGACGGAGTTGAGTTTGCCGCAGGCTTTGAACTTAGTGAACGGTGCGACGATTTCCGACGCCGTGGCCGATCCGAAGGGGCGAGTGGCGAGGTTAGTGCTGAGTGGCCGGCCGGATGCGGCGGTGGTGGAAGAATTGTATCTGGCTTCGCTGAGTCGCCTGCCTTCGAAGGCAGAGGCGGAGAGCGGGCTGGCTTATCTGGCAGGTGGTCCGCGCGCTGGTCGGGCGCAGGACTTACTGTGGGCGTTACTGAATAGCAAAGCGTTTTTGTATAGCTGGTAGGAGAAAGATATGCTGTCGATTCCTGGGCGTGCGGTACGGAACTGTGATGGTGTTTCGCGGCGGGAGCTGATGCGGATTGGGTCCATTGGTTTGATGGGCCTGGGTCTGCCGGAGTTTCTGGCGCAGAAGGCGTCGGCGGCGAATGAATCGGCCGCGGCGAAGAAGTATGCGGGGGCGCGTGGCTTTGGCCAGGCGAAGTCCGTAATTATGATCTTTCTGCAGGGCGGGCCGTCGCATATCGATATTTGGGATCCGAAGCCGGATGCGGCGTCGAACATTCGCGGTGAGTTTAAGCCGATCCCGACGAAGATCAAGGGCACGCACATTAGCGAGCATATGCCGATGATGGCGCAGGCTTTGGATAAGGCGACGCTGATTCGGTCGATGAGTTATACGCCGAACGGGTTGTTCAATCATACGGCGGCGATTTATCAGATGTTGACGGGTTATCCGCCGGATAAGGTGTCGCCGTCGGGTCAGCTGGAGCCGCCGAATGGGGCGGATTTCCCAAATATTGGGAGCCATATCTCGAAGATGAAGCCGATGACGGAGCCGGTGCTGCCGTTTGTGGAGTTACCGCGGCCTTTGCAAGAAAGCGGCATTATCGGGAAGGGCGGGGCAGCGGGATTTTTGGGTAAGGCCTATGATCCTTATCGGATGTATCAGGATCCGGTGCGGCCCATTCAGTTGGATGATTTGTCCTTGCGCAAGGACGTGCCGGCGGATCGCTTGAAAGACCGGTTTGCGTTGCTGAAGGGGATTAATCAGTCGATGCCCGATTTGGAGAAGGCGCTCGATTCTTATGCGATTGACGAGTATTACGGGAAGGCTTATGACTTAGTGCTTTCCGGCAAGGCTCGGGATGCTTTCGATTTAACGAAGGAGAAAGATACGATGCGCGAGCGGTATGGGATGCATACTTTCGGGCAGAGTACTTTGATGGCGCGGCGGTTGATTGAGGCGGGGACGAAGTTTGTGCAGGTGAATTGGCCTTCGGTAGCCAATGGCGACCCGGAGACGACGGCTTGGGATACCCATGCGGCCAACTTTGGGCCTTTGAAGAATTTGCATTGCCCGAAGTTGGATCGTTCGTTGTCCGCGTTACTCGAAGATATGGATCAGCGCGGAATGTTGAAGGAGACGATGGTGGTGGCGATTGGGGAGTTCGGGCGATCGCCGAAGATTGGCGTGTCGACTTCGGGGAACTCGAATGCTCCGGATGGGCGCGATCATTGGCCGTATTGCTACAGCGCGGTGGTGGCGGGGGCGGGGATTGCGCGGGGCGTGCAGTATGGCGAGAGCGATGCGACGGCGTCGTCGCCGAAAGAGAAGCCGGTGCACCCGAATGACTTGCTGGCGACGATTTACTACGCGCTGGGGGTGGATCCGGATATGGAGATTCGGAATCATTTGAATCAGCCGCGGGAGTTGGTGAAGGGGAAGATTGTGGCGGATTTGTTTGGGTAGATTGGCTTAGAGATCTATCCAAACGTCTGGTTCTATGTGCGCTTGGTTGAGGATGCTGCGCAAGGTCCCGACCGGGACCTCGTGCTTTTGGGGAACGATCACCGTGTCGACGGTGTCTTCGAGGCGGCGGACGAACTTTACGTGGCTGCCCTTCTGACTTTCTTCGATGAAGCCGACCGCCTCGAGCCGTCTCTTGATTTCCCGGAAAGGCTGAGGGCTAAGCCGCGCCAACCTCTACCTCGATCAGGCATACTTTAGGTGGCCGGGTGGTCTGGGGCGGCTCAAAGTACAGTTCAAGGGCTTCTTTAAGGTTGGTGAGGGCCTCTTTTTCCGTCTCGCCTTGGCTCGCCACGTCGATTTCAAGGCATTGGGAGACGTACCAGTCCCCTTCTCTCCAGACGGTGGCGGCGAATGGTCGTTTCATAGTCATATTCTGGCACAGGAATATAGGCTGGCCCCAGATGTTGCGTTGTCTTGCCCTGGGGTCTTGTAAAATAATGGACTTCATCAAGCGCGTTCTTGGGTTGGATTGTCTCAGACGAATCCAGTCTGTCGTTTTCCACTTCGAGCAGAACAATGACGCATTGTATGCCAAGATTCGTCAGATCTATGGTGTTGACGTCTCTGAGATTGAGTCTGGAAATTTAGCCGAAATCCTCTAACGCATTGCGGCGGAAGGGCCCTAGGCTACTTCGTTATCGCTTTGAAAGAAGACCAGTAGGTGAGGTGGCAAAGGAAGACGGGCCAGGGGGCCCGTGCTACAAGGTAAGCTTAAGACCGATGACGATTGTGGATCACTTGGAATGCTCCTATACGGGGACCCGGTATGAGGCGGGGAAGCTTCATAACTTGAGTGGGGAGGGTTGGCCGCTGCTGGTGCGGTATGACCTGGCGAAGGCGCGGGAGAGTTGGAACCGGGAGTGGATTGCGGATGGTCCGCGGAGTATGTGGCGGTATGCGCCGGTGTTGCCGGTGAAGAATCCGGCCAATATTGTGTCTTTGGGCGAGGGGTGGTCGCCGTTGGTGCGGACGCCGCGGTTGGCGAAGACCTTGGGCTGTGAGCAGTTGTGGGTGAAGGACGAGGGGATCAACCCTACCGGCAGCTTTAAGGCGCGGGGATTGTCTTGCGCGATTTCGATGTGCAAGGAATTGGGGGTGAAGAAGGTGGCGATTCCTTCGGCGGGGAACGCGGCGAGCGCGATGGCGGCTTATGCGGCGGCGGCGGGGATGGAAGCGCATATCTTTATGCCGCAGGATGTGCCGCAGGCCAATTACATTGAGTGCAAGAGCTTCGGCGCGCATGTGACTTTGGTGAATGGCCTGATCAGCGATTGCGGGCGGATTGTGGGCGAGCGCAAGGATGCCGAGGGTTGGTTCGACGTGAGCACGCTGAAGGAGCCTTATCGGATTGAAGGCAAGAAGACCATGGGCTATGAGTTGGCCGAGCAGATGGGCTGGACTCTGCCGGACGTGATCTTCTACCCGACCGGCGGCGGCGTGGGGATGATTGGGATGTGGAAGGCGTTCGAGGAGATGGAGCAGATGGGTTGGATTGGATCGCGCCGGCCCAAGATGATCGCGGTGCAGGCGACGGGTTGTCAGCCGATTGTGCGGGCGTTTGAACAAGGGACGGAGCGGAGTGAATTCTGGCAGAACGCCACTACCGTGTCGAGCGGCCTGCGGGTGCCGAAGCCGCTTGGCGACTTTTTGGTGCTGAAAGCGGTGCGGCAAAGCGGGGGGACGGCGATCGCGGTGACCGATGAAGAGTCGCTCGATTGGGGCATTGAGTTGGCGAAGCAGGAGGGCATGTTCGTGGCGCCGGAGGGTGCGGCGTGCGTGGCGGCATGTCAACATTTGTTAAATTCTGGTTTCCTGAAGCCGTCCGAGAAGATCGTGATTTACAACACGGGCGCTGGACTCAAGTACTTAGAGGCTTACGCGACACGATTCCCGCGGACGGCCTTACCGGTGGATTCGCTTTCGATGATCTCGCCCCGCTAGAATAGAGGGAAGTCTCCATGCTGAAAAATGTCCTTATTCTTCTGATGTGCGCGGCGGGCGCGATTACCCAGAGCGCGGCGCAAAGCCCGGTGCGGTATGGGTCCTATTTGGGGACCGATTTGTTCGACACGGTGATTGCGTCGGCGGTGGATAGCCGCGGCAACATTTGGATGACGGGCTATACGAGCGCGGACAGTTTCCCATTGGCGGGCGACGCGTTTCGGAATACGTCGGGTGGCGGGCGCGAGATTTTCCTGGTGCGGATTGACCCGCGGCGGTCAGGGGAAGAGGCGTTGACCTATGCGAGCTATATTGGCGGCGATGGCCTGGATGAGCCGACGGCGCTGGCGGTGGACGGGGAGTTTGTTTATGTGTGCGGCGTGACGACGTCGACGAATTTTCCGCTGGCGGGCGCGGCTTTTCAGGGTGCGCCCGGTGGCGATCGCGATGCGTTTGTATTGAAGCTGGATCCGCGAATTGGTGGCGATGGCGGCTTGATCTACTCCACGTTGCTAGGCGGGAGCCGGTCGGACGGGTGCAATTCCTTGGCGGTGCGCAGTGGTCGGGTGTATGTGGCGGGCTACACGAATTCGGGGACGTTTCCGACGACGAGTAATGCGTTCCAGGGCGGTCAGGTGGGGAGTTGGGATGCTTGGGTAGCGGTGCTGGATATGAATCGCGGCACGGCTTCGGAGACGTTGGTATACGGCACGCGGCTGGGCGGCGAACAGGCGGACGCGGCGACGGCGGTGACGGCCGATGCGCAGGGCCTGATTTATGTGGCGGGCTATACGAGTTCGCCGGGGTTTCCGGTGAGTCCGAACGCGCCGCAGCGGGCGTTTCGGGGGGTGACGGACTTGTTCCTGGTGCGGATTGATCCGGCGCAGAATGCTTCGATCTACTCGACTTTGTGGGGGGGTGCGGATAACGATGTGCCGACGGCGATTGCGCTCGATACGACGGGCGCGTTGGTGGTGACGGGCTACTCGTTGTCGAATGATTTTCCGACGACGTCGGGATCGGCGCAAGCTGCGGGTGCGGGACGTGGCGATGCCTTTGTGATGCGGGTGCGGCTGGATCCGGCGGTACCGGAGCCGATTTTGTATTCGACCTTGCTGGGTGGGTCCGGTGGCGATGTGGCGCAGGCGTTGGCGGTGAATGCGCAGAACGAAGTGTTTGTGGTGGGCTACACGGCGTCGACCGATTTCCCATTGCGGGGCGAATCGGTGCAGCGGACGAATGGCGGGACCTATGACGGCTTTGTGGCCAGGATCCTGCCGAATGCACCGGCGGGGATGGCTTTGTCGTACACCACCTATCTCGGTGGCATCGGGCAGGACACGTTCTCAAGCGTGACTTTAACCAGTGCTTGCGAGATCACGGTGAGCGGGTTCACGTCGAGTGTGTCGGGCTTATTGACGAGCGCGAACGCCTATCAGCGGGAGCTTAAGGGCTACGGCGACGGCTTCGTGCAGCAGATCAACCTTTGCGCGCGGCCATAGCGCGAGGCTGGTTGTGCAGGCAGGCGAGCAGCTGATTCACTGACTCTTGGACGGCTTGGTTGCCGGGTAAGGTGAGGTCAGCGAATTGGGCGGAAGGCCAGACAAATTCGATGATTGAGGAACAAGAATCCTTGCCCGCGGAGGCATCGGTTCAGAGCAAGGAAATCGAAGTCCCGGCGTGAAGCGTCCGGTTGTAATGAGGCAGCGCTCTCGGCTCCGGAGGGGGCCGTGTTTTCGCCAACCGTCATAATTGGCCCAGCCTGTGATCCCCTACCGCACGGCGATCGTGGCGCCGACGGGGCTCTGCCCACCGCCCACGAAGATCTCTACCGGCGTGGAGGAGTTCGAAGGCGTATTGGCCGAGAGCCGGAAGTTGATCTGCATTAAGCCGGAAACCAGCGCGGGCGCGGAGCCGGCGTAGAAGATCTCGGTGGCCGGAAGGTCGGCGCCATTCACCCGCACTCGCACCGGCTCGACGGGCCGCTTGAGGTTGGTGGCCGCGACAATTTCGCCATCCACGCCGCCGGGCGTCGTTTGGCCTTCGCCGGTGGCGAAGAGCACGACGATACTACCCGGCGCGGCCGGGTTGCCCGGGCTGTTGACCGAACTGTCGGCATTGAGGGCTGCGGCCTGTTTGCCGTCGGTCGTAAAGATGCCGGGGGCCGAGTCGATAATCCGGGGTGCTAGCGTGTTCGACGCGACGCCACTATACTCGACGGTCATCTGCGAAAAGGCGCGCCCGGCGAGTTGGTAGGGCACGGTAGCGTTAATCTGGGTGGCGCTGGCGAAGAGAATCGGCGCGGGAATGCCATCGAACAGTACGCGCACACCCGCTACCGCCGTCGTGAAGCGTCCGTTCACTACTTGGCCACCCACGGCTTGGGCGGGGCCCAGGTTAGTCCCCAGAATGGTGAAGATCATGCCGGGTGAGAGCGCACCGGGCTGGAAGGTCGCGGCGTTGGCGAAGGTCGTCATCACCGGGGGCGGATCCGGATCGGTAAGGTAAGCCACGGTAATGGTGGTCGTCTGCCCGCCGGTGAGCGGCACCAATGTCAGGCGGCCGACAGCCAGCCGAGAATTGGCCGGCAGCGCGGCCGTATTCACCCCGACGTTGAGCGAGGCGGGCGTGGTGCCGGCGAGCGGCGTTGCAGTGAGCCACGGTGAATCGCTGGTGACGTTAAACGAGAGCGGAATTCCGGGCACGCTCGCGGTTACCTGCACCGTCTGCGGCGGCGGATTCGCTTGGCTCAAACGGCCGGAGAAGTTAACTGAGCTGGGTGCCACCAATAAGTTGTTCACGGCGACCACTGCGAGTGTGACGGAAATTAACACGTTGCCCGAAGTACTCGGCGAAAACACCGAGATGACCGCGGAGTAATTGCCGACGGGCAGGGACGAGGCGTTGGCGTTGGGAGAGACCTGCAATATGCCGTTGGTTTGCGCTCCGGATTGGACGACGGTGAGCCAATTTCCGTTTACTGGCGATTGCACAGAGGAATTGAACGTGTAAGTGACGGGTTGTTGGCTCGTCACCTGCACGATTTGCGCCACGGCCGCTGCGGCGCCGCGGATTTGGGTGAAGTTCAGCGCGGCGGGTGTGGCCTGCAGCACCGTCGATTGGTTGACGATCAGCGTGACGGGAATGACAATCGGAACGGCGCCGGCGCTTTGGGGAGTGAAGGTGACCGTGCCGGAGTAAGTGCCGTTACTCAAGTTGGCACCGTTGGCCGATACACTTAGCGACGAGGGGGTGCTGCCGAAGTTGGGTGTCACCGTCAGCCATTGAACCGCGGAATTAATCACCGCCGCCGAGACGTTGTAAACCACGCTGTTGCCGGTGCTACTGACTTGAACGCTTTGCGACAGAGCGCTGTTGTTGTCGCCACCGAAGATCAGTTCCGGCTTATCTACACTAATGGCGGGCAGCGCACTGACGTTAAACGTTATCGGCACCACCAAGACATTGGCGCCCGTTGACACGGTGCCGCTATTGCCGCTCGATACGGTAACGCTGCCCACGTAAGTGCCGGGGCTTAGACCCAAGGGCAGGGCTTGGATGGTGAGCGTAGTCGGCGTTACGTTCAGGTTCAAGGATGCGGTGAGCCAAGGGGTGTTCGCGGAGACACTGGAGGTGACCGCTAGCGGGCCCAGACTGGTACTAGTAACCAGGCGTGATTGGGAGAGCGCCAGGTTTCCATTTACTTCCGCGAAAAACGCGGCCGTCGCGGTGGACATCGACAGCAAGGCCGTCGCCCCGATATTCAAGTTGACGTTTAGTATGGCGCTGGGCACTCCGGGTGCGCTTACCGTAGCGGTGCCGGCGTAGCTTCCGGGAGCTAAGCTTGCCACCACGTTAGCCGCTAAACTTAGGGCAAATGCGCCCGGCGTTTGTAGGTTGGTCGGCGTGACTACCAACCAGTTTCCGCCGCTCGCCGTGGCCGCCTGGATGGAAGCCGTCGGCACTCCGCCGGTGGAAGTGCTGACGAGAATCGTGCGGGCGGTTGGCAAGGCTTGGCCCGATTGGAAATTGAAAGTAAACGTCTGTTGGCTCAGGCGCAATAAGGGTCCGCTCGTGATCTCGAGCGTCACCGGCAGGTTGGCCGAAAATGTGCTGGACGAGACGGTTAAGTTTCCAGTATAAGTTCCGGAGCTGAGGCTCCCCGGATTGACATAGACGGCGATCGCCCCGGGCGTGCTTTCCGTGCCGGCGATGCCTTGTAACCAAGTCTGGTTCGAGGTGACGATGTAGGAGGTGGACGCCACGGTGCTTCCTACCGAAACGTTTTTGGGTGGCGGTGGCGCTCCGTTGGCCTGGGCGACGAAGCTGAGGCTGTTGGGGTTCAATACCAGCGCCTGGCTCGACGAACTGATCGTTAAACTTACCGGCACCGTAGCGCCATTGTTTGCCGCGCCAATGGCGTTGAGCGTGATGGATCCGCTGTAAATGCCTGCGGCGAGTCCGGCTGGGTTTACGCGGACGAAGGCGGTGCCCGGCGTCGTTCCGCCGCTGGCCAGCACCGTGATCCACGAGGTGTTGCTACTCAGCATATACGCGACTGCGGGAGAAATATTCGTGGTCAGCGTGAGGTTCTGGTCGAGCGCGGCGCCATTCAATATCGACGAAAAACTCAATTGCGCCGGCGAGAACAGTACGGTTGGATTCCCTCCGCCCGCGATGCTCGAGATCGTAAGCGTGACGGGAATATCCACCAATGAGTTACTCACGCCGCCGCCGGTGACTTGAATACGCACTCTAGCGGTGTAAGTGCCGTTGGAGAGTCCGGCGACATTGACGCCCACGCCAACCAGCGTGCCGGTGGTGATGCTACCTGGCGTTGGAGAAGCCAGTACGGCCGTAAGCCAGGATTGTCCCGCGACATCGTAGACCGTGCTAACCGTGGCGGGCTGGGCTGGCGTAGCCGGGTTCAAGCCCAATTGCACATTCTGGCTTACCGGAGGGCTGCCTCCCGAGTAAGCGAAGCTAAGGGTGGAGGGCGCGGAAGTGAGTACTTGGCTGCCCGTCACCGTCACCGTCATCGTCACCGGGACGGATAAGGCGGCGAAGCCAGGCGAAGCAGAGGTAATAATCAGGTTGGCCGAGTAAGTGCCGGCGGGGAGGTTGCCGGCTCCCGCATTGATCGATACCAGCGAGGCCGTGGTGCCCGCGGCGTTGGTGAGCCCCAGCCAATTGACGGATGGGTTTTGAGGCGAAGTGTATTGTACCGATACGGTGTAGGGAATATTGGTTCCCGTGGAGGTGCTCAACGTTAGGGTACGCGTGGTGGTGCCTGCGGGCGACACGGTGATGGCAATAGGGCTCGAGTCCACCACGAAGCGCGGCCCGGTGGAGCCCGACGACGTGCTGAGCGAAGCAGGGATGTTTACGTTGGCTAACCCCGACGACGAGATAGTCACCGTGGCCGCATACTCACCGGCGGGCAGGCTGCCGGCGCCAGTGGCCGACAGGATGATCGACGAGCCGGTTTGCCCGCTGGTGATGTTGGTACTCAGCCAGTTCAACGCCGCCAGGCCCGGATAGCTGATCGCCACCGAGAAGGGAACGTTCGCGCCGCTATTGACGCCGATCGCGACGGGCACGGACAACTGACCAGCAGCAGTGTTAAAGCTGAGGGTTGGGGGATTCACCACCAATTGCTGTCCGGCGGAAACGGTAAACGTGACCGGGACGTTGATCGGCGGCGCAGTGTTTGCGGCCGGAGTAAACGTCACCGTACCCTGATAAGTGCCCGCTGCTAAGTTGGCCGGGTTGGCGATCACGCTGAGGCTGGCGGGCGCGAAGACCGAACTGCCGCCCAAGCTCGTGGTGAGCCAGGCAGCGTTGGTGGTGGTGGCGAAGAAAACGGAATTGGGCGCACCGGTGCTGCCGATCGCCACGGGCTGCGATTGGCTGGCGCCACCGGGCGTGGCCGTGAAACTGAGAGCCGTAGGGGTGGCGGTGAAGTTACTGCTGGCCGTGCCACCGACGCTGAAGGTGACTGGCACCGTGACCAGCACCGGACCGTCGGGATTGCTAATGGTGATCGACCCGCTGTAGTTAAAAGGAATGAGGCCGGTGGGGTTCGCCACGACGGTGACGGTGTTCGATCCCGCCGTGAGGCTGGTGCAATCGACAACCGAACCCGGGCAGGTGGGCGCTAACAGAAAGCGCAGCCAAAAGCCTCCGACCGCCTGAACGCGCCAAGTCTGGCCCGGGGTACCGGTAATCGTAAAGGTCTGGGTGACGACGGTGAAAGAATTGGCGGGCGCGTTTAGCGCGATGGAGGTAGGGCTAACGGTAGGAGCCTGAGCGGCAAGGTGCAGCGGCAGTAAGGCGAGGGCCAATCGGGCGAATCGTGAAAACACAGAGCGAGCTTTCAATTGAGTTTCCTCCAGAGGTGAGGACGCCCCCTTATTATGATCCATTGGCCAGGGCCGCAGAAGTAAACAATCGAAGAAAGTCCGGCAGAAACTGCCACCTCTTCGGGGCAAAACGGGTGTCTGGAGATTCACGCGGACGAAAGGAGCATTTCGGTGGCCTTCGGGTCAGCGGGAGAAGCCCATCTTGCGCAGAAACTGATCGTAGCGTGGGTCGGCGCGCAGACTTTCGAGCAGCGGGTCGGTTTTAATCTCCGGTACCAAGCCCGAATCGCGCTTCAGATAGGCGCGTTCGAGCCAATCGAAAGCTTGCGCCTTTTGCCCGCGGCCCGCATAGACATCGGCGATCTGGTAGGCGGCGATGTCCTGGCCCCGCTCAATCAACTCCCGCAGGTTCACGTCCGATTCGCGCTCCTGCCCCAACGCATGGTAAGCCAGCGCGACGCTGCATAGCCGAAAGATCGGGTGTTTCTCTAGTTGCGCCTCGGCGAGGGCTTCCGGCGATCGACCTTGCCCCAGATAGATCCGGCTCAGCAGCGCGTGGCTGTTGTCCATATCGGGTGCCAACTCGATCGTCTTTCGCAGCGACTCGGCGGCCTCCCGATTCAAGCCCATGTAGTGCAGCGTGAGGCCGTAGTCGTGGTGCGCCATGGGGTCCATTGGGTCAAGGTCAAGATCGCGGCGATGCAATTCGCGCGCCTCGCTCAAGCGGCCTTGAGCCCGGGCGAGCACGGCGGAGCCGAACAGGACGTGGGCATTGTCCGGCTCGAGTTTCAGCCCGTGGCGATAGGCGTCGTCGGCACCGGCAAGGTCCCAGTAGTAGAAGAGTTTCAGGTGGCCGAGCGCGGCGTAGGTATCGGCCGAGTTGGGGTCGAGGTCGAGCGCGCGTTGGATGGCGGCGCGGGCTTGCTGGTTCGCCTCGGCCGGCAGAAAGCCCCAGTCGGCCAGCCCGCTCAAGGCCTGTGCTAATCCGCTCCAAGCCTCGGCATAGTCGGGCGCCAAGGTGACGGCCTTCTGAAACGCCACGCGTGATTTCCGCAGATTTTCGCCACTGCCGCGCTGCAAAAAGTAGATGCCTTCCCGGTAGGCCACATAGGCCTCGCGATTGGCCGGCGGAGCTTTCTTGGCCACCGGCGCGGCCGCGCCGCCCAGCGCTCCTACCACGGCCCGCGAAATCTCCTCCTGGGTGGCGAACAGGTCGCTCGCTTCGCGATCGAACGTCTGTGACCACAGCGTGCTTTCATCGGCCGCCTTCACCAGCCGCACCGTGATCTTGGCCCGCGACCCCTGGCGGCGCACACTGCCGGAGACCAGCATCGCGGCCCGGAGGTCGCGGCCGATCTCGGTCAGAGGTACACTCTTGCCTCGGAACCAGTTGGCCGAAGTCCGCGGGACCACGCGCCAGCTGGCTTTGGCCAACGCTTCGTTCAACTCCTCCACCACGCCGGCCGAGAGCACCCCTTGGTCCTGGTTCGCGCTCAGATCTTCGAAGGCCAGCACGGCGATCGACTTCTCCGAGCTGGCCGGTGCACCACGCCGCAGCGAGGCCAGCGAGAACCCGCCCCAGCCCACCGCCATGAGTAGGACCACCAGCGCGGCGGCCAGCCACCAAGACTGGTGGCGGCGCAGGATGCGGTGGGCGCGGTAGCCGAGGGAGGGCGGATGCGCCCGTACAGGCTCGTTTGCCAAATGCCGGCCCAGGTCGGCGGCGAGTTCGGCCGCCGAGGCGTAGCGCCGCGTCCGGTCCTTATCGATGGCCTTCATCACAATCCAGTCGAGATCGCCGCGCACCTGCATTTGGAGCGCCCGCGTTTCGGCGCGCCGCTCGCGCGCGGCTTGTTGGCCTTGGTCAGCAAAGGCGCGCAGCCGCGAACTGGGTGGCACGGCATCTTCCTCGCGCAACCGGCGCTGCACGCTCTCGAGCGCGCGGTCTTGCGTCAGGTCGAAGGGTAACTTCCCCACCAGCAATTCGTAAAGAATCACCCCCAGCGAGTAGATGTCCGTCCGCAGATCGATGTCCTGGGCCGTCACGCCGGCTTGCTCCGGGCTCATGTACGCGGGGGTGCCGATCATGGCGCCGAGTTCGGTAAAGACGCTGCGCTCCGTTAGCGGCTGGGCGATGGCCTTGGCGATGCCGAAGTCAATGATCTTGGGGTAGGTGGCTTGCTCGGTGATCCCCACGAGGATATTCGAAGGCTTCAGATCACGATGGATGATGCCGCGGTCGTGCGCGTGCTGCACGCCTTCGCAGACCTGGATGAAGAGACGCAGCCGGTCCGCGACGGAGAGGCGATTCGCGTTGCAGTGGGCGGTAATCGGCACGCCCGGCACGTACTCCATCAGGAAGTACGGCTGGCCTTCTTCGGTGCTGCCTGCTTCATACACGCGCGCCACGGCCGGATGGTCCATCATCGCCAGCGCCTGCCGTTCGGACTCAAAGCGCGCGATCACCTCCCGGGTGGCCATGCCGGCCTTGATCAACTTCAAGGCCGCGCGCCGCCGGATGGGATGGGTCTGCTCCGCCATCCACACTTCGCCCATGCCGCCTTCGCCCAGCCGCTGGGTTAACCGGTAAGGCCCCACCTGGCGCGCCTGCGTGGCGATGCTCGGCAGGATGGGTTGCAGCGACTGAGTCTCTTCGCTGGCCGAAATTAACGCTTCTACTTCGCCGGCGAGGGTGAGGTCATCGGCGCAGGCCTCGGCGAGAAACTGGCGCCGACGCTCCGGCGGCTGATTCAGCGCATCATGAAACAGGTCGCCCAGGCGTTGATGCCGGACCTGCGCGGCCTCATCCTCGCGCATCATCTCGGCCAGAGCCTTCCGCAGCCAGGCCGGCGCGACGCTGCAATCCCGGCCACGGAATGCCCGATAAAATTAAGCATTTCGACGTTGCCAATAGCAGCGTTACTTCTCCCGAACTTCTTTCGGCCGATTGCGACATCGTAGTTTCCGTGAGGATAGCATCCCTGACGCGTGCTTGCCCAGCGCAAGATTGAGCGCCGCCACCACGCGGGGCGGTCGGAAGGGGACGCGCCGCAAACGCACTTCGGTTGTGTCGAAAGTAGCCGATCAGGGACGCTTCGTCACCGTCACGGTCTTGCCGTCTTCCACGGTTTCATCTGGATGCGTGATCACCAGTTCGCCCTCGCGCAAGCCGCTGAGTACCTCGGCGGCCAGGCCGGATCGATGGCCGGTCTGGACGGCGCGGCGCCGCGCAAAGCCCGCCTCCGCTACGAAGACTGCCCAGCCTTGGCCATAGCGGAAGAGCGCATTCAGGGGCACTTGCCGCACGTTGGGCGACTCCCACAACACGAAGGCCGCTTCTACGCGGTAGGCATCGCCGAGCTGTTTCCATTGCTCCTCCGGGCTCACTAGGTCGGCCACCACGCGTACGCGTTGCTCTTCGACGCCCAGGGCGGAGACCTTGGTGAAACCACCCGGCTCCACCACGCGCACCCGGGCTTCGAGCGTCCCTTCGCCGCCCCAGCGATCCAGCAGCACCCGCGTGCCGGGGGTTAGCTTCACCGCGTCGGCCGACAGCACATCGACCATCACTTCGAGCGCGCGGGCATTGCCGATTTCGAGCAAGGCTTCGCCGGCCGCCACGGCGCCCTCGCTTTCGCGCACCACGCGGATGACGCGCCCGCTCACCGGCGCCGGCACCGGGATGTGCTCCCCGGTGGACGGACCACTCGTTTGGCGTAGCGCCGCGCGGGCGGTGGCCATCTCGGCCCGGGCCGATTCCACTTCGCGCCGGGTAGTGACGGCGACGCGTTCGGCCATGGCCAAGGCGGCCTCGGCGCGGCGCAAATCGGCGCGGGTGCGGTCGACGCGCGAAGTGGGAATGTCACCGGACTTGAGCAAGCGCTCCTCGCGCTCGGCTTGTGACTTCCAATAGTCGAGGTCGGCCTTGGCGGCACGCACTTGTTCTTCCTGTGTGCTTACGCGGCTCTGCACCACGCCGAGTAAGGCTTCGGCGGCGTTCACGCGGGCATAGCCTTGGTCCTTGCCGCGGGCATCGAGCATCAGCGGCGGCGGCGGCTCGATCAGAGTGACGATGGCACCCGAGCGCACGAGGTCGCCGGCCTTCCACCGCAGGCGCGGCGTCCTACCGCTTACCGGGGCGGAGACCACATAGCGGTCCCGCAGCCGCATCTTGCCCTCTTCTTCCACCGTCACCCGCAGCAAGCCTGCCGAAACCGTTACCGCCTCCACGGCGACGGGCTGCGGTCGCAACGCCAGAAAGATACCGATGGCGGCGATGGCCACCAGGCCAATAATCCATGCCCAACGCTTCACACTTACTCCCTTGCCTTTAATACTTCTACTAAGTCCAGATGATTTACTTTGCGGCCTACCGCAAATGCTGAAACAACCGTGGCCGCCGAGACGACTAGCGCCGCAAAACCATAGGTGCTGGGGGCGACGACGAACGGAATCCGGAACAACTCGGTTTGCCCCGTCGACGCCATCACCAAGGCTAGGCGGTTGCCGATCATCAGGCCCACGGGGATGGCCAGAAACACCAGGATGGTGAGTTCGCCGAGCAAAATGTAAGAGACCTCGCTGCGTGTATAGCCCAGTACTCGCAGGCTTGCCAACTCCCGGCTGCGTTCGCTCAACGAGATGCGCACCGTGTTGTAGACCACGCCAATGGCAATCGTGGAAGCGAGCAAGGTGTTGAAGAAGGCGAAGGTGAGCATCTGGGCGGCCAGCGTCTCATAGAAGCTGCGCAGCACCTGGGCGCGCTCGGCGGATCCGGCCACTGCGGGCATCTGTTTCAGCCGCGCGTAGATGGCGGGCAACTGTGCCGGATCTACCGCGAGAAATGCGCCCGTGGCGCTGTCGCCCTCGCGCAAAAAGCGATTTAGGGCGTCGCGGCGCATATAAGCCGACACGCCGATATACTCGCTCACCACGCCGCTCACCCGCACTTGCCGGATCGCTCGCGAGCCTTCGAGTAACTCCACCGTGAGATATTCGCCAAGATGAATGTTCAGCATCTTCGCTAAATGGTCGGTAAGTAGGATGCCGTCTTCGGGTAAGTCGACCGGATTGAGTTGGCGATTGAGCAATCGACGCAGTTGCCCGTTCGGCTCCATGCCTTGGAGCGCCGTCCGGTAGGTGCGTTGTTCGAACCGGAATCGCGCCGGGACGGAGCGTGTGGGTTCCGCGTAAATCACTCCCGGCAGGCCGATGAGTGAATGGAGGGCGCGGGTGGAAACCGGGCCAATGAAGGTGACCGTGACGTCGTCTTGTTGCGCCCGGCGCAGTTGCGCGAAAACCATATAGTCGACGGCGTTACTCCAGAAGCCACCCAGCACCAGGATCGCTGTGGACATGGCCACGCCGCCGATCGACAGTAACGATTTAATCGGGCGTCGTTCGATATTCCGAATAATCATCCGCGTCGGTTGGCTGAGCCAGCGATTCTCGAAGATACTGCGGCGGTAACGGCCCGGATTGGCAGGCTGCATCGCGATCGCCGGCGATTCTCCCGCGGTGCGCAACACGGAAAACAGCGTGCCCGTGGCCGCCGCTATCAGGCTCACCGCCAGAGAAATGCCTAATACGCCCGGCCGAATTGAGTATTCGAGATACGGAAAGCGATAAACATTCATATACAAATGCGACAGCCCGTTGCCTAGCCAGGCGCCGCCCGCGATACCGATGGCCAAGCCGAAGATGACGATCACCGCGGCGAATTTGAGGAAATGAATCACGATGGAAAACGTGGTGTACCCAAAAGCCTTTAGCGTCGCGATCTGGCTCCGTTGCGTGGCCATCAGCCGGCCCACCACGACATTCAGCAAAAAGGCCGCCACCGATAGAAAGATGGCCGGAAATAAGGTGGATAAGATGGTGAGCTGCTTAAACTCCTCGGTAAGGAAACGGTGGGAAAGTTGATCCTTGCGTCCGTGCGCGCCCAGGCCCCCGTAAGGCCTCAGAATTCGGTCTACGGCTATCATCGCGTCGTCCACGCGCATGCCACGCTGCAAAGTGGCGGCCACTTGGTTGAATGCGCCGGTCATATTGTAAGCGCCCTCCAAGGTTTCGGCGTTTATCCAGAGGACGCAGTAAGTCTCAAAGTCCGGCACAATGGAGCCGGGGGTTAATTGGTAGATAAATTCGGGCGTGGAGGCAATGCCGACGATGGAGAAACTGCGGCGCCGCCCATTGATCGTCACTAGCATCGAAAAGCCAGGCTGTAGCTTATGCGCCTTCGCGAATCCGTCACTTACCAAAGCTTCGCGATCCTGCCCGGGCTCTGGCATACGACCGGCATGTAAGTGCAGTGCATTAAAGAGGGGCGCGCCCCGGGGCAGGCCGATCATCAGGCCAGAAATTGGCTGACCGTAACCCGCCAATTCGAGGTTAGCCGGCGCGGCGACCCGGGCTTCTACATTCTCGACGCCCGGAATGGCACTTACTCTTTGCAGGACACTCACTGGCGCGCGCTTCAATCCGGCGAAAAGATCCGGAAAGCGAAATTCACGGTAGAGCCTCGCCTGGGTACGTTGTAGTGAATCCAGGGTAGAAGCGGCCATGACATAAGTGGCAATGCCGGCACCAAGCACAAAGGAAATCGCGAGAACCTGGCCGCGCACGGCCCATAAGTCGCGAAACAGCTTTCGGTCAAGGGCGCGCATCGGTTACCAGTGCAGCTCCCGGGGATTCTTGCGCTGCTCGTTAAGGTCAACGTGCGAGACTTGTCCATTGCTCATATGCACGACGCGATTGGCCATGCCGGCGATATCCGCATTGTGGGTAATGATTGCCGTGGCGGCGCCCAATTCGCGATTCACCCGGTCGATCGCCTCGAGCACCACGATGCCGGTTTCGGAGTCGAGTGCGCCGGTCGGTTCATCGCACAGCAGCACGCTGGGCCGCTTGGCAATGGCGCGCGCAATGGCGACGCGTTGCTGCTGGCCGCCCGAGAGCTGGGAGGGGAAGTGGTCCAGCCGGTCGCTCAAGCCCACTAAGGCGAGCGCCTCGGCTGGTTTCATGGGGTTATCGGCGATTTCGGTAACCGCAGCCACGTTTTCCATCGCCGTCAGGCTCGGAATCAAGTTATAGAACTGAAAAACGAAGCCCACGTGTTTGCGACGGTATTGCGTCAGTTCCCGATCCTTAGCCTGAGTTATATCGAAGTCACGATAGTTCACGGTCCCCGCCGAAGCGCGGTCGAGACCGCCGAGGATGTTCAGTAACGTCGATTTGCCGCTGCCGGACGGCCCCAACATCACCATCATCTCGCCGGCATATAGATCAAGGTCGACTCCGCGTAGCGCATGTACGCGCATTTCGCCCATGTCGTAATACTTAGTGACAGCGCGGGCGCGAAAAACGGATTCCATCTCACTCTAGTGTGTCATCGAATAGACCACCGCATTGATGCCAATACGATAGGCCAACGACGCGAACTTTTCGGGATACTGCGGGTCATCGGCCCATTCCCAGGCGTCACCCAAATCCATGTTGTGGCAGATCAGCACCTGCGCCCGGTTGCGGTCGTCCAGAATGGCTCGCCACTTGGCGTCGTAGCCATCGCGCTCTGAAGTCCGGCCGGACCAAATGAACTGGCGACCGGGCACCTGAAATCGCTCTTTTAGGTCGTGCAGGACGTGAAACAACTGGTTTTGGTCTTCGAGGTCGATCACCGGGCGGTCAGGAAAGATCTTGCGCAGACCTTCTTCGAATATGGCCCATTCGCTTGAGCCGTGGAAGTCGTCCACCATCAGAAAGCCGCCCCGGTCGAGGTAGGTTCGAAGCCGCCTGGCGTGGGTGTCGCTCAAGCTCCAATGGCCCACCTCCACGGCATAGAGCCAAGGCCAATTGAATATCTCGTCGTCTTCCACGTCGACGATATGTTCGACGGAGGCAGCGTTGACACGCGTCAGGCGGCGCAGGCCTTGAACGAAGACGCGCTCGGCTTTATTCGAGTCCGTGCCCCAGGAACTGCGGCGCCGCCCGCCCGAGGAGCGGTAACGCAGGCGGGCAAAGCTGTATTCGCCGAGGACGTCCTTATCGACCGGGTCCTCGGCCGGATTCTGCATCTCGTACTCGTAGTTGGACGAACGCCCACGCCCTTGAAAGGTGAATCCGCCGGCCACCGTCAGCACGGCCAGCAGAGCGGCGATGGCGGGACGGCTGAAGCGCATCGCCCTACGGTATCACTTGCCGGAGCGCTCAGCGACTGCGGCGGCGTTGGCCCGCGACGGCGATCATGGCCAAGCCGGAGCCGAAAAGCAACATCGCCGAAGGCTCGGGCACAACGGTGAGATCGAATCCTCCGTCGTTGAAGCCAGTCAATTCCTGGGTGATCGGATTACCGTCTCGGTCAAGTGGACCGGTGTAGATCCGAAACCCGGTGAGGTTATAGTCGGCGGGATTCACCAGCATCACCAAGTCGAACAGTGTTTGCGCACCCGGACCAAGTCGACCCGTACCATCGACGATTCGGCGGCTGACCCATACCGCGTCAAGAGCCAGCATGGGATCGATGCGAGCCCAAAGATTGAGGATCGCCACCTGCTGATATTTCTGTAAGGCCTGGGAATCGCCTCGCAGCCCTAGCGTGGTGTCGCCCAGTTCCGCCAGCGTCCCCACATTGGCCATATAAGGGCCGGTCATTGCGTTAGGAAGAAACTGGTCGCACAAGAGCCGGGTGAGCACTCCATCGACGGTGAAGTTAAAAATCCCGGTGCCCTCGCCATCGGAAATCCATTGCATCTGCGCGATCGTCGTACCGGACGCGGAGCCGGCGAAAAACATTCCAAAAATCAACGTACGTAGAAAATTCATACAGTTACTACTCTCTTTTCTCCCCCGAGAATAGTCCTCAAGCGGCGTTAGCTAGAACGCGCGCTTTGTGCCAGTGTAGAACGATCCTTGGCCAAATTCAAGACTATGGGCTGGAACAGTTTGGTCTTCTAGTGAGATAAACGTAATTCGTCGCCAACCGGTTTCGGTTCTTGCCTCATCCACTGTAGCGGGAGTTGTTTGTCGGTCGCGGTCAATCGTGCCTCCGGATGGAGCGCGACGGGCGGGCGGCATTTCCGAGAATTGTTCCGTGGCCTGTACCATTTCTTTTTTTCTGAATCATCGCGTTCAACCGAGGGTCGATAGATCTTGAAGGTGTGTTTCTAGTTACTTTCCCGAAAGTCAATAGCTCATCATCTGAACGTTGCCGGCGGCCTGCACGATGCGGGCGTGCTCGAGGTGCTTCGAGAACAAGGGCTGCGCGGCTTGTAACTCGGACCTCAACTCGCCGTTCTGGGCACTGGGGATCAACGCGCCGCTTACCGCGTCCGTAGCCGCCGCGAGTCTAGCGACGAAGATCTTTGAGGCGGCCACTCCAGGTACAGCCCAAACTCACCTGGGAGTCGCCGCATCACGCCTCAACGGGCCGATGGTAAACTTGGATGCTTGCTAGCTTTCCCACCCATCTATGAATGAACTCAAGACCCTCATCCGCGAAGTTCCTGACTTTCCGAAGCCCGGTATCAACTTCTACGACATCACCACCTTGATGAAGGACGGCCCGGGCTTGCGCCACGTCTTCGATGCCCTGCACGAACGCTACAAAGGCCAGGACATCGGCGCCGTCATCGGCATTGAAGCGCGCGGTTACTTCTTCGCTCCCGCCGTCGCTTATGCCTTGGGCGTTGGCTTTATTCCGGTGCGCAAGCCCGGGAAGCTTCCCGCAAAGACCGTGAATGTAGAGTACGCGCTCGAATACGGTACCGACAAGCTCGAGATGCACGCCGACGCCGTGCAGCCCGGCCAGCGGGTTCTGATCATCGACGACGTGCTCGCTACCGGCGGTACCGCTAGGGCCGTGGCGCAATTGGTGGAGCGGCAAGGGGGCAAGGTGGCGGGGCTGGGCTTCGTGATTGAGCTCGACTTCCTGGCGGGGCGCCAAAAGCTGCTTGGCTACGACATCTTCTCGTTGCTGCACTACTAGAGGGCGGCGGCCATGCGGATTGAACTGAAGGCGTTTGCCAAGATCAATGTCGGGCTGAAGGTGCTCTACCGCCGTCCGGACAACTACCACGAACTGCGTACGATCTTCCAGACCATCTCGCTGGCCGACCAAGTTGCCATTGAGTGGACCCCGGCGCGCTCTACC
>Ga0209490_10000468_pt1 | contig 40476 bp, 33 predicted proteins | sample MAT06_FD_187209 | JGI IMG/M metagenome (GOLD analysis project Ga0209490, IMG submission 187209) | Freshwater microbial communities from Lake Fryxell liftoff mats and glacier meltwater in Antarctica - MAT-06 (SPAdes) (version 2) | ecosystem: Environmental > Aquatic > Freshwater > Ice > Liftoff...
CCGCCCACCGCCCACCGCCCACCGCCCACCGCCCACCGCCCACCGCCCACCGCCCGAAACGCTGAAAAATTACTCGCTCGTCTGGTCATCGTGCCCCCAGCAAAAGTCAATTCATGCACTCACTCGGACACTAACACCGTTCGGCGAAAAGCAACTCTACTGGTCGGGCGGTTACCCTACGCGTTGGGCAGCGAACTTGCGCTTGTCGTGATCGAGCGACCGATCGGGCTCCGTCGCGATCGCATCCGCTCGACACGACCCGCGCCACCGCGCGCCATCAGGCACAAGCAACTACCCCCAACTCCCCCCCGGAATCGCGCCCGGTGCAAAAATTCCCTCGGGGCCGAAATGAAACATGCGTGACCGATCCTTCTGGTAATCGATGCCGGTTTTGGCCAGTACCTCGCGATTGAGCTTCTGGTACCACCCTTGGACAGTGACCGCGTCGGTGAGCAAGAGATGCGTCCAGTCAGGAAAGGCGACCGTAATCGGTTCGTCGCCGTGCCACGCGAACTGTGCTTCTGCGCCATGTTGCACCATCTCCACGCCCATCTTCTCGTTCAACGCCTTTTGCACTTTCTCGAACTCGAGCTCGTGCAACACCGGAGTGAAGTTCTTCACGCCGTCGAGTTTGCTCTCGTTTCGGCGATTGTCGACTTCGCGTCCGCGCACGATAACGTCTTTCAAATCGTAGTCCCCGTGCACGTAGCTCCACGCAATGGAATCGTTCTTGAGCTGCAAGCATCCGAAGTACTTCGAGAGCGGGTCGATGTCCACACGCCACTTCCATCGCGACGCTAACACGCCCGTTCGCTCGACCCCCCAGACAGACCACGTCTCGGGCCTGGCGATATCCACCTGCGTATTCATCAGCGACGGGGCAAGCGTCTCCATCGTGTGCACCCAGCAGTCCATTGCCTTGGGCACCTTGGCCGCCTTGTAGCAGTTCGGCTGGAATCCAGGATGGACGACAAGCCCGGAGACGTCGTACTGCATGACCTGCTTTCGGCCATTCACCAGATGCGTCTGCGCTGGCGGATTCATGTCCGCAGTTTTGGCCTTCACCGCAGCAGGCTTGGGATAGAATCCCGGGACTTGCACGTACTTGAGCGAATCATCATTGGTGTGCCGGACCAGGATGGTGACGTGCATATCGCGCGCCACCATCAGAAACTTTTGCAGATCCTTTCCGCGCATACCCGTTCCGATACCCATGACCCACCCCCTTATGGTTTTAACAGTTCCGGCGGAATTGCCGGCGGCGGCGGACCCTTGGGTTCGTCGTCTGTCATGGACCCAACGAATCCCGGCAGCTCCACACCGGCGATGTCACGCAGCACCTGCATCATGGGCGGCATCGTCCGCGCCAGGTTCTGCAGAAATCCTGCTGCGCCGCCGCCCGGTGTCCCGCCATCCCACACCACCACTTTGTCAAACTTGATGTTGGAGATCGCCTTGGCCGACGTTTCGGCCAAGGTGTCCAGGTGATCGACCATCATGAGTTGGAACGCTTCCTTCGCGCCGCCCGCTGCAGCAACCAATTCCTTCATCGCGTCAGCGCGCTTCGACATGATTTCGTATTGACCGCGCGCTTCGGCTTCAAGCTTGAGAAAGATCGACTGCGCCTCGGCCTGCGCCTGAATCAGCTGACTCTCGGCCGACGCTTGTGCTTCGACGATGGTGCGCGCTTTCTCAGCACGGGCCGGGGCTTCGAGTTCAGCGCGACGCTCAGCCTCCACGCGCTCGAGTAACGCGAGCGCCGTGCGCGCCATCGCGCGGTTCTGCGATTCTTGTACCGACGCCTCGGCTTCACGTTTTTTCGTCTCTGACAGCTGATACGCTTCCGCCTCCCGCACCTGCAACGTGGCGCGACTCGCAGCCACCAGTGCCATCGATACCGCTTCACCTTCAATCGCCTTCGCTTCATTGTCGGCGATAGACACGCGTCGTACACGGTCCGCGTCCTTGATCTGCGCATCGCGCTCAAATGCCGCACGCTGCTCACCAACTCTTTGTTCGCGTTCCACTTCGGCGACGCGCACCATCTGATCCTTCTCGGCCTCACGAATACCGATTTCGCGGATCTTGTGCGCGTTGGCCACCAACACCGCACGGTCGCGCTCCGCATCGGCGACACGCACCTCACCAAGCTTCTCCTGATCGGCCACGTCTCCGCGCGCCTGCTGCACGGCCATCGCAGCCGCCTTCTTGCCAATCGCTTCGATGTAGCCCGAGTCGTCCTTCAAGTCGGTGATATTCACGTTGATCAGCACGAGGCCAATCTTCCGAAGTTCCGGCTCAAGCGACGTTTGAATCCGGTGCAGGAAGCCTTCGCGGTCACGGTTGATCTCTTCGATGCTCATCGAGGCAATGACCTGACGCAACTGGCCGAAGATGATGTCCTGCGCCTGGCGCTTGATCAGCTCGTGATTGAGGCCGAGCAACCGGATCGCCGCATTCTGCCGAACCGCCTCTTCTGTTCCAATGGCGACGGTAAATACGCTGGGCACGGCGACGCGGATGTTCTCGAGCGAGAGCGCATCTTTGAGTGGGATGTCGATCTGGATCGGCTCGAGCGACAGATAGGCGTACTCCTGAATAACTGGCCAGACAAACGCGCCGCCCCCGGAGATGCATCGTGCGGCCCCGTCGCCGGCAACACGACCGGAGATCACCAACACGCGGTTAGCCGGGCAGCGCTTATAGCGCGTCACGAACAAGAACGCCAGACCAACCACGATCGCGAGCGCGAGCGCGGGCGCAATGAGCGTCAGTGAAAGATTATCCAGCAGGGTATCCAACGCCGACGCTTGCAGCAGCATGCTAGGCATCACTGTCTCCTTCCTTGAGTATCAGAGGTTGTGGCACGACAATCACCGTTGCGGGCGCAATGGCGTCGATCACCAGCACACGGGTACCGGTCGCGATGTCGTCTTCCGTCGTCATCGCATCCAGCTCCACCACACGTTGCTGCACGGTCATGTGAATCTTGCCGGTACCTCCGCGACGCGCGGGAATACTGAGATAGACATCACCGGACAAACCAACGGTATTCTTCAGTACAAAGGTTTGATCACCTTCGAGACGTTTCATGCTGCGCAGCAGGAGGGCGACCCCAACCGCCGCCCCCATCGCGGCGATCAGTCCGGCGGCCAGCGCCGCCACCAATGGGAGACCAACGCGAAGCGTGGCGAGTCCGCCGAGTCCGAAAAACGCGATGCCCGCCGAAAGGGCACGGACACTCAGCAGGTTCAGGCCTTCGCTTGCCGGGCCATGTCCGAAACTGTCGTGCGGCGCGTCGTGATGCAGCCCCAACACCGAAGCGCCAAGTTGCAAGAGCACGACGCCGCCGCCAAGCAGCAAACAGATCCAGAAAAACGAAGTCATTCGCCAGCGCAGCCGTGCGCGTGAAAGGTGTCCGCCTCGTGCCGGCACAGCCGGAGCACCACGTGTGCCCTTCTAAAATGTGACGTTGCGCGCGCGCGCGGAAGGTGCGAATCGCCGCCATCCCCAGTACCGGGGTTCCGCTCAGCGCATTCCGGCTGCAAGATTCGGCATGCATCGTCTCCTGCGTTCCGCCGCAATCGTTTCTGCGCGCATCATCTCGTCGGGCACGCTCCTGGTCCTCCCGTGCCTTGCTACCGCCCAGCCGGCGACCTCCGCCGCTCGGCAAACGCAGGCCGACGACTACACGCGCTATGAGCTGCTCGCGCCAAACTCCGGCAAGTTCCGCATCCTGTACGACGTGACGGCAACCACTACCGGGGCCACGCACTTCTTCAACGCGATCCGCGCCGGCAGCATTGCCACCGACGAACGGGTCTTCGATCGTGCGACCGGTGCACCGCTGGCCTTCGAGATCGTCGGTGCGGCGGTGGCGCGCGCCGGCGGCGTGCGCGTCGCCGACAGTACACAGCAGTACATCCGCGTCACGCTGGCGCATCCGGTACCGGCCGACGGCGGGGAGGCGCGTATCTTGATCGACAAGACCTACGAAGACGCCAAGAGCTATTTCGTGGAAGGCGATGCCATCGTGTTTAATCGGCCGCTCGGCATCAAGCGGAATGCCGTGGTGCTGCCTGTGGGATATGAGCTTGTTGCCTGCAACTACCCGTCGCAGGTGCTGCAGGAAGCAGATGGTCGCATGGCGATCAGCTTCTGGAATGCGACGCCGGCGGAGGCACCGCTCATATTGCGCGCCAAACCCGTGGCCGGGATGGCTGCTGCTCGTTCGTCAGTTGCCAACCGGCTGGACGAACGCGCGAAACAGACACGCGAAATCGTGTATTTCTTACAGCAGCCCGAGACACACGCGTTTGATCTGTACCACGACTACACCGAGAGCCGCGCGGGCATCAGTTTCTATGTGAATGTCGTGCGTGCGGGAAGTACCGTCTCCAAGCCATCGGCGCGCAATCTCGACGCGGGCACGGTGTTGCCCTTCGAGGTCCTGAAGGGCGACGCGATTACGAACGCCAACCTCGGCGTGACTGACGTGACGCCAACAACCGAAGCCGTGGTGTTTCGTTTTCCGCCCGTCGCGCCCGGCGCATCGACGCGCCTGCGCATGTCGGAGACCTACACCGACAGCGTTCGCTACCGCCTCGTCAACGGCGAGATGGTGTGGGATCGTGCGTTTGGTCGTCCGGCGAACGCCGTCGTCTTGCCGCTCGGTTGGGTGCTCACCAACAGCGCCATACCGGCCACCGTATCAACGCTGGCAGACGGACGCGTGCGACTGGACTTCATCAATCCACGGCCCGACGAAGTCGCCACGCTGATTACGGCGCGGCGCCGAGTCGCGCCGCGCTAGCGCGTGCGCGCGACACCATCGACCGACGCGGCGTACCTGTTTCGTGACCCGCTACGGACTGCCAAACACCGCCCCGTGCGGAATCCCTTTCGCGTTGCCACCGTGCGGCCACGTTTTGTTATCCATGCGAAATCCGCCCGCGGTTGCGCCTTCGTCGCGAAACCGCATGTCGCGCGTCAACGTGCCGGTCGTCGTATCAAAGCGCAGGATGTGTGCGGTGTGCTTCATCGACGCATAGCCGGTCACCACCACGCGTGAGCGATCGGGCGAAACGCTCAGCCAGTGCGGCACGTCGGTTGAGTCAAAGGCCACACGACTCACTTCCTTCGGCGCCCGCGGATTGGTGATGTCGAGGCTTACCACGGCACTCCACGCCGGCACCGTCACCAAATAGTAACGGCCGACGATCGCCGGGACGGCACAGCTGGTGCCCTCCTTTTGCGGGAATGCACCGACCTGGGTCGCTGTCGGTGCGCTTGACGCAAGACTATCAATCAGAAACAGTCCACAGCTGAACGTCGACACCAGCATCGTGCGTCCGTCATCCATCAGCCGCGGCTCGGCGGTCAGCACGCCGTTGGGGCCGGGGAGTGTGATGCTGGACAGCAGTGTAAGGTCGGCGAGCCGCCAGAACTGCAACGTGCGCGATTCTTCGAAGAAGTCTTTCTCCATATCGGTCGACGTGGTCACGATACGATCGAGGGCCGGTACCACACCGGCGCTGTACACCCGCAGCCCCGAATCGGCGCCCGGACGGTCGGCAGAGGATGATCGCACGCGCACCCCTGCTGGCGTGAGTTCGACTAAGCCTCCGGTGCGCATGTGCCCCTTGGCGTGCGTCATTTGAAAGGTGGCCAGCACATTGCCGTTCGGCAGACGCAAGAACGAATGCGGGTGCGCGTACCCGTCGACATCTCCAAAGTCGGCAGCGATGCGCGGGGCTTCCGCTCTCGTCAGGTCAAAAATGAATGAGTGTCCGGAGCCAAAACCGTTCGCGAACAGCTGTCGATCGGCGGGCATTTTGTGCTCGGTGTGATGCGGGCCGTTCATCAGCCCCGGCACGGGAAGTGTCGTGACCAGCCGTCCGTAACGCGCCGTGTCATCGGCACGTTCGGAGACGTCTACCACCGCGAGAAAATCAGGCGCGGTGGTATCGGCGGAGGATGTCCAGAGGTACAGATACTCGCGGGCTGCTGCCGGGCGCTCGGCGCGTGGCGCGCACGCAACCAGCGTACTTAGCAGGATCAGTGCACCGAGGCGAGTCATATCGATCGTTGGGATGGAAGGCGTTGGGCGACGGGCCGACACGTTGCTGATCCAAGGTCGTCGTCTCGTCGCGATCTCGCAATGCGCGCCACTGTCTGCTATTGTCGACATGATGCCTTCCATTCTTGTTGCCCACGGCGCTCTTGGCAGCGCCGCGCAGATGCAGCCCATCGCGCACGCCCTTCGCGACCTTGCTGGTTCGCTGGGCGATGAGCCGATTGCTGTCGAGGTCCTGGAGTTTCCAGGCCACGGCAGCACCGCCCTCGCAGACGGCATGCACTTTTCCCTCCCGGACTTTGTAAACGCGATGGCCACCGCCGTATCGCGCTACGCATCGCCGCCATTCCTGTTCGGGTACTCGATGGGCGGGTACGTTGGGCTTGCCCTTGAAGCGCGCGCCCCTGGCACGTTTGCCGGTATCCTGACGCTCGGCACGAAGTTCACGTGGGACAGCGCGACTACTGAGCGCGAGGCGTCGCGCCTGGATCCGGTGATCGTGGCAGGAAAAGTACCACGATTCGCTGCGGTGCTTGCGGCGCGTCATGAAGGCGCGGGCGGGTGGGAAACGGTGATGGTTCGCACGGCGGCGCTGCTGCGCGCCAATGGCCGTCAACCACTGCTGTCGCTCGACGTGCTGGAGCGCATCGGCATTCCGGTGACGGTCGCCGTCGGCTCGAAAGACGACACCGTGACTATAGGAGAAGCCGAGGCGGCGGCGGGCGTGATGTTGCAGGCGCGGTGTGTGGTGCTCGACGACGTGGTGCATCCGATTGAACGTGTGCCGGTGGAGCGCGTCGTGGAGTTGATTCGCGACATGCTCACCGAGCGCGGTCCGGCAATTACCGTATAGCATGGCACGCCCCGGCCCTCCACCGCAACTCAAGACCGTCCGCGAGCGCCTCGGTGCGATGCGGCACGTCGTTCCGCTCTTCGGTCTCGTGTGGCGCACCAATCGTGCCCTGACGATCGGCACAATGTGCGTGCGACTCGTGCGCGCACTGCTGCCGGTGATTTCGCTCTATATCGGCAAGCTGATCATCGATGAGGTGATCGCCAAGGCCGCGCTGCCCACGCATCCCACCACGCTGTCCGAGTGGATGGCCAGCGGCTTGCTGGACCGCGCACTCTGGTTGATCGGCGCGGAGTTTGGGTTGGCGATTATCTCCGACCTGGTTGGTCGTGTCGGCGCACTCTTCGACATGATGCTCGGCGCGCAGTTCTCCATCGGCACCAGTGTGCGACTCATGCAGCACGCCGCCACACTCGACCTTGAGCAATTCGAAGACAGCGAACTGCAAGACCGCTTGGAACGGGCGCGCTCACAGGCGTCACAGGGGCTTGGGGTGATGGGGCAGGTGTTTGGCCAGGTGCAGAGTCTGATCACGATCCTGAGCTTCGGTGCCGGCCTCGCCGTGTATTCGCCGTGGCTGATTGTCTTGCTCTTTGTCGCGTTGGTGCCGGCGTTCGTGGGCGAAGCGCACTTCAACGCGCGCGACTACGCGTTGCAGTGGTCGCGTGCGCAGGAACGCCGCGAGCTGGAGTATCTGCGGCAAACCGGCGCCAGTGTGGATACGGCCAAGGAAGTGAAGATCTTTGGCCTGAACGACTTCTTGATTGATCGGTTCAAGATACTGTCGGCTGATTTCTATCGCGTCAATCGTCGGCTCGCGCGACAGAAGATGGGCTGGATGGGGCTGCTCACCACCGTTGGTACCAGTGGATACTACGCCGCGTATGCGTACATCACGTGGCGCACGCTGGCTGGGCAGTTCACCATCGGCGATCTGACGTTCTTGGCTGGATCGTTTCGGCGGCTGAGCGGTTTGCTCGAATCGTTGTTGATCGGCTTTTCGTATACCGCCAGTCAGGCGCTGTATTTGGATGATCTCTTCTCGTTCTTCACGATCACGTCGTCGATCACCTCACCGCCGAATGCCCGGCCCGTACCGCAGCCACTGTTGCAGGGCATCGAATTTCGCGATGTCGGCTTTCGCTATCCGGGTGTTGAGCGATGGGCCGTTCGGCATCTCACGTTCACGTTGCGGGCGGGTGAGACGTTGGCGTTGGTGGGCGAGAACGGCGCAGGAAAAACCACGCTTGTCAAACTGCTGGCTCGCCTGTACGACCCCACCGAAGGACAGATTCTGTTGGATGGCCACGACCTGCGCGAGTATGACCTGCACGCGCTGCGGGCGAACGTTGGGGTGATCTTTCAGGACTTCGTGCGCTACAGCATGAGCGCTGGAGAGAATATCGCGGTGGGTCGGATTGAGGCGCGCGACGATGCGAATCGGGTGCGCGTTGCCGCTGAGCGCAGTTTGGCCAACGAGGTCATCGAGAAGCTCCCGGATCAGTACGCGCAACGGGTTGGTAAACGCTTTCGCACGGGCGTGGATCTCTCGGGCGGTGAGTGGCAAAAGATCGCTATTGCGCGGGCCTACATGCGTGACGCGCAATTACTCATTCTCGACGAGCCCACCGCCGCACTCGACGCGCGCGCCGAGTTTGAGGTGTTTCAGCGCTTCAAGGAGTTGAGTGCAGGGAAGACCAGCGTGCTGATCTCGCATCGCTTTTCGAGTGTGCGGATGGCCGATCGTATTCTGGTGCTGGCGGACGGCATGGTCGAAGCGAGTGGCACGCACGAGGAGCTTTTGCAGCAGAGCGGCCGGTATGCGGAGCTCTTCGAGCTGCAGGCGGCGGGGTACCGCTAGGGCCGTTCTTCCCAGATATCGGGCGGGTCTACGTCATCTGATTGGCCCTCTACGTCACGCGACGCATAGAGTCCAGAAGCGGAACAACCGATTGTACCATCATACTCTTTCCTGAGGGATGGTCCATTCGGAATTCGATGCGGTCTCTGATGGTTTCTGTTGCGGTTCGGCGTTCGTTCGTGGTCGTCGTGGGTGGCGGGTTGCTGATGTTGGGGCTTACGGCCCGCCGGGCGGCGGCGCAGCAGGTCACCGGAGATACCGCCGCCGTGATGACCGACTCCCGTTTAGCCAACGCCGTCTTCCTCAGCGTCTCGCGGTCGAGCGAACAACAGCGCGTCGAAGATCCCCCGCGCCGAATCCCTCCGACTGGTGGTCCGAGGATCCCCACGCCGTTGCTGCCCCCAAGGCGCACCAAAGCGTACCCAACGATTGATCACGACCGCTTGAGCTGTCACCAAACTATCGCGCTCGCCTCCGTAACCGGCGCGGCGGTGGGAGCGCTGATGGGCGCCGTGCTTTACATCCCCGTCTACATCGGACGGGGTGACCAAGCGGCGAGCAAGACCTTCAAGGTGACGGCAATCTCCGGTGCCTTTCTTGGCCTCATCGGAGGCTCACAAGATCCCAATTGTCGCGCATCGCGCCCCTGACCGGAACGCGTGCTGCCATCCTACCTCGGCTTGGATGTGCCGGTTCTCACCACGCAGTAGATTCGGCACATCCCCACACCCGAGTCCTGCATGCCAAACCACAGGCCCACTTGTTCCACCTGCACTCGCCGGTCGCTGCGCTGTGCGGCTGCCGCCACGCTGCTGTTGCTTACCGCCGCCGCACCAGCGCTCGTCGCACAATCGCGACCGGGGCGCGGCTCGCTGTTCATTGTCGGCGGTGGAACGCAGCCCGCAACGTTGGTCGATGAGTTCGTGAAGCTGGCCGGCGGACCGGGGAAGGCCAACATCGTGGTGCTCGCGATGGCCAGCGCGAGCGGAGAAAAGAACGGTGAAGACAAGGCGGTGAGTTTACAAAAACTTGGCGCCAAGGCCCGCAACATCTGGATCACGCGCGAACAAGCAGACCTTGATTCGGTCGTGCACTTGCTGGACAGCGCCACCGGTGTCTGGTTTGGCGGCGGCGACCAGAATCGGCTCACCAAAGCGCTGCTCGGCTCGAAAGTGGAGAAGGCCATCCACGCGCGCTACGCTGCGGGGGCCGTGGTCGGCGGAACGTCTGCAGGGGCGGCCGTGATCTCAACGCCGATGATTACCGGCACCGAACTGCTGCCCACGCGTGATACCACCGAAGCGTGGACGCGCGTGAAACGCGGCACGGTGCAAGTAGACAGTGGCTTCTCGTTTATCAACGACGCCATCATCGACCAACACTTTCTACGACGCAAACGCCAAAACCGCCTGCTCAGCCTGGTCCTGGGCGACGGTCCGCATCTTGGTGCCGGCATTGACGAAGGCACGGCGATCATCGTCGACCCCAACGGCATGTGGCGCATCATGGGTGTCAGTTCGGTGTTGATTTTCGACGCACGTGACGCCAAGCGCACGGCAGCCGACGCCGCTGTGCTCGGTGCCTCGGGCGTGCGCATGCACCTGTTGCCCAGTGGTGCGACGTTTGATCCGAAAACTGGCAAGGCCACGCTGCGGTAACCTGGACGTCGTTCCAGATATCCGTAACAGACATCGTTCCAGGCACAATTTGATGAAGTCGACAACCCCGCACCGCCTTGCTACCGCCGCGATGTGCGCGATGGCCGTGAACAGCATTGCCGTCGCCTCGGTTTTTGCACAGGCCTCCGCAGCCGATTGGTCGGTGTTTGGCGGCAACACCGACAATACCCACTTCACGACACTCAGCCAGATCACACCGGCCAACGTGTCGCGATTGAAAGTCGCGTGGACGTACGCCACCGGTGACGAATTCAAAGGGTCGGAGATGCAAGCGAATCCGATCGTCATCGATGGCGTGTTGTACGCGACCACACCCAAGCTGCAGGTGTTTGCGCTGAACGCTGCCACCGGCAAAGAGCTGTGGCGCTTTGACCCCAACAACGGCGCTGCCCCGCTCTCACGCATCCGACATCGTGGTGTGGTGGTGACCGGCGATCGCGTGATCTTCAACTATCGCAATCGACTTTACGCACTGGATCGCGCCACGGGCAAATCCATCCCCTCGTTTGGCACCAATGGCTGGGTAGACCTGCGTGCCGGTCTCGGAAGACCCGTCGAAGGGCTCTCGGTCAGTGCCAGTACACCGGGCGTCGTGTTTGAAGATGTCCTGATCATCGGGAGCTCTGTCCCGGAACAACTTCCCAGTGCGCCCGGCGACATTCGCGCTTACGATATCAAGACCGGCGTACTGCGTTGGAGTTTTCACACCATTCCACATCCGGGCGAGTTTGGGTACGACACGTGGCCGGCAGACGCGTGGAAAATTGCCGGTGGTGCCAATGCGTGGGCGGGGGTGACGGTTGATACGAAACGCGGTTTGGTCTTTGCCGCCACGGGATCGGCGTCGTACGATTTTTACGGCGCCAACAGACTGGGCGACAACCTCTTTGCCAACAGCGTACTCGCGCTGGATGCACGAACCGGCGCGCGCGTGTGGCATCATCAGGTGCTCAAGCATGACCTGTGGGATCGCGACCTTCCGGCAGCACCAACACTGGTGACGGTCACGCGCGACGGAAAGCCGGTGGATGCGGTCGCCCAGATCACCAAAACCGGTCATGTCTTTCTCTTCGATCGCGAGAAAGGCACGCCGCTCTTTCCACTTGAAGAGCGCAAGATGCCGCAAGTCGCGCTGTCAGGAGAACAACCGGCGGCGACGCAGCTCTTCCCCACGCTCCCCAAGCCCTTCGCGCGACAGGAGCTTACGAAGAACGATCTCACCACGCGCACGCCGGCCGCACACGCCGCCGCTCTCAAGACGTTCAACGCGTACAAGACCACGAATCCGTTTGATGCGCCGAACACCACAGGAACGATCATCTATCCAGGCGTCGACGGCGGCGGCGAGTGGGGCGGCCCCGCGTTTGATCCCACGACGGGACTGCTCTACGTGAACTCCAACGAGATGGCGTGGTTGCTGAAACTGGTCCCGCGCAGCGACGAATCACTCTATGCCGCCAACTGTGCGTCGTGTCACGGCGAGAAACGCACCGGGACAGCGATTGGTCCATCGCTCGAGAACATTATCGCCCGCCGATCACGCGAACAGATCGCGCAGATGGTACGCGAGGGCAGTGGCCGCATGCCCGCCTACGCCGGCGCAATGGACGGCGGCGCGATTAACGACTTGGTGAATTTCCTGGTCACAGGCAAAGACGCAACCGCGGCCACAGTCGGCACAACACCATATGCACTGCCGTATCGCACAGCATTCTTCGACATTTTCCTCGATCACCAAGGCTATCCGGGAATCAAGACCCCATGGGGCACCCTGAACGCGATCGATCTCAACACCGGCGCCACGCGCTGGGCGATCCCGTTCGGTGAATATCCCGCGCTCGCCGCGAAAGGCATTCGCAACACAGGTACCGACAGCTACGGCGGCGCAATCGTGACCGAGAACGGCCTGCTGCTGATCGCTGCGACTACATACGACAACAAGTTTCGCGCATACGACAAGCGCACCGGGCGACTGTTGTGGCAAACAACACTGCCGGCTGCAGGAAATGCGACGCCGTCGACGTATATGGTGGACGGGAAGCAGTACTTGGTGATCGCCTGCGGCGGAGGGAAGAACGGGGCGAAAAGCGGGGGGACGTACGTCGCGTTTGCGCTTCCTTGAGCTCAAGAGGTTTGAGAGGGGTACTGCGGGGGGTGAGGCGGTGAGGTGTGAGGGGGGGAAGGCGCGAGGCACATACAGGCGTGAGCTGTGAGCTCTGGGCTGTGAGGGCAGAGCGCCAGCTTGAGGCAGGAGGTTTGAGGCACTCGTTCTCACGCCTCATACCTTGTGCCTCATAGCTCGGGCCTCAGGCCTCAGGCATGAGCTCTCACCTCACAGCCCAGAGCTCACAGCTCACGCCTGTATGTGCCTCACGCCTTCCCCCCCTCATACCTCACCGCCTCACACCCGCAGGAAACCCCCACCCGCTCCTGGCTTTTCCCGCAGTTCCTAGCGCCGCACCATTGTCCCGTCGAGAAGCGTCTGCCGCACCAAGGTCGCCTTCCCCGCCCGCTCCAACGCCGCCCACAGGCGCGCTACCGTTTCTCGGTCCACCAGTCCAGCCGGTGATCCACCGATCGCCGGCGTCCCCATGTTCTCGCTCGCGCGAAACGCATCGACAGCCGCGACGGTCTCCGTGGTCAGCAGGTTCGCCTCGCTCACCCGCGCCGACATCGTTTCGCCCTTCTTGTAGAATCCCAGCGCATTCAGCATCACCTTCAGCTGATACACATCGCCGCCGGAAAATTGCTCCAGCGTGCGATAGCCCAGCGTTTGAGAAACGGCGTCGTAGATGCGACGCAATTCGCCGAGTGGGTCGGGGTTCTCGCAAACGTTGATGTTCGCGGTTTGTCCGTCGGTACGACGAGACATGCCTGGACGGGAGTCGGCGACAACAACGGCCGCCGATGTGCGCAGGCCATGTCGCTTGTCGCCACCCAGTACGAAGCCGGCGTTGAGCGCGTCAATGAGCCGGTCTGCCAGGTGGCGCGGCGTACCTTCGCTGGCCTCGAAGTTCTTTGCCACTTCGGCAATCACCTCCGGACCGACGAGAATATTTCCTTGCGTGATGTAGTTCTTTCCGGCGCGATGGCCTGCCCATTGATTGGGCCGCGTGCCCGTATGCTGTGCCGAGCGTCCGTCGATGGCGATGACGCCAACCTGGCGTGACTGAAAGCCGCTGTCCGCCGCGAGTAAGCGTTTGAGCGCGACATCGGGCGCCTCGCCTTTGGCCAGCGCATCGAGGAGCTCGTTGCCGTACTCCGTTCGTGTGCTGGCCTGCGTGGCCACCGCGCCAACGCCTTTGCGCACCCACGGTACGCCATTGCCAACACACGGCACGCGCGTGGTTACGGCCACGCCCACTTCACCGGTGCGGGGATCGATGGCGGCAATCGAGAATGTGTGGAAGACCAGATCCTCGCGCCATGCGTACGGCTCTTGTGCGTGCGTTGCGGTGGGCGTGCTGGCGAGTGACGCCGAGGCCAGCATGATTACAGCGAGGGAATACGAAGAGAGGCGCACGTTAGTCCGATCCGTCGTTGACGACACGAAATGAGAACTGCTGCTGCACCAGTTGTCGCACGTGCACACCGGCCATCAGCGCCGGCCGGAACTTCATGCGCGGGAGCGCGGTGCGAACCGCCTCAGCAAAAGCGGGGTGAGTGGATTCGAGTGCAACGAACGTACTCACATCCGCTCGACCGTTGGTATCCACAACAAACGAGGCCAATGCGTAGCCGTTGATGCTCTTGGACAACAGCTCGGACGGGTACGCCGGTCCTTCGCTTGTCGAATCGCGCACGACCGTCGAATCAACCTCGACGTCGAAGTACGCTCGTGTTGGCTCCGCTTCCTGCGCCTCGCTGGCAACGCGTCCGTCCCCGCCGCTGTCGCGCGGCACCTCTGCCACGAGGGGGCGAGGCACATCAGACGTCGGGGCCTCTTCACCCGAGGGACGCAGCGCGCCGCCCAGCCCCACGTAGCTGAGCCGCTCTTCGACCGGTTGTGGGAATTTTCGCAGCAACGGCGCCAAAAACGTTGGACGCTCGTCCGGTTCGTCTGACCGCGGCGCTCGCGCCTGCCACGCGGAGACTCCGACAATCACGGCGCAGAACACGAGGACTTGACCGGTCACGCTACCGCCCACCACCAGACGGTGGGCGACGGACGCGGTCCTCCCAGACTCAATCAGTGTGAGACGAAGGTGCGCGAAGGCGGATGTCGTGGACATCAGTGGTCGTGAGCAGGAGTGTGCCGCTCCTGAATAAACCACCAAATCCGGAGCAGCGTCACTGCATCGGGACCACGTTCACGATCACCTTGCCGCGCGCCCGACCCTTCTCCAGGTATTCCACCGCCGCCGGCAGGTCGGCCATCGGGTAGCGACGGTCGATAATCGACGTGAGCTTGCCTGCCTGCATCAGGTCGCGCAGCACCCCCAAATCCTGTTGGTTCGTCGAGGCGAGCATGGAGACGACGGTTGGCGTGAGGAACGGCGAGACGACGAGCGCTTCAAGCGATTGGATGCCTGGCCCAATCCACCGATTGTCATTCGTGCCCCCGACAATCACACAGATCCCCGAGGGGGTCATGACGTTCGCGACGGAGCGTACGGAGTGATTGCTGACCAAGTCGATAATCACGTCAAATCGCTGCGTGCCTTTGGTGAAATCGTCCTTGGTATAATCGATCACGCTATCTGCCCCGAACGACTTCACCAAGTCGATGTTGCGGGTACTCGCCACCCCAGTCACGTGCGCACCGTACGACTTGGCGATCTGCACCGCGAAGCTCCCCACGCCGCCGGACGCGCCGTTGATCAGCACGTGCTGTCCGGCCTTCACCTGCCCTTTGTCGCGAACAGCCTGCAGCGCCGTCACGGCGGCAATACCGACGGCCGCTGCTTGCTCGAATGTTGCACTGTCGGGCATCTCCACGATGGCGTCGCGTTCGCTCATCGTGCTGAACTCGGCGAAGGTCCCGTCTCCAACACCGAACACACGATCACCGACCCTGAAGCGCGTCACCGCAGCACCGACAGCGGCAACCGTGCCAGCGAAATCAGAGCCGATCTTGTCATTCGTCGGCGCACCGATGCCTGACGAGAGGCGCATGACATATGGCTTGCCCCGCATGTAATGCCACTCCAGCGGATTGATCGAGACCGCATGGACTTTGACCAGGACCTCACTGTCCGTTGCAACCGGCTTACTGACATCGCGCATCTGCAATACCGTCGGTGACCCGTAGCAATCATAGCGATAGGCCTTCATTGTCGGCGACGTGGCGGCAGCAGGTGCCGTTGTTGGACACGCGGCGTCGTAGCTGACCGTCAGTCCCAACGCCAAAACGCCTACCGCCAACAACGCAGCCAATGTCCCCAACACTTTTGTCCGTCGGCGCATGTGCAGTCTCGTAGCGAAGGGCGATCGACGCCGGCGAACGGGCAGGACGGTCGCGCTGTCGACCGTGGCGTCACGTACTCGCTACGGAGCCGAGAGACGGCAGGTTTCTGGGTGGGACGAAATACTGGTCAGCGGTGCTCCGCAGTGTTCAACGGCTCGCTATCGAAGGCCGCACGGGATCGACTACGGCGCAGCGCTGGTCACCCACGCCGTATACCACAGATCTCGCAGCATCTCCGCACCGGCAGCCAGGCGCGCCGAGGCAAACGCGCGCTGTTCCGGCGTGGTGGACTCCGGTTGGAACGTAGCCGTTTTATCCAGCAGGTACAGGTTATCGAGCTGCGCGAAGGTAGTTGCGAGGTAGCGCAGCACCGCGACGCGGACATTTGGAAACACCTGCGCGTCGTGCGTCATCGCCCCAAGCACGTCGGGCGCCTTGATATGCGACTGGACGTATGCCGACTCGAAGCGTCCGTGAAAACGGTTGTCCGTAGTGTAGCCCTTCGGATTATCGCCCACCCACCCGTTGTGATGTTTGGTAGTGTGGTGAGGATTCGAACCGTCAGCCACAAAGTGGCCAAGAATTCCGGCATCATCGATGATGCGCTGTTCAATCCACGCGCGCACCGTGGAGTCAGGCGCGATGCGCCACAGTCGAAAGTCATTGCGCAGACGTTGCACTTGTTCAATGATCGCGAAGGGCAAGAGCCCCATCGTATTGGGGGCGACCCCTGCCGGACGCAACGAGTCTGCGTAGGCCCAGCGATGCGGTGCCGCAAGCGCGGCGCGTAACACTGCGGTGTCTACCAGATCCATATCGATGTAGTGATCGGGCGACGTGCCGCCTTCGAGCGCCGGGTCAAGCCGACGTTCGACATTGGCCTTCCAGCGGTCCGGTTCCGGATTGAGATACGCAAGCTGCTGCGAGGCGGCACGAAAAAACGCCGGCATATCGCTCGGGAGCCGCTGCGCAGCCGTGAGGCCGATCAATCGATGCCCGGCGTCGCCCCACGCAGCTAATGTTGCGGGGACCACGGCGGTGAGCGCCACGACGGCCACGGCCAACGCTCTTTTCGTGGCAGCAGATGAAGACTGAAGAAACCGCACGTGCACCGCTCCGATCGGGGGACCGTCAACACGACCGTGCTGACCGTTGACACACGAGAGAAATATGACCCACCGCAAGCCGATTGCGCTCGTCTGCGACAGATCGTAGCCTTGCCGTTGCATTCTGATGGCGGACCGATCGTCCACCAGCACTTCCTACGCGCACCAACTCGCTGTGATACCACTGGGGAGCACACCAACCGGGACTGCCGAGGCAAGCTCGACTGACAGGGCTCACGTACCCAACCGTTGGCGCGTGCCGCTCGGCGCCGTGCTGGTGCACCTCTGCATCGGATCCGTGTATGCGTGGAGCACGTTAAACCGGCCTATGCAGCAGCTGTTCGCTGATCAACCGTGGTGGCTGCTTCCGCCGTACACCACCTTCACGACGGCGCTCGCCATGCTGGGCCTGAGCGCCGCCATCGGTGGACCGTGGGTCGAACGTCGCGGCCCGCGTGTCGCCGCGCGCGCCGCCGCGATGTTCTTTGGCGTTGGATTGGTGGTCGGTGGATTTGGGCTGTCTGCGCATCAACCGCTGCTTGTCCTGCTCGGCATGGGCGTCATCGGCGGCATCGGCTGTGGCCTGGGGTACATCGCGCCCGTCAGCACGCTGGTGAAGTGGTTCCCCGATCGACGTGGTATGGCTACCGGCATGGCGATCATGGGCTTTGGCGGCGGCGCGTTTATCGCAGGGTTTCTCAACGTCTTTCTCATTGCGCGCATCGGCATCGCGAACACCGTCATGGCGCTCGGTGTCGTCTATCTCGCGATCATGATGCTCGGCTCGACGCTGCTGGTGTCACCGCCTGCTGGTTGGTCGCCGCCGGGATGGCATGGTCGTGCGCAGGAGGTGGCTGCGCGTACGACGGGCGGCCGCCATTCGATGATCGCGACGCAGAGCGTTTCGCGAAACGTGGCCGTACGCACCGGGCAGTTCGCGCTGCTCTGGGGCATCCTGTTCATCAACGTGACTGCGGGCATCGGCATTCTCGCACAAGCGTCGCCCATGATGCAGGACCTCTTTCAGCGCACGCCGCTGCAGGCCGCCGCGGTGGTGTCGTTCATCAGCATCTTTAATGCGTCCGGCCGATTTCTCTGGGCCTCGGCCTCCGACTATCTGGGGCGACGCAATACGTATCTCATCTTCTTCGCGCTGCAGCTGGTGCTCTTCCTGAGTATCCCGCGATTTGCCACACAGGGACAGTGGCTGCTCTTTCAGCTCAGCCTGTTCGCCATTTTCACGATGTACGGTGGAGGGTTTGCTACCATCCCCGCGTTCCTCGCTGACATTTTTGGTCCACAGAATGTGGGCGCCATTCACGGCGCGCTGCTGACCGCGTGGAGCGCGGCCGCGATTGCGGGGCCGCTGATCATCACCGAGCTGTCGAATCGCGCCAAAGCCGCGCTGCCCCCGGGCGGCGATCGCGTGCACATCTACGACGGGTCACTGCACATCCTGGCTGCGCTATTGGCACTCGGATTCGTGCTCACGCTGTGCGTACGCCCGCTCCGTGAGTCGTCGCGTGCTACCCGGTAAGTCGGCCGCGGTGCGGTCGCTGCTGCTCACGCGGCTGAAGCCCGCGCCTGTGCTGTCGTCATTGGTGATGCCATCATCGCACGAGGCAGACACGATCCAGTGCGCAATCAATGCACTGGTGCAGTCGCACGGACCGCTGACTATGCTGATGGTCCAGCACCCGCATCGTGTGGTTGCTGATCACCCACTGCTTACGCTCCCATGCGCCTCGCGTACACGATTCTGTATGTACCAGATGTCCCCGGCACCCTCGCCTTCTACGAGCACGCGCTTGGCCTCACCCGGCGCTTTTTACACGAGGGCAACGATTACGCAGAGTTGGAAACCGGCGCAACCGGCCTCGCGTTCGCCGCCGAGTCGTTGACGTCGGAGATTGTCGACTTCGCACGCAATCGACCCGATGGGAAGCCGGCCGGTGCCGAGGTGGGGTTTGTCGCCAACGACGTCCCGACCGCGTTTGCGCGTGCCGTTGCTGCCGGTGCGTTGGCGGTGCAGCCGCCCACGCAGAAACCGTGGGGGCAGGTGGTGTCCTACGTTCGTGACTGCAATGGGTTCTTGGTGGAGCTCCGCACGGCTGTCGGGTAGTCGACGTGCGCAGGACGTGACGGCGTCCGAAATCGTTGTGTAAGTTGTCCTGACTACTTTACAAGGAGTTGCATGCTCGACGCGCAAGTAACCATCGAACAGTGGGAGCTCACGGAGCCCTTTGAGATCGCGCGCGGTGTCATCACCGCGCTGCCGGTCGTAGTCGTCTCCCTCACCGACGAAAACGGCCGCACCGGCTGGGCCGAGGCGGCAGGTGTGGACTATGACGGTGAAACGCCAGCCATGTTGCAGGCGCACATCGCGCAGGCCATGCCGGCGCTTGCAGCTGCTGCGACGCACGGAGTGATCAGCGCCGAAACGATCGCTACGCTGCAACAGATGCTGCCCGCCGGTGGCGCCCGCAACGCACTCGACTGTGCCCTGTGGGACCTGCGGGCGAAGCAATCCGGCGTACCCGCGTGGCAGAGTGCCGGGTTGCCAGAGCTGCGCCCGCTGACCACAGTATTCACGCTTGGACTGGGCACTGAAGCAGACACACGCCGCAAAGCGCGCGACGCACGGCATTTCCCATTGCTCAAACTCAAGTGCGACGGCGACCGACATGTCGATGTGGTGCGCTGGGTTCGCGAAGAGCACCCCACCGCGCGCATCGCGGTTGACGCCAACCAATCGTGGACACGCGACTTGCTCGAGCGAGTGCTACCGCAGCTGGCCGCACTCGGCGTGGAGATGGTGGAGCAACCCGTGCGTCGATACGAAGACGAGCAATTGCGCGGTCTGCGGTCGCCGCTACCGCTCGCGGCCGACGAATCCTGCACCGACCGCAGCTCTCTTATAGCGTTGGCCGAGTTTTACCAGTTCATCAACATCAAACTCGACAAATGCGGCGGGCTGACTGAAGCGATCGCCATGGGCGACGAGGCGGTGGCTCGCGGGCTGCAGTTGATGGTCGGGAATATGTGCGGCACGTCGTTGGGCATGGCGCCGGCCTTTCTGGTCGGGCAGCGATGCGGCTACGTGGATCTCGACGGACCGTTGTTGCAGACGCGTGATCGAGCGTTCGCGATGGCCTGCGTGGACGGCGTGATGCAGCCGCCATCGCCGTCGCTGTGGGGTTGATCGGGTCCAGCAGGGACGGTCGCGTCGGAGGTCAACGTGCAAGGAGTCGCGGCCGTCCGATCGTCGCTAGCCGCGCGGCCTGGCGATGTACAGCGTGTGCATCGGCCCGGATGACACATGGGCGCGCACGCGCTCCGTCGTGATGGCCAGCCGCGCGTCTTGCAGTGCACCGACAAATTTCGGATCATCGCCCACCGACCAGTAAGCGATGACGCCGCCGGGGCGCAGTGCGGCTACCGTGTTGCGAATCCCCTGCGCGGCGTACAACCGCCGGTTCTCCGACATCAGCATCCCGTCAGGGCCGTTGTCGGTATCCAGCATGATGGCATCGAATCCCAGCGGATTTGCGCGCAGCACGTTCACTACGTCATCATGGACGACCTGCACGCGCGCATCCTGCATGGCGTCGGTTGATATCGCGTATTCCGGGTTTGTATTCCAGTCGATGACTTCTGCCAATAGCTCGGCCACGACGACCGTTGCATCGACACCCAGCTGCGCGAGTGCCGCGCGCAACGTGAACCCCAGCCCCAGTCCGCCGATCAGCACACGGGCGCCCGACACTTTATCCAACGCGCTGCAGGCGACCTCGGCCAGGCGATCTTCCGAGAGATGGCGACGGGTCGACATGAGTTCGACACCGTCGGCGCGAATAAGAAAAGCCCCATCGTGTCGGAACAGCTCCAGGAGCGTCCCTTCCGGGGTCTTCGCTTCGCCAAGTTTTTCGTACGGCTTCATCGCAGGAGCCCAAGCGGGCGGTTGTGTGAGAGTGAGCGCGTCTCCGCTTTCGGCGCGGATGGCGGGAGCGACCTATCGCAGAACGATAGTCGCATGCAGATCGCCGGGGGGCCGCTCGCGCTGTAACTTCGTCTATTGACGGGGCGTTTAGCCCCAAACACTCACGCGAGGAGCGACAAATGGAAGAGCAAGCCAGGGTCATCGCCGACGTGACGGGCACCGCACTGAGCGCAGATTCTTCGGCCTCCCCTTCCTGAGACTACGACATGACGATGCGTCTACTTCGCGCCGCTGCACTCGCCAGCGCACTGCCTTTCGCCACCGCACACGCGCAAGGCACACTCGCTGACTATCAACGCGCAGATTCCATCTCGGCGCGTGTAAACCCGCTCTTCATCGGCATGCCGACCGCGCCGGAGTGGCTTGACGCTACGTCTCGCTTCTGGTATAAAACCACGGTGGCTGGCGGAAGTCGCTGGACGCTTGTCGACGCCCCAACTCAGGCCAAGTCTGCGCTCTTCGACCACGCCAGACTTGCCACCGCAGTTTCGGTTGCGACAGGCGCTACGGTCAGCGCGCTCACGTTGCCCTTCACCGCACCGAACGCGAGCCTCAAGGTTGCGAAAGACCTCGCGTCGCTCACCTTCAATCGCGACTCCAGCGCCTATCGCTGCGACCTCGCGGCCTACGCGTGCTTGCGAACGGGAAGTGCCACGGTGAACGCGGAGCGCGGCGGTGGGCCCGGCGCGCGAAATGGTGATGCGTCCACTCCCGTTCGGTCGCCAGACGCCAAGTCCGAAGCGCTCGTCGTCAATCACAACATCGTCGTGCGAGCGGTGGGGACAACAGAACTGAGTGTGTTGAGCTATGATGGCATGGAAGGCGACGCCTACACTCTTAGCTCCATCCGCTGGTCGCCAGACTCCCGGAAACTTGCCGCCTTTCGTGTGCGCCCCGGCTATCGCCGCATGATTCCGTACGTCGAATCGTCGCCGTCCGATCAAGTACAACCCAAGCTGACCACGCGCCTTTACGAAAAGCCGGGAGATCCGCGTGATCGGCAACTGCCAGCGGTGTTCACCGTTGCGTCCAAGCAGCAGTTCCGGCTTGACCCCACGTTGCTGCCCCACGCGTATGACCTGCGACGCCCGCAATGGCGCGCTGATAGTCGCGCCTTCACCTTCGAGTACAACGAGCGCGGGCATCAGCTGTATCAAGTGCTGGAGATGAATGCGACCACCAGCGCCGCACGCGTGGTGATTGAAGAACGTGAGGCGACGTTCGTGAGCAATTACTCCACGCTCTGGCGACAAGATCTGAACGACGGCGCCGAGATCCTGTGGATGTCGGAGCGCGACGGGTGGAAACACCTGTGGCTGTACGATGGAGCAACAGGTCGCGTAAAGAATCAAGTCACGAAAGGGGCCTGGGTGGTACGCGGCGTTGATACGGTCGATGTCGCGAAGCGGCAGATCTATTTCCGTGCCAGCGGCGTGTATGCGGGAAAGGATCCGTACCTCATGCACAGCTACCGCATCAACTTCGACGGAACCGGCATGGTGGCGTTGACGCAGGGCGACGGCACGCACACCCTCAGCTGGTCTCCCAACCGTGAGTACTACGTCGACACGTGGTCACGCGTCGACCAGCCGCCGATCATGGAACTCCATCGGGCGAGTGATCAATCCAGACTCGCTGAGCTCGAGCGAACCGACGTGACACTGGCGGAGAAGTCGGGTTGGCGTAGACCAGAGGTCTTCTCGGCAAAGGGGCGCGACGGCGTCACTGATATCTGGGGCGTCATCGTTCGCCCCTCGCACTTCGATCCGCGCAGGAAGTACCCAGTCATCGAAAACATTTACGCTGGTCCGCACGATCAGTTTGTTCCGAAAGCCTTCAGCGCGCAGGGTGGGATGCAATCGCTGGCCGAACTGGGATTCATTGTCGTGCAGATGGATGGCATGGGGACAGCCCAACGGTCAAAAGCGTTTCACAACGTGGCGTGGAAGAACATTGCCGACGCCGGATTCCCTGACCGCATTCTGTGGCATCAGGCCGTCGCTTCGAAATACGCCTACTACGACATTACGCGCGTCGGAATCTACGGCACCTCGGCGGGCGGTCAAAACTCCACCGGCGCACTGCTCTTTCATCCGGAGTTCTACAAGGTTGCCGTCTCGGCTGCCGGGTGTCATGACAATCGTATGGACAAGATATCGTGGAACGAGCAGTGGATGGGATACCCGGTTGGTCCTGAGTACGCGGCATCGTCGAACGTCGACAACGCGGCCAGGCTGCAGGGACATCTGCTGCTGGTGGTCGGCGAGATGGACACGAATGTCGATCCGCAAAGCACCATGCAAGTGATCAACGCACTGGTGAAGGCCAACAAGCAGTATGATTTCGTGTTCTTGCCGGGGGCGGGACATACCAACGGTGGCCCGTATGGAACGCGGGCGCGGAACGACTACTTCGTGCGCCACTTGATGGGCCGTGTACCACCCGACTGGAACCAGCTGGCGCAGGTCGGCGTGAGCGTGCCGGGTACCGTGCCCGGCAGTGACCTGTATTCGGCCGATTGGTTTGATGTGCCGTCGGCAGAGGGACCGGTGCGTGTCGAAGAGATCTGGCGATAGCGCAACTGACGCAACTGACGCAACTGACGCAACTGACGCCGCCGACGTAGCGGAGTGCAGAGTAATTTCGATGTGAGCTGCTTTAGCGTGGTATCGGGTGATGACGGATGGTGGGGCGCACTCGGCCCCCGTCCACATCCACTCACGCTCGGGAGTCACACGCTATGTCGCGCCTGTTCCGCAGTTTCCCCTTCATGGCCCGTGCCGTCGGAGCGACACGAACGCTGAGCTTCATGGTTGACGTTGGACAGAATCCCTTCTTCAGCTTTGCCGGCATGGTCATCCCCAGCAATGACTTGTTCATCGGTAACGACTCCCCCATTCGCCTCTTCGACGCCATGGGCAATTTGACGCTCACACGCATCACACAGCGCGGTCGCGACGTATGGGACGCTGGCTCGGAAACCGCCGATTTCCGCAACGCCGCCTTTGTCGTGGGTGGCAATAACGACGACCGCACTCCACAGAACGGCGTAGTGTCGTTCAGCACCAGCGAACTTGCGGAGTTCAATGGGCGTACCACGGGCGCAGGGTATGTGTTCGACAGCCGTCTGGGCGCGGACGAAGAGATCCTGACCATCGACTTTGCGTCGACTACGGTTCCGGAGCCGAGCACGGTGGTGTTGCTGAGTGCGGGGTTGTTGGCGGTGGGGTTCACCGCTCGTCGGCGACGCATCCAGGATTGACGTCACAGCCGGGCCGTTGCACCTCTGAGAGTCGTGGTGGGCAAGACCGTCACGCAGGTTGACGCCGACCCCGACATGCGGCTGCTCGATATCGATCGCGCCAACAATCGGTGGACGGGCGGCGTGGTCAAAAAGCCAGGTCCGTAGCGGCGGCAGGCGGGGCGCTGCGCATTCGCGTTTTTCATGCTCCGGACGCAGTTTGTCGGAGCACCGGACGACAACGGTGCGCAGTCGCTTCGCCCTTCCTGTGGAGACCAGATGTACCGACCGCTCGCGAAAGCTGTTCCGTACGCCCTCATTCTGGGGTGCACGGCAAGTCGATTGGTATTGGCGCAGCCACCGGCGCGCGCCGCCAAGTCGGCGATGACTCGCGCGAACGCTCCAGCATTACGCCCCGGCGAGCTCCGCCTCACCTACCTCGGCAACGCAGGCTGGGAGATCACCGACGGTCGCAAGATCGTGTTGGTTGATCCGTTTCTGACACAGTTCGCACGATGGACCAGCACTGGACAGGCCCCGGACGTCGCGCAGGATGCGCTGTATCGCCCAGACACCATGCTCATCAACCAGCATGTGAAGAAGGCCGATTACATCCTGATCACGCACGGTCACCCCGATCACGCACTCGACGCCGGGTACATTTCGCGTCGCACCGGTGCCGTGATTGTGGGCCATGAAACGACCGCCAACCTTGCGCGTGCGTACGATGTGCCCGACACGTCGTTGATCACCGTGATCGGTGGCGAAGACTACGCGTTTGGCGATTTTTCGCTGCGCGTGATCCCCAACATTCACAGCGCCCTCGATCACAAGCAGTACTACAACAACGGGCGCGGCATCGCTGGCGTCGCGCCACGAGGATTGCGTGCTCCGTTGCGCCGCAAGGACTATGTGGAAGGCGGCAACATGGCGTATCTGTTGCGGATGGCCGGACACGAAGTACTGATCATGGGCTCGATGAACTACATCGAACGGGAGATGGAGGGGCTGCGCCCTGACATCGCGCTCGTCGGTGCCAACAGCCAACGCCTCGAGATTTACGACTATACCGGTCGTCTCATGCGATTGCTTGGAAAGCCGGCGCTCGTCATTCCATCTCATGCGGACGCCTACGGGAATCCCAGTCCGACCACCGCCATGATCGCCGATCGCAAGCTGTTCGAGAAGGAAGTGTTCGCCGCATCACCGAAAAGCCGCTTCATCTCCCCCGTCTGGTTCGAGCCGATTATCGTGCCAGCCCGCCGATGATCTCCCCACCACTACATTCCATGCCTCAATCTCTTCTTACTCTCGCACGAGCGTTCAGCTCGCACGCGTGCGGCGGTGCTGTCGCATCGCTCGCTGGCGTCTTGCTCGCTGGCTGTGCACACACCGGTGGTCGCCAGGTCATCAACCCGCCTGGCATTGCCCCGTTGGTGCCTGCCTACTCGGTCGCCATTCGCGATGGCGATCTGGTGTTTGTCTCGGGTATGACCGGCATCAAGCCCGGCACGCAGGACATCGTCGCCGGCGGGGTCGCCGTGCAGACACGGCAAACGCTCGAAAATATTCAAACGTCACTCAAGGCAGCAGGCGCATCGATGGCGGACGTTGGCGAATGCACGGTGTTCCTGGTAGACATCGCCGACTACGCAGCGATGAACGCGGTGTACATCGAGTTCTTCCGGGTTGATCCGCCGGCTCGTGCTACACTGTCCGTGACCGCACTGCCGAGGCCTGCCGCGCGTGTCGAAATCAAGTGTATGGCGCGGATGAAGAAGCGGTGATGCCGAACACACTCCCCGCCGCGCCAACCATTGCTGACATTCGTGCGGCTGCCGCGCGCATTGCGCCCCACGCCGTCGTCACGCCGCTGCTCACGTCGCCAGCGCTCGACTCGCGGTCCGGCGGTCGCGTGCTGCTCAAGGCCGAAGTGTTGCAACATACCGGCTCATTCAAGCTGCGTGGTGCGTTGAATCGGCTGTTGCAGCTCAGCGACGATGAACGGTCACGCGGTGTGGTTGCCTACTCGTCGGGCAATCACGCACAGGGAGTGGCGTATAGCGCAACGTTGTTGGGCATGCGCTCGGTGATCGTGATGCCCAAGGATGCGCCCGCACTCAAGATTGAACGTACACGCGCGTTCGGTGGGGAAGTGGTGCTGTACGATCGTTACACCGAAGATCGTGTCGCGATCGGAAGCGCGATCGCTGCGGAACATAGGCTCACGGTCGTACCACCGTTCGAAGATCCGCATATCGTGGCGGGACAGGGGACGTTGGCGTTGGAGGCATTGACGCAAGCACAGGCGATGGGCTTTACGCCCGATACATTGCTGGTATGCTGCGGTGGTGGTGGCCTCACGGCCGGGTGCGCGTTAGCCGCCGAAGCGGTGTCGCCGACCACAGTCGTGCATCCCTGTGAACCTGCCGAATTTGACGACACGACGCGCTCGCTGGCGCTGGGGTCGCGCGTGGCCAACGAGCCGGGAAAACGCTCCATCTGTGACGCGATCGTCACCGACATTCCTGGCGAGTTCACGTTCTCGATCAATCAGCCGCGCGTGGGGCCCGGACTCACCGTGACCGATGACGAAGTGCTCGATGCGATCGCCTTCGCGGTCCGCGAGCTCAAGATTGTGGTGGAGCCCGGTGGTGCTGCAGCGCTGGCGGCGTTGCTATCCGGAAAACTCGAAACGCGCGGACGCACGACGATGGTGGTTGTGACGGGCGGCAACATCGACCCGGCAATCCTCGCGCGGGCGATTGGGAGCAGGTAGTCAGCGGCTGGGTTAGCGACGATGCACGCGGCTGTCGGCATCGAGTTCTTTCCCCGATGTGGCGGAAGACAGCGCTGGCAAGACCAACTGCACCACGTTGTCTCCCGCCGAGTGCGCGACGTGAAATTGGCCACGATGCGACGTAGCGACCCAGCGCACGATGGAGAGACCCATGCCACGATCGACGGATCCGTGCGTGTGGTCCGTCGGTACCGGATCGTTGAATGCACTGCCACGACTGCGCACTTCGAGTATCGCCTTGTGGTCTTCATCAACGCGGCACGAAACACTGATCGGAGAACCGCCGGTCGCGTGACGGCAGGCGTTCTCGATCAGCTCCATCAGCGCTTCTCGCAGGAGCGCACCGTTTCCCTGCACACTGACTGGTTCGGCGTCGCGGATCTCCATCGCGTGTCCGGTTGACGAGGCGCGCGCGCGCATCAGATCGGTGCACTCGAGCACCAGTCCGTCTAACTCGACCAATTGCTCAAGGTGCACCACCTCCCCAGCGCGCGCCTCGGCTAACAGAAATAGTTCGTCGACGCGCCGTCGCATCTGTTCCGCCGCTGTGCGGACACGATGCAGCGAGGTGCGAAGTCGCTCCTCGTCGTGGGCGGACGGAGCGGTCGCGTGGAGAGCCAACTCTGCTTCTCCGAGTACCAGCGTGAGCGGCGTGCGAATCTGATGTGCCGCTTCACGGACAAACTGTTGATTGCGCTGCTGCGCCTCTTCAAGACGAACCAGGAGTCGGTCAAATTCTGCAGCGAGCGCTCCCAGTTCGTCATCCCCGTGCTGCGGTGCCAAACGGCGCGAAAGATCGGTTGGCGCGATGTCTGCGATATCACTCGAAAGCCGTCGAACGGGCGCAAGCGCTCGACCGGCCAAGAGATATCCCACCAGGAGACTGGCCAATAAGATGAGCGGCGCACCAATGGCAGTGGCGACGCCAAGTCGTTCCGTATCAGCCTCAATGGCCTCGGTTGAGCCAAAGGGCACGATGTGCAGTGAGACACGCTGGCGCTGCGATCCCACACCGATGGTAACTGCGCGGTTCATCAGTCTGCCGCGCAAATCGGGTTCATTCGCTACTACGACCACCTGCTCGCTTGTAGCCGTTTGTCCATCCGCCGCTGCAACCCGAGTGCCACGTTCGGGAGGCAGCGCGGCGAGTACGCGCGCGGAATCATTGCGTGGATCACGACTCGCCAGCACGGCTCCGGTGCTGTCCAGCAGCAGAAATGCTTCGCCGTTGGCCGGCCATTCCCCTTCCACTTCACCGGCCACGAAGCGCAGCGAAGAATCAGGCGTCTCCGCGAGCTCACGGGATAGCGCCGTCGTGAGCCCCGTACCGATCTGTGCAAGCCGTGCGTCAAAGCGCCGCGTGGACTCCCACGACAAGAACACGAGCCCACCGGCGGCGACAACCGCGAGACCAATCGCGAAGGCCAAGGCAAACCCTGCAGCGAGCCGAACACGCAACCGACTAATGCGCATCGTCGCCGCTCGGTCGGTCGGTCAAGATGTATCCCATGCCGCGGACGGTATGCAACAACGCGTGCTGTCCAGGCCGATCGATTTTCCGCCGCAGTCGCCCAACCAGCACGTCAACGGCGTTGCCAACGGGCTCGAAGTTGTCATCCCACACGTGATCGAGAATCTGCGAACGACTCACCACACGCCGTGCACTGCGCAACAGATATTCGAGCAACGCCACCTCTCGCGATGTCAACACAATCTGTGTGGAGTCACGAGACGCTTGTCGTGTCGCACTATCGAACGCAAGATCGGCAAGTCGAAGTATCGGCTCGAGCGTTACCGCCGGACGTCGCGCTAAAGCGCGCAATCGCGCGAGCAGCTCGCTCACCGCGAACGGCTTGGCCAGATAGTCGTCGGCGCCAGCATCGAGTCCCCGCACCCGATCATTCACCGCATTGCGAGCGGTGAGCATGAGGACCGGTGTTTTGTCCCCCGTTCCCCGCAGTGCTCGGCATACCTGAAAGCCGTCCATGTCCGGGAGACCAAGGTCAAGCACGACGAGGTCGTAGGGCCGCTGCGAGAGCGCAGCAAGGGCCGCGTGACCGTCCGACACCCCGTCGGGCGCCCACGCGGCCTCTCGAATGGCCCGGAGGAGAAAGTCGCGAACCTCCGGGTCGTCCTCCACTACCAAGACTCGCATACCTGTGAACGTAGCGGGTAAACGCGCGTGGACGCGAGCCGTGACTACGCCCCCGGCTTTCTGACTGGCATCGCTGCTTTGGCCTTTGCCGCCTTCACCTTGTCGTCCTTGGCTTCCTTCGCCTCATCGGCCGGCGTCTCATGATTGACGCTGATCACTGCGCCGGTCGTTGCATCGACCAGTACCTCCTCGATGCCCTTCTTGCCCGCCACCTTAATATCGAACGCATACACCAGCTTCCCGTCCTCCTTCTCGATCTCAGCACTCTGCACAGTGCCGGCGGGCACCTTGGCCAGTGCTGTGGCGGTGGCGACTGTCGACGTCACCTTCGCCAGCTTCAGCATCCCCGCCTTCTCTTCCTTCACCGTCACCGGCTGCGACGAGAGTGTGCCGACGCCAACAGTCAAGGCGAGTGCCGCAGATACTAATAGTGTACGCATCTCATGTCTCCTGATTCAGGGAGTAACCGTGGGTCTGAGAACGAATCCTCGCCCGCGCACGGCCACGAGCAGAGTAGGAACGGCAAACAGCGTGATGGGCAACGACAGCAAGAGCCCGCCGATAACGGCGATGGCCAACGGCTTCTGCATCTCACTCCCGGTGCCAAACCCCAGCGCCAAGGGGAACAACCCGAACAACGTGCAGAGTGTAGTCATGAGGATGGGCCGCAGCCGAATCCGCGCCGCGTCACAGAGACCCGTTTCGAGGTCCACGCCGTTGTCCCGCATGCGGTGTCGCGTGAAGTCCAGCAGAATAATGCCGTTCTTCACGATCAACCCGACCAACAGGATCAATCCCATGAAACTTGACACGTTGAGCGAGACACCGGTCGCGTAGAGCAAGGCAAAGGCGCCGCTGAACGAAAATGGTGCCGCACAGAGCACCACCAGAGGCTCTACGAAGGACTTGAACTGCAGCACCATCACACACATCACGCACACGGCGGCAAGTCCCAATACCGACAAGAGTGTGCTGAACGCCGCCTGTTGACTGGCGTGGCGTCCACCAAGTTCCACGCGCACGCCAGCGGGCGCAGGATTTCCCGCGAGTATCGCCTGCACGTCGGTGATCACCGCGCTGAGGGCGCGCCCCTCCACGCCAGCGGTGAGGACCACGAGCTGCTGCTGATTTTCCCGAAGATGTTCACTGCGCACGTCCCCGGCCACAAAGTTCGCGAGCGCACCCAACGGCGTCGATCGGCTCGTGCGGGGCGTGAAGACTGGGAGCGTTTGCAACAGAGCGGCGCTCACGCGCACGGAGTCCGGCGCTCGCACGCGGACGCCGATCGCACGATCATCCAGTCGCATCTCACCGGCGTCAACGCCAAGCAACGCGCCGCTTACACTCTCACTCACGCTCTGCGCGGTCAATCCTGCCCGGCTCGCCGCGTCGACGTTTACATGCATCGCCAGTTCAGCGCTCGCTTCCGGAATTCCCGCATAGAAGTCCGCGAGCCCTGACACCTGCTCGACCTTCGGCGCAAACGTGAGCGCATACGCGTCCAGTATGGCCAGATCGGGACCAAACAGCTTGATCTCCATCGGCGATGACGCGCCCGAAAGATCGTCCAGCACATCTGACAGAATCTGCATGAACTCCACACGCACGCGCGGGAGCGCACGCTGCACGCGCTGGCGTACATCGTCAATGATCTCGCTGATCGGGCGTGTACGACGTGACTGCGGCTGCAATCGCACGGCGATGTCGCCCGTATTCTGCTCCGTCGCGAACAGCCCCAGCTCTGCACCTGTTCGTCGCGAAGTCCCCGTCACTTCAGGTATTTCGGCAAGGATCCGTTCCAGCACATGGAGTTGACGATCCGTCTCGGCCAACGCGGTGCCACCCGGCGTCACGTAGTCAATAATGAACGATCCCTCGTCCATGTCTGGCAGAAAGCCGGTACCCGCCGCTCGGTAGGCGAACACACCGCCAACACCGATGATCACGGCCAACACGATCAACGCGTGTACGTGATGCAGGACGCCACGCAAGGCAGCAACGTATCGCACCGAGAGCGTGTCCAACCATACGCTCACACGACCCCAGAGACTTGATGACGCCACCGTGTTTGCGCGATCGGTCTCGCGTAAGAATTGCTCACTCAGCAGAGGGATGATACTCAGGGCAAGCACCAACGATACCACCACACTCGTGGTCAGCGTGAGCGACAGCGCCGCGAAAAATTGTCCCGACACACCCTGCAGCAGGCCGAGCGGCAGGAAGACAACCACCGTGGTGACAGTAGATGATGTAACGGGCCAGATGAGCTCCTGCACGCCATCGCGTACGGCAATCCGGCGATCTGACGCGAGGGTAAGATGCCGCACGATGTTCTCCGTGATCACGACAGCGTCGTCGATCACCAATCCGATCGCGATGGCCATCGCGCCGAGTGTCATAAGGTTGAACGTCTGCCCGAAGAGACGCATCAGGAAGACGGTGATGGCGAGCGTCAGGGGGATCGCGGCCGCGCTGATCGCCGTGATACGCAGGTGCCGCAGGAAAGCCAACAGCACCAGAATCGCCAGCAGTGTGCCAACCAACATCGCATCACGCACCGACGCGACCGCATCACGCACCAAGGCAGCCTGATCGTACACCAGCGTCAATCGGACGCCCGGAGGCAGCGACGCCGCCAATGCCTGCAACGCCTGCGCCACACCATCCGCGACACCCACCGTGTTGCCGCCGACCTGACGGGTAATGTTCAACAACGCGGCAGGATGACCGTTGCCCGAGATGATCCGTACGTGGTCTTCCGTCCCCAGCACGACCTGCGCCACATCGCGCACGCGGACGCCCGTGCGCAACCGCACGTTGCCTACATCGTCGACCGAATGCGCCTCCTGCGACGATACCACGAGATAGTCCTTATAGTCCTGCGCGACACGACCCACCGCATCAACGGCAATACCAGCACGGATGTCGGCCGCCAGATCACCATAGGTCAGCCCTGACGCGGACAGTCTCGCCGGATCGGCAATGACTTCGATCTCCCGCGTGTCTGATCCCTGCACATCAACGCGCCCCACGCCCGGCACGCGCGACAGCACCGGCTTGATCTGGTACCGCGCAATATCATACAGCGTCGCCGGATCGCCGCCTTCGAGATTGTACGACAGGATGGGAAATAGGGCGGGCGTGAGCCGCTCGATCTCCACCTGCGTACCACTCGGCAAAACGCCGCGAATCTGCTCGACTCGCGTACGCACCACCTGCAGCACGCTCTCCATGTTCGTGCCTTCGGCAAAGGTGATATTGACTTGGCTGGCACCACGAATGGAACGCGACGTTACGCGCTCCACGCCGGGTACAATGCTCACCGCCTCTTCGATCGGCCGAGTGATGGCAAAAACGACCTGGCGCGCGCCGAGCGACGAGCCCTGTGCAATGACCGTGATGCGTGGAAACGTGAGCTCTGGATACACCGACGATGGCAATCGCATGGCTGACCAGACACCTGCAACGCTGAGCAGCGCGACGGCCAGATAGACGAAGAGACGCTGCGACTCCAGTGCGGCAAAGAGCGTGCGCCGCGACGTCACGGCGTCTTCGCCGTCGAGGTCACCGAGATCACGACCGATCCGTCGTCCAGTCCATAGGCCCCGGCGGTGACAAGAAGCTCACCGCGCTGCACGCCGTTGCGGATCCACACGCCGAGCGCATTGCGACCACCCACCGTCACGGCGCGTGCGTGCGCAACACGAAGCGAGTCGACGACGAACACGCGAAACCCTTCTTCATGCGGAACGAGCGCCGCCTCGGGCACGATCACCGCGCCGCGATGCGTCTCGGTCGTGATGGACCCGAACAGCGTTTCTCCAATACGCAGTGGCGCTGCAGTCTGCAGCACCGCGACTCTTGCCACGACCGATCGCGTGGCGCTGTCCACAATCGGCGATACGTGAGCAACCGTGCCCATGCCCATCAAGGCTGCACTGATTGCCGCACTCGACCGCAGCGCCACGGTCTGGCCGGCACGTACACGACGCGCGGCCTCCGGCGTGAGTTGCATAACCATATCGACGCGAGCCGGATCGGCGAGATCAATCAACGATTGCTGCTCGTTCACGTTCGCGCCGCGAATCGCCGACACGCGCGTGACGACACCGGAGATCGGCGCCCGCAGCGTCGTGAGCCGACGCGCGCGTCTGGCAGCCACCGCGTTCGCGCGCGCCACGGCCACATCGGCGTTCGATTGCTCAAGTTCGCGACGCGGTGACACACCGGCACTCACCAACCGTTGCGCTCGCGCATTCGCCTGCTCCGCCGCCTGCAGCGCCGACTCGGCAGCCGTCAGCGTGGCATCAAAGAGCACCTCTTCGAAGTCCAGCAAGGGCGCCCCGACTATCACCCTGTCACCAACGGAGACACGAACCTGTTCGATGCGCGTGGCGGCTGGTGCCGACAATGATACCTCAGCTCCGGGACGGGCCGTCACCACGCCTCCCGCGTCGATCACGTCGACAAAACTCCCCGTGTCGGCGCGGACTGTCGTGGCGGCAACTTCGGAGGTGAGTGGTGTATCGCTCTTTGCGTGCTCTGTGGCGCATCCGGTTACGATCGCACCACAGAGCAGCATTGCAAGGACGCCCAGCAAGGTACCGCGCGTGCGGTGATCATGCCCGCGACGCGATAAACGGCTGCTCGAATCGATGGTGAGATTCATGCCCATAGCGTCACCGTTGAGTTGGCGTGCGAAGCAATAGCCATTGCCACAGTCGGTCGGCGATCTGCAATGTGGCAAGATCCTCAAGTGCTTGCGCGCGCGTGTCGCGCGCCGCGCGTTGCGCTTCAAGGGCGGTCATCAGCGTCGCGGCTCCTTCACGATAGGCCAAGAGCGAGAGGGCGCTGATACGCTCCGCCGAAGCCACGAGTTGCAACGAGCGTTCCGCGCGCGTGCGCGCCGCGACGGCCTCACGTTCAGCGATGGACACGTTGATCTGTTGTTCAAGCAGGGCTTGCGCCAGCACCGCTCTCAGTCGTTGGAGGTCGGCATCGGCTCGCGCGGTCACCGCTCGATTCCGATTGACCAACGGCAGCGGGATGTTGACGCCAACGACAGGCAGTGGCCCACCGGGGCCGCCGGGATTGATGGCTTCGACGCCCAGGGTAACCGTGGGCGCAGCGAATCGCCGACGACGTTCAAGCGCCGCTTGCTCCTGCGCCGCCCGCACGTCGAGTACCGCCGCCGCAACTGGGAGCGGCTGTCCGCTGCTGATGGTTCTCGGCACGGCCATCGCAGACAAGACTCGCTCCGCGGTGAGCACAATGGTATCAGCGAGCGTGATCTGGAGCGAATCCACAGAAAGCCCCATCAGCAACTGTACACGGAGCAACGCGGTCGCAGCACTTGCCATGGCGGTCGTTGCCCCATTGGCGCTCTGTCCCGCGGCGAGCGTGGCAAGTTCTACATCGAGGTCGCTCGCGTCACCTGCGTCACGCCGTACACGCGCGAGCGTGACCAAGGTATCGGCGTCGCGTGCCGTCGTCGCGTACAGCCGGGACTGTGCGAGCAGTACCTGCGCGCGCGTGTAACTGGTATCCGTGTCAAACGCCACGAGCCCATCGGCGAGGTCAAGCCGGACCACCGCCGCTTTAAGTTGTGCGCGCGCCGCATCGATACGCGGCGTGCGTTGCCCGGGCCAGTCGACTGGGATATCGACTAGCACGTGTACTTGCGGCGCCGCACCCGTATACGACGAACTCAACATTGGATTCTCGTACTGTCGCGCACCACGAAGCTGCGCGGCCGCTGCGGCGGAATCGCTGCGAGCAATGGTATGTCGCGTCGATGTGGCGACGGCGATGGCGATGGCCTCATCACGGGTGATAGAGCGCGTTGGGGCGTGCGGTATTGCAGATGCGGCCGGTTGCGCGCGGGTCACGGCGACGGGGAGAGCCGACGCAAACATCGCGAGGAGTGGTCTCCGCATGTAACGCGCACGGCTCCAGGCACCAAGCATCACCTACTCGCGGTCCAGCACAAGAATGGCGAACGAACCCGGAATGAAGGGCGCGCGCGGACGCGGCTGCTCTGCCGTCGGAGCTGGTGTCGGTCCGTACTGCACCGTCGCGAGGTAGACGCGATGTGTGACGGGATCGAGCGTCATGGTGCGTGATCCAACACGCGTGGCTGCGCTGCCGAGTGCCGTGTAGCGGTCAGCACTATCTTGGCGAATCACCGTCATCGTGCCGTCGCCACCGTTTGAGGCGAAGAGCAGCTTGGCGGACTCGTCATAGGAGACCGCATCGACGCCTGGGCCGATCGGGACGGTGGTGACCATCGTGCCTGCGGTCGGATTGCTGACGGCAAGCAGGCGATTGTCGCACGCGGAGAAGAGACGATCGTTAGCGCGATCGTACGAGAGCCCCGATGGACCATCACAACCGGTGAGCGTAAACGTTGACGTCACCTTGAGCGTGCGTGTATCGATGACCTGAATCTGGCCTGGGTCTGTCTCAATGTTGACGAACAAACGGCCGCGGCCGTCGGTCTGCGCAAACTCCGGCTTGCCGGCCAGCGCGATCGTGCCAACGACGTTGCCCGTAGCAGCGTCGAGCGCGGTCGCATTGGCGCTCCGGCCGTTGAAGGTGAACACACGTTTGGTCGCCGCGTCAAAGTGGATCGCGTCGGGATTCGTGCCCGTGACCTTTACCCGCCCAAGCACATTGAGACTTTTGAGATCGAAGATGGTGACTGAGCTGTCGCGCCCATTGCTGGTAAACCCGCGCTGCAGTTCCGGCGCAATGGCGATACCGTGAATCCCTGGCGTGTCTTTCAGTTCCCCCACCACCGTGTCACGATCGATATCAATGACGACCATCTTCATGGCGTGCGACACGTAGAGTCGTCGCGCCACCGCGTCAACGGTGGCATAGTCCCATCCCCCATCTGCGCCAACAGGAATTGTTTTCGTGATGTGGTAGCCTGCTCCTGGCGCCGTCTGCGCACTACCCGCCTCCGTGTGAAGTGTGGCGGAGAAGGCGGCTAGCAACGTCAGCAGGGGTCGCACATACTGGCGCGACCGGACTTTCAGCGGGAGCAGCATCTGGATTCCGGGTTTAAGACGTTCGACGGCACCTCCTTCAGGGTACTCGCGAATAGTGTCAGTCCGGTGACAGCGCCTCACCGACGCACAATTTGTTCGGAAATCGTAAACTCACCTGGTGGAGACAAGGCCGGGTGGTGGTTCACGGCGGTGCAACGCGACCGAGAGGCGAAGGTGGGGTCTTAGCGTAGCGACATCGTCAATCGCAGGGTCCGACCCGGCTGCGGCAAGCCGCACTGGTCATACACAGCCGTATTGCCGAGGTTGTCGAACGACAACAACGTTTGCAGTAACCGGAACGGCCCGCTGCGGGCCACAGCAAAAGTCCGCTGCACGGCGACATCGGCGGCCGTTCGTGACTGAAGTGCATCGAGCTTCGAAGTATCCGTGTTGAGGCAGTACTGGGACCCCGTGTAACGCGCCACGGCAAACGCCTTGATACCGGACGGCAACGGCACGCCCAGTTCCAACCGTCCACGCTGCTCGGGATTGTTCTCGGCACGACGCTGCTGATCGTTGGCCGTGATGTCGAAGATGCTGATCTTCTGGATCGTGGCATCGCCGTTCACCGAGACGGAGCGATCGGGATCGTTTCCGAACACAAAGCCGCCGAGAATTTCGGCGCCCATGCTTTCAATGCGGTCGCGGTTGATGCGCTGGAAGCGCGTGGGACTGGAAAGCGTAATGCGCACCACGGCATCGTCGAGCCGGTGACGGAACCCGATCACCTGTATCGTCGACTGGCCCAGCGAGGCGATCGCGCGATTCACTGTGAATCCACCTTCGATACCCAACAACGTTTCCGGTTTCAGGTCCGGGTTCGGTCGGAAGCGGTTAAGCGCGCCGGAGTAGAGTTCGCGCAACGCCGGGAATCGCGAACGTTCGCTCACGCTCGCGTGCAACCGGACGCGCGAATTCACGTCGTGCGACGCACCGACCCGCCACCCGCTGTTGTCGAACGGTTGCTGCGCCGGCAAGCGGCCACCCGTCTCGGGCGTGGTGGACCGGTCGAACACGAAGCCGCCAGCGAGCTGCGTCCGACCACCGACCGGCAGCGCGAGCTCGACACCGGTGCTTGCGAGCTTTTGGCGATAGTTGACGGCGGCCGCAGGCGTAAGCGTTTCAGCGTACGTGATGTCGGCACCGGTATAGCTCGCCCGCAACGTCGCGATGCCCAGCGTGTGAGTGAGCAAGGCGCGCGATGTCATCGTTCGCTCGTCCCCGAGCTCGGACCCGTTCACGGTGGAGTACGTGCGATTCGAGTACGTTTCGATCTTGAACCGACCAGTGTTCATACCGACACCCACTTCCAGCGATGCCATGCCGAGCGGCGTTTTGAACGCACCCGTATTGGCGGACACCATGGCGATGCTGCGACGCGCATACGGATAGCGCCAGAGTCGCGGCGCCGCAATGTGCTCTTCGGGCGGCACGCCGCGTTCCGCATCGTATGCTGAGTACATCACACCGATCGAGCTGCCGCGCTTATTGTTCCACCGCGCGGACGCGAAGCCATCGATCTGCTTGAGGTCGGTGCCCGTGCGCAGACCATGCTTCTCCGTTGGATCGATAGCATCGTTCGGCAGAGCCACGCCGTCGCGCTGCCGATGCGCGACACCAGCGCGGACCGCTAGCGCCCCCCCGCCAAACTCGGCGACACGCCGACCGTACCCGAGTGTGCCGACGGTCGATCCGAATTGATCCACGCCCGCACCCGCTGTCAGCTGACCGCCCGCGGGTTGGCCGAAGGCATCGTGACTGATCTCGATCGAACCACCGAGCGTGTTCGGTCCGTTCAGCAGCGAGCCCAGACCGCGCACGATCACAATACGTTCGCTGCCGGTGATCGGAATCAGCGACGGATCGGTGCGATGATCCCAACCGAGGCTCAGCGGTACGCCGTCCATCAGCACCGCAGCCTGGCGCGAATCCGATCCGCGCACCGAAATCTCCATTTCACCACGCGAGTTCTGCCGGACCAGCACGAATGGCGATTCACGAAGCGCCTGATCAAGCGTTGGCGCGGGCGATGAGCGCAGTTCCGACGGCTTCACCACCACAGCGCCAGCACCACCGGCGATCCCAGCGGAACGGGCCAAACTGACACTCACCGCGCCAAGCGCCTGCGCCGTCGAATCCCGGCGAACCGAATCGCGCGCGACCTGCGCGTCGACCATCGCCGGAAGGCCGAACGCGAGGAGCGTGAAGAGCAGGGCGGTTTCGTGGGGCGCTTCGCGCATGAATGACAAAGAATGACGGGGAGAGACCAGCAGCTTTGAGTAGCTGTTCGATCATGAATAATTCATGAACGCACAAATATTCATCTCCGTTGAAGATTCCGGCAAGTCGGCTGGCCCGAACCCACCCGTCCATCAGCGCAATGTGCCCGGCAGGGCCTCGGCCTCTCGTATCTACATCGTCGAGGGAACACACGTCACAACATTTCGCGTTGATCTGTTTGGGGCGCCTCGTGTGATCGTCCCCAACCATATCGGCCGTCGCGGTCTTTGCTATCGCAATCCGAGCTTCGCTCTTTTGAGCCCCGTGTGCAGACGACGGGTGCGTTACGGCCAGGTGTTGCGCGAAGAATGCCCCGACTCGTTCCCGATAGTCGGCGCCGGCCACGTCAAACGACGAGAGGTGTTTGGTGCCCGTGGTAATCCACATGGCACCCTCTCCAGCCTCCGCGAGCGTATGCGCATGATGTACCGGGACGAACGGGTCGTGCTCGGCGTGAATGACTAACGTGGGCCGACCCCGCAGGCGTCGCATGTTTTGACGGGGCGCATCCTGCAGCAGATTCACGCCGGTAAGCACACGCGCGGCGATCAATGCGCCATTCAGGACGAATAACGGAAGCTTGGTGAGCCGAGTAAACTGCGTCGCGAGCACCTCGTCGAGTGAAGCAAAAGCGCTGTCGGTGATCAGGGCACCAATCGCGGGCTCTTCGGCGGCGGCCGCGATCGCGCTGGCGCCTCCCATTGAGGCACCCAGCACGCCGATGCTGCCAGAGGTATAGCCACGCGCGAGCAAGAAGTCGACCGCACCGAGAATGTCGTGTCGCTCGCGCCGCCCAAAGGTGAGTCGCGCGTGATCGCTTTCTCCGTGTCCACGCAAGTCAACCATCATCACGCTCAAGCCGCACCTGACCAGCTCCAGCACCAACAACTCCGTCGTACCGCGGAGTTCGTCGCCGCGGCATGCATCGCGTCCGTGCACGAGCAGCACCACGGCGAGCGCGTCAGGCGCTCGTAGATATGATGCCGTGAGTCGCAGCGACTCGCCGCGAGCGCAAAACTGTACGCGTTCGCATGGGGCTCCACGGTGCGCGACCGGCAGCACTCGACGCGGCGTGGTGAACAGATGCGCGACCGCCACCGCGAGAGCCGTATAGAGCACGACGAGACAGACGCCCACGCCTGCCAACAGGACGAGGCTCGACATGACCCTTAGTAGTGCAGACCAAGGTATTCGGGAGAACCCGACTCAGCGCCGCACCCGGGTCCGTCGGCGTCACGATGCGCCGTAGTGAGCGGCTCGCCGAGTACGCGCTCCAGCTCGCGCGCAACAGTCGGACAGTCTGCGCGAAGTGCCTGAAGCCAGGTGTGGCGCTCCGGTGCAGCGAGATCCAGCACGGAGTTCGCCAGCGGTTGCAGAGCCTTCCGAAAGTGGCGCGTGATGTGGAACATGCGGGTCTCCGAGTCGGGTGTCGCGCCCGCGTGATGCGGTCACGTACCAAGACAATCGGGGAACCCGCCCCAAACCCGACACAGTCCGTTGAAATGCCCTGTTCGACCGTCAGCAACGGGTCGGCTAAGCTAAGGGGAGCGACTCGGGTCGACGGGCTCGGAATCCGCCACGCCTTGGTCCAGGGAACGTCGGAGAAGCAGGCGCGCCTTCTTCCAATCCCGCTGCACCGTGCGCTCAGACACGCCGCGCATCGCGGCGATCTCACCAAACCCAAAGCCGCAGAAGAAGTGGAGATCCACCAACTCCGCCAACGCCCGGTCCAGCGTGGAAAGGGCCTCCAACGCCTCGCCGAGTGCTTCGATGTCCTCGCCGCCATTCGCGTCGGCGTTCGCAATCGGCGTAAGGGTATCGATGCCCGTGATGTGAAACGCCCCGCCCCGTTTTTGCGCCCGTCTGTTCCGGACGTAATCGATCACCAGCCCGCGCATGGCCCGGGCCGCGTACGCCATGAAGCGTGCTCGGTCGGGGTACGACACGCTTTCCCGGGCGGCCATGC
>Ga0209490_10000471_pt1 | contig 40163 bp, 35 predicted proteins | sample MAT06_FD_187209 | JGI IMG/M metagenome (GOLD analysis project Ga0209490, IMG submission 187209) | Freshwater microbial communities from Lake Fryxell liftoff mats and glacier meltwater in Antarctica - MAT-06 (SPAdes) (version 2) | ecosystem: Environmental > Aquatic > Freshwater > Ice > Liftoff...
TCAGTCGTTTGGTGCGATCATAGTCGGCGGCGCAGAGTGTGGCTGACGAGTGTTGTCGCGTTGTAGGCCGCTAATCGCAGCACCTGAAATTCGATATGGAACCGAACACGTGCCGAGTCGGAAATCTACGATGCGGCAAACAATAATAGCGACGCCGTTAGGCAGCATACTACCCATCCGCCGAACCAGACTTCTAAAATGCTAGCATTCCTATTAGCGACTCTATAGGCAAATATGCATAAGACGGCTGGCGCAATCGCTGCCGCGAGAATAGAGGCTGAGGTGCTGATCGTTGCCATGACCAACAGTAAGCCACTTGCCACTGTGCGCAAATTGGTATCCTCGGGATAGATCGCGATGGTTCGATCTGACATCAAATCGAACCAATTTCGAATGACTTGGCGGAGGTAAATCGTTGGTGCGTTCGCTAAGAGCCTTAAATAAACCTTTCGCATCTCGCCCGAATACGCCAATGAAAATGGCTCGTATCCACGCTTCGCAAATGCGTCACGAATCCCGCTGACGGTGTTTTGCATCTGCCAGTGTTCACGCATAACTGGTGTGTCGGGGTTGGAAAATACCGCATCAGGACATTTCGTTCGCGCACAGGCGCGTTCGATAAACGTATGAAAGTTGAGACCGACATTACTCTTCTCACGATGCGCAGAACTTGAATACGTGAAAGCGAAAACAAACGCAACAACGCATGAAACGAATAATTCAGTGCGCTGAGGCAATTTTTCTTTAGGATGAAAGCAAACGAAAATCGCCAGTAATGCATTTGCAAGTGCGTTTGGTTCGCGCGTGAGCGAAACCGCGATTAGCAGCGCACAAATGGTAGCTGTCTGCAAAGTTAGACGCGTGCTGCTCGCCTCAACTCGCCACTGCAGTAACGCCAAGGCTGTCGCGAAAAAGAGAAAGAGATTCGGAATTTCCGTCAGCAGATTGGCAATATATAAGTATGCTCGAAGGTTGAGAACCAGCATCGCGCATATCATGTAGCCACCTAGCGGAAAAAGTTTGCGCCCAACCCGCCAAGCCACGCAAATAGCGGCGAGGTAAAGCACAACGTTGAACCAATACAACACCTCAACTGATATTGCGCGCCTCAAGAAACCAGCAATAAGTGGATATAACGGCTGATAGTTTAGCCACGATGGCCAGGCGCCAAAGACATAGACCTCCACATCGCCGTAAGGCGAGATGTAAAGGCTAAAGTGGCTGAGCAAAAGGAAAAAATAAGCAGCGATAGCGCGAAAAAAGCGACGCGCCCATTTGGATTGAATATGGTTTTCGGCCGCTGTGCGGTGTCATTTCGCACTTCGTCGGAGAGTTTTGTCAATTTCAATTTTGTGTTCTTGTTTGTTCAATAATGTTGCATGGCTCAATTTATTTTACCGTTGTAGATAATGCGCTTAATTGGTCGTGGGATGACGCAGAAAATGAGTCATATCCGAATGGGAATTGCTTAAGCAAAATCACCACACAAACCAGCGTACGAGCTATTCAGGTTCTAAACTGTTTGATGCTGCTGCACTCACGAACCGATGATCAGTTTCGACAATCATTTAAACCGATTGGCTACATACGCGCAAATGGGGCTCAAGTATTGGTAAGGAGCTAAATGAGGCAACACTCTCGGTGCACCCTCAAACGAGCATTAAAAGATATACGACCAGTCGATAGACGCCGACAATAATTCCATGTTCTGTCGAAACGACATGCTTGGGTGCGCAAGCGACGCTCAAAAAAACCTGTCATTCCGAACGCTTTTGTGCACAATCTTATCCCGGCGGCGGTATTGCGAAACTGCCGATGAACTGCATCAGGCACGAGAAAGCTATGCGCTGCCGCCATGACAAGTTTCGATTGCAACTCAATAGACCGATGCGTTACAACTCGACCAAGATGAACTTTCGATTGCAATCACTGACATTGGCGGGTACTTTGAAGCATAAATGTTCCAAGACGCCCGCCAATATTAGACTTTTTTAATCACCTATTAGGCAAATGAATCGCCACGGTCTCGCTCGGCAATTTGAACAGTATTGGTTCACGCAACAGCACGTCACTTGCCACACCCATCTGGCTCGCCGTTTTGTTAATGGCGCTGGCGCTGGCGCTGGCGATTGGGCAGACGCCGGTTGTGCGGAAGCTTAATGCTGCGGCTAGGCGGCCTTCGGCAGGGTCGCCCAATTGCTTTGTGAAATCATCGGCCGCACTACAGGTTGGCGCGAAGCCGTCGGCATAATCGCCAAATCCGACGGCGTTCGCGCTTTTGAATTCAGTTGAAAAATAGGTGGTGCCGCAGTTATCTTTCGGCGTGAAGCCGTATGGCTTGCCGGTCGTTTGCGAGCCAATGCGAATGACTTGAACACCAATTCCTTCTAATCCATTGATGAATGATTCGCTCGCGGACGCTGTGCCACCACTGGTCAACACAAATACGCGTCTCAGGTTAAGCGTGGGAAGCCTCGCATTGGCCGTTGTGCCGGTGTTTGCGAAGCCAGATGCGGTGCTATAAAAGGGCACACTGTTGTTTGGATTATTGTTGTCTGCTACGCGCTTATTGTTGAATGTGAGTTTTGAGTAAACGCGGCCATTGGTGCGCGCGTCGCCCGCCACCATAAAGGCGAGCTGGGCGGAAATATAGATTAAGCCGCCGCCGTTGTAGCGTAAATCAACTACTAAATCATTTACGTTTTGCGCGGCAAGCTGATTAAACGCCTCCACTAACTGACCTTCTGACGGGAAGATAAAACTATTAAATGTCAGGTAACCCACGCGACCTGTTGAGGTTTCAATCGTTGTTACATTTTGGACGGGCACGTTGATGACCGTGCCCGAGGTGACCGAAATAGTACGAGGGGTTGTTGCACCCGCATCCAAAATGCTAAAGACATGCACTTCGCCGGCGGTGGCTGGGAATAGTCCCGCGTTGAGTACGGCAATATTGTTGCCATTCACGAGATCAGCGCCGTCTACTGACATGATGCGTGAGCCGCGACGCATCCCAGCAAGGGCGGCGGATGAGTTTGGTTGCACTTGCGCGGCTAGGTAGACGCGTGGTGGCGATGTTGATAACGCCACCAGTTGAAATCCATAGCCAAAACTAGCGCCGGACGCTTGTTGATTTTCATACGAGGTCGTGTCTTGCGTAAAGTGAAATTGGTCTTTTGGTCTGCCTGAAGGCGTGGTGGCAGTGGTTTTGAGAGAGGCGAAGTAATTGAGGGCGTTTGAAAAATTCGTCGCCGATAAATTTGGCACTTCGTCGTACCAAAGGTAGGTTTCATCAATATAGGAACGCACCCAGAATTTTTCTTGATCGTTGGTGCCGGGCTTGTCAGCGTAACGGGCGAGGGATCTTGGTGCAACGCAGAGTTTTTCAACGAGTGCTACCGGTGGAAATGCGTTTGGTGGCGTTGCGGCACCGAACGGTTGGCGGGTCAATTCTTTGACTTGATTGACGCCATTCAGCGTGAAATTAAGCGTTAACCCTGTTGGGGTAAAGGTGACCGTGGCGTTGCCATCGCCGCCGGCGTTAGTGAGGCTAATATCACTCGCGCGCCAGGTCGGCGTGAGGTAATGACTATTGCCATTCGAGCGGGTGCGATAGATTATGCCTGACGCGGTATTACCAAAAATATTCGCGGCGGGCAGGGTGACAAACATCGGTCGGCCATTGGTGTCGTAATGATAAATCACGCCAAACAGCGCCTGACCGTGCTGGGCGAGCGAGAAACCCCAACCAGATTCGCTAGCCCGATAGTAAAGATCAGAATTATCAAACGGGAATAGCCCAGTGCCGGTGCCAAAGGCTTGACGGACTATGCTTTTAGTCAATGTGGTGGCGCCAATTTGATAGGCGAAGGTAGCGTTTGAATTACCCGTAAACGTGAGTGTGGCTTGACCAATGCGAGTCACCGCAGTGTTGGCGCTGACAAATGGTTGATTAAACGGCGTGCCAGTGGTGCGAAAAATATCGCCAGTACAAATTCGTCGTGCTGCGTTGTAGCGCTGGATATTGCAGCCCGGCAACACAATAAATAGTTGATTGCCTTGTTCGTCATAGGTAAACCAGGTGCCGAATATTTCATCGTTATGATGCGTGACTTGTATTCCCCAGCCAGATTCATTTGGGTTCCACCAAAGATCGGTGTAGTTGACAACTTGCGCGTGCACGCTGGCTGACAAAAATGAAACGGCAACCGCGATTGGCGCTAACAAACGACACAAAATTTTTCGCATAGAAGTCTCTGAGGTAGGGGACGAGAAAAACGGCGTTACATCACAAATGTTATCAACAAATTGATCGAAAGCGGCAAAGTATAGCGTTAAGTGGCAATCGAAAAACGCATCAGTTCATCACAAAATGCCGGTTAATAACAAAACACGGGTTCATGGGAAAATGCATTTTTAGGAATGAGCTGAGATATCGCAATGCAAGACATTATCCACACCGCGTTTTATCAATTTGTGCCGTTGCACGACCCTGAGTCGGTGGCGGTGGAGTTACGTGCCATGTGCCTGATGCTTCTTGGCAGTATTTTGGTCGCCCGCGAGGGTATTAACGGCATGGTAGCCGGTGAGCATGATGAGATCGCGGCATTCGAGGGTGCGCTGACGAGCCCCCATTTTCTCGATGGTAAATTTCAAGCGATTCACTTTAAGCGCAGCCCCTGTAAAACAATACCGTTCAAAAAACTGAAAGTTCATGTGAAACCTGAGATCGTGCCGCTCGGTATTGCCGACGTGGATGCGACTAAAACAGGCATTAATGTCAGCCCCGCCGATTGGCGTGAGCTGATTACCCAAGATGATGTGGTGTTACTCGATAACCGTAATAGTTTTGAATATCGGCTGGGGCATTTTGATGGCGCCATTGATCCAGGCGTCACTAATTTTCGCGACTTCCCGCGCTATGTAGCCGCCCATATCGATGAGTGGAAACGTGATGGCAAGAAAGTGGCGATGTATTGCACCGGCGGCATTCGCTGCGAGAAAACGAGTGCGTGGATGCTGCCGATGGATGTGCCGGTTTATCAACTTGAGGGTGGCATCCTAAATTACTTTAAAGAAATGCCCGACGCTGAACGTGATTGGCAGGGCGAATGTTTTGTCTTTGATAACCGTGTCGCGCTCGATACTAAGCTTAATGAAACCGATACGAGCGTCGATGAAGTCTATGCGGAGTCACCAGACGAGATATGGCGACTGGCGCGGGCTAAGCGATTAGATGAGGCTTAAATCTCAGCCAAGGCTCAGCTGTTAATGCCTGACCTTCCAACAAGAGATGGGGTGGGGCCGAGCGTAATTACATTGCCGCGCGATGCGTCTGACTGGAAAACTATCCTCGATTTTTTAGTCACCCGCTTCACCTATTTAACGCGGGACGAAATTTCCCAACGAATTGATGCCGGCGCGATTTATGATGCGGTGGGTGTGCCGATATCGTCCGGCACTAAATATCAGCCGCAACAAAAACTCTACTACTACCGCGCCATTGAGAATGAAGTGCCAGTGCCATTTCAAGAAACGATTTTGTTTGAAGATGAATTGATTGTGGTTGCGGATAAGCCACACTTTTTAGCAGTCACCCCCGGTGGACGATTTTTGCAAGAGACACTGTTAGTGCGGCTCAAGCGGAAGTTAGGCTGCGATCTAATAGCGCCGATGCACCGTATTGATCGCGAGACGGCGGGCTTAGTGCTATTTTGTAAAGTGCCCGCGATGCGGGGCCAATACCAGCTGCTTTTTCAGCTTCAGCGCGTGCAGAAAACCTACCTTGCAGTGGCACCGTTAAATCGCACCCACGCCATGCCGTTAACATATCGCAGTTGCATCAAACAAAGTTCATACTTCATGCAAATGATGGAGGTTGCGGGCGCGCCAAATTGCGACGTTAAAATTGATTGTGTACGTGAAGGCATGCATAGGGCGCTTTATCAACTCAGCCCAAGCACCGGGAAGAAACACCAGCTACGCGTGCAAATGGCAGCGCTGGGGTTGCCGATTTTGAATGACCAGATTTACCCGCTACATGTCTCTGCAGCCGAAGAAGATATGCTGAAGCCCCTGCAATTGCTCGCACAAAAAATAGCGTTTACTGACCCTGTCACCGGGAGCGCACGGGAATTTGTGTCTGAACGCCTACTTGCACTTGCACCGATTTAATTGAGGGTTGATATGAAAAATTTTGTTTTATTGTTGGTGGTATTGTCGATGATCCTACTTACGAGCTGTGCGACAACTAACACCGCTACCGAAACAACAGCCGCGCCAACTTTTGCGCCGCCAAAAATTATGAGCGTTGAAGACTGGGGCGGGTCGCGCACCACCGCAACGACCGGCAAAAAACATGTGCCGCAATTTATTACCTTACATCATGGTGGCGTGGCGTTTTTGCGCGACAAAGACCCAAAACAATATTTGCGAAATCTGCAATCGTGGTCGCGCGGCACGCGGATGTGGTCTGATATTCCGTATCACTACTTGATTGATCTTGACGGCAATATTTATGAAGGACGGGACATCAATATCGCGGGTGACACCAATACCGAATATGACCCAGCTGGCCATGCACTAATTGTCGTGCTCGGTAATTTTGATGAAGTCGAGCCCAACCAAGCGCAGCTGGATTCAGTCACCATCATGATGGCAACACTCGCCAAACGTTTCGAAATTGCGCCCACAAAGATCGCAGGTCATAAAGATTATTCCGCTAAAACCGCCTGCCCCGGCAAGGCGTTGAACCCGTATTTGCAAAACGGCTATTTTCAACAGCGCGTGACGAAATTGCTTGGGCAAAAGTGAGTGTAAGATATTGTCAGTCAACTTGGTTATGTATGGGTGAGCGTCCCCCGCATCAGTACGAACAAGCCGATGGGAGTTTTAGCGTTTAGTCCATCACGTTACCGATACGCGTATAAGTTTCCTCTAAAAAAGCTGTTCGGAATGACACGCGGTGAAGGGGGGGTGGGTGAAATTCTCCTTGGAGCGAAGAAGCGACCGTCCGCGCAAGTCGCTACGCTCTCAGTGCGCGCTAAAACTTATAAACCACGCCACTTTGTATCGAGCGCGCGTTGAGGGATTCAAACGCCGAACTGCCGTTACCACCTAGTTGCCATTGTTGCCGCTGCATGTAGCGGGCAACGCCAATGTCGAATTGCAGTTGCTCGGTGAGTTTCACAATCACCTTAATGGATGGTTCAAAAATACCAAATGCGGCGAGGCGCTGGTCACTTGAAGTGTAGCGCGGTGCGTTAGGTGTTCCTGGGCGCTGGGTGATTTCGGCGCGATAAAAATTTGCCGCAGTTTGGCTGTAATAGCGCAGCCCGGCTTCGATTTGCAACGTCTCGTTTACCGTTTGCAGCCATGCGCCCGCGATGGTGTGAGAACGAATTTTCCATGTATCGCTGTAGTAGCGGTATTCGGCCGAGACGACAGCGCCAGCGTTGGGCAGCGCGCGTTTGCCGCGTGTGAGCCACGCGATTTGTATCCGACTATCGGGTCGCAGATCACGCGACAAGATGACGGGCGACAATGGCGGCGACGGGGGTGGCAAAGGCTGATCGCGAAAGAATGAAAAGGTGAGTTTGTAAGGATCGTCTAAATAACCGGTGAGCTTGGTGACGGTAAGGTTGGTTTGCACCAGTGTTCGCCGATCAATAAGTTGCGTGATGCCGACTAGAAATTCCTGCGCATTACGCGCGGCGTTTAAGGTGTTATCCGTCACCGACATCACGCGGTCACGTCGGCTACCGACGCCTAGCGCTAGGGTAGTGTTGCGTTCGTTGAAATCAAATGTGGCATTGAGCCCAAACGCGTTTGAGTCGTAGTCTTCTTCGTTGGATGTTGCTGCCGAGACGTTAATGGTATTTTCATTCAACGCACCATATTTACGCGTGAGGCTTACATCGCTGGCTTTGCGGGTGTCGGTGATAGACGCGCCGGTATAAATTTGTACCGGTTTACCCGTAGCGTTCGAAACGATAATGGGTGATGCGCCGCTCACCATATCCACCGTTGCACTTGCGGCAATTTCCCAAGACTCACCAATCGGTGACTTAATCCAGAGAACAGGCTCGGTAATTTTCATGCGATTGCCGTCTTCACGATACCAAAGTGAGCGCAAGCCGATGACAGCGCCTGCGGGGAGTATCGATGCTGTTTGCGCTGTTGCTTGAGGCGTTTTTTGGGCGCCGACAGAAACCGGAATCGCCACAATAGGCAACGCCAGTGCGGCAGACATGAGTGATGCAGAAGAACGATGTGGGCGATTTTTATTCATTGGCTTTTTACGGCTACGTAGGATTACAAGATGCGCTGATGAACGCACATTTTGGCGCAAATTTGATTGAGCTTAGCTAAAGGCCGGTCTTAGGTACAACTTTCCGTATAAAACCGGCGTGCGCATACCGCCTCGTAGCGAGCATTGCCACCGATCTCAACCTGTGCGCCCTCGGTGACGCGCTCGCCGTTGGCATCGAGTCGAACATTCATCGTGGCTTTGCGTCCGCAGCGACAAATGGTTTTCATCTCCTCAAGATCGTCGGCTAAGGTGAGAAGCGATTTAGAGCCGGGAAAGGGCTGCCCCTGAAAATCACTGCGTAATCCGTAGCAAATAACGGGAGTGGAAGATGTATGCGCGAGGCGATGGAGCTGCGTCACTTGTGCCTCGGTTAGAAATTGCGCCTCATCAATTAAGATGCATGACGGCTTTGGCTTGGTGGCGTAAAGGGCGGCAAAGTCAGTGCTATCGGTAAAGGTAGCCGCATCGCGGGTTACGCCTAAACGCGATGTGACGTTGCCAACACCATAGCGATCATCAACTTGTGCAGTGTATAAATCGGCCGATTGGCCGCGCTCTTCATAATTGTGAGCGACTTGTAACAGTGAAGTTGATTTGCCGGCGTTCATCGCGGCGAAGCGGAAATAGAGTTTGGCCATAGGATGCTATTTTAGGCGCTCGATTGAGTATTTATTGCACGAAAGACCGCAAAAAAACTTCATTTTATGCATGACTTCTAGCGGTTTCTAGAGCATTACTAACCAGCCTTAGCCAATCTCGGTTAATGCATATGGGCTACATCGTTCTCACCACGCCCACCACTAGGCCTTCGATGTCCAGTGTTTGTTTGGAAAGATCAACCACGATGGGTAAAAATTCTGGATTCTCGGCGATCAAAAACGCTTGCCGGCCTTTGACCTTGAGGCGTTTAACGGTGGCGTCGCCCTCAACCCGCGCAACGACTATTTGCCCGCTCTGCGCGTTTTGGGTTTTGTGTACCGCTAACCAGTCGCCATCCATGATGCCGACATCTTTCATGCTCATGCCTTTAACTTGCAGCAAATAATCGGCTCTGGGTTGAAACATGAGCGGACTCACCGGATAGCGGCCAACCATATTTTCTTGCGCTAAGATCGGCGAGCCGGCGGCGACTTTACCGATAAGTGGCAGACCAAATTCTTCATCATTACTTGCATCATCGTCGCCCATGATGCGAATGCCACGCGACGAGCCCGGCAGCATTTCGATTGCCCCCTTGCGCTGCAGGGCACGTAAATGCTCCTCAGCAGCATTCGGTGAGCGAAAGCCTAGCGAGGCGCACATCTCAGCCCTAGTCGGCGGCATGCCGTGCTCATGAATCCATTGTTTGAGGAAGTCTAGTATTTCTTGTTGCCGGGTAGTTAAATTATCCATAACTGTCTTTTTATACAGTTTTTGGAAAAATAGCAAGAACTATTTTTTACGCGGCGGCATGGAAGGGCAGCGCGGGTGAATGCCAAACATCTTTAACCCTGTCGTGCCGACCGCTTCTGTGAGTAATCTTACCGGCTTAATCGCCCTCATAAACTGCTAAGATTCTCCGTCGAATGAAAACCCATGCTCTGTCGGAATGACAACTTGATTAAGATTTTGCTTTTATCAGCGTGTGTTTGCGGTCATCGGCCGTAAACGTTTTTGACTCGAACTGTTAAAAACCTAGCGCCGCGCTGACGTTGGCCGAAAGGCTGAAATCACATTATCATTAGTCTCAACATAAGGCCCGCCGATTAAATCCACGCAGTAGGGAATAGCGGCAAATATGCCGACTTCGATTGGCTTACCACCGCTGTCTTTGCAGCCTTCTAATGTTTCTTGAATGGCCTTCGGTTGCCCCGGCAAATTAACAATTAGGCATTGGCCGCGAATGACCGCGACTTGGCGCGACAATATTGCGGTGGAAACGAAGTGCAAGGATATTTGCCGCATGCGTTCACCAAAACCGTCCATGACACGTGTGGCTACCGCAAGGGTGGCTTCAGGTGTGACGTCGCGCGGGGCTGGACCTGTGCCACCCGTAGTAAAGATGAGCGCACACTGATGTGTATCGGCAAACTCTGTTAGCGTTGCCTCGATTAACCGCTGCTCATCTGGTATCACGCGTGAGACGATATTAAGTGGATTTTTGAGTGCGCCATTGAGCCATGATGTCAGCGCTGGGATGCCTTTATCTTCGTAGATGCCGCTAGAGGCGCGATCACTAATGGAAATTAAGCCAATGGTGACAGGCTCAGCACTCATGCGGCAGCAACGGTAATATGTTTGAGCAAAACTTTATAGAGATGTCGAAAATATTTTGGCGGCTGGTGCTTCATATATTCGTCTTTGGCGAGGGCGACTAAGGCAGCCAGCTCTTCACCGGTCTCATCGTCGTCAGCCATTAATTCATTTTTGAATGCACCTACGGCGGTAGCGTCGGCGAGTAAGCGGGTGCGCCACTGCTCGGCTAGTTGGTTTAGCGCATTTTGTTTTTGTGACGGTGCTTTCATATTGTCGAGCTTGGCGACGATAGTTTCGGCGTCCACTTCACGCATGAGCTTACCAATAAATTGCATCTGCCGATTCATGCCACCATGCTTATTAGGGTTAATGCGTTTAGCGTCAAGCAATGCTTCGAGGAGCCTTTCAGGCAACTCGAACTTTCTTAAGGTCTCAACTGACAAGCCCACTAGCTCTTCGCCGACCTTTTGTAAGGCGGTCATGCGCCGTTTAGCCTCGCTTTTGCTGATAGAATTTTCGTCTTCCACGCCTTCTTCGCCCTCAAAAACAACGGGGGCTGTCTTTTTTAAGGCGCGTCTTTGTTTAATGTCTGATTTCATATTTTCATTGTTTGTACAGGCTCTAATAGTCGGCAATCATACCTCAGCCCATTACATTCAATTCAATTTGTATCCACCGAAAGTTTTTCGTCCATATGTCCGCATCTATGTCATCCCCCACCATGCTACAAACCGCTGCCGCTGCGGCCCTCGAATTTGCAAAATCACACGGTGCGACTGCGGCTGAAGTTGAGGTCTCGACCTCCGTCGGGCAAAACGTGACAGTACGCCTAAATGAGGTCGAAACCATTGAGCATAATCGCGATAAGGCGCTAGGCGTGACGGTATATGTGGGGCAACAGCGCGGCAACGCCTCAACTACAGATTTATCGAGCGCGGCCATTGGTCGCACGGTAGATGCGGCGTTAGCTATTGCCAAATACACGGCTGAGGACGCATTCGCAGGTTTAGCCGATGCCGAGCGATTAGCCGTAGCACCGTTTGCGAGTTACGACTTATATCACCCATGGCAGCCGAGTATTGAAGAGGCCATCGAGCATTGTCGTGCCATGGAAGCTGCCGCATTCGCGGTTGATAAGCGAATTGATAATAGTGAAGGTGGCACACTATCGACTTATAAATCTGATTTTATTTATGCCAACTCACTAGGCTTCATGGGTGGTTACCCTACCACTAGGCATAGTGCTAGCGTCACGATGATCGCCAGTAATAAATCAGGTATGCAGCGCGATTATTGGTATAGCGTCGCACGCAGTAAAGACCGGCTAGAAACACCCGCCAGTATTGGGGCACGTGCAGGCCGTCGTACCGTCTCACGGCTCAATGCCAAGCGCATCGCCACTGCTGACATGCCGGTAATTTTTGATTCAACTGTTTCACCTAGTCTTATTGGCGCATTTGTCGGTGCGGTCAGTGGCGCTTCGCTTTACCGCAAAGCGAGTTTTTTGATGGATAGCGTAGGCACACAAGTATTCGCCAAATCAATTTCAATAGCCGAAGACCCATTTGTACCGCACGGTCTGGCGAGTGGGCCCTTTGATAGCGAAGGCGTTGCCACCGTCGCGCGTGATGTGGTGAAAGACGGCGTGTTGCAAGGCTATTTTTTATCGAGCTATTCCGCGCGTAAATTAGGCTTGGCCAGCACTGGTAACGCGGGCGGCAATCACAACTTAATCGTCTCGCATGATGATATTGACCTGGCCGCACTGCTCAAAAAAATGGGTCGCGGCTTGTACGTAACAGAAACAATGGGGCATGGTGGTAATGGCGTGACGGGAGATTACTCGCTAGGTGCGGCAGGCTTTTGGGTGGAGAACGGTGAAATTCAATATCCGGTTGAAGAAATCACCATCGCGGGAAATCTTCGGGATATGTTCAAAAGCATTGTTGCTATCGCCAACGATGCGCTACCGTACGGTTCAAAGCGGGTAGGGTCAGTACTCATCGATAAAATGTCGGTGGCGGGCGAGTAGCGTGGGTCAGGTGAAGCTGGTGAAGCCGAACAAACGACGACAATTTCTAACTTCATCCGCTGTAGGTTTAGCCGCTGCACCGTTAATTGTCGGCGCACAGACGGCGACATTACCGATCGTAAAATGGCGCATGACATCAAGCTTTCCTAAAAGCTTGGACACCATTTTTAGCGCAACCGAAGTCATCGCCAAACGGGTAGATACCGCCACGGGTGGTAAATTCAAGATACAAGTTTTTGCCGCCGGCGAAATCGTGCCGGCATTGCAAGCGCTCGATGCGGTACAAAACAAAACCGTTGAATGCGCCCACACGGCGCCGTATTTTTATTTTGGCAAAGACCCAACATTTGCCTTTGGCTGCGCAGTGCCGTTTGGCATGAATGCGCGCCATCAAAATGCGTGGATGTATCACGGCGGCGGCATGGCGCTGATGCGCGAGTTTTATCAGCGTTATAACATCATCCATTTTCCAGCGGGCAATACCGGCGCACAAATGGGCGGCTGGTTTCGCAAAGAAATTAAAACCGTCGCGGACTTGAAGGGGCTCAAATTTCGGGTTGGTGGTTTCGCTGGCCGCGTGCTTGCAAAACTTGGCGTGGTGCCGACGCAAATCGCGGCGAGTGATATTTATCCGTCGCTCGAGCGCGGCCAAATTGATGCCGCAGAGTGGGTGGGCCCTTATGACGATGAAAAATTGGGCTTTCACAAAGTTGCTAAAAATTATTACTATCCCGGCTGGTGGGAGGGCGGGCCTGAGCTAGACTTATTTATCAATCAGGATGCTTGGAAAGCGTTGCCCACTGAGTACCAAGCCATACTGGAAGCCGCCTGCGCCGAAGCCAATGTCAGCATGCTGGCTAAATATGACGCGCTTAATCCGGCGGCATTGCGCCGCCTAGTGGTTGACCATCAAGTACAGCTTCGCCCGTTCAGTCGCGAAATACTCACCGCCTGTTGGTTCGCCGCAAATGAGGTGTATGCAGAAGAGTCAATAAAAAATATGCAGTTCAAAAAAATCTACGATCAGTGGAAAATATTTCGCGATGACCAAGTGCTTTGGTCCCGCGTGGCGGAACGAAGTTTTGATCATTTTATGGCTGGGGCGGGAAAGTTAAAGCGGTGATAGGCTGTAATTCGCGTCATCAAGAGCCGTGATTAAAATTACCAACTCGCCTATTTACGGGCATTTTCAGACGTTTATTATTTGAAATGCCCGCCAATAATAGTGTTTTAATTTTTAATACCTTATTGCACCAATACATGTCAATGCCGACCGCAGCGCCCATCGCTATCCAGAAATCGCAATTGCGAATTGCGGTGCTGCGTGCGCGGCGCTCGCTTAGCGCGGTGACACGGGAATTGGAAGCGACGCGCTGCCATCAAGCGCTATTCGCATTACCGGCGTTCGAATCGGCGCAGTCAATTTTATGCACCGCAAGTTTTAGTGACGAAATCAGTACGCGACCAATCATCGATAAGGCATTATCGATGGGTAAGCGCGTTGCATTGCCACGCGTCGATAGCGTCACAAATGAGTTGCAGCTTTTTTGGTTTGACGCGCAGACTGTGCTCGAAAAAAGTCAATTTGGCATTGATGAACCAGCGCTGGATTCCGTACCCGCATCCAATGAAGACTTGTCGTTAATTCTGATTCCTGGCATCGCATTTGACGGATCGGGTAATCGCTTGGGTTATGGCCGCGGTTACTATGACAAACTGCTTCGTAATACGGATGCGCACACGGTTGCAATAGCGTTTATGTGCCAAGTTGTTTCCAGCGTGCCGACGGAATCGCACGATGCACAAATTGGCACGCTGATTACCGCAAAATAAACCCAACTTTTTTTATTAGCTAAAGCACCCGCATGAACGCAAAATTAATTGACGGTAAAGTGATATCAGATTTTTTTCGACGCGAATATAAGCTCCGCGTTGATCGCTTAATCGCCGAAGGTATGCGGCCTGGCTTGGCGGTAGTAATCGTGGGCGATGATGCCGCATCGCAAGTTTATGTTCGCAATAAAGCTAAGGCGTGTGAAGCCATCGGAATGCATTCTGAAATTCATGCGTTGGCCGCCGCCACAACTTACGCCGAGCTTCAAACGCTGATTGACTCTCTCAACGCCAATACTTTTATCCATGGCATACTGGTACAACTTCCGCTGCCGACGCATCTTGATGACCGCGCGGTGATCGAATCCATTGCAATTGATAAAGATGTCGATGGGTTTCATTACGCCAATATGGGTGCGCTGGTCATTGATGAAAGTCCGTACCCGCCTTGCACGCCCTATGGCGTGATGAAAATGCTGGAATTCGAAGGCATTGCCGTCGAGGGTAAGCATGTCGTCATTATTGGGCGCTCAAATATTGTCGGTAAGCCCCAAGCGATGTTGATGCTCAAGGCTGGGGCGACGGTGACGATTTGCCACTCAAAAACTATTGACCTTGCCGGGTTTTGCCGCATGGCCGATATTTTGGTGGCCGCGGTTGGCCGGGCAAATTTTGTTCAGGCCGATTGGGTTAAGCCTGGCGCTACGGTGATTGATGTCGGTATTAACCGTACTGCGGATGGCAAGCTGTGTGGAGATGTTGATTTTGCAGGCGTGAGTCAAGTTGCTTCGGCGATAACGCCGGTGCCGGGTGGCGTCGGGCCGATGACCATTACGATGCTGTTGGGCAACACGCTGAAATCTGCCGAACGCCAACTTGCGTGGAACAGCGATGGCGAAAACGGCGGCAAAACTGGTGGCAAATACGGGGAGACAATGCTTGCGTAATTTTTTCCTGACCTGCCAGTCTTCCTCTGGCGCCCACCGAATCAATATCACCGAGTGGGGCGAAGCTAATAATTCAAATGTTCTCATTTGCGCGCATGGTTTAACGCGTTGCGGTCGAGATTTTGATACGCTAGCCATAGCGATGTCAGATAAATACCGTGTGCTATGCCCCGATATTGTCGGGCGCGGAAAATCAGATTGGCTCGACGATAGAGCCGACTACAACTATCCGCAGTATGTATCTGACATGGTGCGCCTAGTGGCTAAGTCGGGCGCGAAAACGCTACATTGGGTTGGCACATCAATGGGTGGCATTATCGGCATGCTGTTAGCCGCGCAGCCAAATTCACCGATTGTGCGATTTGTGATTAACGATGTCGGCCCCATCATTCCGAAATCATCGCTTGAGCGTATTTCGAAATACATGGATGAGAAGGCAAGCCCGTTGTTTGCCTCCATTGAAGACGCGATCACTATCGTGCGTTCGGTAAGTCCATTTGGCCCCCTAACAGATGCCGAATGGCGAGACACTACACTCCCGCTCATCAAGCCGGCGGCTAATGGGCAATGGCAGTTTCGCTATGACCCGGCGATTGCGTTGGCACTAAAATCACAGCCTATTGTTGATGTGGACCTAACGCCATTTTGGAATGAGGTTAAATGCCCGGTGCTTGTCACCCGTGGTGAGAATTCCGATTTGCTGTTGCCTACTACCTACGCTGCAATGTGTGCAAAGCCGAATGTGCGCGGCGTAGAGTTTGCCAATACCGGCCACGCGCCGATGTTTCAAGATGCGGCCTCAATTGCGGTGGTGCGGGAATTTTTGCTGAGTAAATAAAACTTGCTTAAGGTAACCACTCATTATTGACTGTCACTTCGAACACCTTAATGAGGAATTTTATCCCTATCGAGCAGCCATCACTCGTTTTTTACAAACACACGTCCAATGCCAACAGTCAATATCCCTGCTCTAAAAATCACCAATCTGGTCAAAGCCTTTCAAAGCACCACTGCCGTTGATCAATTAAATTTATCCATTCCACAAGGCGAATTTCATGCATTGTTAGGCCCCAATGGTGCAGGCAAGACGACGACCTTGCGCATTGTCGCGGGTCTCGCAACGGCCGATTTAGGGCGGGTAGAGGTGTTCGGGAACGATGTGGCCACCGACGCGATTGCGGCGAAACGCGTCATGGCGTTTTTGCCGGATGATCCCTTGCTCTACGGCAAATTGACCGCGCTGGAATATTTAGAATTCGTTGCCGGGCTATGGTCGATTGAATCCGCCGTCGCTGCCAAGCGAGCCGAGGATTTATTAAAGTGGCTCGACCTCTGGTCGAAGGCAAATGAATTGACTGAAGGCTACTCACGCGGCATGCGCCAAAAACTAGCGCTGGCCGGCGCGCTCATTCACGAACCCAAGATGATGATCCTCGATGAGCCGTTAACAGGCCTTGATGCGCACGCTGCACGCAGCGTGAAAGATATGCTGGTTGACTATGTGAAACGCGGCAACACCATTGTGCTGACCACGCACATTTTGGAGATAGCGGAGCGCCTTGCTGAACGCATCTCGATTATTCAAAAAGGAAAAATTGTCGCCGTTGGCACGCTCGATGAATTGCGCGCCACTGCTGGGCAATCAGGCGCTACGCTGGAGGATGTTTTTTTGAATTTGACTGCTGACGGTGCGCCATCTTTGGACAAAAACGCGGATCAACATACGAACGCAAACGCGGCTGTAAACACAAAATCAAGCGATTCAAATCAGCCATGATCGCAAAGTATTTCTCACGTCCGAGCACGCTCTTGTGGCTGCTGAAATACGAATTATTTTTTGCGTGGCGCAATTATGGTGGCAAATCAAAACGCCGCGGGATTGCGTGGACACTATTTCTATGGCTCATCGTGCACATCATCGCGATTGCCATATTTTATGGCGCCGCAGCCGCGATGGCGCGCGGTATCACCTTTCCGCCGAAGACGATCATTTATACGGGTATTGGATTTTGGGTGTTCTTTACGCTGCTGCTGTCGCAGACATTAGCGCTTTCGGTGAACGCGTTTTTTTCGCGTGGCGATATGGATTTACTGCTCACCTCGCCTATCAACCCTAAGCATATTCTGCTGGTGCGCGGGCTCGGCGTCGGGCTAACGGCAGCGTTATTCCCGATAGTGTTATTGATACCGTTTGCCCATGTTGGTTTATTCGCGGGACAGCCTAAATTTTTAGCCATTTACCCAGCAGTTTTGTCGATGGCGCTGCTCGCTGGTGCCATTGGTATCTGGCTCACGATGTCGCTGGTAACGCTGCTGGGCGCACGCCGCGCAAAAACCGCCGCGCAAGTGCTAGGCGCGTTGATCGGCGCATTCGCGTTCATTGGGTTTCAATTCCAAAACTTCATATCCCGCAGCACACGTGAGGCGATGTCCGGATGGTTCGATGTGCAAACTACGACGGGGTTATTAACGCCAGATAGTCCATTCTTCTGGCCGGTACGCGCGTTTATGGGTGAGTTGATTTCGCTGCTAGCGTTTGTCGCGTTTGCGGCAGCACTTTATTGGCTGGTTGCGACGCTTACTTATCGTCGGTTTGTGGAGGGCGCACAGGAAGGTCAACGCGGTGGGTTGATACGCAAGCCGTTCCTTGATGCGAATGCAAAAGTTCGCTATTCGCAGGGATTGATGGCCTCAATGAGCGCAATCATGCTCAAAAAAGAATGGCGCTTGATACTGCGCGATCCGCAAATAATTACCCAAACACTGCTGCAGCTTTTATATTTGTTGCCGCTAATATTTTTTGGCATGCGCGGTGGTCAAAGCACTGTACTGCTCATCCCGTCATTAATTATGCTGACCGCCATGCTGGTGGGTAATCTGGCTTGGCTCACGGTCGCGGCTGAAGATGCGCCTGACCTGATCGGCACAGCACCGATGACCCTAAATCGGATGCGCATCATCAAGGCGGTTGCCGCCGTCACCCCACCGTTAGTGCTGCTGATTCCGCTGGTCATCTATTGGTTAGGAAAAAATCCGTTGCACGCCTTGGTGCTTGCCGTGATCGCCCCGTTAGCCGCCTTCAGCAGCGCATCATGCTATGTCTTGAACCCGCAAAAAGCCAATCGGCGCGAGATGGCGAAACGCGGTCGTGCCAGCGTTTTGACGTCTATCCTAGAAATAACGAGTGCAATGGGCTGGGCGGCCACCGCGTATTGTTTAATCAAAGCGCCGCTCTTCTTGATCCTCGCGGTACCAGTGGCGTTGGCGGCACCCATCTATTCATATCTAGCGGGTGATGAGGCTAGGCGGAGTGGGGTGCTAACTTGAGGCCGAGTAGCCAATTCCTTCCGATACGTTGTTCCGCCAGAACGTTTCCTCGATGAGGATTGTGCATTTGCGTACGACGCTCTGGATAGACCAACCCGCATTTCTTTCAGTACGGCGAAGCCGCGTTAATTTGGAGCGTGCCCACTAGCGGGTAAGATTCCTCGTCCCATGACAAAGCCATGCTCTGTCGGAATGACAGCGCTTTGTGCTTTAGTACAAACGTACCAGCCGTTAACCACTGTCATTCCGAACACTTTTGTGAGGAATCTTATCGGGGTGGGGCGGCGAAATTGACGGTAAGATTCTGCGCCGAACGATAAAGCCAAGCGCTGCCGGAACGACAAGATGTTTGGCGTTCATAGGCGGCCAAAAAAATCTAGCGCACCCGCGTATAGCTCACCACATTTTTTGTCTGCCCAACTTGCACGGTTCTGAAGCCACGGCGTTCGCGTTGAATATCGTAGCGCTCCGCACCGAGATATAAACGGTTGTTGCGGAAGTAGCCGTTCACGTTTAGATTGCCGTCGATTTGCGCAAGTGCAGTGCCGTCACGGTTAATGGTGAGGCGGATGGTGGATTGATAGGCTGGGTTGTAGCCCTCCCATGTGCCGACGATGTTGGTAGGTGCTTGATCGGTATAGCGGGTATTGGGTTGTCCCAAATTGCCTGAGCGATAATTTGTCCAGCCGTCACCGCTACCGTGAATCTCGATACGCCATTGCTGGTTATCCATGCCGTGACAAGTCCACTGATGGATATTTGCGCCGTCTTGGCGGCCACCGTTATCCAAGCTTAAGTCTAGGCACTTGTTGCTATTGACGCTCACCAACTTAAAAAAGCCACCTTGGGTTGCCTCTAAACGCCAGCGTTGATTAGTGCCACCAGCCCACGCGTATTGCGCGATGTTGGCACCATCGCGGTTTGATGCGTTGGTTACATCCATCACGCGACTGCTGGATTCACGTGCGACGATAGCAACTTCGTTGTTGCCGGCATCGAGGAAATCCCACAACTGGCCTTGCCCCGCATTGCACGTCCACTGGCGAATGTTGGCCCCGTCGTTGTTGCCAGCATTTTCTAAGTCCACGCATTTTGAGGTGGCGCGGCTAACGATCATGCCAGCATAAAGGGTGCGACCTTGTATTTTGTTGTTGATGATTTTGATGCGACTATCGGTGTCGTTGATTGGTTGCGCCGTCGGTTTCGCCCAACGACCGCCGACAACCGGGGTTGGTGGCACACCCGAATTGCTTTGGCTGTTTATTACACCGGTGGGCCGTTCGCCACCCACAGAGATAGACGGTGATGCGGATAGCGAAGGCGCCGCACCTAGAAACCACTGCTGATTATCGCCACCATGGCATTTCCACTGTGTGACGTTGCTGCCTGCTGTCGTCCCACGGGCGGCAATATCTAAACATTTGCCACTGCTCACGTTCACAATTTGATGAGCGCGATTCGGCGATTGCGTTGATTGGGTTAATCGCCAACGCTGTGCGGCGCTGCCGTTCCAGGCATATTGCTGCACGTTAGCGCCATCATTGCCCACCCCACCTGCGACATCTAGCGCCTGTTTTGTCAAACGGTTAATCAGTGCATATTCGCCTCGGCCAAGATCGACAATATCCCAAGTTGCCGTGCCATTTTGGCAAGCGCCCAGTTGCGCGTTCACGCCGTCGTCCGCAGAGGCGCGTGCCACATCTAAGCAAAAACTACTGATGGCACTGGTGATTGCGCCGCTATGGGTCACGTTGCCAGTAGGGGTTTGTGCGAATGCGCTCGCCGATAGAAGCAATGCTACTGTCACACCGACCAACTTGGTTGGCTGAGAAATTAATTTGATCAACATGTGAACCCCCGATGGTATGTACTAAATTATTGTTAGATGAGTCTACTCTGCTTGCCATTGCCGCCACGTATCAATGAGACCCAGGTAAAAAATGCGGTGCGCTTTTATAACGCCAAATTTCGTTTTGAATTGCGGACTCTTACTGCTTTCATAGCCTACAACGATGACTTTGCCGTTGATGTCAGTGCGTAGAAATTTGCCATCGAGTAAGTCGATAAACGATAGCGTGTGTGTTTTGTTGACGATATTTTTTCTACAACTCCCCAATCGGATTGCGCATCACACCGATGCCCGCAATCATGGTCTCTAGTAGATCACCTGGCTGCATCCATTCTGGCGGTGTGCGGGCGAAGCCGACGCCTTCAGGCGTGCCGGTCAAAATAATATCGCCTGCCTCTAATGTTTGACCGAGTGAAAGATCGTGAATTAAGCGCGGTATTTTGAAGAATAGATGTTTGGTGTTCGATTGCTGCTTTGTCACGCCGGATACCCGGCATTCTATTTCTAAATTGTTCGGCTCAATCTCGTCGGCAGTCACAATACAAGGGCCGAGGGGACAAGTGCCGTCGAGTGATTTGCCTTTATCCCACTGGCCGCCGTGGCGGCGTTGAACGTCGCGCCAAGTAATGTCGTTGGCAATGGTGTAGCCGAAGATGTGCGACATCGCATCGGCTTCACTAATGTTTTTGCCCAATTTGCCAAGCACCACCGCTAACTCCACTTCCCAATCGAGCTGCGTGGAGATGTTCGCGTCATACGGAATCACATCATAAGGACCATTAACGGCGGTCGGCGCTTTCGAAAAAAATACCGGCCATTTCGGTATTTCGCGACCATCTTGCAGCGTGGTGGCGCCTTCGGTGAAATGCTCTAGATAATTCCAGCCGACGCAAAATACGTTTTTGCGTGGGCGGGGAATTGGCGCTTTGAGCAAGATCGCGTTGAGCGAAATCGGTGATGTCTTTGGTGCGGCGGCAATATCGCGCAGCAGCGCTAGCGTAGCCTCGCCACCTTCAATAATATCGAGCATCGTCGCCACATTTGCTTGGGCTTTATGAACACTAACTTCGGCACGAATGTCGATGACAACGTCGTTGTCTAGCAAAATCCCAGTGTGCAACGGCGTTGTATTTAATTGCTGATAGGTGACTAGTTTCATGATTATCCAAATTCAGTTTCAAGATTGGCGAGTGGATGATTATGTTTTGTAAAGCGCGGCGTGAAAAAAGAGTCAATCATACTGGCCGCTACCGCGCTGAGTTGTTGAGGCTGCCACTTCGGTTGATTATCTTTATCAATGGCGAGTGCGCGTATGCCCTCACCAACATCAGGATGATCAAACACCGCCATCATCATGTTGTATTCAAGCCGTAGGCAATCGGCGAGCGTCATCGCGTGCCCATGCTCAATTTGGCGCTTGGTGACTTCGAGTAGGGTGGGTGATCGCGCTTGAATATCATTGGCAATTTGCGCCGCCCATGCCGCCTCAGCTGGGTTCGATTCACGTTGCAGCGCGGAAACGATTTTGCGCACATTTGCCTTACCCGCAAAATGCCGCGCGATGGTCTCCGCATGCGTTGCGAGCGGGGAGGGCGGTGGTGAGGTCGAAAATGATTTAACAAGTTGTACAACATCACCTAATCTATTTGCCGACCAAGTGTGACCATCCAATACGCTAAGAAAATTCGTTTCGGCATCACTTGTCATATAAACATCGGCAAGCTTGGCATAGAGCGCATCGGCGCCATTAATCACGTTTGAGGTGAGTCCGACATACAACCCAAGCGCATCGGTAGCGCGCGATAGAAAATAAGTGCCACCTACATCCGGAAACAAACCAATTTTGGTTTCCGGCATCGCCATTTTGGTGCGCTCGCCGACAATACGGATTGCGGCGCCTTGCGCCACCCCCATGCCGCCACCCATGACGATGCCATTCATCAATGCGATGTAAGGCTTGCCGCAATTTTTTAGAAAGCGATGCAGTTGGTAGTTAAGTGTGTATTCGGTTTGAAAAAACGCCTCATGTGTACGCGCGCCTATGCCTTTCACGCTGTTGTACAAGCTACGCACATCGCCGCCCGCGCAATACGCCTTGCCGCCCGCACCAAGGCTGACAACTGCATAAATATTGTCATCCTTGGTAAATTCATCGAATTGTTGCCGGAGTGTGATCAGCATCTCCAGCGTTAATGCATTTAATGCTGCGGGACGATTGAAGGTGACGTAGGCAATGTGATTGCGTATTTCAACTAAGATGTGTTCATGCGATTTGGTGTTCATTCTTATTTATAAAGTCGTTTATCCGCGGGTGTTTTGGAGCATTTATGTCTGAAAGTGATTGCCAATGCTAGTGTTTTATATTTGTTAGCGAGGTCTGCTATTGCTTTATTGGTTTTTCCAATTCGCCGGACGCTTCTCTAAAAACGCGGTCACGCCTTCCATTTGATCCTCATAGTCAAATAAATCCATAAAGCGCTCACGCTCTAACGCCAACCCCGCGCGCCGTGGCACACCGTCGCGAGCATTGTGAATAAGTGACTTACAAAACGAAACTGATTTGGGCGAGAGCGTGGCGACGCGCGCGGCCATCTTTAATGCCGCATCGAGCGACGCACCTTTATCGACGACCTCCTCCACCAAACCGATGCGCAACGCAGTCGCAGCGTTCACTTTTTCGTTAGTCAGGATCATGCGCTTTGCCCAGCCTTCGCCGATAAGCCACGGCAGGTTTTGCGTGCCACAGCCACCCGGTAATAGGCCGACTGATGGCTCTGGCATGGCGAGCAACGCGTGAGCCTCGGCGATGCGGATATCGCAGGCGAGTGCGCCTTCAAGCCCGCCGCCCATACAGTAGCCGTTAATGGCCGCAATGGTCACAAAGCGGGCGTTCATCCATGCTTCAAATGCGGCACCAAATGCATGAATAAAGGTGCGCGAGGCTTGAATACTTTTTTCATCCCCACCTTGAAAACGCTTTAAATCAGCGCCCGCCGAGAAAAACTTTTCGCCGCTGCCAGTCAATATTGCCGCGTAAATGTTGTCGTCTGCTTCAAGCGTGTGGGTGAGGTTTTTTAACGCGGTGAGCGACTCAGGCGTCCAGGTGTTGGCGGGTGGGTTGGTGAGCGTGACTACACAAGTGTGGTCAATAATTTTATGTTCAATCATGATTTTAATTCGCTACGTTAATGTTGTTTGAAGGTTGTTTGAAGGGTTTGGCGGTCATGCATGTTTTACAAATACTAAAAAGCACTGTCATTCCGACAGTGCATAGTTTCAACACGCGACGAGGAATGTTATCCGCGTTGAAAACGCGGTGCGCCCCCACAATTAGCGGAACGGGCGGTCGCACACTGAGCATGCGCAGTTCTCGCGCATGGCTCTTAAGGTCAGCGGTCCATTGCGATGCTTCCGGCTGTGTGAGTGCGAGATAGGTGTCCGTATCCTCTTCCATCCCTCGCAACAGCTCAAATACCGCTTCCCGATCAGAAAGCGTTGCGCGGACGGTCTTGAACAACTCCGCCTGCCTAACAAAGGTTCGCCGACTTATCCAGTGAACCCGCAATAAATCAGGGAAACTTTCGCTTCCCAGGCGAGTGACCATTGCCTCCCAGCGATCTTCCAACACCTTCATTTCGTGGGCACGCTTATTTTCGCGATGCAGGACGGAAAATAGATAATTTTTCAGGAGATCAGTAGAGAAAAGCCGTACGCCGCGTGCGTTTAGTGTTTCAAAGACTTTGAAGGCATTTAGTTCATCAGTTACGCTAATTACGGTAAAAAACACGCGATTACTCATGGTTTCAACAAGGGTAGCGAGTGCAACATCTTCGTCTTCGCCGGTGTTCTTTGCCCGATTCTTTGCATGCTCTCTAACGCGCTTTTCGAGCCACTCGAATGCTTTGCGTAAAGTATGCTCTGATGCCCGAAACCCCCGCTGGGGCATATGCCACAATGACACTAGACAAGTCTGAAAATAGCTATCGTTGTTGCGGTTCAGGGTCAGTTTGGAGCGCGACACCAACGTAACAGGATCAAGATAGTCAATATAGGTTTGACGTAGTTGATCCATTCGCTGCTGATTACGCTCTGATTGATTACTTTCCTCAATTAATCGTTTAAGATTTTTCAGCGAGGCCAAGACAATAAGCGTGAGTGTGGTGAGCCGCTGCTGTCCATCAATAACGTTAAAACTTTTTTCATCTTGAGACTGAAGTCCCAAATAACCCATGTAGTGCGCAGGCTCGCCATCTGCCTTGTTGGTGCCAAGACTGTCAGCCCATAAATCTTCCCACTGAACATCGGTACAACTACAATCGCGCTGAAAACGAGGGACATGGTAGGTCGAACCGTTACCAATCAGTTTGCGACAAGTATTATTTTCAGTTTTGAAATTTGCCGCGGACATGTTTCACCTTATCTTGAAGGTCTAATTATGGCGAATTCGCCATAATTAAAACTGGGGTTATAAATACTTCCCCAAATACCTAGAAATTCAACTTTATTCCTGTTGCATAACCAATCTGAAATAAAAGTCGCCATCCTTGGCTTTCAACATGTCTGTCGGCGAAATGAAGTCCCGCTCACCCCGAGTCGAAATGCTAGCCTCAGTTTCTTTGCCTTTAAAAATGCGATTTTTCATAGTTCCCCCCCTTCATGCGCCAGCACAAAGCCGACTAAACTTTCTAGATGTAGCTACAGTTCCACCTTGCTACCTAGGCTACCATTTTTGTCTTGGATTTCGCCATCTTAGGCGAACAGTTAACGCTGTTTTAACCGCTTGGTTTTGATGGTTATGCTGCTAAATGATCGTAAATAAAATTACCCATAGCTTACATGTCCAAATACTATCAAAATAGCTATCGATACTGTGCCTTCAATAATTTCATATCGTTACCTCCTAGCTCATCTGCTCAAAAACGCACCAGCGAAAGGCTACCTCTTGAATTTGACGTTGAATTTCCACAGCCCGCACTTACGCCAATGTTGCATCACACTATTGTTGTTAACAATAACGTCATTCAACGTTAATGTGGCCACGGCGCAGCCTAAAATTCCCGCTCCCGAACCCGCAGCAACTACCGCTACCGCCGCACCAATCCCGCCGCCATCTGCCTCTGCGCGTGAATTATTTTCACGTTACAACGATCGGGTGGTGCAGGTGCGCGTGCTACGTGATAGCGCGAATGAGCAATCTTCCTTGGGCTCTGCATTTGTCGTCCGCGCAGATAGTGATGGTAGCGCTTGGCTGGTGACTAACTATCATGTGGTGTCCTCACTGGCGATTCATCCCGATAAATTTCGGCTGGAATTGCGCTTGCCCAATAATCGTGCGGTTAAAGCGAGGCTTGCCGCAATTGATGTCATCCATGATTTAGCGGTGTTGCAGACCATTCCTGATAGCGCACTCAGTAACGCTACTGCAACCGGCACGGACGCAAATACTGCTACAGCATGGCCGGCATTAGCCTTGCGTGATAAGCCACTCGCGCAGGGTGAAAAAATATTTTCAATGGGTAACCCGCTTGAGGTCGGTTTTTTGATTTCTGAGGGCATTTACAATGGCCTTGCGGAGTCGCGCATTTACGACCAAATGATTTTTTCAGGTGCGCTTAATGCCGGCATGAGTGGCGGGCCGGCTATTGATGAATCAGGTCGCGTGGCCGGCGTTAATGTATCCACACTGCGTCGTGGAGTGTTGATCAGTTTTCTGGTTCCCGTGAAATACGCGCAATCATTATTAGCCCGTGCTTGGCAGCGTTCAGCTACTGAAGTGCCAATGCCAAAAGCGGTGTCTGTTTTTATGCCGACAGAGTGGCGTCGTGAAATCGCCAAGCAACTGTTATCGCATCAAGATTTTGTGGCGGGTAAATTTTTTGAAGTGAGCCAAGCCGGCGCGAAATCAGCCGATGAGAAGTTAGGCTTAGCCAGCCAAACCTTATCAGGCCGTACCGTACAAACCCTTGACGGCTCGCTCACCAAATGTTGGGCGGGTGGCCGTGATGGCGAAAAAGTGCGGTATCAACGCGATACCCTGAGCTGCAGTTTGCAATCCGGTTTGCATGTTGACCGTGATTTATTTACGGGAATGCTCGCCATCGAGCACACGCTGCTTCGCAACGATAAGCTCGCTAGCGCACAATTTTTGGAGATCAATAAGCGCACACAAATATCGACAGCTTTCTTTAGCCGCGGCGGTGCAGAGCACACGCCGAATCAATGCCGTAATGATTATGTGAGTGGTAAAAAGCAACTGTATCGGGTTGAAATTTGCATCAAAGCACTAAAAAAATATGCTGGTCTTTATGATTACAATGTGCTCGCTACTCAGGTCGATAGCGTCAGTGAACGCCTAAGCAGCAAACTCAATATGAGCGGATTTTCCTTTGAAAACGCGCAGCAGTTGAGCAAGTTATTTTTGGAGCGTTTGCAATGACGTGGGTAATTGAGCGGCTTCATCGTGATGGCAGCGTGCTAGCGCGCCTCGATGCCAAGGGCAGTGTCGAAAGCAGTGTTGAAGGCAATATCGAATCCACCGATGTCAAATCGCCCGGTAGCAAAATCGCCTCAATAACAATCGGTCGCTCACTCGAAAACGACATGGTGATTGATGATCCCTATGCAGCACCGTATCATGTACGGCTTGATTTTTTGCCGGATGGTAGCGTTATCTTGATTGACCTTGGCAGTAAAAATAAAATCATTAACCACGCCAGAAAGCATGTTGACGCCGTAAATCTCCATGCGCTTGTCAGTGAAAGTCACCGCGCTAATTTTCAGATCGGCCAAACGCTGTTTCGGCTGCGCAATACTGACTGGCCGCTCAGCGCGGAGCGGGTATTATCCAGACGCATTATTTGGCCTTATGCGCTTGGCGCGTTTTTAGCCGCGCTTCTTTATTCGGCTTACGAAATTTGGCTGGCAGATGTCGGTGAAAAACCACCGCAGTATATAAATCTCATTGCGGCCACAGCTTTAGGGCTCTTGATATGGAGTTCGATTTATGCGCTTTTAGGGCGGCTCATTTCTGGTGTTGAACGGCTGTTTACGCACGTAGCTATTGCTTGTATCGGATTCTTATCAGTCTCAATTGCGCTCGATTTATTGGAGTCGTTAGCGTTCGCCAGCTCGTGGCTATGGCCGATTCGAATTACCGAGATAGTCATTGTAATCGGCGCCGCGATTACGGTTGCTTTTCATTTGAACGTAGCCGACCCACGCCATTGGCGATCAACGCGTGTGGCGATTGCTGTTATCGCATCCTTGGCGATTGTCATCCCTATCGCTCAATTGTGGATACTCGAAGGTCGCTTAACCCGCGTACAAACCCATATTGCGGTTAAACATCCGGTAATTCGCTTAGCTGCGGCGATACCGCTCGATACATTGCTTAATCGTACCAATGACTTGAAAATTAAAGTGGATGCGGATCGTAAAAAAGACATTAACAATGATGATGTTGATGAATGAGGGTAGCCGCGGTTTGCGCATCCCAAATAATCGTTGGAGCACTAGTTAATACGTTATTCATCTGCGCTACTATGCGAGCATTTTTTTATGCGCCGCAAATCCTTGCGTCTAATGTAGTGCTCTATCTTGGTTGCGACTTGCTCGATGTTGAGCTTCCAGAGTAACGACGGTCGTAGAAGAGCCGTCAGTTCAGCCCTTCGACGGGACAGGCGACTTTCAACAGGCGTCCTCCCGTAGATACTATGGTTTTTGGCGAGCATTATAAAAACCCAGTTTAGCCGGCGTAGCCTGGTCGAGCGAAGCGACGCCGGGGTGACCATCACAACATTATTTCGCTAAGATTGATTTGCAACAATCATCAAGTAGAAAAAAATCTACGCAATTCTGATCGCATAAAACTACAAACCCTATTATCCATGACTCATTTCAGACAAAATTATTGGAAACGCTTGTTAGTGAACGAGTTTGGTGGTTTTTTTCAATACAAATGTGGTGGGGCGAATTAGCGAAATCGTGCAACATTCCCCAGATTCGCTTCGCTCGACCGGGTTACCGGTACAACCACTATCGTTGCTGCAACTGACAAAATATAAAGTGCATTAATGACTAAGCGCTACACCAGAAACGTTACGTCCACGTTCTGAAAAACACCAGGTATCCGGTAATGAGCGCCAGCAATGCACCTACGATGATTGAGCCGAATAGCACTTTTACGATACGGCTATCTTCCGCCTCAATTGCTTGAGCAGTCATTGGTGCATTGTTGACCCCGGCTAGGCCATCCACCATTCGGCGTTCGCGAATGCAAAAAATGAGTAACGCGCCCATGATCACACAGAATGCGACAAAGACAATGGTCAAACTTAATGCCAGCATGATTAGTTTTTTGTATCTCTTGGCTTAGTAGTTGCCGAGTTCGGTGTTGCTGGCGCTTCTAGCGATTCTTCTAGCTTATCGCGGTCAGCTTGCGACACCTTGCCGTCGTGGACTTGGCTTAGGCGACGCTGCAAAAATGCATCGCGCAAAAATTGATATTTATCGAGCGAGGCTTCGTCTAGTGTGCGGGTTGTCATTAAGAGTTCTGCGCGAATGTTAATGATGTCGAGTCCCAACGTCGCATTCCGGGATGGCACGTGCTGAATCTGGTTCGAGTAACCGAGCTGGGAATCAGCGACACGTGCTACAGCATCTCTTAGCGTCGATGGCCCCATCAACGGTAGTACCAAATATGGCCCGCTGCCCACGCCCCATTTACCCAGCGTTTGTCCAAAATCCTCGTTACTCTTTTGTAAACCCATTGGAGTGGCAACATCAAAAAGCCCCAAGATACCGAGTGTTGAGTTAATCAGTAAGCGGCCAAGGCCTGTGGCCGCCGCAGCGGCCTTCCCTTGCAATAAATTGTTGACCGAATTACTCACGTCACCCACATTGCTAAATGCATTAGACACACCTGTGCGTACAAATTCAGGCGTGACCAGCTGATAGCCTTTGGCAACAGGCGTTAGGACTGCCTTATCCACCGCATCATTGACCTTAAACGTTACGCGATTGACACCTTCAAGGGGGTCAGCGGGTGGGCTGCCGGTTGAGGCGCAACCAACTAGCAGACCTAATGTAGCAATGATGCAGAAATTTTTAAATAACATATTTTTTAACTGGGTTAGTGATGGGGCGAATGAAGGTGAAAGCGCATCGATAAATCAAGCGCGTGTATGTCTTTCGTTAATCCGCCAATCGAAATACGATTAACGCCGGTCTCGGCAGTAGCGGCAACTGTAGAGAGATTGACGCCACCAGAGGCTTCAAGTTCCGCGCGACCTTTTGTAATGGTAACCGCCTCACGCATTTGGTCAGGCGAAAAATTATCAATGAGAATAAGTTTCGCGTTGCAATCGAGCGCCTCAGCGAGTTGCGCTAAGTTCTCGACTTCGATTTCAATCACCGTATCGGCTGCGGCTTGATGTGCCACCAGCCTATACGCCGCCGCGAGGGCCGGCTTAATACCGCCCGCAGCCATAATGTGATTTTCTTTAATCAGAATGCCATCAAAAAGTCCGATACGGTGGTTAAACCCGCCTCCAGCACGCACCGCATATTTGAGCGCCATCCGTAATCCTGGAATCGTTTTGCGGGTGTCTAAAATTTTAGCGTTCGATCCGATGACTGCATTTACATAGGTTGCGGTTTTTGTCGCTACCGCAGACAGGGTTTGCAAAAAATTAAGCGCGGTGCGTTCTGCGGTAAGCATCGCCCGCGCATTGCCGTTGATTTCACAGAGCGGTTGACCTGCAACGATAGTGTCACCATCGTTTGCGTGCCAAAAAACTTCAGCATCTGGGTCAAGCTCGATGAAGGCGCGCACAAACCATGCTTGCCCAGCTAAAACGCCGTCGACACGTGTAATAACACTTGCCACGCCGCGCGCATTAGCGGCGACTAAGCTGGCCGTTAAGTCGCCTGCACCTACATCCTCTGCCAAAGCAGCAGTCACATCGCGTGTGATGGCTTCTTCTAATTGATGGGAGTAATTTGTCATATTAGCGCTTCATTTCGTTCATTTTGTTCATCACACTGTGCTTGCTACCTTTAATCGGGCTCTTGATATCGCCTACTTTGCACAAAGCTATTATGCAATGTAAATCAGACTCAAATTGAGATGACAGGATATTCACCATGCGTATGGACAAACTCACCACAAAATTCCAACAAGCCTTAGCTGACGCGCAATCGCTGTCGCTAGCCCACGATGCAGGCTACATCGAGCCACAACATTTGTTGCTGGCACTGGTAAATCAAGAAGACGGTGGCACCACGTCATTACTTGCCCGCGCGGGTGTAGCAGTGCCGAAATTAAAAGTGTCTCTTGAAAACGCAATAAATCATTTACCGAAGGTTTCAGGGACAGGCGGCGAAATGTCTGTCTCGCGTGAGCTAGGTAATTTGCTCAATTTAGTGGACAAAGAAGCGAGCAAACGAGGTGATCAATTTATCGCCTCCGAATGGTTTTTGCTGGTGCTTGCTGCCGATAAGGGCGACACCGGCCGCATATTTAAGGAACACGGCGCATCAGTGAAAGCGCTTGATGCGGCGATTACGACGGTGCGCGGCAGTGGCAATGTGGATTCAGCAGAGGCCGATGGTCAACGTGAAACACTCAAAAAATACACCATTGACTTAACCGAGCGCGCGCGCATGGGCAAGCTCGACCCGGTAATTGGTCGCGATGATGAAATACGCCGCGCGATACAAGTGCTGCAACGTCGCACCAAGAATAATCCGGTGCTCATTGGGGAACCCGGCGTCGGCAAAACCGCCATTGTCGAAGGGCTAGCACAGCGGATTGTGAATGGCGAAGTGCCTGAGTCGCTTAAAGGCAAGCGGGTGTTGTCGCTCGATATGGCGAGCTTGTTGGCGGGTGCTAAGTATCGCGGCGAATTTGAAGAGCGCCTAAAAGCGGTGCTCAAAGAGTTGTCTTTGGATGAAGGGATGACCATCGTTTTTATCGATGAATTGCATACCATGGTAGGCGCGGGTAAAGCCGAGGGCGCGATGGACGCGGGCAATATGCTAAAGCCCGCATTGGCGCGCGGCGAGTTGCATTGTATTGGCGCCACCACACTGGATGAATACCGTAAATATGTCGAAAAAGATGCCGCACTTGAGCGACGTTTTCAAAAAGTATTGGTGGATGAGCCGACGGTGGAATCCACTATCGCGATTTTGCGCGGCCTTAAAGAAAAATATGAGTTGCACCATGGTATTGAGATAACCGACCCGGCTATTGTCGCTGCGGCGGAGCTTTCGCATCGCTATATTACTGATCGTTTTTTGCCCGATAAGGCGATTGATTTAATTGATGAGGCCGCATCGCGCATCAAGATGGAAATTGATTCCAAGCCGGAAGTGATGGATAAACTTGACCGCCGATTGATTCAGTTAAAAATCGAACGCGAAGCGGTGCGTAAAGAAAAAGATAGCGCCTCAAAGAAACGCTTTGTGTTGATTGAAGATGAAATCAGACGGCTCGATAAAGAATATTCCGACTTAGACGAGATCTGGAAGGCCGAAAAATCGCAGGTGCAGGGTACCGCTCACATCAAAGAAGAAATAGACAAGCTGCGCGCGCAAATGGCGGAGCTACAACGAAAAGGGCAATTCGATAAATTAGCGGAACTGCAATATTCAAAGTTGCCCGAGCTTGAGTCGCAATTGAGGGCGGCTGAAAAAAACAACAACAAGCCACAGGCCAAAGCAAAACTTCTCCGCACCCAAGTGGGTGTCGATGAAATAGCCGAAGTGGTGTCGCGTTCTACCGGCATACCGGTTTCTAAAATGCTGCAGGGCGAGCGCGATAAGTTGGTCAATATGGAAGCGAAGCTGCACGAACGCGTGGTTGGTCAGGATGAAGCGGTACGTTTGGTTTCGGATGCGATTCGCCGCTCACGCGCGGGCTTGTCTGACGAAGGCCGACCATACGGATCATTCTTATTTTTAGGCCCGACTGGCGTCGGCAAGACCGAGCTTTGCAAAACACTCGCAAACTTTTTGTTCGATTCGCAAGAGCATTTAATTCGTATCGACATGAGCGAATTTATGGAAAAGCACTCGGTAGCCCGCTTAATTGGCGCCCCGCCCGGTTATGTGGGCTATGAGGAGGGCGGCTATTTGACCGAAGCGGTTAGGCGTAAACCTTACGCGGTCATCTTGCTTGATGAAGTTGAGAAAGCGCACCCCGACGTCTTTAACGTGCTCCTGCAAGTGCTAGACGATGGTCGCATGACCGATGGCCAAGGCCGCACGGTGGATTTCAAAAATACCGTGATCGTGATGACATCCAATTTAGGCTCACAGCAAATACAGGCAATGTCTGGCTCCGACTATGGCGTGATTAAGTTAGCCGTGATGGCAGAAGTCAAAAATACCTTCCGTCCAGAGTTCGTTAATCGTATTGATGAGGTGGTGGTGTTTCATGCGCTCGACGTAAAGAATATTGCGGCGATTGCCGAAATTCAGCTGAAGAGTTTAGTCGCCCGGCTCGCCAAATTAGATATCACGCTTGACGTGTCAGCATCCGCTTTAAGTGAAATCGCTCAAGCTGGCTTCGACCCAGACTATGGCGCCAGACCGCTAAAACGCGCTATCCAGCAGCAGATCGAAAACCCATTAGCCAAAGCGCTGTTGGAAGGAAAATTTGCAGCCAAAGATACCATTAAGGTCAATGTGATGGGCGGGGTATTTTCATTCGTGAAGGGGCAATAGTTAGCCGCGTAGGTTGGGCAGGCTTCACTTGCCCAACAGCTATCGTCGTTTTGTTGCCATCACAATGTTGAGCAAACAAATCTTGCCCAATCTAGGCTGCTGGATTTGACGCGCCGCATTGCAACATAGGTTGGGTAGGCTGCATCTGCCCAACAATTAGGTGGCATTGCACATTGTTGGGCAAACAAAACTTGCCCAACCTACGCGACTGGATTTGACGCGCCGCATTAAAACGTAGGTTTGGTAGTTTTCATTTGCCCAACAATCGGTTAGCGGCGCACATTGTTGGGCAAACAAACCTTGCCCAACCTACGGCGCTACGGCACTGATTAGGTCAACGTTGATCAAGGGCCAACGATAATTTGCAGCCGCAACGGTTCTCCCCTTTTTAAAGGGGAGCTAGAGGGGATTTTCTCGTTCGCCACTCTTAGCCCGTCGTTGACTGTGTAATTCGCTAAAATCGCAGTTCAGCAAAACTCTCACCGAAAATTATTTTGACCACTATCGCCATCACACCCTCGATCAATGTCGCAAACACCTCGCCCTTCGTGCTGTTTGGCGGTATCAACGTACTGGAATCGCGCGATTTAGCACTTCGCGCCGCCGAAGCCTATGTGGAAGTGACCACTAGGCTCGGCATTCCCTATGTATTTAAGGCGAGCTTTGATAAAGCCAACCGCTCCTCTATCCGCTCCTATCGCGGTCCCGGGTTAGACGAAGGCTTGCGGATTTTTGAAGCGGTGAAGGCCGCTTTTGGCGTGCCGCTCATCACCGACATTCACGAGCCGCATCAGGTGAAGGCCGCAGCAGAAGTTGTTGATGTATTGCAGCTGCCCGCCTTCTTAGCCCGCCAAACTGATTTGGTTGTGGCACTGGCCAAAACAGGCCGCGTTATCAATATTAAAAAGCCACAATTTTTAAGCCCGTCGCAGATGGCAAATATCGTCGAGAAATTCAAAGAAGCAGGCAACGAAAAACTTATTCTGTGCGATCGTGGCACTTCATTTGGTTACGACAATCTAGTGGTCGATATGCTGGGCTTTAGCGTCATGAAAAAAGCCACCAATAATTTGCCTGTCATCTTTGATGTTACTCACGCGCTGCAGCAACGCGAAGCGGGTGCTAGCGCCTCCGGTGGCAGACGCGCGCAAGTGCTAGAGCTTGCCCGCGCCGGCATGGCAGTAGGCCTTGCCGGACTTTTTATGGAAGCCCACCCCGACCCAGACAACGCCAAATGTGACGGCCCTAGCGCCTTGCCACTAGGCCTGCTCGAGCCATTTCTCACCCAAATAAAGGCGCTAGATGATTTGGTGAAATCGTTTGCGCCGCTCAAAATTCCGGGCTAGCGTTTAATCGAGGACAATCCCACCGTCCTTAAAAATTCAACATGCGAATTTTTTTAAAGGAGTTGTTAAGCACGCGAATACGGTTAAAAACTCCTCTATAGGCGACCATGTTCATGACGTTATGCCTCAAAGTGCCCGCCATTAAAAGGCTTTATAGTCGAAATTGCCTTTTCGTATTCCGTCTAAAAACTAAAGCCTAAACGTTTACACCGTAATTGTTAGCTTGACAAAACATAATGTAATATTTAGCATACTAAATGTAACTTTAACATTACATTTTTATGCTAAAAATCATCGCCACATTCTTGGGTTTTTCGTTCATCGGCGCGTTGTTTGCCTCAAATGCAATTCCTTGGCCGCTGCGTCCAGGCTATATCGCAGCATTGCTGCTTATCGGATTAGCCTGGTTTCAACGATGGCATTGGCAAAAGTTGCAACGCTCAGGGCGCGACCCGAGCATCTCTGAGCGACGCATCTGGCTCTATATGGCGGGCACAGCGATGATCGCAGCGTACGTGATTGTCGTGCTCGCCACACCAGGCTCTGAGGTGCATCGCCGCACCGGCGACACCGGCGGCTTCGATAGCTGGCTCATGGTGTTCGGGGGATTGGTTGCCTACCTCATTGTCTATGACAGTAAGCTCATCCGTGATGAACGTGATCTGGCAATTGCTGCGGTTGGCAATCGGGTGGGCTATGCCGCACTCGTTTTATTGCTAATCGCGTTTTTACTCACGCTCGGCTTTGCGCCGCGCGAATGGCTGCAGCGATTCACGCATTGGTTGATCGCCAATAGTTTAATCACGCTCATCATGCTGTCGTGCTTAGCCCGGTATCTGGCGGAGCTGATTTTCTATTGGCGCGATCATCGCTTGATGCTGGCTGAAGAACGTGATGTCGTATGACTGAGGCCGTACGCCCGTCCAATTTAATTGGCAATCACATTCGACGATTGCGTTTTGAACACGGCGAGATGACGCAGGAGGCGCTCGCCCAAGCCACCGGCATCACCAGACAAACCGTGATCGCACTTGAAGCCCTGCGATACGCGCCCTCCCTCGATCTCGCGATGAAAATCGCCGATGTATTCGGCCAAAAAGTCGATGCCGTTTTTTTTCGTCAACGACCAATTATTGAAAAATGAACAACATGAAAAAAATTCTTAAATGGAGCGCCATCGTTTTCACCAGTTTAGTTGTTTTGGTCGCTGGCTACACAGCCTACATCATGCAAAGTGTTGATACGGTCAATATGCCGTTAAACCATGGCAAGGTAGAAACCAAACTTTATCTGGGCAAGGGCGATAAACAGCCGCTGATCGTCGGCTTTGGTGGCGGCGAGGGCGGTAATGCATGGACGAGAAACTATTGGAAAAGCACCCGCGACAAATTTATCGACGACGGCTACTCCTTTCTCGCGGTGGGATATTTTGGATCACCCGGCACACCCGAAAAGCTCGACCGCATTGCACTAGAGGGCGTGCATGCTGCTATCGTTAAGGCGGCAGAAAATCCTGCGATTGAGGCGCGCTGTATTGCGTTAATCGGCGGCTCAAAAGGCGGCGAGTTAGCGCTGCTGTTGGCGAGTCGTTATCCAGACATTAAAGCGGTTGTTGCCATGGCGCCGGCGAACGCCGTCTATGTTGCAATAACCGACGCATTAACAACATCATCATTTAGTCATAACGGCCAGTCGCTGCCGTTTGTGCCGTTCCCCTGGCGGGCGACTGTGCCGCTCATTACGGGTGACAAGCGCAAAGTATTTGACATCATGGCGCAAGATGTTGCGGCAGTGGCAACAGCCAAAATTGAGGTCGAAAAGATTAACGGCCCGGTTTTTTTGATGTCTGCGACAAACGATGAATGGTGGGCGTCAAAAGAAATGTCGGACGACATCATGGCGCGCTTGAAGGCCAAACAATTTGTGCATGAACATGAACATTTAGCGGTCGTTGGTCGTCACGCTGCGCCAGTCAAAGAAATAGATAAAGCGCGGCAGTTTTTGAATGACCATTTCAAACAAGGTGCGGCAAATGGATGCCAGCGCAATTGAGCTGAAAATCGGGCTAACTAAAACGCTAGGCGTTGGGTAAATGCGTAGATGCAAAATATTTTGTTTCACCACATAACCGGCTTCGCTGTTACTAGTTTTTGCTAAGTACCCTCGTCATGCCCAGCATCCAACCCCGAATTCAACAATCCCCGCGCTTCAAAAATAACGTCAGACGCGGTTAAGCCGTGCGGGCCCATGCCGTGATGGCATGCCGCGTCACCCGCAGCACCATGCAGATATACGCCTAGCCGTGCCGCGTCCCAAGTGGTGCAGCCCATCGCTAGCAAGGCGGCTAACATGCCTGAGAGCGCGTCACCCATCCCACCGGAAGCCATGCCAGGGTTACCAGTGGGATTGATAGCGATGCGGCCATCGGGGTGAGCGATGATGCTGCCTGCGCCTTTGAGGACGGTGACGGCGTTAAATAGTTGGGCGATTTTTAAGGCGCTGTTAAGCCGATCTGCTTGTATGTCGGCGGTCTTAATATCAAGTAACCGTGCCGCTTCGCCGGGGTGCGGGGTAAAAATGAAAGGCAAGGTAGGAAGCGAACTTTCAATCTTTTTTGCTTGAAAAGCCGCTCTAATGCTAGGGTTTGATGCAACCGCATTCAGCGCATCGGCATCCACGACGATCGGTTTATTTAGCGTGAGCAAGCTCATGATGGAGGCCATGCCCGTCTCGCCCGCACCCATGCCGATGGCGAATGCGGTCATCGTATCGTCCTTAGCAAGCTCACGTGCGTCGCGCAGCATGATTTCGGGGTTTAGCACGTCATAGGCCGGGCGATCTTTATCGAATAATCCTAAAAATACTTTGCCCGGTCCCATGCTTAACGCCGCGCGTGCGGCGAGCACGGCAGCACCGGCCATCCCTTCTGCGCCGCCAATAATGCCGACATTGCCGTAACTACCTTTGTGCGAGTTTTGGCGGCGCGGGGGAATTAAGTTAGCGGCTTCTGTTTGTTGGAGTAGGCTGATTTTGCTTTCTAAGCTTGCCGTGCCAAGTGTTCTCACGATGACGTTGCCCGCATTGTCGCGCCCATCGGCGGTGTGGAGGCCGGGTTTATCGGCGATGAACGTAATGGTTTCGTCGGCTGCAATTGACGGCTCAAACGCCTGACCCGTATTGGCGTTTAGCCCGCTTGGGATATCAATGGCGAGAACTAGGCAGACCTTGTTTGCGCGAAGACGATTGGCCACAACGATGGCATCTGCAAATGCGCCCGACGGTGCTCTAGTTAGGCCTACGCCAAATAAACCATCGACAATTAAATCAATCTTTATTTGCTTCTGCCACGCTTTAATGATGTTGCTGATGTTGCTGTCGCTAGCTTGCGCCGCATGAAATTCCTCAAACGCTTTTTTAGCGGCGCCATCCCCTAACGTTTGTTCGCCTAGGCTTAGCACGGTGACGTTCGCTTTACCCATGCGTAGCTGGTTGGCGGCCACCCATGCGTCACCACCGTTGTTGCCGGGGCCGGCTAGCACTAGTATATTTTTCGTTTTGGATTTTTTCAGCATCGCGAGCGCATGCTTAGCCACCGCCTCGCCCGCGAGCTGCATGAGCGAATTTTTTAGATTTTTGGCGGCAAGTTGCGCCACATAGGCTTCTTCAATCTGGCGAATAACGTCAACGGAAAAGAGGTAGTGAGAGGTCATGGGGTAAGTACCGTATCGTTAGCGTTGTTGAGCGTATTGGGATAATCCGCGCTGAAATGTAGTCCACGGCTTTCTTTACGCGCCATGGCGCATTCAACGATTAACTCCGCCGTTTGCACCAAATTACGCAATTCGATCAGGTCATTCGTGACGCGAAAATTTGCGTAGTAATCGTGGATTTCTGATTTTAATAAATTGATCCGGTGCATTGCGCGTTCCAGCCGTTTATCGGTGCGCACAATGCCAACGTAATCCCACATAAAGCGACGCAGCTCATCCCAGTTATGCGAGATGATGACTTCTTCATCGGCGTTAGTGACGCGGCTTTCATCCCATGCGGGCAATGGCGGTAATGGTGCATCGGTGCGGCTATCAAGGTCATTTAATACGGCTTCCGAAAACACTAAACATTCCAGCAGCGAATTTGACGCCAGCCGATTCGCCCCATGTAGCCCGGTGCAAGAAACCTCGCCAATCGCATACAAGCAATCGACATCGGTGCGTCCACGCAAATCGGTGACTAGGCCACCGCAGGTGTAGTGTGCGGCGGGCACAACGGGGATGGGGTCGCGGGTAATGTCGATGCCGAGCGACAAACATTTTTCGTAGATGTTAGGGAAGTGAGAAATAAGAAAATCCGCAGGTTTGTGCGAAATATCTAGATTGACAAAATCAAGCCCGCGTTTTTTCATTTCATGGTCGATAGCGCGCGCCACAATATCGCGCGGGGCGAGTTCTGCGCGTTCATCGTGCCTCAACATAAAGCGTTCATTAGTGTGAGGAATTTTCAGATGCCCACCTTCACCCCGTACCGCCTCGGTGATTAAGTACGATTTAGCCTGTGGATGGTAAAGGCAGGTCGGATGAAATTGCATAAATTCCATATTCGCCACCCGACATCCCGCCCGCCAGCCCATCGCCACGCCATCGCCTGTGGCCACATCTGGGTTGGTGGTGTAGAGATAAACTTTGCCTGCACCGCCGGTAGCCAAGGCGGTGTATTTCGCGGCGATGGTATTGACTTGCCCGGTTTTTTTATCCAACACATAGGCGCCGTAACAGCGGTTTTCATCTGTTAAACCCAGCCGTTTAGAGGTGATGAGGTCAATGGCAATTGCATGTGGTAGCACTTCAATATTGGGATGCGATTTTAGTTGCTGGGCTAGCGTTTTTTGTACCGCGCGCCCGGTAGCATCCGCGGCATGAACAATACGGCGGTGAGAGTGCCCGCCTTCACGGGTTAAGTGAAGTTCACGATGGTTGTCATCATCCATTGTGAAGGGTACGCCCTGCGCAACCAACCACTCGACAGCGCGTTTGCCGTTTTCCACCACAAACCGTACCGCCTCGTCGCGGCACAATCCAGCACCCGCAATATGCGTATCGCGGATATGATTTTCCGGTGAATCGTCATCGGCCAACACCGCCGCAATGCCGCCTTGCGCCCATGCGCTGGCGGCATCATGCAGTTCACCCTTCGTTAATAGCGCAACTTTTTTACTTTCAGCCAGTCGCAGCGCCAACGACATTCCTGCCAAGCCCGAACCAATAATCAGTACATCAACGTTTTTAAAGTAAAGAGACATCTGAATTCCATGAGTTTTGAACTTTTGAATAGCCGTTTGGTCAGTTGTATGGTTAAGTTTAGTGGCTTTGTAGGTGTGTAGGTGAATCCACAGACGCGATTTTAGGTAAGAACATCCAACTGTACTTAAGGAGAAGGTTATGTCGGAGATGACGTTTATAATGCCAAGTATGAAAAAGACGGGGCTAGCTATCGTAGAAGGTTTAATGAAACCACGCGGTGCAAAAGAACATAAGGCTACCTCTACAGCAGCACGATC
>Ga0209490_10000472_pt1 | contig 40112 bp, 33 predicted proteins | sample MAT06_FD_187209 | JGI IMG/M metagenome (GOLD analysis project Ga0209490, IMG submission 187209) | Freshwater microbial communities from Lake Fryxell liftoff mats and glacier meltwater in Antarctica - MAT-06 (SPAdes) (version 2) | ecosystem: Environmental > Aquatic > Freshwater > Ice > Liftoff...
ATGGTAAGGGATTGGTAGCCATCGTCCCCGTTGCGGACTTGGAACTGCTCGAGCGTCTGGAAGACGAAATGGATCTGCGCACCGCCAAACAAGCCAAGCGTGGCTCCCGGGTTGCTTTGGCCGATCTTAAGTCTGAATTAGGTTTTTGATCGTCGGTGCCCTACCGGGTTGAGTTTGCCAAGAGCGCTGCGGACGAACTGCGCGGTTTGGAGCGTACCATCCAGCGCCGAACATTCCGTAAAATCGAGGCCTTATCCGCTGAACCCCGGCCATCAAGTTGTCGCAAGCTGGTTGGTTCCGACCACAGTTACCGCATCCGCATCGGTGATCATCGGGTGGTTTACGAAATACATGATGGCCAATTACTTGTTCTGGTGGTGCGCGTCCGCCATCGCCGTGAGGTGTTCGAGTAGACAGACTTTGCTGCTGCAGGTCGCAAAAATTACGATGAGCCCCCGGACTTCATGCGGTGACTGAGCGGGGACTTGAGTGATAGGGAGGCGGGGTTGCATAAAGGGAACGGGGTGCATGTGCTGAGCACGACCAGGCTGTGCTCGTATGCGCAAGAGGAAGGCTCATGTCGCATTTACCGCCCTACGAAGGCCATCCCCAATCACTAATCAGTGATTATTGAGGCGCCTGCGCCACCCAAATCACATGCTTAGGTCCACGCGTGCCGTGCGCGGGAATGCGCAGGCATTCTGGCGCAAAGCCGGCTTTACTGAGGCGGTCAGTAAAAGACTCATCAGCGCGCGCAGACCACACGCCTAAAATTCCGCCTGGAATCAGGGCGCGGCGGATGGCGGCAAGACCGGCGTTGCCGTACAGCCAGCGGTTGCTGTCGGTGGTCATGGCGTGCGGGCCGTTGTCGACATCGAGGAGGATGGCGGCGTAGCGGTGCTTGCTGCTGCGAATGCAATCAGCGACGTCGCCGAGATGGATGGCGACCCGGGCATCGTCGAGAGGCCGCCTAGCGAGGTGGGCTAGCGGGCCGCGGTTCCAGGTGACGACGGCGGGAATGAGTTCGGCGACGGTGACGGTGGCTTGGGCGGGTAACAAAGGAAGGACGGCGGCGGCGGTGTAGCCCATGCCGAGTCCGCCGATCAGCACGTGTGGAGTTTCTTCTTGTACCAGACGTGCGAGCGTCAATTCCGCCAACGCGGCTTCCGAGCAGTTGGTTAAACTGCTCATTAATTCATCGCGACCGATGCGAATAGCAAAGGTCGTGGTGTGCTGCCATAATTGGAGTTCACCGCCACCGGGAATCGGCGCAGTGTCCAGATGCACCCAGGGCTTCACTTTTTGCGCGGCGATTTTTTCGCCGCAGTCGCGCCATTCACCCCAGAGCCCACTGCCACGGTTGCGTTGAGCAACGCCACCGGCACCGGCATCACCGATAATCGTCCGCGTGAAAATAACACATGATCATTCCAATCGGCGATGGTGCGCAGCACGTCGCGCGGCAAAGGCAGGGCAAAGCGTTGCGCAAAACCAATGTCGACCGCAGTCCAGCGCGGCTCGGCATGGGTGGCGCCCGGGTCAAAATAATCCGACGAGGGTTCAAACTGAGTCGGATCCGGATAGCCGCTGGCCAGCACCGTGCCCAGGCCCACCACGCTGGGTGGATTGCAGTTAGAATGATAGATCAAGACTGGATCCCCGACTTGCATCGCCCGCAAAAAATTGCGCGCCTGATAATTGCGCACGCCGTCCCAGCGGGTTTTGCGATCACGTTCGAGATCGTCGATACCAAAAGAATCAGGTTCGCTTTTGACCAGCCAACCGGTCTTGGGTGCTGCGGTGCGAGCCATGGGGATTCCTTGTCAGTGGCCACCCTCAGGCGAGGGCGGTGATCAACTCAGTAAAATCGGTGACGAACCAGTCGGCGCCGGCCCGGACTTTTTCGCGGACGACAATCCCGCCATAGCCAATAAAGGCATCGGCAGGGGGACGGGCTTCCAGATCGGTGGCGCCATCGCCGATCATAATCAGCGGCTGATAGGCGTAGGTCTTTTTCAATTCACAGAGCATGGTGGCTTTGCCACCGCTGCGCGAAGTCGGCTGGTTGGCGTCAAAACCAGCGTAGCTGCCGTCTGCGTGCCAGTGCAGAATATTCGCATGCACCCGGGCCGCCGGTAGGCCCAGCATCTGGGCAAGAGGCATGATCATCGGCACAAACCCGCCCGAGACGAGATGCACCTGAGTGCCGCGGTTTTGCAACAAGCGGACCAAGGTATCGATGCCGGGATTCAGCCGCGGTGGATGCGCGCGTAGGCACGCGTCGACCAATTCCCGCGATGGGCGGATCAAGTCCAGGCGTTCACGCAGGGCGATCTCAAATGGCACCGCGCCGCCCATGGCGCGCGTGGTTAACGCGGCAACCGCGGCGCCCTGCCCGGCAAACGCGGCGAGCACGTCAATGCCTTCTTCGGGGCTGACCGTGGAATCAACATCGAAACAGACGGCCTGGGCTCGGCGCCACAGGTCCAATACATGCGGAGTCACCATGGCGCAGCCGGGTTATTTCTTCCGCTCAGCTTCCGCTTAGCGCTTTGGGCTCAGGTAGGACAGGAGCTGGGCAATTTCCCGTTTCATGTCCTGGCGGGTGACGATGAAATCGAGCTGCCCGTGTTTGAGACAGAATTCGGAGGTCTGGAAACCTTCCGGCAATTCTTGTTTGATGGTTTCGCGAATGACGCGCGGACCGGTAAAGCCGATCAACGCTTTCGGCTCAGCCAGAATAATATCGCCCAGGCTGGCATAGCTGGCCATGACACCCGCCATGGTGGGGTTCGTCAGCACCGAAAAATACGGCAGCCGTGCGTGCGCATGCCGCGCCAGCGCGGCCGAGGTCTTGGCCATCTGCATCAACGACACGGCGCCTTCCTGCATGCGCGCGCCGCCCGAGGTCGACACGATGATGACCGGCATCTTGTCTGCGGTGGCACGTTCGATGACGCGGGTCAGTTTTTCGCCGACCACCGATCCCATAGAGCCGCCGTTGAAACTGAAATCCATGGCGCCAATGCCGACGGCGTGGCCATTGAGGGCGCCGACGCCGGTGATCACCGCGTCGACCAAACCGGTCTTCTCCTGATACTGCCGGACCCGTTCGGGGTAGGGCTTGGAGTCGACGAAATGCAGGGGGTCGCCGCTGGTCAGATTGGCATCGATCTCGACGAAAGTGCCGCTATCGATCAACAGTTCTATCCGCCGCATCGCGGGCAGGAGGAAGTGGTGATTGCACTCGGGGCAGGTCTCCCAGCGCTCTTCAACTAGGCGTTTGAACACGACCTTGGTACAGGCCGGGCATTTGACCCACAGGCCGTCTGGGATCTTTTTTGGGTCCTTGTTTACAGCACCCCGGCGCAGTCGTTCGAGAACCATCCATCCCTCCGCGAAGGATGCAGTCTAGGTGTCACGGTCAGGCCGCCAAGCCTTCACCCCCGGTTGCCAAGTCGGCGCTGCTGGGCATGGTACGCCCCTTCCCGGAGGTCCCCATGCGTGTGCTGCGCTGCTTAGTCGCCCTGACCCTGATATTGGCTCTCGGAGCTCAAGAAGCCGTCGTGGTCAAGCTCGCCAAGCGCGGCAACATTCGCTACGGCCCGTCCACCCAGGCCAAGGTTGCGACCACCTTGGATGCCGGCACCGAGATCACCGTGCTGGGGTCCGTGCGCACCAGCGACGCAACCTGGTACCAGATTCGCTTCCCGCGTGAGGGCAAAGCGTGGATGCACGAGAAAGTGCTCAAGGATAACGGCGACGGCACTTTTGTCGTCACCGAGGACAAAGCCCGCGTGCGCGGCGATTCCACTATGGGCGCCGACATCGTCGCCGAATTGGCAGTTGGTGACATCGTCGAAGCCCGTGGCAATCGCGTCGGCGATTGGTTGCCGGTCTATCCGCGCAACGCGGTGGCCTATGCCCATGAAATTCTCCTCAACCTGCCCAAGCAGGCCGTGGCCCAGGTCGAACAACGCGCCGCCGAAGAACGCAGCGTTGATCCGCTGTGGCAGCGCGCCAAGCAGACCTATGTCGAATGGACCGCGGTTAACGATTTGCAACGCGCCCTGGCTTTTGAATGGGCCGGCTTATCCAAGCAGCTCGCCATCGTGGGTAAAACGCATGCCAAGGTCGGGGTCCAGTTGGACGCCAACCGCTTGAAGGACCAAGTCGATGCCGTCGTGCGTGAACAGCAGCGGCTGGGGGCCAAGCCCACGGTCATGGCGCCAGAGCCTGTTGCGCCGACGGCTCCTCAGCCGGCACCCGTTGCGCCGCAACCCGTGCCAGTACAGCCGGTCGCCGTGCAGCCAGTCGCCCCACAGCCAGCGCCGGTTGATCCGCAGCCGACGCCTGTAACGCAGCAGCCGGGCTTGATCGCCGCCACCGAACCGATTCCCGAGCCCACCCCGGAAGTGCAGCAGCTGATGGGCGCGCAAGCCGCCATTAAACCAACCGGCGGTTTCACTGCCGAAGGTTTCTTGGAACAGCGCGGTATTGATTATCTGATCGTTGATCGCACCAGTCAGGTCGTCGCCATGGTCAAGCCCAACGGTAATGTCCAGCTCAGCGATTATTTCTGGCGCGAAGTGGGCATTAAAGGCCAGCCGCAGGGCACCGTCGACATGAGTGGCGTGCAAGTGTCGGTGATCCTGGTGGATGACGTCGTTTTGTTGAACCGGTAATTCCGTGCAGCCTGGGTGCTGTTGGCGCGGCTTATCAGGAGTCGTTCCGTGAAGGCGTCTGATCCCAAAGACACCCCGATGATGCGCCAGTACCTGGAGGTCAAAGCGCAGCAGCCGGATTGTTTATTGCTCATGCGCATGGGCGATTTCTTCGAGGCCTTCCTCGATGACGCCAAACAATTGTCCCAGGTGTGCGGCGTCGCCCTGACCGCACGCAATAAAGATGATCCGAATCCGGTGCCAATGGCCGGGGTACCGCATCACAGTCTGAATCAATATTTGCCCAAGCTGCTCGCCGCGGGTGTGCGCGTGGCGATCATGGATCAGCTCGAAGATCCTGAACAAGCCAAGGCCGAAGGTCGCAGTCTGGTCCGGCGCGGCCTGAGTCGGGTGCTGACCGCCGGGACCTTGCTCGACGAAGATGCGCTATCCGCCACCGATGCTAATTATCTGGTGGCAATTACGGGTCTTGAGGCACCGATCGGTATCGCTGCTTTGGATGTGTCGACCGGGCGTTTCTGGATCGAAGAGGCGACGAGCCTGGCGATGGTGGGCCTAGCCTTGGCGCGCTTGCAACCAGCAGAAATCGTGGTGCCGGAAAGCGTGCGCGAAGACCCCGCTGCCTGCGCCCGCTTGAGTGATCTACTCGCACCGCTGCCGCCGCTGGCGAGTTTGCCGGCCTACGCGTGGAAGGGGGCCGATGCGCGTCGCTATCTGTGCGAACGCTTCCGCGTGGCCGCCCTGGACGGGTTTGGCATCGCGCCCAGCGAAGATCATCTCGCCAGCGCTGCCGCCGCCGCGGTGCGCTATGCCAGCGGCAGCGTCGCTCCGGGCCAAGATGGCAATACCCTGGGCCATGTGCGCGCGCCGCAGCGTTTGCACGGGGCCGGACATTTAATTCTTGATGGCACCTGTCGGCGCAATCTCGACCTGCTGCGCAATGCGCGCGATAATACGCGGCAGGGGACTTTGCTGGCGGCGATTGATCGCACCTGCACCGCGTTAGGTTCGCGTTTGCTTGCCGAATGGTTGGCACGGCCCTTGGCGGTTATCACGTCTATTCGCGACCGCCACGACGCCGTTGCCGCGTTGGTGGGCGATGATCGTCAACGCGCAGATCTGCGCGAAGCCTTGCAGGGGGTCTACGATCTCGAGCGCCTGCTCGCGCGCATCGCCACCGGTCGCGCCAATGCCCGCGATCTGGTGCAATTAGCCAGCAGCCTGAATGGGGCCAGCACCGTCGCCATAATTCTGGCCAGTAGCGAACAGCCGAAAGTGCTGCGCCAAGCCCAGGCGGATCTTAATCCCGACGCGGATCTGGCGGCCACCATCACCGCGACCCTGGTCGATGAGCCGCCTTTAGCCATTGGCGAAGGCGGTATGGTCCGCGACGGCGTCGATAGCGAGCTTGATGAATTACGCGCCATCAAAGCCGATGCGTCAGCGTGGCTGGCCGCGTATCAGGTCCGCGAGGCCGAAGCCTGCGGTCTGCCCAAATTGAAAGTTGGCTACAATAAAGTCTTTGGCTACTTCATCGAATTGTCCAAGGCCCACGCCGAAAAAGTCCCCGCGCATTTTATTCGCAAACAAACCCTGGTGAATGCCGAACGCTATATCACCCCCGAGCTCAAGGACTACGAAGACAAAGCCCTGGGTGCCGAAGATCGCATTCGCAGTACCGAAATGCGAATTTTGCTCGCCCTGCGCGAACGCGCCGAACGAGTTTTGTCGCGGCTGCAAGCCTGCGCCGAAGCCGTCGCCATCTGCGATTGCCTCGCCGGCTTGGCGGAAAGCGCCCGTCGTGGCAATTGGTGCCGCCCCGAAGTAGTCGATGAACCCGTCCTGGAATTACGCCAAGCCCGCCACCCCGTCGTCGAAGCCGTCGTCGGCGCGGGGCATTTTGTTGCCAATGACGCCCATTTGTGTGCGCATGCGCCGCAAGCGGCTGGCGGGGCAGTCGACGCCGAATCTACGGACCCACGCCTGGCGATTATTACCGGGCCCAATATGGCCGGTAAATCGACCTACATTCGCCAGATCGCTCTCGCGGTTATTTTGGCCCAAGCTGGATCCTTTGTTCCCGCCCAATTCTGCCGCCTGGGTGTGGTCGACCGGGTGTTCACCCGCGTCGGCGCTGGCGATGAATTAGCGCGTGGGCAATCGACCTTCATGGTCGAAATGGCTGAAACAGCGGCGATTCTCAATCATGCTACAGCGCGTAGCCTGGTGGTGCTGGACGAAGTCGGTCGCGGCACTTCCACCTTTGATGGCCTCAGCCTGGCCTGGGCCATCGTCGAACATCTGCACGATGCCATCGGCTGCCGCGCCCTGTTCGCCACTCATTATCACGAATTGACCGACCTCGCCGAGGACCGCCCCGGCATCGTCAATCTCACCGTCGCCGTCGCTGAACAGGACGACGACGTGGTGTTCCTGCATCGTATCGAACCGGGCGCCGCGACCAAAAGCTACGGCATCCACGTCGCCGGATTGGCCGGCGTGCCCCGCCGGGTCATCACCCGCGCCCGCGCCGTGCTTTCGACCCTCGAACAACTCAACGTCAATCTCACCGAACGCGAACGCGCCGCCGCCCGCCCCAGCACCGGCGGCAGCGGCCCGGTGCAATTAACGCTCTTCGAAGCCGCCGAACATCCCATAGTCGGAAAATTGCGTGAACTGGATCTGGATGACCTCAGTCCGCGGCAGGCGTTGGATATGTTGGCGAAGTTGCAGCGGGAAGTGCAGGCCTAGTCATTTTCGATAGGTGCTGAATCGCCCAGGGCGCGGGTTGGATGGTGAGCCGCCGCAGCTTTCCTCCTGTGGTCCAGTTGCCACCATGCCGCCATGGATCTCACCGCTGACCTCGTCGTCCGGGAACCCTGTAAGCTCGGTGAGGGCCCGCGCTGGAGCGTGCGCGACCGTTGTCTGTGGTGGGTGGATATTCGTGGCCATCGCGTCCTGCGCTGGGACCCCGCCAGTGGTGACTTGCGCACCTGGCCGGTGCCAGCCGATATTGGCTTTCTCGCCGAGCGTATTCAAGGCGGGCTGATCGTCGGCCTGCGCGATGGGCTATATGCTTTTAATCCCGGCACCGGCGCCTGCACTGCGCTCGGTGCGACGCATGCCCATGATCCGGCTGGATTCCGTTTTAATGACGGCGCTTGCGACGCCGCGGGCCGCCTGTGGGTTGGGACCATCGGCCCCAAGGGTCAGGCCCATCTCTACCGTTTCGATCCCGGCTTGGCGCGCACGACCTTCCGTAGCGATGTCACTGTTTCCAACGGCATCGCCTGGTCGCCTGACGGCACCAGCATGTATTATATTGATACCCCCAGCCAAGTGGTGATGGCGTATCCGTTTGCCGCCGAAAATGGCACCCTGGGTGAGGGCCGCGTCGCGATCACCATTCCCACCGAGATCGGCCACCCTGACGGCTGCTGCATCGACGCCGAAGGCATGCTGTGGGTGTGTCTGTGGAATGGCGGCGCCGTTCTGTGCTGCGATCCCGCTACCGGCAAAACCTTGGCGCGTATCACCATTCCCGGTGCGCGGAATGTCACCGCTTGTTCGTTCGGAGGACAAGCCTTGGATACCCTCTACATCACCACCGCTGGCGGCGGCGATCCGCAACAACCGGAAAACGCCGGCTGTTTATTCGCGGCGCAGCCCGGCGTGCATGGGCTGCCGTGGCATGCGTTCGCAGGGTGAAAAGAATAGGGGGCTCAACTCTCTCGGTATATAATATGGTTAAGCAAGGTTTTCTGCCGTGTTGCCCCCTTCGGTATTGACGGTGCTTGCAGCGTGGAGATGCACCCGATCTCCGGACTGCCGACTTCAGTCGGCTAAGCGACGTGGTCTAGCGAATACCGATCGGCAATGCTTTTCGCGCGATCTGCGATGCACTTCGAGCCGACTAAAGTCAGCGGTACTGAGAGCGCGATTATCGCTGAAGGCATCCGGTCGCGGAATACTTAAAGCGGTCATCAAAGTACGCTGGGCAGTATGAGCGACGCCCCTTGCCCAGACGCGCCCCTAGCAATCATCCCCCGCGTGAATGCCCCGCTTCCGTCCTGGCGTCGCTATGCGCTGCCGCATCTGTGGATCGTGCTGATCCTGGCGCCGTTGCTGGTTGCGGGGGTGGCCGGGATCGAGCGTTGGCCGTGGTCGGCGTGCGCCATGTTTGCCCGGTACCGTCAGCCCGGCGAGCTGCGTTGGCGTTTCGGCCTGTTGGCTCGGCCGGCCGATGGGGAATTCGCCGCTATGGAGCCTGAGCGGTATGGCCTGCGCCCGGCGCAATTGTGGCGACTATTCTTTGTGCATGTCTACGGCAGCACGGATCCGCATCTGCCACAAGGGGCAATTCCGAACGACACCCCGGCCGCATTCACCGCGCGTATGCAGGCCTGGTTTGCCGGATTGTGCATCCACCTGCGTCAACGCGGCATGCCCGGGGCAGATACCTGGGCAGAGTTGCGCCTGGACTTGGCCAGTATCGACCCTGCTGGCGCCGAGACCTCGCGCCGGATCATCGGCATCTATACGACCGCAAGCGGCATCTTCCGGCATACGTCGCCATGATCCGCGCGTGGCTGCGTTTTTGGTTTGCCGATGGCCCCATCCACGTGCTGGGAATCGTGCGCGTAGTCATGGTGCTGAATGCGCTGCTGTTGCAGGTCTGGCCTGCAGTTCGGCTGCTGCCGTTTTTTGCGATCCGTCCGACCGCGTTGTCACATCCGACCGGCTTTCACGCGCTTTTCGGCTTGCCGTGGCCGCCGGATCCGGGGTGGACGATGGTGATCGGCGGCTTGGCGTTGATCAGCGGCGCCACTGCCTGCCTGGGTCTCGCCACTCGGATCAGCTTGGTGATATTTGCCGGATGTTTCGGGTATCTCGCCGGCGGCCTGAGCAGTCTCGGGGTGGTCGACCACGCCACCGTGTTGACCTTCCACGTTTTGTTGGTGCTCATTGTTGCCCCCGGCGCCACGGCGTGGTCGCTGGACGCGCTGTGGGCGTGGCGGCGCGCACGCGGACCCTTGCTGCCTGCCCTGCGTGGCCCGGCGGGCAGCCGGTGGGGCGTGCAGCTTCTGTTGGTGCTGTTGTCAGCGGTCTATGTATTGTCGGGAATTGCCAAGCTGCGCTGGGGCGGCCTCGGCTGGGCTGATGGAAATACGCTGGGTTGGTATTTATCTGGCCAAGCGACGATGGAGTGGGTGCCGATGCTGGCGGGCCACGGCGTGGATGCTGCCACCGCGTGGCGCGATGGCATTGGTCTGCAGGACCACGCGTACAGTTCGCATGCGTCGGTTATTGCACGCTGGATCGCTGCGCATCCGCCGTTGCCGATGCTGTTGTCCCTTGGCGCCCTCGGCTTTGAACTCGGGGCGTGGCTGATGCTGATTCCGCGTCTGCGTAATTGGGTCCTGCTGCCGGCGGTTATTTTTCATGCGACCATCGGCCAGCTCATGGCGCACAGTTTCTTCGATTGGCAATTATTGTGCCTGCTGTTGGTCGATTGGCCCGCCGCCATTCGAGCACTTGATATGGTTTTGCGCCGGATTTGGCCGCAATCAGCAGAGCCTGGCCAGATCACGGTCCTGTACGACGGGCTGTGCGGACTATGCGACGCCACCGTGGCCTGGGCCCTGGACGTCGACCGCAAGGGCTGCCTGCGTTTCGCCGCTTTGCAGTCCCCCGCCGCCGACCGCCTGCTGGGTCCCGTCGAGACGCGCAACTTGCCGGATTCGATTATTGTGGTCCGCGATGGCCAGCCCCTGGTGCGCAGCGATGCGGTGTTGGCCATGTGCCGCGAGCTCGGCGGCCTGTGGCGCCTAGCCGCGATAAGCCGCGTGCTGCCGCGCCGGCTGCGCGACTATCTCTATGCCTGGGTGGCAAAGCGGCGCTACGCGCTGTTCGGGACGTTGCCGACCTGCCGGCTGCCAACGCCAGCGCAGCGGGGGCGATTTTTGGTGTGAGAAGTTTGAGGCGGTGAAATATCGGAAGGCGAATGTCCCCACTGTTTCCGAGCGAATTTCCGCGATGTTATGGCGCTTGTGTGCGTAATTTTAGATACCTCTGAACGGCCGCCTGGGCAAAGGGGAGGCCTTCTGTATCTGTCCCGAGTTCCGTAATCATTTTATGAATTCCGGGCGATTCGATTCCGGACATCCGTGCGACGTCGGCCCCCATAACAATCGACCATTCTTCCTTGGCCGATAACGCTTTAATTATTGCATTTTCGAGGACGCTCCGGTCGGATCCGAATACCTCGGCGATCTTTTGCTGGGTATCTGAAGCGCCAGAAAAGACGAGCCAGTAATATAATGACAGAATGACGTGGTGAGCGTGGTCTACTGGTGTTCTGCTGATGACTGAATGGATATAGGATGATCGCTGCTTCTCCGGCGTGGCAAGAAAGTGCCGTGTTGACCAGAGCGACAGTTGGAGGCCGTCAATGCCCGGGTAGGCCCACATCTCAGTAAGCTCTCCGTCAAGTTTTGATAATCCGGAATAATCAACGTCTCTCTTCCCCATTTCTAAGAGCCCATTCACAATGTGAATGGGCAGCACGATGGATGTGTTTTTCTGATCGTACCCACACTTGGTATAGAGGGCATCGTAAACAAAGGAGTTGCGGCAGACGTTGAGAATGTCACGAAGATCTAACATCCACGCATTGGTATCATTATAGGCGCTAGAGTCCGAATGGACCACATGCCTAGCGATGTAATCGTTCACTCGTCGGTGCACGTAGGTCGAGGAATGACTAAAAATAATTCCGGACACGTGTGAGTTGGAATAAAACAGGGCCAGCATGATGAGTGCTATTAGCAAAATAAGTGCGCAACAAGCGCGGGCAGGTGTATTCATCGTGCTGTTTCTTCATACCTGCGGATGCTGGTGGGTATTGGAGTGGAGCTTTATACCCACCTGGTACGCCGACTTATTCCTTCACTTTCCCCGCCTTATACGTCCGGGTTCCCGAGATGGTTCCGTCGGGTTTGTACCAGGTTGCTTTTCCATCGAGAAGACCGTCGGCGTAATGGACGTGGGCGCGGGTGCTGCCGTCGGGGTAGAATGCGCTGCCTTCGCCATGTTTGCGCCACGATTGGAGGTGGTACTGTTCGCTGCGCATGCCCGGATAGGAAAAGAAAGTCCAGGTACCGGTGCCATTTTCGTCAACCGTTAGGGTGTTCGCGATCCAGCCAGCCTCGCTGTACGCGTGCCACGAGCCTGCGGGAACGGGTCCGAAGCACCGGGCCTCGGCGCCGCCCAGATGGTGCGCGACGGCTTGCAGCGCGCCTTCTTGATGCAGGAGGTAGAGCCCGCCAGGTAATGCATCTACGGTATTGCCGGGTCGATGTGCTGAGGCCAAGGCGGCATTCCACGGCAGGACCGCGACGGCATCAATTTTGGCATCGGGATTTCGATAGCTGATGACGACATGATCGAAGAAGGCGAGGAAGTTTCCCGCTTTCAAGGTTACGCCTAAGCCGCGAATCGGGGTGTCGCCTAATTCGCTGAGGCCGCTTTCCAGCAGGGGGTCGTGGGGCACGATCAGATCCGGTTCGCCGAGGACGGTGCGGATGCGTTTGTGGCTCGGCAGGCGATCTGGAGTGGCAACGGTGAGGCTGATCGGTTCGCCCGCTAAGCCATGCAACAGACTCATCAGACGAAATTCACCGAATACACCCCCAATGAGGGAATTGTCGCGGAGCAGGGCCCCGCCGCGCGTATGGAATCGCTGGACCTGTTCATCCATGTCGGCTGCTTGCACCTGCAAAGCATCCATGATGGCGGGGCGCGTCCATTCATCTTCAGCGTGAGGAACAAAGCGCAGACGAGCATGCACCGTCGTTGGCAGGTCGTTGGTGAATTCAAACCAGATAATATAATCTTGACCGGCTTTCAGGCTTTTTTCGCTCAGGCTCTGCACATAACAGGTATAGGTGGGATCACTGGTCCAGGTTCCGCCAGCAAGACACGGTGCCCAATGGAAATTTTCGAATCCGCTGCCAGTGCCGCTGACGGGAATAATATACCAGGAACTGCACGCATTGGGCGTGGCAAAGGCCCAGATCAAGTCACCCCCCGCTTCGGGCACGTGGATGCGGCAGGCATCCACGCGCAGATCCCCGACGCGCACGGGGTCTGCGTTGAGGCTCAAAATCTGGAAGGCAGGTCCATCGGCTTGAGCAGGTTGCAAGAGCGGGAGTCGGTCAGCTGCGGCCTGCAAGGCGGGAAAGACCACTTTGGATTGTTCCTCCGTCATCGCGGACAGCAGGCCAATACAGACGAAGAGCAGTGAGATGCGCATGCCGAACTCTAACGCCTGAAGATAAAACTCCAGCCTTACCAAGGCTGCTTGGGGGCGGGGCTCGCATTCGCGGTTTTGCCTGGGGTTCCGGCTGAGGGGTCGATCTGATTCGGAGAATGGAAACGGTGGCTCGGTTTGCTGATTGGTGGGGCCTGGCTGACTTCGGTATTGGGGTGCTTCCAGCGTGGAGATATGGCAGGTCTCTGTACTGCCGACTTCAGTCGGCTGAGCGGGGTAGCGGCGGTCGTCCGCCGCTAGCATGCACCGCATGCGGCCCCGCGAACGCCCATCCGCTTGCGGATGGGTGCCCGGTCCGAGCTGGTGCGGCATGAAAAAACCCTGGTCGGAAGACCAGGGTTTTTTCGTGGCGCGCCGGAGAGGACTCGAACCTCTAACCTTCTGATCCGTAGTCAGATGCTCTATCCATTGAGCTACCAGCGCCGATGGCGACATCCCGCTGACGCGGGAGGCGCACCGTAGAGGGCCGAATGCGGAGGTCAAGCCCCAGAAAGAGGGGGGAATCCCCGGCCTAGCTCAGTGAATCCCAATCGGGAACCAAGCTGGACCCTGACCGGAAAGGGCGCCAGGGGCTACTGCCACATTGCCTCTGTGGCTGCGCCGGTAGGCTCCCCCACCCCGATGGTCATCGTCATCGACAACTATGACAGCTTCACCTGGAACTTGGTCCAATACCTGTGGGAATTGGGCGCCGAGGTCACGGTGTATCGCAACGACGAGCGTACCGTCGCCGAGGTCCTGGCCGAGCGCCCGGATCGCGTGCTGATTTCGCCCGGTCCCTGTTCGCCCACCGAGGCAGGGATCAGCGTCGACCTGATTATCGCCTGCGCCAAGGCCAAGCTGCCGTTATTCGGCGTGTGTCTGGGTCATCAGGCCATCGGTCAGGCCTTTGGCGGCGTGGTCGAGCGCGCCGGTCGGCTGATGCACGGCAAGACCTCGCGCATCCGCCACGATGGCAAAGGGCTCTTCGTGGGCGTGCCGAGTCCCTTCACCGCGACGCGGTATCACAGTCTGGTGGTGAATGACAACTTGCCGCCCGGATTAATTGCCACCGCGTGGAGCGAAGACCAAGGAGAATTGATGGGCCTGCGTCATGAAAGCCTGCCGATTCATGGCGTGCAATTCCATCCCGAAAGTTTTCTGACGGAACACGGTCACGTGCTGCTGCGCAATTTCCTGGAGATGCGATGAGTCATTCCGAGGACCCGGCTGATATCGATAATCTCGACCAAGCCGTGGGCGCAGCCAACGACGACGTGAATTTTGACAATGCCGCCGAGCCCACCGACTCGCCAGAAATAGCGGCCCGCCCCGAGGAATCAGCCCCTGCCGAGGCCGATCCTGCCGAGGCCGATCCTGCCGACGATGGCATGCGCCCCGGCCTGCAAGTCCCCTTGGATGGTCGCCAAGAAGAATTGCCGCTGATCGAAACCCTGACTCCAGCCGAAGCGGCGCAGGCGGCCGAGGGTGCATCGATCACCATCGCCGATCTGCCCATGCTGGTGCCGGACACCGCTGATCTGCCCCCGCATGAATTACGCGCCGTGGTCGAGGCCCTGCTCTACGTGGCGACGCGCCCGTTGACGGTAAAGAAACTGCAAGAATGTCTGCCCGGCACCGCCAGCGATTATCTCGAAGGCTTCCTTGCCGGCCTGGCCGAACGCTATGACGCCGAGAACCGCGGCTGGGAACTGCGTCGTATCGCTGGCGGTTGGCAACTGCTGACCCGGCGCAGCTTGTATCCGTGGGTGCGCCAACTCGATCGCCGCGAACTGCCAACCAAACTGTCGAAGAGCGCCTTGGAAACCCTGGCCATCGTCGCCTACAAGCAGCCGATCACCCGCGGCGAAGTCGAGGACATCCGCGGCGTGCAGTGCGGCCCCGTCCTGCGTCAGCTCATGGATCTAAAACTGGTCCTGGTCACCGGCCGCAGCGAAAGCCTCTTGGGCCGACCCCTGTTGTATGCCACCACGGACCAATTCCTGACCCGCTTTGGCCTGGGTTCGACAGAGGATCTGCCGAAAAAGCATGAGTTTGGACATTAAAAGTCCTAAGTCCTATGACCTATGTCCTATGTCCTATGTCCGAGGTCCTATGTCCTAGGTCCTAGGTCCCGTCAGATCCCTTTTTGCGGGCACTCCAGGCAAATATGCGTGCCGGTTTTGACGTTGCATCTCATCACAGGATGCCTTCGACCTCGGACCTCGGACCTCGGACATAGGACCTCGGACATAGGACATAGGACCTCGGACATAGGACATAGGACATAGGACATAGGACATAGGACATAGGACCTAGGACCTAGGACCTAGGACCTAGGACCTAGGACCTAGGCCGTGTTCTTTACAGACACGCCAAATCAGTAACAGGGTTTGCGGCCTTGATCGCCGTGGTTCTTGCATCCAATGCTGATCTATGACTCGACTTGGTTATGCGGCGCTGGCGGTGATCCTGGTTGCCTTGGGATGGTATGTCCTGCGGCCCATTCAGGATACCTCGGTCCATTGGCAGCAGGTGTATAAAGGGCCCATCCCGACGGCGTACACCATCCTTGCCCAGGGCCTGACCCAGCACGTCACCGACAAACGGGTGGTGATCGATGGCATCGCTTTGCCCTTGGGTGAGGAAAAGGCCAACGGGCTGTGGAATCAGCTCCGGGTGTTGTCGGCGCCTGCGGACCGTTTCGTAAAGGGGGTGGCGCCTGCCGACTATGCCGCCTACGGCATTGATCCCTCGGTGCGGTCGATCAGTGGCGCGGATTTCGCGCTGGCCTGGGGCGTCGCGGATAATTCCGGATATATCGTGGATCAAAAAAGCGGCACCGTGGCGGCGGTCGACGCGGGGACCATGGTTCGCCTCGATCAGCTCTGCGGGCGCCTGGATGCCGAGATTCCGGTGCCCCTGCTCAATCCGGTGGCGGTGGTCGTCGGCCAGGAACGTTTCGTCAATCGTGGCATTCAATGGGCTGCGGCATTGTCGGCGACGCGGCCCTCGGCGACCGCGCGGGTGCGCGACCTGATGAATTTCATCAATGATCTCCGCCTGCCGGATTTGTCCGGCACGGTGCCGGCTGGTAGTACGGAAATAACCCGCTTGGTGGTCGAATACCCCGTGAGCGAAGCCGTCAAAGCCGGGTATGATCCGTATTGTGATATTATTGTTCGCGCCGATCTCATCGGCGGCGGCGGTACCTGGCAGGCAAAGGGATGGCCGGCGCAGCGCTTGACGCCGCTTGAGATCTGGCGGGTGCGTTACCTGGCGGCTGCCTTCAGTGAGGATCGCCTATTCAATCTCGGCAGTGCCATTTTCGGGCATGGTATCACCGCCGTCGTCGTTACTCGCGGTGGGCAGCCGTGGTTCCGCCTCAAGTCTTCCAATGCCCGTGAGTTGGACGATTTATCGTCGAAGTGGGATGTCGTGTGGGATGGGGGGCGTGAATACGCGGATCCCACCGCCGCGGATCAGCTCGCGTTCGCCTTGAACGGGATCAACGTGCGCGCGGTGCGGCCGCGCTTGGTGGTTGAACCGGCGTGGCCCGATGCGGTCCAGCTGATGGTGACCGTCAAAGGTCAGACTGAACCAATCACCTTGGAGATGCGCGGGCGCGCGGTGCGCAGCGCGACGCATGTCGGCTACGCGATCGAATTATCGGAACTGCTTGCGGATCTGCGCCCGGACCGCTTCCTCGACAAGGTCCTGGCTAGCCGCGCGCCAGAGCGGGTGGTGAAATTGCAGCGCCGCTTGTTGGATCGCACCCCGGCCGTGGAAGAAACCTTTGCCAGTGACGAGCGCGGCATCTGGCGCCGCACCTTTCCCGCCGGTGGACCGGTCGATCAGGTGATGCTTCAGCGTCTGGCGCGGGCAGCTGCTGGTGGCACCGCCACGGCGGTGCGCTTGGCCACCGCCGCCGATCGCGCCTTGGCTGACGATCCCAGCGTAGAATTCGCCGTGCGCTTTGCGCCGAAGTCCACCGGCAAGGCCAATGATTTCACCGATCTCGAGGAAACCACCTCGATTGATCTCGGTCTGGCTCTGGGCAAACGGGACGGGGTGTGGCGGGCGCTGCTGTTAGGCGGCGGTATCGCGTATGACCTGGAGGCGGATCTGGTCGACCTCTTCACGAGTGATGTCACCTCGCCGTTGATCATGCCGGTGGTGCCGGCCCTGGTGTCGAAAATTGTCCTTACCGGTCCGCCGGGCCAGGGCGACATCGTGGATCTGCGTATGCAATACAATGGGTGGATGCTGATGGGGGACACCAAGCCGGTGCCAGCAGCAGAAGTGGAAGTCCGCCGCCTGCTGCGCGATATTTCCAATTTGGTTGCCACGCGGCGGGTCGAGGGACTGGCCTTGGTTGGCAATGAAGTGGCGGCAACCGTGACGGTGACCGTGCCGGGGTCCGAACGGGACCTGACCGAATCGATGGTCTTGCAGATCGCGGCCCCGGGCACGCTCGGCGCTGCTGCCGATGCATGTATAGTATTCGCAGAATCGACCCGCGCTGGCGCCATGGTGCGCAGCCGCGCCATGGTTCCGGCAGTGGCGGTCGCTGGCTTCGCACCTGATCGTGCGCGCTATCACGTGGCGCCATGAATCAGGAAAGCCTCGTGAAATTACCCGGCAACCCGCCGCCTGCGGGCGGGGGAACCTTGAAACAGCGGATCCTTGCCGATCTCAGTGCGGCCGGTTGCCAGCCGCTGCATCGGCTCGGGCAGAATTTCATGATCGACGCGCCGGCGGTGGCTGCGCTGGTCAACGGTCTCCACCTGGAGCCTGGGGATCGCGTGGTCGAAATCGGTCCGGGCACCGGCGTGCTGACGGAACAATTATTGGCGCAGGGCGCGACCGTGCTGGCGGTGGAACTCGACCGCGGATTATTCGCCCATCTTAGCCAGCGCTATGCTGGAAATCCGGCAGTGACGGTCGTGCATGGGGATTGCTTGGCGGGCAAAACCCGTCTGCATCCAGCCATCGAATCCTTTGCCGCTGGGCCGTGGAAATTGGGCGCCAATCTGCCCTATGATGTGTCGATCCCTGTGCTGCTGAATGCGGCGGCCGGGGCCCCGGATTGCCCACCGCCGTCACGGATGGCGGTCACCGTGCAGCGTGAAGCGGCGGAACGGCTGTGTTCTGCTCCGGGCAGCGACGCCTGGGGCGCATCCGCAGCCACCTTCCAAGCGGCTGGGGATCCGCGCCTGCTGCGGCGTCTGGCGCCGTCGTGCTTTCACCCGCGCCCGCGTGTCGACAGCGCTATTCTTGGCTGGACGCTCCGCGATGCGGTGCCCGCCGGTTTTGGCCTGTGGTGCCGATCGCTTTTCGCCTATCGCCGCAAGGTGTTACCGCGGGCCCTGCGCGATTGCGGGGCCAGCGTGGACAGCGCCGCGGCTGCGCTCGCCGCGGCGGCGCTCGACCCGACGCGGCGAGTTGAACAATTGACGGTCAATGAATTGCTGCGCCTCTTCCAAGGATGCCCATGAATCGTTTGCTGATTTCGTTACTGCCTTGCTTGCTAAGTCTAGCCGTGATGGCTGGTTCTTTTGCCACGGCTGCCGACAGCGCGTCTGCCGGCCAAGCCGTTACCGCGCGCGTGGATGGACGCCCGATCATCTTGGCGGAGATTGAGACCCAGTTATTGCGTCGCGAAGGGGCCGAAGCGGTCGGCGAGATAGCCAAGGCAGCCTTGGCGCAGATCGACTGGGGCAATCTTCCGGAAGGCGCCGTGCTGACCTTACCTGCCGGCACCATTGATCGCGCTGCTCTGATCACCGAATTGATGCCGCGCCATCGCGAGACCGCGCTGGACGAATTGATCGCGATTGCGGTGGTTCGCGCTGCTTGCGCCAAGCAGCGCGTGGCGATCAACGAAGCGATGATCGCGGCGGAGATCGAACGGGCGGAAACTAAACTGGAACAGGTGATGGCTTCGCGCGGATTGCCGCGCATGAGCCTGGATGCTTTTCTGCGCGAACATGAACAGACCACGTTGGTGGAATACAAATCCCGTCCGGCTTTTCGCCATTTGATCGTCGGTCTGCACGCGCTGGTCCGGGCCGAAGCCGTGGATGAGGTCGGCGAGGCCGCCTTGCAGAAACAATTCGCTGCGGATCCCACCCGCTTCGCTGTCGATGAAGCGGTCGATCTGTCGGCGCTTTATATTCCATTCCGCAAGCAAAAAAATGCGGCTGGGGAGGTCGAGATCAGCCCAGAAGAACGTCTGCGCCTAGCCGGAGTGATGGCCGCCATCCACGGTCAACTTGCCGCCGGCAGCCTGAGTTTCGCCAATGCCTTCACCGCCTATGCCCGCAGCTACGATCCCGACGCCGCTGCTGATGGCCGCATCGGCTGGGTCCGTCATAATGGCACCCGTGCGCGGGCGAATGCGCGAGTCATTCCCGAGCCGGTGAGTGCTGCGGCGTTTGCTGCCCAGGGGCCCTTTCCGCAATTATTGCCGCCGATGGAAGACCTGGACGGCATAGAGATCATCCTGGTACACGGCTGGCGTCCGGCAGCGCAGCCGGATTTTACCACGGTGCGCGCTCGCCTCGTCAACGAATTAGTCGACGCCAATCTCGAAGCGCGCTCGCGGGCTTTGTTGGCGCGGCTGCGCAGCCAAGCCCCCGTAACTCAGCGCACCGACGGCACTGTTCTGGTCAATAATGACGCGATCACCGTGCGTGCGGTCGAAGATGCGATTCTTCTGCAACATGGCGCCGATACGGCCAAGAGTCAATTATTGGCCAAGCTTGATGACACCGATTGGGCGGTGCTGCCCGCTGACCGTCCGGTCCTGCTCGGCCGTGGCTGGAGCGTCGAGCAACCAGTGTTGGCCGCCCGCCTGCTGGAACGCAGCGCGGCGGCCGTGCGCGAAGATCTCATCGGCATCGAATTATTGCGGGGTGCCGTCGCCAAGGCCGGCATCACCGTCGATAGCGGCATGATCGAACGTGAGATCGGACGCCTCGAGCGGGCCTATCGGCGCAGTCGGGAAGCCAAGACCAGCGATTTCGCGCGCTTTGTACGCCTGGCCTATGGCAGCTCCATCGCGGACCTGCGTCTGGATCCGGCGTTTCGCGCCCTGGCCGGGTGTGCCGAAGTCATGCGCCGGGCAACCGTCATCAGCGCTGACGAAGCGCATGCTTTTTTTGCCCACAACCGCGAGGCCTATCGCCAAGACGAGGCGGTGGACTGTTCGCTGATATTCCTGCCTCACCGTGCTGCCGATGGGAAATCCCTGACCGCTGCCGATCGCGAGCGCACTCGCAAGGCCGCCGGCCAGATGTACGGCCTCCTGCGCCAGCCCCAGGCCGAATTCGCACGCATGTGGCGCGAGTTCGGTCGTCGCAGCGATCCGTTGGCCCAGGATGGCCGCATCGGCTGGGTTGGCCGCGATGGTCGGCGCGATCATCCCCAGGCCCGGATCCTGCCGCCCGAGGTGGTCACCGCGATCTTCGCCCAAGTGGGCCCGTTCCCGGTCCTGTTGCCGCCCATCGAAAACGCCCAAGGCGTCGACCTGATCCGCGTCGAAGGCCGCCGCGCCGCCCGCCCCGCCGAGTTCGCCCTGGTCGCCGACGCTGTCCACCGTGACTGCCTGGAAGCCGATTGGGACCAACGTCTCCAGGCTTTCGTCGACGACCTCCGCCGCCAAGCCGAGATCGTCTACGAAGATCTGCCTCCACTCATCAAAGCCAGAGCGGAAGAGCTTGGAGTGGGGCGGACTGCTGCTGCTCCGGAGCCGTCCGCGAGTCCCGACGGTCCGAAGTCCGAAGTCCTAGGTCCTAGGTCTCGTTTGCCTGGCGATGGGAAATAACGGCGTGATGCCTCTGCTGAGGGCTTTCTTCGAGGTGATAAACGCGTGATGCCACACGACCTCGGCTGCGGACCAGTGGCAATGACACCAGTGGCAATGAAGACCTAGGACCTAGGACCTAGGACCTCGGACCAGTGGCAATGAGGTGGCAATGGTAGTATGTGGCAATCACACACAGACCACGTGCAATGGATGACCTCCATTCCCACGAGTAAGGTCCGCCTGGAAGCTGCATCTTCTTTTCCAGTGAGGTACTTATGTCGGTCGATATGAACAAGCTGTTGGAAGTCTGCTTGCAGCAGAATGCCTCTGATATTCACATCTCGGTGGGCCGCCCACCGAGCTTCCGGATCTCGGGTGCGGTCAAGAGTCTCAACACGCCGCCGTTGACCCCCGAAGATACCACTGCGCTGATGAAGCAGATCACCCCGGAACGCGGGCAGCAGGAGATCGCGGAAGTCGGTTCGACCGACTTTGCTATCGGCTATTTCGACAAGGCCCGTTTCCGCGTCAATGTGTTTAAGCAAAAGGGCCGCCTGAGCATGGTCCTGCGCTTGATCCCGTCGCGCATAATGACTTTTGAGGAACTTGGACTGCCGCCGCATATCAAGGATATCTGCATGCGCCCGCGTGGCCTGGTGCTGGTCACTGGCCCGACGGGTTCCGGCAAATCTACGACTTTGGCGACGATGATCGACTTCATTAATAGCGAAGAAGAAGGTCACATCATCACCATGGAAGACCCAATCGAATTCTTTCACAACCACAAAAAGTGCGTGGTCAGTCAGCGCGAGATCCATAACGATCTGCCTGATTTTGTCGAAGGCCTGCGCCGCGCTCTGCGCGAAGACCCGGACGTGATTCTGGTCGGTGAAATGCGCGATCCGGAAACTACCGCTGCGGCAATCACCGCGGCCGAGACCGGTCACTTAGTGTTCGGGACGTTGCACACCACCGGCGCCGCGCGCACCGTGGATCGCGTCATCGACCAGTTCCCCACTAATCAGCAGGAAATGGTGCGTACCCAGCTTGCCGGAAATCTGGTCGCGGTGATTTCCCAGGCCCTAGTGCCCAAGAAGGGCGGCAAGGGCCGCATCGCCGCTTATGAAATCATGTTGATGAATAATGCGATCTCGAATCTCATCCGCGAAAACAAAAGCTTCCGCATCGACTCGACCATCCAGACCAGCGCCAAGGACGGCATGATCCTGCTCGATGATTATCTGCTGAAACTCTACCAGGCCGACATCATCGATTTCGCCAACATGATGACCTACGCCAAAGACGCCAACTACCTGCAGCGCCGCGTCCAGGAATCGGGCGGCACCGGAACCTAAGTCCAATCCGGTCACACCGTCTTGCTCTTTGCCCTGTTTTGGGGCATCCTTCCCCGCCTCGCTCACCTTCGCTTCCCACCTTTCCCGCGATCGCACCCGCAATGATCAATCCGACCGGCATCGACCCCAAAGTGCTCCTCAAGAAGCTCTACGAGATGGAGGAGATCGAGGAGGCCGTCGCCCAGGCGACCTATAAGCGCCATCGCAAGGAAGCGGTCGAGATTATACCCGCCTGCATCGAAGCCGGCGTGCGCGAAGAAGCGGTGCTCTATGCCGTGGCCCAGATGTTGGGCATGGAAATGGCGCAGTTGGCGGGCATCGATTTGCCCCGCCCGCTGATCGAAAAAGTTCCTGGCCACGTCGCTCGGTCGTATCGCATCATTCCGATCCGCTTCGAAGACGGCGTCCTGGTTATCGCCACCGCCGAGCCGCAGAATCTGTCGGCCATCGATGATCTGAAATTTCAGCTCCATGCCCGTTTGATCCGCCCGGCCCTGGCTGCTGACAGTCAGATCGACGAAGCCCTGGCTAAATATTATCCCGAACAGGCTGGAGCCGACCAGGCCCACGCCTTACGCGATGAACTGCTCAAGAATTATCAGCAGGACGAAGTGATCCAAGGCACCGGCGACATGGAGGTCTTTGACCTCACCCAGCTCGCGGGCCTGGATGTAAGCGACATCGGCGCCGCCGCCGAATCGGCGCCGGTGCGAAAATTGCTCAACCTGGTTCTGCTCACCGCGGTTAAGGCGCAGGCGTCGGATATTCACTTTGAACCGTTTGAAGGCACCTTCCAGGTCCGCAATCGTATTGACGGCGTGCTCTACGAAATGCTGCCAGTGCCAAAATCGCTCTCGGCGCCGTTGGTCGCGCGTATCAAGGTCATGTCGCATCTCGATATTTCCGAACGCCGCATGCCGCAAGACGGCAAGATATCGGTGCGTATCGGTGATCGCGAAGTAGATCTGCGCGTCTCGACCCTACCGACCATGTTCGGCGAATCGGTGGTAATTCGTATTCTCGACCGGGGCGTGGTCAGCTTGGACATCAGCAAAATCGGTTTCCCCGACGACATGCTGGCGCGGTTCAATGAGATTATCCAGATGCCCAATGGCATCGTCGTGGTCACCGGCCCCACGGGCTCCGGCAAGACCACCACGTTGTATTCCGCGCTGTCCGCAGTGAACGACGATTCGGTTAAGATCATCACCACCGAAGATCCGGTCGAATACGAGATTAAAGGCCTGATCCAGGTCCCCATCGATGATGAATTGGGCAAGACCTTTGCCCGCTGTCTGCGTGCAATTTTGCGCCAAGATCCGGATATTCTTCTGGTCGGCGAGGTGCGCGATGCGGAAACTGCCAAAATCGCCATCGAAGCCTCGTTGACTGGGCATTTGGTATTCACCACCCTGCACACCAACGACGCGCCGACCGCGATCACTCGTCTGGTCGACATGGGCATCGAACCGTTTCTGCTCGCCGCGACCATCGAAACCGTACTCGCGCAACGCCTGGTGCGAACGATCTGCGTTAAATGCAAGATTCCGTATGAGCCCAGCGAAGAAGAATTGATGACCCTGGGCATCAAGACCCGTGATGTCGCCGCGCAACGTTTCTACTACGGGAAGGGCTGCGATAATTGCAAAGGCACCGGTTACCGCGGTCGCACTGCCATCTTCGAAATGATGGAGGTCAACGACACCGTCCGCGAACTCATTCTCGGCAAGGCCTCTGCCAATCAGATCCGCATGGCCGCCCAACGCGCCGGCATGCGCACCCTCCGTGACGCCGGCATCCAAAAAGTCTTCGCTGGTTTGACCACGATTGAAGAAGTGGTTCGCGAGACGTTGGCTGCTGAAGAATGATCATCGGTTTGTCTGCGGGACGTGGGTAACTTGTCGTCCTGCGTCCTGCGTCCTGCGTCTCGACAATCATTGTCACTGGTTCATTGCCACTGGTCTATTGCCACTGGTCTATTGCCACTGGTCCGAGGTACTGATTGCCACTGGTCCGAAGTCCTAGGTCGGGAAAACATGGATGTCGCTTGGAGTACGGCTCGCTTCTGCGCTTGGTTCTAGCAGAAAATATTGGTGCATGGGGTAGCTCAGCGCGCCGCCTGTAATAAACGTCCGGATCATTCTGAGGTTGGCCCGATCTCCGTACCGCCGACTTCAGTCGGCATGGGGCATGTCGTGGTCCGCTGCGGTCAGGAATAATTGACGTTTTTTCGGTGTCTTTATCGTCCTGCGTCCTGCGTCCTGCGTCGATACAACTCAGTAGGCGTGACGTGACGCGGGGATAAATGAATTTTAACAGGAAACGAATATGGGCATACACGCCATCACATGCCTTGTTTCGAGGATCTAGCATATCAGACCAGCGGCGATATTATTTCACCACCCACACCCTGCAGAATAGGGGCCTCGGGACCTCGGACATAGGACTTCGGACGTAGGACTAGTAGCAATGAATAAATTACCACCGTGCGGTGGAATGAAATCCCGTGATGATGGAATCTCGCGTCAGTAATGGCAACCCCGTCTGCCGTGCCAGCGCGACGATGAAGCGATCGGCGGGATCACGGTGATCCCATTCCAGATCCATGGCTGCGACTGCCAATTCGGCGGTGATCGGAATGGATTGCACGCCAACGGCGCGCAGGGCGGCGAAAAAGGCGTCGCGGTCGCCCAGATCGAGGCGGCCTTGGCGGTGCTTCCAGGCGATTTCGCACCACGAGATGGCCGAGGCTCCCCACGGCGGGGGAATGGGTGGGGCATAGCGCGCGAGCAACAAATCCAGCAGGGCGCAGGTATCGAGGATGGCGTTCACGCCGGACCGTTCAGTTCGCCCCAGGCATCGGCGGGCAGGGGGGCCACGGCTTCATCGGCGTCTGCAGCGTTATAGCGAACCTGGCCAGCGGCGACTCTGCGGGCCCAGGTTTCTTGGACGGCGGCAAGATTGGTCGCCGATACCGCTGGGACGATGCGTACGGCTGGGCGACCGTGGTCGGTGATAATCAGTTCTTCGCCGGTTTCTTCGACCTGGCGCAACCAGGCTAGGACCTTGGGCTTGAATTGGGCTTTGGAGAGGGTCATGACCATCGGTGACTCCATGGTCATGACCATGGTCATATATGGGGGGGTGCAAGAGATTTCTGGGATGGGGCTGGTGGGGAGAATGGCATGCGTGGTGTTCGAGGTGCGGCGCTTTTTTGCGGTATTCCCCGGCGACGCAGAGCGTCGCGCACCGTGGGGTCGTCCGTTTCGTGGGAGGTTTTCCCGGCTGGCTCCCCTCGGCACCTCGCCTCAACCCATACCATGTTGCCATGCGCCACGGAGCGCGACCTCTTGGGTCGCATGGGCATGCTTTCAAAAGCGCGGCCCGCTGGGGCCACGCTGAGCACCGTTTCTAAACCGCGTTGGTCGACCCCATGGCTCAACCCCGATAATCAACGGCATGAAACCCTCAACAACACCTTCAAGCCATCGTCTCCAACATCTTCTCACTCACTGGAAACCGCGGTGCCAGGCCATGGATCACTGCCAAGCACTCATCGATGGCGAGTTCACCCATGCGCTGGACTTCGCTGCTGGTCGAACCCGCACGATGCGGAGTAATAAAACAATTGGGCAGCCGCCAGAACGGACTATCGGCCGGGGGTGGCTCGGGATGGGTGACGTCAAGATGGGCACTGATGCGGCCGGTCTCCAATTCGCGAATCAGCGCGGCCTCGTCGACCAGGGCGCCGCGCGCGGTATTGATGAAGGTGGCGCCGTCGGGCAGGGCGGCGAAGACCTCGGCGTTGATCATGGAATGACAGGCCGGGATATTCGGTGCGTGCAGGCTGAATACGTGGCAGCGCCGCGCGCAGTCGAGCATGCTGACCGATTCCGCCCCGGCGGCGCGGATCGCCGCCGGGTCAGCGTAGGGATCATACACGATGACGCTCAAGCCCAGCGCGCGGCATCCCGCGACAACCAGCCGCCCGATCGCCCCGAAGCCGACAATGCCGACGACGGTGGACCGATAATTGCCCGGATGCGCGGAATGCCGAGCTTCTTGGCGACCTTCCAGACCTTTCCTGCGGGCGAGATTCAAACAGGTGAACCAGGCTTTATTGATTAAGGTGATCAGGGCCACGGTGACTTGCGCCACCGGCACCGCATTGGCGTGCACGGCGGTGGTGATCAGCACGTTGCGGGCATAGGACTCTGGGGTGACAAATCCTTTGACGCTGCCCGCGGCATAGCAGACCGCGCGCAAGCGTGGCGCCGCCGCCAACAACGCCGTATCCAACTTGGGCATGCCCCATGATCCCAGAAGAATATCTACGTCCGCCAAGTGCGGCAGCACCAGCCCAGCATGATTCGAGCCCAGCACACGCACATCCGCGGCGGCGTGCAAACGGTCGAGATCGAAAGGGTGAAAAAATCTGCTGAGTTCCTCGGCAGCATGGGTGATGGCGATAACAGTCATGAGGTTGGGGTGGCGTCGAAGACATCCAAGTCTTCGCCTTTATGGCTGTGGCCAGCGCGCAGCAGGCGGGTGACCGCCTCGCCGCGGCGACCTTCGACCCAGCGTTCGTAGAGGGCGTTCTGTTCGACGGCGGTGAAATCCCCGGCGGTCCCAGCAGCCAGGCGATCGCCGCGCAGAGCGTACAAAGTTACCGCCACGGATACCGACACATTCAAACTCTGCGGAAAGCCGACCATCGGAATCAGAAAACATCCATCCGCGCCACGCACGGCTAAAGGGGACACACCACTCTGTTCACTCCCGAAAATAAGCGCAATCGGCTGTTTTTCAAGGCCTTCGCGCAATCGCTGTGGCCCGACCGTGGCGCTGGCCTGGAGATCGCTGACCCAGATCTGGTAGCCCTGGGCACGCAAGGCGGCGTAGCAATCCTCGATGCTACGATGAACCTGCAGATCAATATAAAAATGACTGCCCTGGCTGATTCGGCGATTAATTTTAAACGTATTGCGCGACGTGGTCACGTGCACGTTTTGAATGCCAAAAGCATCGCAGGTGCGCACGATGGCGGTGGCATTGTGCGGATCGTGGCAGTCCTCAATAACCACGGTCAGCCGCGGGGTGCGCTGGGCGAGAACGGCGCGATATTTCGCCACACGCTCGGGAGTCAACAGGGTGTCGAATGGGTGGGTAGTCATGGGGTGCGGCTGAGGAAATGGAAAAGAGAGAGCAGCGAAGTGCGGTTGCCAGGAATGGTAGAGAATGCGGAGATGGTCATGCCGCCACTACCTTGCCGTCAATCACGGTGATCGGCACCGCTGTCAGGACATCGCCGCGACAGGGCCCGTCGGTACACAGACCGGTATCCGCCTGAAACGTGGCGCCATGCATCATGCAGGTCAGCGTATTCGGCGCGGTCAGGCAGCGGCCATCGCCCCAATCCAGACCAACGCCGATGTGCGGGCAGCGATTGCGCCACGCATGGATGGTTTCGCCCTGGCGCACCAGAATGACCTGAAAACCCGCCGGATGTTCGACGGTGATCTGGCTGAAATCAGTGGAGGGATGCAGAATCGCGGACATGCGGAGGGGGATTGTCAGGGTGCAGACGTCGGGGCAACGGTGGACGTCCGCATCCGGCGGCCCAGGATCCGGCCCATGCGGGTCTTTGTCCTCTCGTTGGCGCTTCTCAACTGTGTGCAGGCGGAAGTCGCTGGCAGCGTGCAATCGCAGCGCCCGCTTGACCTGCCGAACCTGTGGGCGGCGGCGGCGAACGATGCGCTGGGGGCTACGGCGGGTAAAAACGATGATGATTATCGGACCAGCGCATTTCTTGGCCAAGTGGCGGTGACTCCGCACGCTATCCTGGCCGCCAATCATTCCCTTCTGACCGACAAGACGGGGGCCCAGCCGGGCCGCCTCGATGAATTGACGGTAACCCTGTCCTGGCTGCCCTGGCGTCCGGTCGCTGGCTGGGTTGCGTTTGGTGCGGGGGTGCGTTTGCGCGGGGATCTTGGCGGTGAAGGCATGCAGAATCGCTGGCATGATGCCAGCAAACTGGCTCGGGTGGATTATCTCGATTATACCGACGCTGAAACCCCGGTGGTCGGAGTGGTCACTCTGGCCGGCGCCAAGAGCGTGGTCCTGTGGACGACCTCCTCGCTGCCCTGGCTGGGCAGTGGGACCACGGCCCTGGAGTGGGGTGGCCGCGGCGTGGTCGCGCATGATGGTACCTGGCAGGCCGCCACCGATGTGGTGGTAGTCGGGCGCGGGCTCGACGGCGCCATCTGGTCCGGGTTGCGCTATGAAACCGGCGGCGTCACTGATTCCGCGCCCATTCTGGAAAATGTGCTCGACCACGAAAAAGGGCTATGGGTGGTCTACGGCGCCAGCGTCGGGGCGTGGTTCATCGAAGCGGGCGGTAATCTCAGTGACCCCGGCGTAGGCGGAAAAATGGGATTCGCTAGTAATCGTCTCGGTCCGCCGGGCAGTGGGGCCGTGGTCCAGAGCGATCTGACCTATAGCCCGGGACCCGCCCTGGGGGCGGAAATGTCCTGGCGACCGCAGGGCTGGTCGGCGCCGTGGTCCTTGACCATGGGCATTCATTTCGGCAATGCGGGCCCGGCTTGGGGCGATAATTTGGTCGAGTTTCGCCAGCTTGCCGTTGGGGTCCTGGCATCAGGAATCTGGTGGCAGTATCAGACCATCGCCCTGGAAGGGTACGCCGCCGCCCAGCTAGGTGTGCGCGAAGATCGCGTGGCCGAACGCGGCAGCTATCTGCCTTTCCGAGAAGAATCCCAGGTAACCGGCCTTGCCGTGGGGCGCGCCGGGGTACGTCTTGCCTGGGGCGACGCTCATACCTTGGGCAGCACGGTGCGCTCAGGCGTTGGAGTGGGGTTTGTAGGCTGGGCGCCATTCAGTCGCGGCACCGTGGATAATGGCATCGCCCGCGAGCATTACGCAGAACCGGTTCTGCGCCCGGAATTCTCGTACCACGTCACCGCGCAGTGGTGAAATAAAGCCGTTTCAATGCACACGGACAAAGCGGTCCGCAGCCAAGGCGCGGATGGCGTCAACGTCTTCGCGGCGGGACACCGACAGCGGAATAAGCTGGCGAATCTCTGCCGCCAACATGGTGGTGTCGAGTGGACTCTGTGCCTGCAGGCTGCGATACAATCCGGAAATGATCGCCTGTTCGATCTCGGCCCCGCTGTAACCAGCAGTGGCGGCAGCGAGATCGGCGAGGGCGAATTGCCGGGGGTCCTGTTTTCGCCGGGACAGATGAATGCACAGGATCTGTTCGCGTTCGATCAGATCGGGCAGATCGACGAAGAATATTTCGTCGAAGCGACCTTTGCGCAGAAATTCCGGCGGCAATTGGCCCAGATCATTGGCGGTGGCGACGACAAAGACCTCACTGCGGCGTTCTTGCAGCCAGGTCAGGAATCCACCGAAAATGCGCCGAGCCAGACCGCCATCGGATTCGCTGGAACGGCTGGAGCCCATGACTTTTTCGATCTCGTCAATCCACAGGATCGCGGGCGCCATCGCTTCGGCCGAGGCCAAGGCCCGACGAAAATTACGTTCCGACTCGCCGATGAATTTATCATACAGACGACTGGCATCAAATTTCAGCAACGGCAATTGCCACTCGCGGGCGATGGCGCGCGCTGCCAGGGATTTTCCGCAGCCTTGCACGCCGGCGATCATCACCCCGCGCGGAGCGCTGAGCCCTAAGTCACGGGCCTGGGCCGAAAATCCATGCTGGGCGCGTTGCAGCCACGATTTCAACGAGGCAAAGCCACCGAGTTCGCTGTGATTGGCCTCAACCGGGATGAAATCGATGGCGGTCTGGCCGGCGAGCAGCCGCGCCTTGCGGCGCAGGACCTCGCGCAGGTCCTCGGGATCCAGGCGGCGATTTTCCAGTACCGCGTAGGCCGTGGCTTGGCGCGCCTGGACCAGGGTCAGCCCGCTGAGATGGCGGACGAATTGTTCTTGGCCTGCCCGATCCAGTTCCACGCTGATTTTGGTGGTACTGGCAACCGACGCGACGGTCTGCTTGACCACCGCCGTGAGATCTGCCTGGCTCGGCAAAGGTAAGTCCAACGGGGTGACCAGGTGTTGCAGTTCGGCGGGAATGACCAGCGGATCGCCGCACAAAACCACGGTCGATTGCCGGGTATGAAAAGCCTGGATCACCTCGCGGAACTTTCGGCAGATCTTGGCGTCATCGAGATGGCGGGTGAAATCGAGGAGCAGATAGATTCCCGAGCCGTTTTCGGCAAGCAGGAGATCCATCAGTTTGCTGGGATCCTCACTGCCGGCGGTGCCTTCATGGCGTGCAGAATTGCGCAGGCCGCGCGTCAGCGACCATTCGTGCAGTGGCAGGTATAATTCGACCCCGGCCGCGCGGAGCAGGGCCCGGACCCGATCTTCTTCCGGGGTCTCGATGGTGACCAGGGCGTGAAAGGACTGGATCAGCAGGGCCATTTCGGCGGCGAGCTTGGCGTTGGTATCTGTATTCATTTAGATGACCGGGGGCCAGATGCCGAGCGGTTCCAGAAAATGGCGCAAGGTGCGCGGCAGGCGGTCGAGCAGGGTCAGGGCGTCGTAGCACGGGCCATACTCGCGCCAGCATTCGTCACCCGCCTCGGTCAGCCACAACACGGCGATGCGCGCGGCGTCGAAAGGGGCCAGCCCGCGCGCCATCAGGCCGGCGCTGAGTCCGGCCAAGACATCGCCGGTGCCACCGACCGCCAAGCGCGGATTGCCGCGATGATTGTGCTGCCAGCGGCTGCCATCGGTGACCAAATCGACCGGCCCCTTGGCCAGAACCACGCGATTTGCGCGCGCATACGCATGCAAGGTGGCGTCATCACTACGACCGGCGAGATACCGGGCTTCACCGCGATGCGGGGTCAGCAACACCGGCGCGGCGTCGGCGGGCAAATCGCGTAAGGTGTCGGCGAGAATAGATAATCCATCGGCATCGACGATCACCGGCACGCCGAGATCGCTGCATAAGCTAAAGGCTTGTTCGGCGGCTTCCATCGCGCCCGCGCGACGGCCGATGCCATTGCCGATCAGAACGGCACTGGCGCGCACCACCAAGGGCGTTAATTCTGACGGTTCCGCAGGCTGCAACGTCTCCAAATCCTGGCGATGGGCAATAATCGTCGGCGGCAGAGTCGGCCCCTGCGTGGTCCACGCGCGGACCAGATCGCAGCCGGCAATAACCGCAGCGCGACAGGCGAATTCAAGGGCGCCAGGAAAACGGCCGCCACCGATGACCAATAATTCCCCGTGGTTGCCTTTATGACCATCGCGGCGATGGCGGGGAAAGCGCGCCATGCAGGCGGGCTGCACTTCTTTATAAGCGGCTTCGGGAATGCCGATGTCGACGGTCTTAAATTCACCGACGCCGGCGGCGCCGAGCAAATCGCTTTTGGCGACTTGAAAGCATATGGTCAACGTTGCGGGCAGCACGAGATCAGTGCCCAAGCCGGTCGGCGCATCGGCGGCAAGCACGGGCAGGCCGGTGCCACGCAAGGTCAGTAATGCGCGATCAATTGGGGTGCGTGGCCGGCCGCGCCCACCGGCGCCGAGAATGGCGTCGACAATTAAGGCGGTATCCGCCGGCGGCGCGCTCACCCGCGGCACCTGGGATGGACAGCGCTCTGCCTGGTCGCGGCACAAGGGACTGGCGGGATCAGACACCGACCACACGGCCACCGGATGCCCCGCCTCGGCCAGCACTCGTGCGCAGACCCAGCCATCGCCGCCGTTATTGCCTGGTCCGCAGGCGACCAACACCAGGCCATCCCCGGCGAGGCGACGGGCCTCGAGGGCCAGGGCGGCGCCAGCGCGCTCCATCAGGTCGGCCACCGCGCAGCCCAGCGATTCGGCGGCCGCGTCAATCAGGGCGACCTCATCGCAGGGCACAATCGGTGGCGGCAGACTCATGGGCAGGATGATCCCCCTGCGTCAATCGGTGCAAGGGACGGCCCCGGCGCAGCGTTGCGCCGGGCAGGGGGTGGGCATACACCACACCCTCTGCCGCGTCCCGCCCTCTCGAGAAAGACCCTCCTCATGCGTACTCTCATCTTGCTTTGCGCCGCTGTGGCGGCTGTCCCCGCGCTCGAGCTCGATCTGCGCGTCGGCTATGGGCTGCGGGCCAGTTCCACCGATTTCACCGTCAGCGGCACGACCGACAGCGATAACTGGGATTCCAGCAATCGGGTCACAGTGGGTGCGGTCATTCAGCCCATTCCGGCCCTGGTCGGAACGTGGTTGGTCGGCGCCCGCATGGCCTTTGATTTCAATGAGATTGGCGATTATTCGTATCGCAACGTCGCTTTGCATCTGCAAGGCGGCTACGGTTTTCTGCTCACGCCCCTGGTCCGCCTGGAATTGATGCCCTATGCCGGTCTGGGTTTTGCCGACCTGGAAACGGCGGGCAATGGATCCGGTTCAGCGACCTCGGTCGAATTCGGAGCCGACGTGGTGGTCGCGGTGACGTTGCCCAACAACTTCCAGCTTGGCGCTGGCATTGGCTATGCGTGGTCGACTGCCGAGCCCTCGTTGGATAGCGGGAGCGTCAAGATCGAGCAATCCGGCATGGTCGGTTCCCTCTTTCTGGGTTGGCGCCTGTAAGGCTCGCCCGCCAGCGGTCGGCAGTGTCTTAGTCACGCTGTCGGCAGGCTTTGTGAAATCCCTGGCACCCCCGGGGGGAAGGGGGTAAGCCCCGTCCTCGCCGATCACCCTACGGAGACGGTCCATGCCTCGTTTTGGCCTTTTGTCCTTTACCCTTGCTGCTCTGACCACCTCCGCCCTGGCTGAGGAGCGAGTGCCGTCCTTTGTCGACATGCGCTTGAATGCCCAATGGGTGACCTCGGGGTATAAGGCCGACGGCAGCTCCTTGACCCATGACATTTCTGGGCGACTCGGCGTCAGCTGGACGGGGTCCTTGGGTATCCAGCGGTGGGGTGGCGTCGTTTGGGGCCTGGGCGGGACCTGGGGGTACGGCAAGGATGAAAATGCAGACAATATAGGCCAAGCCGGGACCAACGATTACACGATTCAAACGGGAACCTTGGATCTGTTCATCGGCTATGCCTATGCGTTCAGGGAATCGCTTCAAATTGAAATAATGCCGGTGGTGGGTCTGGGAAAAGCGTGGCTCCGCAACAGCAATGGTCTCAGTGATGCGGATGCGTACATCGAATATGGGCTGCGCGGCAATTTGACCTGGACCATGAACAGCGGTCTGCAATTCGGCGTGGTCAGTGATTTTCTGCTCGCGCCGGATAATAATCTCAGCTCCAATGTGAGCGGTCGTCCCGGTGGTGACTTCGACAATACCCGCTTCGCAGTCGGCGCTTTCATTGGCGTCCGGCTCTGATCGTGCCCATGCCTCGCTTTGTCGCTCCCGCTGTTTTGCTTGCCTGTTCCGCCTGGGCCGGGGCCTGGGCCCTGGACGATGATTTCGGTGGCTTCAGCGATCTGCGTCTGAATCTGCATGCCTATGGCATCGGTTACGATGTCACCTATCTCAACAGTACCGAAAAAGACAATTTCGACGCGACCTATCGCGCGGGTGTGACCTGGATCGCCTCGCTGGGTTTAGCGCCCAGGCGTGGCGGATTGATGATCGGCCTGGGTTTTAATTACGGGATCGTGGACGGTGAATTGGCGAACGGAGTCGGCGTCAATCTGCAGAGCTGGGCCCTCCAGGGGTATGCTGGCTGGGGCTGGCAGCTGCGCGAACGTATTCAGATCGAAGTGTTGCCGACCCTCGCTTTTGGGCGCGCGCATCTGCGCCTGGATAACAGCGTCTTCGGTTTGGCTGACTTTACCGGCGCGGACACCTTGCACGAGGTCGGCCTGATGACCAACCTTGTCTGGACCCATCCCAATGGCATCCAACTCGGTGGTACCATCGGCTACTTGCTGTCGCGCTCGACCATCACCGATGAGGTGGCGGGGATTGAGTTCGACTGGGATACCTCGAATTTCACCCTGGGTTTTATCTTTGGGGCCCGGCTGTAGTAGGGCGCAGCAGGGCGCAGCAGGGCGCAGCAGGGCGCAGCAGAGTGTTGCAGGGGGGCCTTTGCGGCCCTCTGGAAATGCGCCGGGCAACGGGCAGTTGTTTTCCACCAGCCTGTTCAGCGTTTTGCGGAAGGCCGTGAGGTCATCCCCGCTCGCAATTGCCGACAGGCTCCTAGGCTTCCGCTCCGCCGGAGCCATCCATGTCTGAAACCGTCCCTGTACCCCCGTCGACCGACCCTTATCGCGCCGCGCGTCTCGCCAACGCGCAGCGGTTGCGGGCTTTGGGTCAGGATCCTTTCGGAACGGCTTTCGAGCCCACCCACAGCGTCGCCCAGGCCCGGGCCCTGTGCCCAGAAGCGACCGAGGGTAACCAGCATCCGCGCAGCGCCGAAGTGGTCCTCGCGGGTCGGGTCGGCAATATCCGTGGTTCTGGCAAACTGATCTTTGCCACCTTGTTCGATCGTTCGCGCGCCGACCTCTACCATCAGCAAGTTCTCGCTGGCGAGACCGATCTGGGCAGCGCTGACAAAACAAAAGTGCGCGGCATTCAATTGTTCTGCGACTTCAAGGTCTTGGGCGAAAGCGGATTCGATATTCTCAAGCAACTCGATCTCGCCGACTGGATCGGCGTGTATGGCCGTGTTGGCAGAACCCAGCGTGGCGAAATCAGCGTCTTCGTCACCGAGGTGCGCATCCTAGGCAAGGCGCTGTTGCCGCCACCGCATCAGGCAGGGGCCTCTGACGGTGAATTGGCGCCGGAAATCCGCGCCCGTCAGCGCTACCTCGATCTGATGATGAATGACGCCAGCCTGCACACCTATGTGCTGCGCAGCCGTATCATCGCCGCCGTGCGTGGATTTTTTACCAGTCGTGATTATCTCGAAGTCGAAACCCCGATTCTGCAAACGGTGCCGGGCGGCGCGACGGCGCGCCCGTTTGTCACCCACCACAATGCCCTGGATCTGGATCTCTACCTGCGCATCGCCCCGGAATTGTATCTCAAGCGCTTGCTGGTCGGCGGCATGGAACGGGTCTTTGAAATCGGCCGCAATTTCCGCAACGAGGGCATCTCGCTGCGCCACAATCCCGAATTTACCATGATCGAATGGTATGCTGCCTACGCCGACCATCGCGGGATGATGGACCTGACCGAAGCCTTGCTGGTTCATCTGTGCGACACCGTTATCGGCAGCCGGGTTATTACCTTTGGCGAACATACCGTCGATTTCGGCAAGCCCTGGCGCCGGCTAAGCTATCACCAAGCGCTGCGCGAATTGGGCGGTTTGGAATATGACGATCAGGCGGCAGTCACCGCCAAGGCCCGCGAACTCGGTATCAGCCTGGATGCCTTCCCCAGTTATGATCGGCTCGCCAATGCGGTGTGGGAGGCCGTGGTCGAACCCCACCTGATCACCCCCACCTTTATCACCGATCAGCCGACTTGGCTGACCCCCCTGTGTCGCGCCCATCCCGACAATCCCGCCGCGACCCAACGTTTTGAAGCCTTTGTCTGCCGCATGGAAATCGGCAACGCCTATACCGAACTCAACGACCCGGATATCCAACGCCAACGCTTTCACGAGCAGCAGACGGAAGCTGCCGCCGCCAAAGACGAAGAGGCCGGAGTCTTGGCTGGCACCATCGACGAAGATTATTGCACGGCTCTCGATCACGGCCTGCCGACGTGTGGCGGCCAAGGCATCGGCATTGATCGCTTGGTCATGCTCTTGACCGGCAGCACCAGTATTCGCGACGTGATTTTATTTCCGACGATGAAACCACATTAGGATTGCCACTCGTCCTATGTCCTAGGTCCTATGTCTTCCATTGCCACTTGGTTCATTGCCACTTGGTTCATTGCCACTTGGTTCATTGCCACTGGTCCGAAGTCCTAGGTCCTAGGTCGGAAAACATGGACGTCTGGGGATATGCGGCCAGCGTGTTCGCATGGTGCAACGGCAGCCCTGCGTGCATGCGAAGGCGATCCGCACCGCCCGGCCCCGCGTCCGCGTCCATCAGAGGTAAGCCCGATCTGCGTACCGCCGACTTCAGTCGGCAGAAGCGTGCGATGGTCCGCAGAGATCCAGCACAGATAAGAGCCCTGAGCCCCAAGTCTCGAGCCTGTCCATAACCCTAGTTCATCAGGTGAAAATGCTGCGCAGGGCTACATTCGGCCCACGTTGACCCCGACCACCGCAAACGGATGCCTTGCGTCTGATACACCCAGGGGGCACAGGGGGCCTGCTCTCAAGCAAGCATTGCTCCCCTAGGGCGAATTACGTACGGTAAGCACAATCGGCCATTCCTTCTTTCCCTTCCGGCCGGGATCCATCCACGCCCATTCCATTCCAAGGAGGCGTCTCATGTCTATTCATAAACCCCGTCAGGGTTTCACCCTGATCGAACTTTTGGTGGTTATATCCATCATCGCCATTCTGGCCGGCTTGCTGCTGCCCGCAGTGACCCTGGTCAAAAACAAGGCTAATCAGACCGCAAACGCGAATAATCAGAAGCAGATCGTGACCGCCATGGTCGCCTATAGCACGGACTTCGAAGGAACGTGGCCCTTGGCCAAGAATCTTCCGGCAGATCTTTTGACCACGGCAGCTGCACCCGCACTTGGCAAGAGCACCGCCATGGCCAGTCTTGAAGTGCTCGCTGCTGCGACGAACTTGCCCAATGCCCTTTTTAAGGCCCGTGGCCAGCTCCAACCCGGTCCGGTAGGTCCCCCGTTGATGTCGGGAGACGCTGCTTTTGCTGCTTCCACCGACACGTGGCGGTTGGCTCCAGCGCAAATCGCTTGGGCTTATGATTGGTCAGTTCCGGCTGAAGTCGCTTCCTACCGCATTATCCTGGCGGATCGTGGTAACTTTCATCGCAGCAAAGTGATTGCGGTGGCCGCAGATTCAAGTGTCCGCGCGCTCAGTGCCTTAGTTGGTGTGGGCGAGACGATTGGCATGGGTACGGAGGCAGTGGACCTGTTGATGGGCCTCACCGTGAATCCAGATGCGAAGGGCACCGGGAACAACGGTGAAATTGGCGCTACTGATGATTCAATTTATAGTAGCGCTGGTGATCATAGTGCGCTCACTGGACAACCGGGTAATAATACCACGGATAATGGTAACGCACGCCGTGCTTGGGTAAAATAACGCATCCATTGTTGAGTAATTCGCAACCCCGTGCAGCATTGCTGCACGGGGTTTTTGTGTAAAGTGGCAAGCCGCTGCATTCGTTATTTTACTCGGTGACCCACCTCATGCGCTGTTCGTCCCCCCACTCTGCAACGCTTTTTTGGTGCGACACTCGATCCGTGGCCACCTTCCTGTTGCTGGTGAGTTTGGGGGTTCTTCAGGCTGCCGAGATCAGCGACCCCTCCTCGCACCGCGGTGGCCCGCAACGACAAGCCAGCGATGGTTCGCCTGCCCCGCGAAACCTGGTGGTGACCTGGCGGGCCGGGTTGACCTTGGATCACGATGGTGGCGTCTTCTCAGACGACTTGGCATTGTTTCTCAGCAGTCCCTTGGTGCATCAGGGGTGGGTTTATGCGGCGACGACGACCTTGGATGTGCCAAACAATTTGGGCGCAATTATCTGTCTGGATGCGGCCAGCGGAACACGGCGGTGGAGTTTGGACGCGGTCGAGGGCTCGCCGTTGCGCGGCATCGTCAGCAGTCCGGTGCTGTCCAAGGACGGCAATTATCTGGTCATCGGCGAAGGGCTGCACATGGATGAGCACAGTCGGGTCATCTGCCTGGATCCCAGCACCGGAAAGGTGCGCTGGAGCCGCCGTTTAGAGACGCATATCGAAGCCACCCCGTGTATCTCGGGTGATCTGGTCATCGCTTGTGCGGGCGCGATTGAGGATTCCGTCACCCGGCAGGCGCAGGGCTCGATTGGTGAGGTGGTGGCCCTGTCGCTGCAGACCGGCGCCGTGCAGTGGCGTCATCCGGTCGTCGATCCGGAATTCACAGTGACTCCCGATGGTGACGGATTTCTTGCGGTCAGCTGCCTCAATGGCCAAGCGCTGCTCGCTCTTGATGCAGCAGGCAAGGAGCGTTGGAAGGTGGATCTACCCGCTAGCGCCTCGACCCCGGTCAGCCTCAGCGACGAGTTGATGGTGGTCGGTTCTGGCACCTGTGATTTTGTGCGCCGACCGGCCCGTCCGCAGGGAGCTATCCACGCTTTTAATAATGCAGGAGAATTGCGTTGGCAGACCGCGCTCGACGATACGCCCTTTGGCCCCTTGGCGATCGCCGACGGCACCGTGGTGGCCGGACTTCTTTCTGGTCATCTGGTCTGCCTGGATGCGACCACGGGGGCCAAGCGTTGGGATACCCAGATAAGCGTTAACGCGGCGATTTTGGGCGGCGTGGCCATTACTGAGCAAACCGTATACGCCGTCACCGACACGGATGTTGTGGTGGTGATCGACTTGCTGAGCGGAAAAATTCGTGAGCGCCATGCGCTGGCACTGCCGCAACGTCGCGATCAGGCTGGCCGCGGCTGGTCTGGCCCCGTCGTCGCTCAAGGCGCGGTGTTTGTTGCCACCGCGCATGGCGGGTTGGTGCGTTTGGATGCCCGCAAGCGCACCGGAAATAGCTCAGGTTCTCAATAATCACTCCAGGCACATGGGAGGTACAAGCTTCCCCACGAATGCGTTTCGTTGCGGACGAGGGTCGCGAGACAGGCGGGAGAGGGGGCGCGATTAGCCTATTCATCGAGCCGATCGTACGCCTTGATGAAGGCCTCTAACAGGGCGTCGGGCGGCGTCGGAGGCCTGGGCGATTGCGTGGACAAGGGGAACTGGCGATGAATCACCGTTTCGAAGTCGATGAGGGCGCCGTGGCTGGCGCGGTCAACGAGCGCGACTTCCGGGAGTCCCGCAGGCGCGCGTACTCCGGAACCGAGATCCTCCCGAGATAGGCTGAGGGTGGCAGGGAAAGCAATCCACGCCCCGCCTTGGTGGTTGAGCTGCGGCGAAGCGGTCCAGGCTGGGCGCCATGCCCATACGGACCATCACCTTTGACTGGGGTGACACGCTGGCTGCCAACTACGGTATGCCCTATCTGAAAACCCAGAAACGTGCCTTTGCGCGACTGGCGAGCGACCTCACCGGGCTCGGCTGCACGGTGCCCGCCGGGTGGATTGAGGGGATCAACGCCGAGATCGAAGTGGAATGGGCGCGCTCGATTTCGCCCATTGCCAATCCGCAGCACGAAGAAATCGACATGCGTGCGATGTTCGCCCGCTGGTTGGGCCAAGCTGGCGCGATCGAGGCCAAGCCGCATGCAGTGCAAGGTGCCCTGGATCGCTGCCTGACCACGCTGACCGACACCGTCATCCCCTTCAGCGAATCCGGACCGACGTTGAGCCTGCTGCGCGCGCGCGGCTATCGCATCGGGATTCTCTCGCACACGCCCTGGCCCGGCGATGCCTGTCGGGCGTGGTTCGAGCGCCATGGCCTAGCGGGGTTTATCTCGTTTTATTCGCTGAGCTGCGATATTGGCTGGATCAAACCCAACCCGCGTCATTTCCAACACGCCTTGGATCAGGCTGGCTGCGCCGCCGAAGAAATCCTGCACGTCGGCGATCATCCCCTGCGCGACATCCAAGGCGCCAAAGCCGCCGGTTTCCGCACCTGCCTACGCCACACCGAACGCATTTACCCCGACGAGCAGATCGCCGCCTGCCAGCCCGATGGAGAGATTATTCGACTGCGGGAAGTATTGGAGTTAGCACAGAGACTGTAGCTTATCATCTCATTGCCACTGGTCCTGCGTCCCGCGTCCTGCGTCTTCGCAATTCGATTGATTGCCACTGGTCCGACGTCCGAGGTCCTAGGTCTACCTTGCGTGGTGGTGAGCGGGGATGGGAGTGGGATTGTTTGCGGGCGTCCTGCGTCTTCGCAATTCGATTGATTGCCA
>Ga0209490_10000474_pt1 | contig 40060 bp, 40 predicted proteins | sample MAT06_FD_187209 | JGI IMG/M metagenome (GOLD analysis project Ga0209490, IMG submission 187209) | Freshwater microbial communities from Lake Fryxell liftoff mats and glacier meltwater in Antarctica - MAT-06 (SPAdes) (version 2) | ecosystem: Environmental > Aquatic > Freshwater > Ice > Liftoff...
GCGCAAAATTTCTTTCCTTAAAAACGAAGTGACACAGAACAAGTTTATTTGGTATGCCTTGCCGTTGTGCATCGCAATAACGGCGGTTTTTTACCTAGTCGCGCCTTTAAGGGAAATCCTTGGTTTGCAAACGCTCGATGGCTTTGTTTGGCTCATCATACTTGCGACCAGTATCGTTCCGGTGGTTTTGATCCAATTGTTGAAGCGGGGGATAAAAGTGCTGGATTAATGGCGCACCAACGATATGGTTTTGTTACAAAAAAATGCCCTGAAAACAAAACAGTGAAACATGTAACTTATACCAAAGATTGTGTAATGCTTATTAACAGCAACCCAATGACCTTTGCACCGTAATAATTCAATTACAAATCAATGTTAAAAAAATGAAAAAGTTCTTTATCTTGATACCAATACTCGCTTTGGTATTCACGCTGCCCTCCTGCAAAGACACCGCAAAGGTGGAAGACACCAAAAAAGTCGCCGAAGAGCACAACGATGCAAAATTCAAGGCCTCCAAGGAATCTGATGCCCAATTCTTGGTAAACGCCGCCGAAACCCACATGGAAGTAGCAAAACTCGGCGAGTTGGCACAAACCAACGGCATGATGTCGGAAGTCAAAAAATTGGGCGAAATGATGAAAACCGACCATGCAACGGTATTGAAAGACTTGCAAGGGCTTGCCGCACGAAAACAAGTCACTTTGCCGATGTCGATCACGAACGACGGACAGGCTTCTTACGCCAAATTGATGGACGAAAAAGGAATGGCTTTTGACAAAAAATATTGCGACATGATGGTCAGTGGGCATGAAGCGGCTATTGACAAATTTGAACAAGCATCTACGTCGGTAACCGATCCGGACATTAAGGTTTGGGCGGCATCCATGTTGCCAACATTGAGGGCACACCTTGATGCGTCCATTACTTGCCAAAAAAATTGTGAGAAAATGAAAATGAAGTAAGTTTTTTGTCGCTTTCTTATGCATGAAAGGATGATTTAAGGGCAGGGGAATTAAAAAAGCATCATCAAAAATGATTTTTTATTCTTCTGCCTTTTTTTAACAAAAACACAAACAACATGAACTACATCTTATCCAATAAAGACGCTTCAGGCTATCCTGTAAGGATTTATTTCAGCGATTATGGCAATGGAAAACCCGTCATACTCATTCATGGTTGGCCCCTCAGCAGCCAGATGTGGGAATACCAGATAAACGATCTGGTTAACAGCGGTCACCGCGTGATCGCTTACGACCGGCGCGGTTTTGGCAAATCGTCGCAGCCCTGGGACGGCTACGACTACGACACCCTGACCGACGACCTGAAAGCACTCATTGATCAACTAAAACTGACCAACGTCACGCTCGTCGGATTTTCGATGGGCGGCGGCGAAGCAGTCCGCTATTTCAGTCGGCACGGCGGAAAAGGCGTGTCAAAAGTGGTCTTGATCTCATCGGTTACGCCTTTCATGTTGCAAACGGAATCCAACCCGGAAGGCATACCCATGGAAAAATACGACGAACAAATCCAGCAAATCCAACAAGACCGGATCGGATTTTTGGATGGCTTCGGTAAAACGTTTTTTGGTATGAGCAGAACCAATGCGCCGTTGAGCAAGCCCTTATTGGATCATTTCGGGGCTTTGTGCGCCGTTGCGTCGCCCCGCGCTACGCAAGCCTGTATCAAAGCCTTCGGAACCACCGATTTTCGCAAAGAAATGCACCTCGTCAATGTGCCGACACTGCTCATACATGGCGACCAAGACAAAAATGTGCCGATCGAGATTTCCAGCGAGCAGTCGGCAAAATCTATTCCTAATAATCAGTTTATCATCTACGCGGGTGCACCCCATGGGTTGTTCTACACGGAAATGAAAAAATTGAACGCCGACTTATTGGCGTTTTTAAAAGATCAGGCATGAAAAACAACTATCACTTCGTCGCCATATCGGGCAGCCTGAGAAAAGGCTCTTTTAACACTATGACCTTGCTGGCAGCACAAATGCTCGCCCCTGAAAATATTAAGATAGAGCACCTGTCCATCGCTGATGTACCCTTGTTCAATTACGATCTGCACGCAGAATACACGCCAGAAGCCGTGGAAAAACTGAACGATGCCATCAAATCTGCCGACGCGCTCATCATCGTCACGCCTGAATATAACTATTCCATTCCCGGTGTGCTCAAAAACGTGATTGATTTCATGTCAAAATCGCCTAAAAAGCCTTTATCCATGAAAGCAGTGGGTATCATAAGCGCCAGTCCAAGTTTGCTTGGCGGCGTGCGGGCACAATACCATTTGCGGCAGGTATTAGTGGCGGTCAATGCCGTTTCCATGAACGTTCCCGAAGTTGTCATTACGCAAGTGAATACAAAATTTGATGAGGCAGGCAACTTGACAGATGAAAAGACAAAGGAGTTTATCAGTACCTTTATAACATCCCTGGCGGTTTTTAGTGATGTTTTAAAAAAATAGTACCCTTTTCTAAGAAACTAAAAATTTAAACGCATTTATCACCTTCACATAAAATAAAAAAGCATACAATGAAAAATGTAGAAAATCAAGAAGATGCCCTTACAACGGCCATTGAAACCCAAACCCAAAAAGTGCCTTCCGATGTGTTTTTGTTTACCGCAATCGGTATTATGGCCGCTTCCCTTTCCCTTAAATGCCTGAACCGGAAGAACGATGCGCTATTTGTTGGCCAATGGGTCGCCCCTATTCTTTTGTTGGGGGTTTACAACAAATTGGTCAAAAATTTGAATGCATAAAACAATGGACATTTACAGGAGGAATAACCCAAATTCCTCCTGTTTTGCAAACACGCCAAACAGTCACAAAAAAATTATTACAATGCACAAAGAAACAGATCAACACCTAGCAAAATTGATTGAAATGGTGAAAGGCATCAACGTTGGTATGCTCATTACCCATGAAAAAAACGCCCGAGATTTATCCGGCAGACCAATGGGCATCAACACCATTGATGCGGACGGTACGATGTGGTTTTTCACAAAAACCTCCTCGCTCAAAGTGGCAGAATTGGAAGCCAATCCAAAGGTTTCCATCGCCATCATGAGCGAAAGCAGCAACACCTATTTGATGATAGACGGCACGGCGACTTTGGTTTATGACAAAACCAAAATGGAAGCACTCTGGAACCCCATGATGAAAGTCTGGTTCCCGGACGGCATCAGCGACCCGGAAATCGCGTTGATCAGCGTGACACCCAAGGAAGTCAACTATTGGGACGGCAGTTCGAGCAAGATGGTGGTGCTCTTCAATATGCTCAAATCGGTGGTGACGGGCAAGGAATACGCTGAAGGTGAACACGGCACCATAAAATTGTAACAAGTTCACAACGGGTTCAAAAAGCAAAAAATGATATGCCAAACGAAATTGTTGCGCAAGTCCTGCAAGCAGGCAAAACCTACAAAACGGGCGATACCGAAATCACGGCTTTACAAGCGTCTTCCATGGATTTGAAATCGGGAGAACTGACCTTGATTATCGGTCCTTCGGGTTCGGGCAAAACCACTTTGTTGTCACTTTTAGGTTGTGTGATTTACCCTTCTTTTGGCGAAGTATTGATTGATGAGGTGAAAGTCAATGATTTGAGTGAAAAAGAATTATCAAAAATCAGGTTGGAAAAAATCGGCTTTGTTTTTCAAACTTTCAACCTGATTGCGCCGCTCAATGCCCTCGAAAATGTGATGATCCCCATGCAATTGCAGGGCGTTTCGCAGAAAGAAGCCCTGGAACGCGGCACAAAAGCCTTGGAAAAAGTGGATATGGGCAAAAAAATGAACAGTTTGCCAAAACAACTCAGCGGCGGAGAACAACAAAGGGTGGCCATTGCACGCGCCTTGGTCACCAATCCCCAAATGATCTTGTGCGACGAACCAACCGCTTCACTTGACACCAAAAGTGTGGCCGTCGTAATGGAAGAATTGAGACAATTGGCCGCACAGGGCAAAGCAGTAGCCGTGGTAACGCACGACACCCGTTTGACCCCCTTTGCCAATCGAATTGTGTACGTAAATGATGGCCTGGTATCCGATAAACCCGTGGAAGAAGAACCATTGAAGCCTGTAAATACAAAAGCAAAAAAAGAACAAAAAGCCAAGCCGGTCAATTAAACGCTAAAAAGGATACCCATTTTTTAAATGCCGCAGGCACAGCATTTCGGAAAAAAATGCCGTGCCTACGGCATTTTTCAAAAAACATTAGCTGCTTTTCTAACGAAATGCCAACCCTGCGGGTTTGAAAAAAATGTGTACCCTTTAGAAAAGATTTAACCGCTTAACCCTTTGTAGCACAAAGACACGTGCATCCAAATCCGCGACCTCAGAAAAACGTGGTATTGCCTGCGAAACTTGGGGTAAAATACGAAGGCGGCTTACGTCGCCAATCGCAATTTGGCGAATGTAAAACACCGAAGGATTTTGTTTTAAAAAAACGATTATGAAAAATTTTATTTATTTATTTATAATTACTTTATTGTCAATTAGTTGTGGCAAAAAAAAGCCAGATGATGCGGCCATCGCCCCAATCGTCAAACCAGAGGTGAACCAAGTCGTGGGCATTGGGAAGATCGAGCCTGAAAACGAGATACTTCAACTCACTTCGGAAGTAAGCGGCATCATTGTAAAAGTGTATAAACACGAAAATGATTCCGTCAAAAAGGGCGATATTATATTGGAACTCAAACACAGTATTGAAGACGCCAACATTGCCGACCTGCAAAACAAAGTAGCCACCCAAGCGGCGCAGGTGAAAGCAGACCAGACCAATATACAGACGTTTAAGATAAAATACGACAATGCAGTCATTACCTTCCGTCGTTTGCAAGGTTTATTGGAAAAAGGAGCGGAAACCCAACAAGTGGTGGACAATGCCCAGACCGAAATGAAAACGCTCCAAGCCGATATTGCCCAGCAAGAGGCATTGGTGGAAGTATCCAAAAGAAAATTGGCGGAAACAAAAACGCAGGTAAAAATATCCATAGAGGCCCTCAAACAAAAATTCATAAAGGCTCCCATAAACGGTGTCCTGATTGAAATGAGCAATACGACCATCGGAAGCACCATTAACTTTGAGCAATCTTTCGCCCAACTCAATTCCAAGGGCCAATCCGTGGTAGTGTGCGAGATAGACGAATTGTTTGCCGATAAAATGGCAGAGGGACAGCAATCCTGGATCCGCAATCCCGGGTCAATGGATACGCTTTCTATGGGCAGGGTTTATTTTGTGTCCTCCTTTTTGAAAAAGAAATCCTTGTTCACCGACCAAGCGGGCGAAAAGCAAGACCGGCGGGTGCGGGAAATAAAAATCAAATTAGACACCCCAAAAACCATGCTACTCAATAGCCGCGTAGAGTGCGTGGTAAATGTTTCTAATCCCTTATAAAAAGATGTTTACGTTAAAAACAGCCTTAAAATTCATCCGGTTCGATAAGGCCAAAAGCATTGGCGTGGTGGTCGGCATCATGATCAGCACCTTTTTGATCGGACAACAATTGGGCGTTTTTATTTTTTTGACCAACGCCATGAAAGCCCTTGCGACCAACGTCAAAGCCGAAATTTGGGTGGTGGACAGCAAAACCCAAGATGTCAATCAGTTGGGGAAAATGGACATACGAACCCTGCGCGCCGTGCAAAGCATCGCGGGCGTAAAAGCGGCTTTCCCAATCTTTATTGGCGGCGGCGCGGCCAATTTTAAGAATGGCACCAGTGGCAACGTTACGTTGATCGGGGTAGACATTACGCAACTCGACGCGGTGCTGGATCCTTCAAAAATAATTGGCGGGCAACCCACCGATTTGCAAACAGACGGCGCCGTAAGTGGCGAATTGTATGATAAAAAGAACTTGGGCGAAAATATAGACATCGGCACCGAATTTGAAATAAACGGCAAACGAGCGTTTTTCGCGTTGCAAACCAAGGCATTTCGAGGTTTTGGCAGCAGTTTTTGCGTCACGACCATTGAAAGGGCAAGGTTTTATGCCAACCAATCGCCCAATGCCATCAGCGCGGTGTTAATCAAGATGGAGCCCGATGTCGATGCGGACAGTCTGTCGGCTTTGATCAATAAATCCATATTCGGCGTCAGGGCTTGGCCCGCAAAACGCTTAGAATCTGCCACTTTAAAGCGAATTCTTTCCAGCAGCGGCATCGCATTGAGTACTGGCACGCTGATCGCTTTTGCCTTGATCGCGGGTTTTTTTATCATTGGCCTGACCATGTATTCCTCCGCATTAGACCGTTTGAAAGATTATGGCACCTTGAAAGCGATTGGAGCCGGCAATGGTTTTATCCGGAACCTGATTTTGAGCCAAGCCTTGATTTTTGCCATTGTAGGCTTCGCCGTGGCGTATCTTTTATTGGAAGGTTTTCGCAAAGGGGTGGCTTCTTCGGGCTTGATTTTTAGTTTCTCGCCCTTGATCCTACTCGCTATATTTTCGGTGATTACCTTGATTTCTTTGGGCGGGGCATCATTTGCGCTCCGGAGGATCAGCGGGGTGGAGCCGGCGTCTGTATTTAGATAGTATTCGCGTGGTATTGACTGTGTTATACGCGAATTAAGCGTTAAAAATGCTTTTAGGCATGGTATTTTTTGTAAGAAAGCCCTGATTAGCCCAGGGGAATCACAAGGATTACCCTACTATAATTTTTAAATATATAAAAAGTGAATCCGAAAATATTGCTTTCATTACTCATATCCGCTGCCTTTACCATTCAGGCAAATGCACAATCAACCACCACTTTGTCGCAAGCCATCCACGATGCTTGGGGCAATCGCAAAAACATACAGGCTGGCCGATTGAACAACGATATCCAAGCCTTGCAAACGGCAGCCTTGCACAAAAAATATTACCCGGAGGTCAGCCTGGATTATTCCTATCAATACAACCCGATTTTGCAAAGTTCGATCCTGCCCATCGGAAAATTCAATCCCGAACTCCCACCAAATGCGACCGAACGCGTACAATTTGGCACCACTTGGTCGCAAGCGGCAGGGGCCACTGTCCTGCAACCACTGATGGATTTTAGTATAAAAAGGCAAATTGCGGAAAGTCATTTGCAAGAAAAAATCAGTGGAGCCACCCAAGCGCAGGCGGAATATGAATTGGCCTATCAAGTGACCAAAGCATATATCAATATTGCCGTTCAGCAGCAACAAATACGTTCGGCGGCCTTAGATTCTGCAAGGACCTGGAGCAGTTTTCGATTTCAGCAAGACATCTTTGAGGCAGGGCGTTTGTTAAAATCAGATTTGAACAAGGCCATCATCAACCACAACAATGAAAAGCAAAAAGTAGCGGACGCGCTGGCGCAGGTCGTCAAAAATAAGGTTTATCTCTTGTTTTTGACGGGAAAAACCTTTTCGGATGGCAATAATATAGCGATTGATTCTAATTTTTTCAAACAAGGCATGGCGCTTTGGTTGGAAAAACCCTCCGCAAGGGACTCTATCCCGGCGATAGAACAACTGCGTTTGCAGCAAGCATTGGCCTTGTTGCAACAACAATCTGAAAAATCAAAATACCTGCCGACGCTCCATTTGAAAGGTTTTATCGGTGCCAACCAATTCACCAATAATTTCAACCCCGTTGAGGCTGACACATGGTTTGGCTACAGTTATTTGGCTTTGGTGGCCAAATGGCCGATTCTGACGGGAGACGACAAAAAAAAGAAAACACAGCAATTACAATTGCAATCAACGCAATATGAACTGCAAAGAGCGGACAGGACCGAACAATCCGAACAAGAATCCATGACCGCGAAATTGGAAATGGAGCGACTGCAACACCAACTTCGCACCTTGTCAGAAAACCTGTCGCTCGCCCGCGAATCCGTGCGCATCACACAAGACCGAGCGTTGGCGGGACAGGAAACTCCCGCCGCGTTGAACACCGAAGAATTGGAATTGCAACGCATTGCATCGGATTTTGCCAATATCCAGCAGCAAATGTGGTTGTTTTGGTTGGAGTATCTGTATGGATCAGGGCTTTTACAGCAATTGTGGCAATAAAAACAAAACAAAAAATGGAACAAGCAATCAAAAAAGTAGTTGTCGTAGGCGGTGGCTTTGCGGGCATCAACTTTATCAAGAACCTATCCAACCACGATGGCTTTCAGGTCACGTTGGTGGACATTAACAATTACCACTTTTTCCAGCCCTTGCTGTATCAAGTGGCAACCGCATTTATTGAGCCTTCCAATATCAGTTACCCTTTTCGACGGATGTTCCAAAAGAAAAAGAACCTGCGTTTCCACATGGGTACGCTCGTGCACATCAACCCTGAAAGCAACACGATTGAAACAGACACGGGCGTGTTGCATTACGATTATCTGGTGTTGGCCGTTGGCACGGAGACCAATTATTTTGGCATAGAAAACGTAAAGCAATACGCATTGCCCATGAAAACCATCGGCGATGCCCTCAACCTGCGCAATCACCTGCTATTGAGCATCGAAAAAGCCGTGCGCACCAACGATAGCAAAGAACGCCAAAAATGCCTCAACATCGTCATCGCGGGTGGAGGCCCCTCGGGGGTGGAAGTAGCGGGCATGTTGGCCGAAATGATCACCTACCTCGCCGCAAAAGAATACCCGGAAATAACGGACAAACGGGCGCACATTTATTTGATAGATGCCGCCCCGGTGCTGTTGGGTGCCATGAGCGAAACCGCGCAAACAGAAGCCTACTCGGTCTTGGCCAAATTAGGGGTACAGATAAAACTCAACATTGCGGTAAAAGATTACATCGATCGGGAAGTCTTGTTATCCAACGGCGAACACATCCCGTCCAATACCTTAATCTGGACTTCGGGCGTGATTGGCAAAGAATTGCCGGGCCTGCCCGAAGAAAGTAAAAGCCGTGGCCGAAGGCTTGCGGTGGATGCCTATAACCTCGTTCAGGGCACACAAAATATTTTTGCCATTGGCGATATCGCTTTTCAAATAACCGATTTGCACTCCCCGCTTGGACATCCGCAAGTCGCGCAGGTGGCCATCCAACAAGGCGAATTATTGGCCTTTAACCTTAAAAAAATGCACCATAACCAGCCTTTAAAAGCATTTTCGTACCATGACAAAGGCAGTATGGCCATCATCTCGAAATACAAAGCCGTGGCCGATCTGCCCAAATTCTCCTTCAAAGGCTTTTTTGCGTGGCTGATCTGGTTGTTCATCCACATCATCCCGATTTCGGGGTTTAGGAACAAAATCAAACTCACCCTCAATTGGCTGTGGGCTTTTATGTCCAACGACCCGACGCTGCGGCTGGTTATTAGCCCGCGTGATACGGACATTCCATAATAAAATTCAAAACCTGTTTATTATGTAATTTTCCCCCGAAATGATGTAACGTTTTGGGATAAAACGTTCCCCACCTTTGCAGCATAATAACTAATTCATAAAAAAATTAATAAACATGATAGACACAACAAAAATGCCCCCACAAACCGGGACAAACCAAACTGGAACAAAATCAAACGGCATAGAAGCCAAACCAAACGCCGCGCAGGGTCTCCGCGCTTTGTTTGAAGATGAACTAAAAGACATCTATTGGGCAGAAAAAGAATTGGTCAAAGCCATTCCCAGTATGATCAAAAACGCCTCAGATAAAGAATTGGTCAATGCACTCACCGGCCACCTTGAAATCACAAAAGACCATGTAACACGCCTCGAAGCAGTGTTCGTTTCCATCGGGAAAAAAGCAGAAGCGAAAAAATGCGAAGCAATGGCAGGGCTGATAAAAGAAGCCGAAGCAATAATGAGCGCAACGGAAGAAGGCATCGTGCGCGATGCAGGAATTATATTGGCAGGGCAAAAGGTGGAGCATTATGAGATCGCAACTTATGGCACGCTCTGTTCTTTCGCCACCATTTTGGGCGAAAAAAAGGCCGCTGCCCTGTTGCACCAAACCCTGAATGAAGAAAAAGAAGCCGACATAAAATTATCGGAAATTTCAAATTCCATCAACGTAGATGCGGCGGAGGAAGATGTCGCAGAACTGGGGTTGGGCGGGAAACAAACACAAGCACCAAATAAGTATTAGACAAATAGATTACATTTATCATCAGGTTTCAGGTTCCACATTTTGAGTTCAGGCGCATATTTTTTAGGCGAATAGCATTGCTATTCAACGAAAAAAACATGAGCCACAATGATAAAGACGAGCGTGAACCTGGTGATTTTTTTTGATGCACATCGGGTCATCTCTAAATTAAGCACGAATCAAGCAATGGACTTACACTCCGATTACCCATTTTGGATGATAAAAGACGGTATCAAGGATGCCTTCCCAACATTGGAGGCGGATACCAAAACAGAGGTGCTGATCATTGGCGGGGGCATCAGCGGCGCACTCATTGGCAAGCATCTCAGCGAGGCCGGGCTGGAAACGATGATCGTCGAAAAACGGCACATCGGCTTCGGCAGCACATCGGCCAGTACTGCCATGTTGCAGTACGAGATAGACAGCCCCTTGTTCAAACTGATGGCAACACAGGGCGTAGCGCATGCCCTGCGCTCGTACCGCATCTGTGCGGAAGCCATTGTAAAAATAGGCAATATTTGCGCAAAAATACCCGGCGGTGCCGATTTTGAGGCGCACCCCAGCCTTTTTTATGCAAGTTCCGAAAAAGACGCAAAGGGCATTATTGAGCCGGAGTTTCGTGCACGCAAATTGGCCGGTTTCAAAGTAAAACTGCTCTCAGAAACGGACATTGCCGAGCAGTTCGGTTTCAGTGCTCCAGCGGGCATTTTGTCCGAGGAGGGCGCGCACGTTGACCCATACCTGCTTACCCAATACCTGCTGGGAAGGATGCAGCAAAAGGGCTGCCAAGTCTTTGACTTGACAGAAGTAGATAAATGGAAGCCAAACGCCCAAAACATCGAGATCAAAACCACCAAAGGCCATACCATAAGGGCCAATTTCGTGGTCGTAGCCTGCGGCTACGAGTCGCAGCAATACCTGCCCAAAAAAGTCACCCAACTCAACTCCACTTTTGCCATCGCCAGCAAGCCGATGGCAGCAAAGAAAGAATTCTGGCACAAGAACAGCCTCCTCTGGGAGACGAAAACGCCTTACCTCTACCTCCGCACCACCAGCGACAATCGCATCATCGTGGGCGGGCGGGACGAGGAATTTTACGATCCGGAGAAGCGCGACCAATTGCTGCCGGAAAAGCGCCGAAAACTCGAAGCGGATTTTAAGGAATTGTTCCCCGACATCCCTTTCCAAACGGACTTCGCTTGGGCGGGGACCTTTGCCGAGACAAAAGACGGTCTGCCCTACATCGGGCATTACCACAACCCGCGCATCCTCTTCGCAATGGGCTACGGCGGCAACGGCATCACGTTCAGCGTGGCGGCGTCGGAGATGCTGAGCGACCTCATCTTGGGCAAAAAGAACAAAGACTTTGAATTGTTTTCCTTTGATCGCTGAGGGTGCTTTCCGAATGTGTGAATCTTGTAACTCATTCCAAAAATTGTGTAACGCTCCTTACCCCACACAAGTACACCTTTGTAGCGCACAATACGAGACGCAAATTGTGATTCCACATTTTTTTAATCTTATTCGCAATAAGTAGGTAAATAGAAATAATCGTAGTTTTTAATTTCATTAATTACCTTATTATCAAGGGTTTGTGAGACTGTTGACTGCCGACTATTGACTGTGGACTACTTAGTAAATCCATTTACAAATAAAATTCAAGTAAAATGTTGGAAATTTTAAAAATCAATCAAATATGAAAATATTTTTTCAACATAGATCGCTGATCGTCGTCGCGCTTTTGATCGTGGTGGTAGAGTTTGTCAACCTGATAGAAGGCGTGAAATTAAACGAGCAGGAAAAGAAGGATATCGTCGCGTTTTTGCGGCAGTTGTGATTTCAAACAACGGCAAAAAACCGATAAAATACCTTGATGGATGTCATCACCCATTACAACGATTTCAAAAAACGCTCTCTGACTGAGGCAGAGAAAACTGATTTGGCCTAATATATAAAATTATTATAAAATGAAAAACACTTGTTGCATTGCTTTTCTTTTTTTTGTACTCGTATCCTGCAATACAAAAAAAATGAACAAAGGATCCTATGAAGGTTCTGTGACAACGGCTGGTTATACAGCCGATACCTTGCAAACCCCCTATACAACGGGATCGGCCAAAAATTTCAGCGAGGTAACAGGCTGGAAAAGCGGTCAAATGCCCGTGGCGCCCAAAGGATTTTCGGTAAGTAAATTTGCGGATGGATTAGAACACCCCCGTTGGATTTATGTGGCCGAAAATGGGGATATTTTTGTTGCAGAGTCCAATACCATATTAAAAGGAATAATAAAAGTAGGGGCCAAAATTGCTCCTAAAATCAAAACACAGCACGTTGGGGAAAGCAAGAACAGGATCACGATGTTCAGGGATGTTGACAAAAATGGCGTCCCTAAAAAGCGGTATGAATTTGCCAATGACCTTAACCAGCCATTTGGTATGCTGATAATAGGGAGCCATTTTTATGTAGGGAACACTGATGGATTAATGCGGTATGATTATAAGCCGGGCGATACCCTGTTGCAAGGGAAGGGTAAAAAAATCGTTTCATTGCCCGCCGGTAAACACAACCGACATTGGACAAGGAATATTATCACCAACTCGAAAAAAGACAAAATCTATATTGGCGTAGGATCGGGCACCAATGTTGCAGAGAAGGGATTGAAGAATGAAATAAGAAGGGCCGACATTCTTGAAGTGAACATAGATGGATCCGGTGAACGCATTTATGCGCATGGGCTGAGAAACCCGGTGGGCATGGATTGGGCGCCGGGTACGCAAACATTGTGGACGGCAGTAAATGAAAGGGATGAACTGGGGGATGAATTGGTACCCGATTATTTGACCAGCGTAAAAGACGGCGGGTTTTACGGCTGGCCCTTCTTTTATTATGGGCAGCATAAAGATCCAAGATTGGATGACAAGCAAAGTCCGGATGCCATTGAAAAAGTTATCGTCCCGGATGTTTCCCTGGGGGCACATACGGCTTCCTTAGGGCTATTGTTTTACCAACAACATTCGTTCCCCGCTAAATATCGGGGCGGGGCGTTCATTACGCAACATGGGTCTTGGAACCGCTCCGTATTGTCAGGCTATAAAGTGATTTTCATCCCTTTCCTGAACGGCAAGCCCTCGGGAAAACCAGCCGATTTCTTGACTGGTTTTGTGGAGGACCTTTCAGCAAGCAAAGTGCATGGAAGGCCCGTCGGTATTGCCGTATTGGCCGATGGCTCAATGTTAGTATCCGATGATGTGAGCAACATCATTTGGCGAATCGAGGCTGATAAATAAGCAGCGAGGTGCGTAGTGCCGGAATTTTTTTTAAGGTTCCGTGGCTGCTTGCCTTGATTTTTTACGCGTTCCACGAATAATTTTTGCCGTTGTCGGCGAGGATGCCAACAACGGCAAAAACAGCGCATTTTTTTTCTAAACAAACGTACATCCCCTTTGGGAATTTGGGGGTGCTAGACAGTTGCCATTTTTTTAATTTAGTAAAGTGAATTTAATAATGTCACCCATTTTTTCAGGAAATTCCGGGCAGAATAGATGACATTATTAAAAACGTTTCACTTTGAGAGGTGCCATTTTTGCAAATGTTTCACCGAAAAATGTAACGACATAACCGCACGAAGCGCATAGATTTACCTTTTCAAAATGATAAAAATCCCGTTGATTTCAGGAATGACTTTCAAAAATATTTGGCCGCGCACCGTCGCTTTCGGGCGACTCATCCGGCTGGCCGCCCAAGAATTTAGCGGCGACAATTGCATCCAATTGAGTGCGGCGCTTTCGTATTTCACCCTTTTTTCGATGGCCCCCATGCTGCTCATCGTCATCGCCATCGGCGGTACTTTGCTCGGAAAAGAAGCCGTCGAAGGCTATTTGTACCTCCAATTTGAAGGGTTGCTCGGCAAGTTGCCTGCTCTCCAATTGCAAGAAATGATCAAAAATGTCCACATTTCGGGCGACACGCCGTGGGTCACCGGTGTCGGTGTGGCCACTTTTTTCCTTGGTGCCACGAGCGTTTTTGTGGAAATCCAGGACTCAATCAATGCCATTTGGTCAATCAAAGCCAAGCCAAAACGCGGTTGGGTTCGGTATATCACCACGCGTTTGATTTCGTTTTCGCTCATCGTTGGCATCGGTTTTTTGCTCATGGTTTCGTTGGTTTTGAGCGCCGTTTTGAGCCTGCTCGACGGCTGGATCAGCCTGAATTTGGCCGAATTCACGTGGCTCGCTTTTTTCATCAGCAACCTCATTTCGCTCGGCGCGGTACTCGTGCTTTTTGCCGTCATTTTCAAAGTGCTGCCCGACGCGCATCTGAAATGGAGCGATGTTTTCATCGGCGCTTTTTTCACCGCCGTTCTCTTTTTGGTCGGCAAATATTTGATCGGAATTTACCTCGGTCGGTCAAGCACCGTTTCGGCCTACGGCGCGGCTGGAGCCGTGGTGCTCATCATTTTATGGGTCTATTATTCGGCCATGATTTTGTACTTCGGGGCGGAGTTCACCAAGGTGTATGCCAATGAATTTGGTGGAAAAATCACGCCGAGTCGGTTCGCTGTCTTTATGGAAAGGAAGGAGGTCGCGGCCACGCATTTGATTCTGAACACCAAGGAAAAAACACTTTGAAACCAAGTAAAAACATTTTGGAAAATGCACAAAAAACCCCCAGCCACGATGTAACCCGGTAAGGGTCTACCCAAGTGAAATGCTCAAAAAATCAACTTTTTCTGCCGTTGTGGTGTCCTCGCCAACAAGCAACTTTTCGAGAAATTTTAGCACAAAAAGTTGTGGAGAGGATGCCAACAACGGCCAAAACAGGTAAATTATGCAAGCCTCTCCCAAGATTATATAAAATTTTTGCGTCTGCCAGCATTGACCTTTGTGGATAAGAATCCTGGTTAAAGGTATCAATATTCTGCGGTTTTATGCGTATTCCGAAGACAGGAGCCAAGCTGTGAATCCTATAACTTATACCCATAGTTGTGTAACGCCCTTGCTGGCAAAGCCCCTTACCTTCGCAGGGTAACAATTCGGTTACGGACATAATTCATTTACCAATCTTTTTTAATTATGAAAAATTACAACGATTGCATCGAGGCTTGCGCGGAATGCGTGACGGAATGCGAAAAATGCGCCACCGAGTGCCTCGAAATGGGGCACAAAGAATGCGTGAAACTTTGTCGCGATTGTGCGGACATCTGCGCCTTGTGCCAACGTCTTTGCGCCCGAGGCTCGGCCTATTGCGAGGAGATTTGCAAAATCTGCGTGAAAGTCTGCGAAGCCTGCGCTGCCGAATGCGCCAAGCACAACATGGAATGCTGCAACAAATGTGCGGCAGCCTGCAAAAAGTGTGCAGCCGCTTGCGCCTAAGTCAAAAGGAGAACCTTGGGCAATTCTGCGCAAGGTTCTACTTTAGTTTAAAAAAAATAATATGACGCACAAATATCGTGTAATTGGGCTGACATGCGGCGGTTGCGACGCAACCGTGAGCCGTGTTTTTTCAAAAATAAAAGGTGTAGAATCCGTCGTTGTTTCGCCCGACCACCAAACCGCCGAAATTCAGATGAGCCGCCACATCCCGCTCGCCGAATTTCAATCCGCGCTGCGCGAGCATCCGAAATACCAAATAGCCGAAGCCGCCCTGCCACCGGTTTTAGAGAACCAAACAGCCGACGATGCGCCCAAAAGTTGGCTAAAAACCTACCAGCCTATCTTGCTCATTTTCGGCTACATCACTGGCACGACGCTGCTCATCGAGTATACTGCCGGCGGTTTCGACTGGATGCGCTGGATGCGACATTTTATGGCGGGCTTCTTCCTGGTATTTTCGTTTTTCAAACTGCTCGACGTGTCGGCTTTTGCCATGTCTTACAGCAGTTACGACATCGTGGCGCGGCGTTGGTCGGGATGGGGATATGCGTACCCGTTCGTTGAACTGGGCTTGGGCTTGTTGTTTTTGATTGATTTCAATGCCATCATTACCAATAGCATCGCTTTTGTAGTCATGGTCTTGAGCCTAATTGGCGTAGTACAGTCTTTGCTGGCGAAGCGGAATTTCCAGTGTGCTTGTCTGGGTGCGGTATTCAAGCTGCCGATGTCGCGTATTACGTTGTTTGAGGATGCGCTCATGATTGCCATGTCAGGTGCGATGCTGGTCACAATTGTTTTTTAGTACATCATGCAACGTTTCTCTTAGCCGGAAAGCACTTGTTGCTACAAATTCCTTTTACAAACACACAAACACATGAATATTCCAATCAAGTTTTTCTCGCTGTTGCCGTTGGGCAGCCTATTGTTGGCACTCTCGATGGCACGGTGCCATAAAATGGACGTGAGCGTCGCCGCACGGGCTGTCGCTGAAAAAACGTTTTCAAATCCTCTGGCCGTGCCACCGATCGTGGATGGCAAAAACGCCGCGATGGAAGCCAAATCCGGCTCGGCTGACCTCGGCGCTGGCCTCATCGTCAATGCATTGGGCTACGGCGGTGCCCCAATTCTGGGGCCGACTATTCGCATCCGGCAAGACGAACAATTCAGCCTGATTTTCTCCAACGGTTTGACCGAAGCCACCAATATCCATTGGCACGGGCTGAAAGTGCCCGCCACACAAGACGGTTATCCGACGGATGTGACTGCGCCAGGCGGCTCATTTCAATATCGTTTTCCTGTAAAAAACCGCCCTGGCACCTATTGGTATCACCCGCACCCCGACATGGCTACGGCGAGCCAGGCTTGGCGCGGCTTGGCCGGATTTTTCTTGGTCACTTCACCCGAGGAAGAGGCTTTGGGTTTGCCTTCCGGCCAATACGATGTGCCGCTCGTGGTGCAGGACAAACGCCTCGACGGCGGGCTGGCTTACAACCCCAATACCAACGACCGCACGATCGGGATGTTCGGCGAGTCGGTGCTCGTGAATGGCACAGCGGGGCCAGTGCTCGAAGTAGCCACCCGCACTTATCGTTTTCGCCTGCTCAACGGCTCCAATGCCCGCATCTACAATTTTGCGTTGTCGTCCGGCGCAGAGTTTCAATTGATTGGGACGGACGGCGGCTTGCTTAGTTCGCCGATGGAAGTCCCGTCCATTTTGCTCTCGCCGGGCGAACGTGCCGAGGTACTGATCAATTTTAGCAATCAGCCTGTCGGCTCGGAACTGTATTTGCAAAGCAACGCCTTTGCCGGGACGGAGACGCAGGGCAAACAAGCGTTTCATATCCTGAAATTCAAAGTCGCACGGCAGGAAACCGACAACTTTACCTTACCTGCCACGCTGATGTCTGTAGAAAAAATACCCGAATCGCATTCGGTTGCCACCCGTAGTTTTAACATCGGGCACATGATGCATCACGGCGGCTCTGGCATGATGATGCATTCGATTGACGGCAAAACCTTCAATGCCAGTCGTCGCGACGAGGTGGTTAATGCCGGGACGGTCGAAATCTGGGAATTCGACAACAGCGCAGGTACAGAGATACACCCGATGCATCTCCACGCCGGACAGTTCCAAGTGCTATCCCGCACGGGTGGCCGCAGTCGCTTAGAGGCTTGGGAAAACGGCTGGAAAGACACCGTGCTGGCTTTTCCCGGCGAAAAAGTCAAAATCATAATCCGCTTTCCCGACTTCACAGGCAAGTTTGTCTTCCACTGCCACAACCTCGAACACGAGGACGGCGGCATGATGCTCAACTACGAAATTCAATAAATCGCGGTGGTTTTGCCCACTGAATATCTGCTCATAATTTTTTAACAACATTCTAAATTTTCAACCATGAAAAATTTCATGCTCATTGCAATGGTAATATCCCTTTTCGCTGCCTGCAAAAACGGCTCGCAAGCCGTCAACACCAACCAGAATACCGCTTATGCTTGTCCAATGCATTCCGAAGTCACCGGCAAAATGGGCGATAAATGCTCCAAATGCGGCATGGACCTGACCCCGGCAAAAATGGCAGCTACCTCCGCAGCCCACGCAAACGCTGCGATGTACGCCTGCCCGATGCACCCCGAAATGACGGGCAAAATGGGCGATAAATGCTCCAAATGCGGCATGGACCTGATGCCGGTAAAAGGAGTAGCTACTGCCGCCATGCTAACCGGCAACCCGCTCTCGACGGTCTATGACTCGTATTTCAACCTGAAAACTGCACTCGCAAAAGACGACGGTAAAGGCGCACAATCGGCTGCAAAATCGCTATTTGACGGCATTGCAAACGTGCCAATGGACAAATTGACCCTCGACCAACACAGCATTTGGATGAAATTTCAAACCAAACTGAGTGCTGATGCAGCGCGTATCAAAGGCTTGGATGAAACCGTGAAACAACGCAAGTATTTCGTTGCGCTTTCCGAAAATATGCACGAAGTGATGCAGGTCATCAAAACAGACCAGCCGGTTTATTACCAAAACTGCCCCATGTACGACGGCGGAAAAGGTGCGAACTGGTTGAGTTTGGACAGCAAAATCAACAACCCGTATTATGGCAAGGCCATGCAGACTTGCGGAAAAACGGTCGAAACCATCAAATAACCACGCCGAAAATGACATACAGAAATCTTTTGTTCGCCCTGTTCACCGTGGCCGGGCAGTTTGGTTTTGGACAAAACCCCGCCCCCCCGCCCGCCGAACCGACCGTATATACTTGTACGATGGACCCGGAAGTGCGTTCCAACAAGCCCGGCAACTGCCCGAAGTGCGGGATGAAATTGGTGAAGAAAAAGACAAAAGTATCCAAGTCGAAGCCGAAAACCTTGGACCCCCAGCCCCAGCAAAGGAAAAATATGCCGATAGAAACCGCATCAAAGCCGAAAGACGAGGCGTCCATGAACAAGGCAATGCAACACGAGATGCCCAAGGAAAAAATGCCGAAAAAGAGAGAAATGACGGTGCAGTACTTGGAACACAGTGTACCGCCCAAGGCCGTCCGCTACGATTTGTACTTGCGCGACACGATGGTGAATTTCTCGGGTAAATCAAAGCGCGCCATCGCCGTGAATGGCAGTATTCCGATGCCTACGTTGACTTTTACCGAAGGCGATACGGCGGAAATCTATGTCCACAATGAATTAGACGAGGAAACCTCGCTGCACTGGCACGGCCTCTTTTTGCCCAATCAATACGATGGCGTGCCAAATTTGACCCAAATGCCCATCAAGGCGCACACGACGCACCGCTATCAATTCCCCATTATCCAGCACGGCACCCATTGGTACCACAGTCATACGGGTTTGCAGGAGCAGATCGGGATGTACGGCGCGATGATTTTGAACAAGAGAAAAGAGCCTGCCATAAAGACACTTCCCGTTGTGTTGAGTGAATGGACGGACATGAAACCCAAGGAGGTGCATCGCAGCCTGAAAAATGCTACCGATTGGTTCGCCATAAAAAAAGGCTCGACCCAGAGCTATGGAGAGGCCATAAAAAGCGGGCATTTAAAAACCAAAATCACCAACGAATGGAAGCGCATGAACGCCATGGACGTGAGCGATATCTATTACGACAAATTTTTGATCAATGGGAAAAACCAGAACGAACAGCCGCAGTACAAAGCGGGCGATCAGGTTCGGCTGCGCATTGCCAACGCCGGAGCATCTTCTTATTTTTGGCTGACCTACTCGGGCGGTACAATCACGGTCGTGGCTTCTGACGGCAACGACGTAGAACCTGTCGAAGTGGACAGGCTGATTATCGCCGTTTCCGAAACGTATGATGTCATCGTGACCATCCCTGAAAATAAATCCTACGAATTTTTGGTCACGCCCGAAGACCGCACCAAATCGGCCTCGCTTTGGCTCGGCAGCGGCGAAAAGATGTCGGCCACACCGCTGCCAAAACTCAAATATTTTGCGGGCATGAAAATGATGAACAACATGATGGCGATGAACGGCAATTTGAAATCGATGGGCATGGAAATGAGCAACCAGGAAATGGACATGAACACCGTAATGTATCCCGAAATCACGGGCGCAGCGGTTTCAAAAAAGCATGATATGCGCAAAATGCGAGCGCCAAAGGATGCCAGCATGCCCGGCATGAACATGAAATCTGAAACCCCGGACATCGTTACCCTGAACTACACGATGCTCAGATCGCCCGTAAAAACAACCCTGCCGCCAAAGTCTTTACGCGAAATGAAATTTGAACTGACGGGCAACATGGACCGCTACGTTTGGACCTTAGACAACAAAACCATTTCGGAAAGCGACCGGATTTTAATCAAAAAAGGCGAAAACCTGAGGATCATTTTATACAATAATTCCATGATGCGCCATCCGATGCACCTGCACGGCCACGATTTCAGGTTGCTCAACGGACAGGGGGAGTTTGCGCCGATGAAAAACATCATAGACATCATGCCCATGGAAAGGGATACGCTGGAATTTGCCGCTACCGAAAGCGGAGATTGGTTTTTTCATTGCCATGTACTGTACCACATGATGAGCGGCATGGGCAGGGTATTTCGGTACGAAAATTCACCGCCCAACCCTGAAATCCCGAACCCGAAATTGGCACAGCGCCAACTCTTTTCCGACGACCGCCGTGCACATTTCATGGCAAGAATAGGAATAGAAAGCAATGGCAGTGACGGCGATGCCATGTGGGGACAAACTCGTTGGAAAGTAAGCACGTTGTGGCGTTTAGGTCTCCGTGAAAGCCATGGATACGAGAGCGAGACTATGATCGGACGTTATGTTGGCAAAATGCAATGGCTGTATCCATACGTCGGGTTTGATTATCACTTTAAAAAAGACGGCGGCCGGGAAAACATTTTTGGCAGTGAAACTAAAAACTGGTTCGGCCAGACGAGCAATAGGAACAACCGCCAAGCCGCTGTCGCGGGCATCATTTACACCCTTCCTTTATTGATAAATGCCGATGCACGGGTGGATAGCGACGGTAAATTACGCTTCCAATTGTCGAGAGAAGACTTGCCACTCACACCCCGACTTCGGTTCAATTGCATGCTGAACACCGACAAAGAATACATGGCCGGTTTTCGGTATATCGTCGGGAAGTATTTTTCGCTGTCCACGCATTACGACAGCGACATGGGATTTGGGGCAGGGGTCACGCTGACTTATTGACCAAATTATTTAATTTCTTTGGCTCTTTGACAATTTTTGTGGTGTGGGTTTTTAATAAACTTTCAAGATTTCATAAGTGTATGATTTTCAATAGAATAGTTATTTTTTTAAACCTGCTTTTATGTGCAGCCACAAAAATTGTCAAAGGGCCATTTCTTTTTTGACTAAATTTTGTTTAACTTCAAAAAATAGTTCATACATGAAATTATCCACCCTTCTCCTTTCCCTTGCCGCCCTCTTTTTCTCCCAAAACCTCTCCGCCCAAACCCTCACGGGCACCGTCACCAACCCGCTCGGCGCACCCGTCCCGAATGCCCGCGTAACGATTTTCATCAACGATACCTTGCAGTTTCGGGAGGCCCGCACCGATGCCAACGGGGTCTATCTTTTTGAAAACCTCGATCCTTACTATTTCTACTTCAACGTGGCCGTGCGCGGCTTCGCACTCTTCCAAAACGCCACCACCGGCATCATCGGAACGGTCGTCCACGACGCGCAGCTCCTGCCCGAAACCCACCCCGGCGAATGGACAACCATCATGGACTCGCCCGAACCGCTCGGCGGCACCGACCTCGGTGTGCTGCTGCCAAACGGCCGCATCTACTACTGCCACAATACCAAAGACCCCTTCGCATTCGACCCTGTGCTCAACGACACGCTTTCGATCCCCGGCGATACCAAAGTGCAAGGCTGCGCCGCTTCCAAACTGCTGTGGAACGGCAACGTCGTCATGGCGGGCGGCACGGAAATGGAAGTGTACGGCCCCGGCACACAGAAAATCAAACAGTTCAACTTCGCCACAAAGACTTGGCAGTCACTGCCAAAAATGCTTGACTACCGCTGGTATCCCTCCATGACCCAATTAGCCGACGGGCGGCTGCTCCTCGTGGGCGGTGGAGGGCTGAACAACCCCATACGGGTGAAAACCTCCGAACTCTACGACCCCATCTCAGGCACAACGAAATGGGCCGATACGGTGGCCATCGGAATGGAACAATCCCCCATCCTGGTGCTGTACAGCGGCAAAGTGCTGATGACTTTCCGTCCGCCGCAACTCTTCGACCCCGCGACCGAGCAGTGGGAACTGGCCGCCGACTTCGTACAGGGCAACCGGATGCCCAACGGCGACCACGTGGACCACGAACTGGTGCACCTGCCGGAAGGCCAAGTGGTTGCCATCGGCTTCAAGCCCTTCCCGGCTGGCAGCGGCGGCAACCTCGTGGAGCGCTACGACCCTGCTGCCAACACTTGGGCTGTGCGCTCCAGTTTTGCCCCGCTCCGCTCCCGCTCGGAGACGGTGCTCACGCCCGACCGCCGCATTCTGGTCATCGCCGGAGAGAAGGAAGCCCCCGCCGACCCCACGCCGGTGAACCAATGGGGTTACATGAACCTGAACGACCAGTATGACCCATACGCAGACACTTGGCGGCGGCTCGCACCGATGCCCCGCAAGCGGGAATACCACGCGCTGGCGGTACTCGTACCCGACGGTCGCGTCATAGTGGTCGGCGGCGAAGGTACGCCCGGCAACGAGCCGCCCAAAAGCATCATTGACGCGTATCAGCCGCCCTACCTGTTCCGGGGCGTGCGCCCGCAAATCCTGAATTTGGGAAAAACCGACTACCAGCGCGGCGAGACGATTCAGTTTGACGTGGCGCGCACCAATGCGCCCACCGCCGTGGTGCTGCAAAGCGCCCAAGCCGTCACCCACATGATGAACTCTGGCGAAAACCGATTCCTTGATTTGAGTTTTTCTGTTGACAACCAATCCGTTACGGCACAAATTCCGAACGACTCCCTGCACGCCTTGCCCGGCTGGTATATGCTCTGGGCGATGGTGGACGACATTCCGAGCGTGGCGAAAATGGTCAGGATACTGCCGGGCAAAGCGTTGTCAGCGGTGAAAAACCCTGCGGCAGAGCCGAGCATTTCTGTTTTCCCCAACCCTGCCAGCCGCGAGATTTTCCTGCAAGGGGAATTGCCGGGCGGCGAGCAAATCCAGTCCGTCGCGTTGTCGGATGTTTCGGGGAAAATGGTGCGTCGGTGGGCGGGCGCGTTTGTGCCGGAAAGCGACGGGCGAATTCGGTTGGCGTTGCCGGAGTGCCCGACGGGGGTTTATTTTTTGAAAATGGAGACCGGGCAGCGGGTGTGGAGCCGGAAGGTAGTTTTGCAAAAATGAGCGCATCGCCATGTCCCAATCAAAAAGCACTTTCATGTTCGCATGGAGGTGCTTTTTGCTTTTATAAACCGGCCTATGTGTGAAATATGTAACTTATTGCCAGAATTGTGTAAAACTTTTCCGCGTCAAGATAGCCACCTTTGCCGTATAATAATACAATTATAAATTCAATCAATATTGAATAATAAAAAAATTCAACGATTCTTTCCATTTTCTTGTTTGCCGCAATGAGCCTGCTCGCCGCCTGCGACTCAAAACAAACCACCCTCGGACACCTCAAAGACGATGGCCAGCGCAAGATGCTCGTTGCTAACATTGCACACAACCAGCCGTACATGAATGAAATGATGAACGAGATGATGAAAAACGACAGTTGCAAAATGATGATGTCGTACAGCATGATGAACGATCCAAGTATGCACACGATGATGATGGACAACATGATGGCTATGCGTAAAAAAGATCCGACTATGTGCAAAATGATGATGGACAAAAAGATGGATATGTGTGAGGCGGACTCTTCAAAATGTAAAATGATGATGGAATCTATGAAAACGCATCCTAATATGATGAAATCTATGAAAGGGATGGGCGACATGGATATGATGCCGAAAAAATGACCAGATTTCTCATCTTGACATTTTGCGGAAGCGTTTCACTTCGGGGCAAATAGCAAAGGACGAATACCAAGATCAGAAGAAAATTTTAGAGAACGTTTAAAAAATAAAAACAATGGTAAACAAAAATGATGCAGCCGATAAGGTTGTCAAAAAAATGGCAAACAAAAATGAAGCAGCCGATAAGGTTGTCAAAAAAAAGGCGAAGAAGAAAATATCTGCTTTGAAAGTAGATGCCTTACTACATAGTGCAGTAGATCACGTGAGGGCCGATTCCTCATCGGACATAATGGGCAGTAGCGGATTAATAAATACAGGGCCGGTTATTAATTACTTACATTTCGACCATTTTGCTCTCTAAAAATAAAATTAAAACATAGTTTTTGTTTTGTACAGGCCCAAAAAAGTCTATATTTCCAAATTTTATTTTTTAAACACATTTTGGTGTTAAGAAAACACAAGACTAAAAAAATATAATTCTAATTTTTGGATATAATTCACCTTTTTTAAAAATATAATTTTGTTTTAATTTTGTTTTCAGAACCGGAATGGTCGAAATGTAAGTAATTATAAACGGAGGAAGTAATCTTCCGCAGAATTATCTTTGCACACCTGTAGCATTGCAAAAAATGCGCAGAGCCTTGTCGCAATTGCGCGAAAGAATGCAGGGCTATGAGTTTAGTAGCGGCACAATTGAATTTTGTCGTGCCGGTTGCTTGAAAATGAAGCAGCTGGTGCGACATAATTCATCTTAAAACTAACAAAATTTAAAAATTATGGAAAATTCAATCAAGCATACTTACCACATCGGTGGTATGAGTTGCAGTGGCTGCGTTTCAACAGTTAAAAATAAATTGTCCGCTGCCTCCGGAGTAACATCCGTAAAAATTGACTTGGCAAAGAAGGAAGCAGAAATTACTTCTTTACAAGCCATTAAAGCGGATACGCTACGGGAGGTATTAAGTAATACTCATTACACAATAGCAGAGATTACAGCGCCAATATCCTTAGGAACGGTGCCAAAATAAATATTCAATAAAAAAGGGCGATAGCTCATCTGAAGACCGGGCAAAAGCGGAACTGAAGAAGAAAATTCAGGCTAAGCAAAATCGCAGCCTAATTCTTTACGAATCATTGATACAACACTTTTATGAAAAATAATTTCTTTCTTCTTACGAGTTTCCTATTGGTAGGAACCATCACACATGCTCAAAAACAAGAAGTTTTTTTTGATGTGATTTACAAAGATGAAAAGGTAGGTGTGTTGCATGCTAAGGAGACAAAGACGGAATCTAAATCCTTCAAGCTGCTAACCATTGAGACGAATACCACTTTTCTATTTATTCCTATTCACATGGAATCAGAAGTAACCACGATTCAGAAAAACGGTATTTTGATGGAAGGAACTGCTTACCGAAATGCAAGTCGCAAATCCAATGATGTCATTGCCACGGTTACAAAAATTGGATTCAATCTTTATCAACGAGAGCGAAATGGCGTAAAGGATAAAATCAGGAATCAACGCATTACGTACTGTGTAGTCGATCTTTACTTTAAAGAACCTTTGGGCGTTACTAAAGTTTTTTCAAATATGCATACGCAAATGCTAGAATTGAAGAGCATAGATAATGGGCAATATCAATTGATTACACCAGACAATAATAATTCTCTTTATTCTTACAGAGATGGAAAATTGATCAGCATAGAAGTAGATACACCTGTCGGTAAAGTCATTTCCAAACGCATCTAAAAAATTGGAAATGTTGCCACCCTGAAATGATGAAGATCATGGATGGAAAAAATGCGTGAGCAGGGTATGAAGGATTTATGATAAAAGAAAAAGAAATGATGGACACGAAAGGAAAGAAAGAAAACAAGAAATGCCATCATTAAGATGGATATCAATGACAATGAAATAACTCTAATCATTTAATCACAATTAAAATTTAAATAAAATGAAACGACGCATAAACAGTTTATTAGGCTACACCATTAAAGGAACTGATGGTGAAATTGGAAAAGTAGAGGAGTTCTATTTCGATGACCGCAGCTCTACCATCCGGTATGTGGTTGTAAAAATGGGAGGGTAGTTTTCCGAATATTAATTTGATTAACCGTCATTATTGTCGGTACAAATTTCACTAACGCCGACAAATAAGCACAAAACCATATTTTATTTGGTTGATATTTTTGAAAAATTATGGCTCTTTACACAACCCCGTACCTTGACCAGCAAATTGAAAAATGTCCAGTAGTGGGGTCATAAACACAAGATAAAAAGCGAATAAATTATTTTAAAACAAATCAATACGAAACCAAACATTGGGATACCGGAAAAAAAATTAACAGCTGTAACGGATTTATTGTCCGAAGCGCTGGCAAATGAGGTAACACTCTATACAAAAACAAGAAAATTTCATTGGAACGTGAGTGGTGAAAGCTTTATGGAACTCCATAAGTTATTTGAGAACCACTACAAACAATTAGAAGAATCAATAGATGAAGTCGCAGAGCGCATCGGCAAATTGGGACACAACGCTATTGGCACTATGGAGGAGTTTGGGAAATTATCCACCGTTAAAGAATATCCCGGAAAATATCCTTCATCAAAAGAAATGATAAAGGAACTTTTGACAGACCACGAAACTATTATAGTTCTGCTCCGCAAATCTGTTGACGATTGCACCGAAGAATATAAGGATGCCGGCACTACAGATTTTCTAACGGGCTTGATGGAACAACATGAAACCATTGCATGGACATTAACAAAATATATTAATTAAACTTTCAAAAATTTTCAAAAATGAAAAAATTAGAAAACAAAGTTGCAATTATTACCGGTGGTGCTGGTAGTATTGGAAAAATCACCGCTAAATTATTTTTAGAGGAAGGTGCAAAAGTAATGTTGGTTGACCTTTCTGAAGAAGCCCTGAAGAAAGCTGTTCAGGAGTTAGACAGCCAACAAGTAAAACATTGTGTAGCTGATGTTTCAAAAGTAGTTGATGTACAGCATTATATTAACGAAACAGTTAAAGCATTTGGAAAAATCGATGTTTTTTTCAATAATGCTGGTATAGAGGGTGTTGTAAAACCAATCATTGATTACCCGGAAGAAATGTTTGACAAAGTGATTGCGGTTAATGTAAGAGGTGTTTGGTTGGGTAATAAATATGTGTTGCCGCAAATGAATGACGGAGGGAGTATCATCGTCACATCCTCCGTTGCAGGATTGCTTGGAAGCCCCAATGTTAGCGCTTACATCACCAGCAAACATGCCTGTGTGGGTATCATGCGAGCTACCTCGGTGGAAGCTGCGCCCAGAAAAATTCGAGTAAACAGTGTTCACCCCTCTCCCGTGGATAATCGAATGATGCGTTCATTGGAAGAAGGATTTTTGCCAGGGCATGGAGCTGCGGTAAAAAAACAACTGGAGTCGACCATACCGCTCGGGCGATATGCAGAACCCATTGATATTGCAAAACTGGTTCTGTTTCTGGCCAGCGATGATAGCCAATACATTACTGGTACAACACAGGTAATTGATGGCGGAATGGCGGCTCAATAAATTATTTCAAACCCGAGAACAATGATTAGCATCATCATACCAACATACAATGAAGCTGACATGATTGCAAAAACAATCAAACTAACGTATACGGCTAATGGCAATCATGAATCAGAAATTATCATTGTGGACGGCGGCAGCACTGATGCTACCATCAATATCGCTGAACAATGCGGAGCAACTATTGTAAAGTGTGCGCACAGAGGCAGGGCAGCACAGATGAACACAGGTGCATCAATTGCGAAGTATGAAATATTATATTTTCTTCATGCGGATAGTATTCCGCCAAATAATTTTACGACACAAATTCTAAGCGCTTCCAAAGACGGAGCAAAAAGCGGTTGCTTTCGACTTACCTTTGATTACGATCACTGGTTTTTGAAAGTGAATGCCTGGTTTACAAGATTTGATGTAAATGCTGTTCGATTTGGTGATCAAAGTTTGTTCGTAACAAAAAAAGTTTTTCAAAAATCAGGAGGATTTCGAGCAGACTTGCTGATGATGGAAGACCAGGAGATCATCCACCGTCTCAAAAAGCACAGCAGGTTCAAAGTATTAAATGATGTTGTTATCACTTCAGCAAGAAAATATTTACATAATGGAGTGTACAGAATGCAGGGAATATTCTATTGTATTTGGGCAATGTATTATTTGGGCTATTCACAGGACCAGATGTTGAATGTTCACAAAACATTAATTAGAAAACACAAATTAGGATTTTAAAAATAAAGTTGCTATGCGCAAAAAAAACAATAGTAATGAATCTGACATTATTGTCATAGGTGCCGGATCGGGAGGTTTGAGCGTTGGATTGTTCCTTGCAAAAGTTGGTATTAAAGTAACAATGATTGTAAAGAGCGATAAAGATGTTGGCGGCGAATGTTTAAATGATGGTTGTGTGCCAAGTAAAGCCTTAATACACGTTGCACGCCAAATGCGGGCTGCCCGGCAAGCACAATCTTTTGGCATTAAATTAAGCGGTGAAGTAGATATACAAAAAGCAATTGGGTATGTTCATGCCCAACAAGAGATTATACGCAAACACGAAAATGCTGAATGGCTAACGGAGCAGGGAATAAACGTGGTATTAGGTGAAGCAAGCTTTGCAGGAAAAAAAGAAGTAGCGGTGAATGGCGAAATTTTCTCGGCAAAAAAAATCATTTTGGCGACCGGTTCTAAACCACGAAAACTAAAAATAGAAGGCGTTGAAAAGGTAAATTATCTTGATAATGAAAATATATTTCACATCAACCAGCTTCCTAAAAAACTATTGGTTGTAGGTGGCGGACCAATCGGAATTGAAATAGCCCAGGCAATGCAAAGACTTGGCAGCGAAGTAACTGTTGTGGAAGAAGGAAATGGAATATTGATTCATGATCATAAAACTTTTACCAGTATTTTATTGGAGCGGCTGCAGGATGAGGGTATAATCTTTCACTTTGAGGTTAGCCTGCAAAAATTTTCTTCGCCAAATGAAGCCGTTTTGAAGAAAAAAAATGGTGAAGAATTCTCTCTTTCTTTTGATGCCGTATTTGTAGGGATTGGAAGAGTATTGCTGCTGGAGCCATTACAACTTGACAAGGGAGGCATAGAAGTAAAGGATCATAAAATTATAGTTGATGATCAACTTCGCACCACGAATAAAGATGTAATGGTTTGTGGTGATGTTGCTGGTGATCTGCAATTCTCTCATGCGGCTGAATTTCACGGACGGATTATTTTAAATAATCTTTTTTCGCCCCTGAATAAAAAACTGAACAACGATCACATGTCGTGGGTCACTTTTACCGATCCTGAAATAGCCACCTTTGGATTAAATGAAAAACAACTAAAGGATAGAAGTATTGAGTACGAAAAATTGGAACAGGATTTTAGTGGTGACGACAGGGCAGTTACGGATAATTATCGATACGCCAGAACTATTCTTTACATCAGCAAAGGCGGCTTCTTCAAGAAAGAAAAAATTCTTGGGGGTACAATGATTGCACCTGGTGCAGGGGAACTCATACAGGAACTAATATTGGCTAACACTTTAGGGTTATCAATCAGTAGCATCTTTAATAAAATATATCCTTATCCCGTTGCCACAAGGATTAACCAACAGCTTATTGTAAGGCATAAGCAGAAGACTTTAACCTCAGGCTTAATAAAATTATTACACGTTGCTTTTAAAATATTTGGCTAATGGAATGGTGGGAAACTTTTAAGGAATGGTTTTTAAGCCTTGGTGAAAAATACAACGTAAATCCGTTCATCTTTGGCGGCATCTATTTAGGTGCTATTCCATTTTTCTTTATTTCGCTTTACAGTACTGTAAAGAATATTAAAAATAAAAAATCAATTGTACTTCCTGTTTTATTAACCGGCTTCTTTTTTATATCGGCATACCTCTACCTGATTATAGCCGGTAAAAATATCCCCGTATGGGTATATGTTTTCATTGGCCTAATGGTTGGTTATGGAATTTATTCTACTGTTAATAAAATAAAGAAAAAAACGAAGGAAGACTCATCTCCCGAAAAACCATCATCAAAAGAGAAATATTCGAAAAAAGATGATTGAAAAAAAATGGACATGAGTAATGAGGAGCATGCCAAAATGCAGCACGGCAACGCGCCAACGGGAATGCAGGGACACGACCACCACAAAATGATTGCAGATTTTCGGTTGCGATTTTTTATTTGTCTGGGGATTTCTGTTCCGATTATGATATTATCTCCCATGCTTCAAATGCTTGTGGGCATAAATTGGCAATTTGCAGGTTCGCAATATGTGGCCTTTGCACTATCCTCGGTGGTTTTCTTTTATGGCGGTTTCCCTTTTCTGAAAGGGTTTTGGAATGAAATAAAAACCCGTGCACCTGGAATGATGATACTCATTGCAGTGGCTATTTCAACTGCCTATCTCTCCAAAGTAATCAATCTGGTGGATGATGCACAAAAGTCAAAATCAAATCCATTTTGCTGACCGGCGATAATGCAACCGTGGCAAAAAGTGTAAGCGACGAATTAAAGATGGATGGATATTTTGCCGAAGTGTTGCCGGAACAAAAATTAGAAAAGATAAAAGAACTGCGGGCTAAAGGAGAATTCATTGCCATGACCGGCGACGGGGTAAACGATGCACCCGCATTAGCACAAGCCGATATAGGAATTGCAGTAGGAAGCGGAAGCGACATTGCAGCGGAAACGGCAGGAATAATCTTAGTAAACAGCAATCCGAAAGACATTACAAGTTTGATTTTATTCGGCAAAGCGACGTACCGAAAAATGATTCAAAATTTAGTTTGGGCAACCGGCTATAATGTGGTGGCAATACCGCTTGCGGCAGGTGTGCTTTACAAATGGGGCATTCTGTTAACTCCTGCGGTTGGTGCAGTACTTATGAGTGTGAGCATTATCGTAGTTGCCATTAATGCGAAAATGTTGAAGGTGAAAAGTTGTGGGAAGTCGGTTTATGGATAGATAGCTTGACACACCTTGCCGAATGTAACTGTGTGATCAATGAAAAATATTCACGCTATGCTCACGACCACACTCTAATGAAGCTGGATAAAAAAATATTGGTCTGGGATAAAGACGTAGTTTTCTTTCCGAGAAGAATAAACGGTAAACTATTTTTCCTGCACCGAATAAAACCTGATATACAGATGGCCGCAGTAAATGATTTACGTGAACTGACCAGGGAATTTTGGGAGAATTATTTAATGGATTTTCATGAAAATATTGTGCTTGCCCCAAAGTATGAACACGAGGTGAGTTATATTGGGGGAGGCTGTCCACCCATCGAAACAGAACACGGGTGGCTATTAATTTATCATGGTGTGCATGATACAACCCAAGGATACGTGTATTCAGCTTGCGCAGCTTTATTGGATTTAGAAAATCCTAAAAAAGAAATTGCCCGCCTGCCTTATGCTTTGTTTAAGCCTGGGTATGAATGGGAATTATTTGGAGAAGTCAATAATGTATGTTTCCCTTCCGGCGCTGCCTTGTTTGACGATACGTTATACATTTATTATGGTGCTGCTGATAAATGTATTGCCTGCGTTTCCCTGCGTTTAAAAGAATTGGTAAACGAGTTAGTGCGTAATATCAAAGAAAATGAGGAATGAAATCTATCCTGCCTCAAATAATCTTCAAACCCTCGGAAAAACTTATACACGCTCATGGATTTATTGACCATTGTCACACTGCTCATCTTCATCAGCGCCGCCTTTTCGTACCTGAACGAGCGCTTCGTCAAATTGCCCGGCACCATTGGCGTCATCACGCTGTCGGTGCTCGTGTCCATTGTCCTGCTGATAGCGGGAAAAAACAGCAATGCATTGGCCAAGACGATCTCTAATTTTACGTATACTTTTGATTTTTCCAAAGTGCTACTGGATGTGATGCTTGGTTTTTTGTTGTTTGCGAATGCCATCCATTTTGACAACAAAAAACTCAAGGAGCAACGCCTGCCCGTGCTGATCTTGAGCACCATTGGTGTTATCGTTTCCACGAGTGTCTTTGGCGGATTATTCTATTGCTTGGCCCAATTATTGGGCAATGATATCCCGCTCATTTATTGTTTTTTGATGGGCGCCCTCATCTCGCCCACCGACCCGATCACAGTGGCGTCCATCCTCCAAAATTCTAAAATCCCCATCCGGCTACGAACCATCATTTCGGGCGAATCGCTTTTCAACGATGGCATCGGGCTGATGATTTTCGTGATCCTGCTGGACATAACGACCCCGCCCTTGGAGGCCATTACGTTCAAATGGGTAATGACCTTGTTCGTACAGGAAATCATCGGCGGCATCGGCATCGGTTTGGTCATTGGTTACTTAGGCTATCGGCTGATGAAATCCGTCAACGACTTTCAGACGATCCTGCTCATCTCCATCTCCTTGGTCTTGGGCATCGCTGTGGTTGCGGATTATTTTCATGCGTCCATCCCCTTAGCCTCCGTCACGGCGGGTCTGATTGTAAGCTCCAAAAGTTTGGACAAAGGATTGAGCACCAATCAATTTCTGGGCAGGATATGGAAACTGATAGACGAAGTGCTCAACACGATTGTTTTCGTGATGATCGGCCTGCAATTGGTCGCCATGCCATTTTTGTATGGCCATTGGCTGATCGGCCTCTTTTCCATCTTAATCCTATTGGTCGCAAGGTTGGCGAGCGTTTTCCTGACCGCCGTTTTTTTGTTGCGGAAAGTGGATTTTAGCAACCTTGCCATCCTGACCTGGGCAGGCTTGCGCGGCGGCATTTCCATTGCCATGGCCTTGTCCTTGCCGCCTTCGCCCTATCGGGAAACGATCCTTTCCAGTTGCTATTTTATCGTAATATTTTCCATCATCGTGCAGGGGCTTACCCTAAATAAAGTGGTGGAGTTGATCGTAAACCACAGTGCAGGTAACAAAAAATCAAAGTTATGAACCTAATAGGTTTGCCACCATGGTCGCCGTTGCTACCATCATTTCATTAACGATTATTACGGTGCTTTTTAATTTCTTTGTAAAAAATCAAATCACCAACCTTTTTGCCCGCAAAAGCTAAACGGAAATCACCCGCCTGGTCAGAAGTTGTCGGCACAGCATCGGAGAAAACAATTTGTGCATCGGCAATCGGTTTCTTACCCGAGTTCTGTTCGCGCACCAAACCGTTTTGGATTAGCGGGTTTTGGGCAAACAGCGGCGCATGATGAGCGCACAGAAAATTGACAGACAAATATTTTTCATTACGTGGTTGTTATTTTAGAATTAAAAGAAAAACAATATTGAGGAGTTACCCATTGGACAGTTTTTCTTGCACTTGTTTTATCAATTCATTCAAAGTTTTAATAACCAAGTCGTCTGGTTTAGGGAAAGCCTCGACAAGTGCTTGTGCATAGTGGATAATAAGGTTTGCCTCTGTCGAATTGTCTAAGCGAATCACTTCGTTGTTTAGTTTATCCATCAAAGAACGAATCAATGCGGTACAGTCTTCTCTCAATAAAAGATTCTTTGTTCGGGTAATAGCTTGAATAATGGTATGACATCTAAATGCGGTCTGGGGTTCGTCGTATTCAATCCAACCTTTTTGAGCAAGATTAAGTAGGTTTTGTTCGAGTTCGTTGGAGTGGTCTTGTAATAAGGATTCAAGCATATCAAAACGGATATTTTCGGCAGGAAGCACCGTAAAGACAGACAGCAAAGCCGTTTCTGAGCGGGTTAATTCGCTAAGGTCGTACATGGCTGCAATGATATTTTCTGGTTTTTCTTCCCGAATACCCTCTTGGGCATGATAATCCACTTGAACCTTTTGTGTTTTCGATAAGGCTAAAAAACCTTTGTTTTGCAAATCAACGACTAAGTCGGCAAGTGAATAATGTTGTTTTAAACGATTGAAAAGAAAGAGGTTTTTTGCCAAAAGCTCTAATAATAATGTATTGCCACCGACAGCTTTATATATTTGTGTAAAAAGAGGTGTTTCATTGGCTTTCAATTTTGGATAATACGACTTAAAAAGTTTGAGTGCTTCCAATTCGGACAAATTTGGGATAGTATAGAAAGCAGCATGATTCAATTCTGTCAAGCGTGTAATAAGTAATAAATGAAAATTACGCAATTGACGCAATTTTGGGTAATTAAGTGTTAAATCATTTTGTTCATTGGCATTATCAATGACCAATAAACATGGTTTGTTCAACTCAGCCAAACCCCTCAGTAAAATATCAAGTCGTTCAACTTCTGTTGTGTTTGGCTCAAACGTCAAACCTAAAGGTTCGGTTAAATGAGACAGCAAAGCTCGAGCAATATTGGCTTCATTTACAACCCAGGCGGTGTGTGCGTAATCAGTTTGACAGGTGTCGTAGTATTTGGCAGCAAGAGAAGTTTTGCCAACACCTCCCATCCCATTGACCAATAATAAAAGGTGATCACCATTAAACAGTTTCTCTTTAATCGCTGCCAAATCGTTTTCACGTCCTATAAACATTTCAGCTACAAAAGGCGATTGGGTTAAGAAATGAGGGATTGCTTTCTTTGTGCCGTTAGGAACATAAACATTTCTGGGTATGGTTACTTTAACCATTTTCGGAAAATCTATGTTTTCAATTGTCGCAATGGGCAATTTCTGTTCTTTTAAGAGCCTTTGTGCGTTATTAATCCCCGTGCCTGTTCTTTCAACGTATTTATATAAATGAAAAACAGCAGCAACGGTTGGGTTTATCAAAACCGTTCCTGTTATTTTGTTGATATTAAAGTTAGGCGGTAATTGACCTGGGCTTTTAATTTCGAGCTTATCATCAAATAATTCGACTTGAATATAACTCTGAACGGAATAATCATAATCTCGATGAATAAAAGCATTGGCGATAAATTCACGTATGGCGGGCATCGGAATTTCGTAAATATCTTCACTCTTTTCGCGGTCGCGCCGTAAAGGAATATGGACACGCAAGAGCATCATCATTTTTTCGTATTGACGCATAATATTACCGCCCAATGTTTCCAATATAACAAAATCAGTGCGTTCAGTACCTCTAAACTGCATAAATTGAGATTCGGTCGCCGAATGGCTAATGATTTGTATTTGGTTGCGTTTTCCAAGACAAAGAAATGTTCCTTTAAAAAGATGCCCGTTTTCGGCTAACGACAACTGTACGAGCCGTTGTTGTGTCGTCAAGTCGGACAAAACCAATCCTTCATCGTCAAAAGACCGCACAACGCGTTCTAATTTAAAGAAATTTTCTAACTCTTTTTCATCTAAATCACGGACTTGTTTGTCTTTGAGTAGTTCGGACGTGCCAGCACCCCGATTGAGAAAGATTTTCTCTTTTATTTTTTGGTATTCATAGATTTCTTCCGAAATCAACACCGCTTCCTTCATTTCGGCTTGAATAGATGCGGTTTTGCCCTGTTCTTCCATCTCGCGCAATAAGTCTAAAACACTCTTATTGATTTGATTTTTAGTAATTGCCGCAGTGCCAAAATCAACCGTTCCAGAATGAATGTGTTTTACCACATCTTGAAAACGAGCGGATTGCATCAACGCTTCATCCAATTGAGGGCTGTCTCTGAGAAATCGCTGTAACTGGCTTAAAGCGGTTTTTAAGTCGCTTTCACCGATAAGAAGGCGAATATGATTCAGAAACGATTGAGTAGTGGTCATTTTACGGAACTTTTAAAGGTTAAAGGTACGTCAATTGGTTTTCCTAAACAAGAAAGAGCATTTTTTTGTCCGCATCCTAATTCAACAAAATAATATTCACCGGTTCTCCACGCACAACAGGCGTTTCATAAACAATGTCTTCGCCACGATGATTGTATGACAAAAAATAAATTTATAAAAATAAAAAGAGAATCGAGACCTTTGTTTTTGTAACAAAAAAAATCATCAATTCTCTACAATCGAACAAATAAGTATGTTGTTAAATAGCCTTACGTACCTGATACCGGACACAAATATAGGCCATTTTATATCAATTGTGCAAGGGATATTTAGCATTAGCGGCGGCGGGGTGACGCAGTTGAACATAAGTCGTTATTAGTCAATAAGTTATAGAGCCGTTCACCGATTCACCCGCCCTCGCGCAAGCCCACATTAGTATTGCGATGGGCACGGGTACGGACGTGGCCATTGAAAGTTCGGAAAATCACGCTGCTCAAAGGTGACATGCAAAGCATCGTGAAAGCCAAAATGCCGAGCCATGCCATGATGAAAAACATCAAGCAAAACCTGTTTTTTGCTTTTATCTACAATGTGCCGGGCATCCCAATCGCGGCGGAGATTTTGTACCCGTCTTTTGGCTTGCTGCGCTCGCCGATACTTGCGGCGGCGGCCATGAGCGTCAGTTCAGTGTCGTTCATTTTGAATGCTTTGCGCTTGGGGATAACCAAAAAATAAATTATAAGATTTAGGCGTGATTTGCCGACAAACCTTTACATATTATTCTTTGGCCGTCCCTTGCAGTACTTGAAACTGTGAATTTTATAACTTATTGCCATAGTTGTGTAATGCCCCTGCTTGCAAATACCGCCACCTTTGCCCGGTAATAATGCCGTTACAAAAACAAATAAATACATCAATGTTCTACGATGGTTATCACCTCAGCGCTATGCACTTAGCAACGGGCAAGCTATTGTTTGCCCGTTACTTACCTGGTAGCCGGTTTGGTTGTCCACGCTAATTTGGATTTTCACCACCCCCTACCACATTCCAGGTCAAATGAGCAGCAAAGACATTGCTTTCGACATTTTGCAGAAGCGATTCGCTTCCGGGAAAATAACAATGAATCAATACCAGGCGCAAAATAAGGTGTTGGAGAGCATTTAGTCTTCAAAAAATGTGTGAATGATGCAAGTACTTTCCAAGATTGTGTAAAATTGTTGGAGTTGATAACCCTGACCTTTGTGCCTAAACTCATCACACACATTTATTTAACCATTTAATTAATTATGAAAGTAGCAGGCTTGTTTATCCTCATCATCGGCATCGTACTGACTGTCTTTACGGCGTTCAAGTTTTTCACGAAAGAAAAAATAGTGGATTTGGGCGCGGTTGAAATATCAAGGGATGTGCCGCATTACTTTAGTTGGTCGCCGGCATTGGGTATTGTGGCCATCATTATCGGGGGTGCCATAGTATGGCAAAGCTCCAAAAAAACATAAATTAGATAATTTAACAAAAATTACTAAAAATATGGATGTCAAAAGAATTTTCGGATCAATACTAACACTCGGCGGAATAGGGGGACTTATTTATGCCGCCGTCCTTTTCGCCAACACATCGGGTGGCCAACGCGATGTTAAATCCCTAATCATTTTTGGATTACTTGGTCTTTTGTTTTTCGTTTATGGTATCAGCCTGGTGCGGACCACGCAGGATGTTTCATAACCAATTCATTAAGATTTTTAACTTTAAGTACCAAACCGATGTTAGTTGATATTATAGTATTGGAATATTAAATTAATAATAAAATTAATATATAAATATCATAACGTCAATCAATATCACGCTAGTGCCGCGTCCAGTAAATGGGGTGCAGATTGGCGAGACCTACTTTTTGCTCCATTAGGCAGGAGGAGGGCGAAATGCGGGACATTTTAACCGACGAATAACGAAATGGAGCGAGAAATAGGGCCGCAAAACGGTGCGTTATTTACCGGACGCGGCACTAGCACTTACCAATACTTTTTTTAAAAACAAATAAAATGCAACAAATAAAACGCAGCGCCATTGCAATTGCCACTCTTATGTTGATCATAATTGCCCAGGCACCCATTCAAGCGCAAGTTTCAGGTTTTACCAAGCCCTCTTGGTGGTTTGGCATCGCCGCAGGTGCCAATTTCAACAACTATACGGGTGCCACTCAAAAATTGACCACCAGCTTACGAGCACCCGCTGCTTTTAACAAAGGCAAAGGCGCAGGACTTTTCGTAGTGCCTTTGATGGAGTATCATCGCCCCGATTCCTATTGGGGATTCATGCTCCAAGCCGGGTACGATAGCCGCGAAGGCAAGTTTGACCAAACCAAAAGTACGGCTGCTTGCAACTGTACGACCGATTTGACTGGTAACCTCAGTTATTTCACGGTAGAACCGAGCCTGCGTTTTGCGCCACTCAACTCCGGTCTATACCTATACGCTGGCCCGCGTTTGGCCTTTAATTGGAGCAATTCCTTTGTTTACAAACAAGGAAAAGATGCTAGTTTTCCCGACCAAGCCGTACCGGCGGAGGTGAAAGGTAATTTCAGCGATATGAACAAAGTATTGCTTTCGATGCAAGTCGGTGTGGGATACGACATTCGGCTGTCATCGGCCAGTAGCACAAGCCAAGTTTTACTCTCCCCTTTTGTGGCGTATCATCCATCTTTTGGACAGTCACCTCGCAGCGTAGATTCATGGGATTTGAGTAGTTGGAGGGTCGGCGCAGCGTTGAAATTTGGACGTGGGTACTTAACCATTATTCCGGCACCTGTTGAAGGGCCAATGCCCGTTATGGAACCACCCGTTGCGGTGCGGTTTACGATAAATGCGCCCAAAAACATCCCGGGCGAGCGCAGGATGCGCGAAACATTCCCAATTTTGAACTATGTATTTTTCGATCTTGGCTCCACCGCAATACCTGAAGCGTACGTTTTACTTCAAAGAAGCCAGGTGAAAGATTTCAAAGAAGATCAATTGGAAGTTTTTAAGCCAAAACGATTGTCGGGCCGCTCTAATCGCCAAATGGAGGCCTACTACAATGTACTCAATATATTGGGTGACCGCATGGGCAAAAACCCTGAAACATCCATTAATTTGGTCGGCTCCTCCGAGAGCGGAACCGAGGATGCTACCGCAATGGCCGAATCCGTCAAACGCTATTTGGTCAATATTTTTGACATCAACGTCGCCCGAATCACCACCGAAGGACGCGATAAACCAAAACTTCCTTCCGAAAAGCTCGGCGCAACCCTTGACCTCAAATTGCTCAAAGAAGGCGATCGTCGCGTATCCATCGAAAGCAGTTCGCCAGCCTTGTTGATGCAATTCCAAAGCGGTCCGTATGCGCCACTTATGCCCGTTGAACTGGTAGAAACCCAAGAAGCGCCTTTAGATAGTTACGTTACGTTCACCGTAGAGGGTGCAAGAAAAGAACTCCAGTCTTGGTCTCTGGAAGTCAAAGATGAAAAAGGTAAAGTGCAAAACCTTGGCCCTTTTTACAACGAAAAAGTGAGTATGCCGGGTAAAATGCTACTGGGTAGCCGCCTGCAAGGCGATTATACTGTGACGATGTTGGGCAAAACCAACAGTGGGCAGATCGTGAAACAAATGGCTTCAATGCACACCACGCTTTGGACACCCGACAAAAACGAAGAAGGAACGCGGTTCACCGTCATTTTTGGCTTCGATGAATCAAAAGCAATCAGTATTTACGAAAAATACCTCACCGATATTGTTGCTCCAAAAATCCCCAAAGGTGCTACGGTGGTCATTCACGGATATACAGACATCATCGGAGACACAGATTACAACCAGAACTTGTCCCTTAATCGTGCGATGGAAGTAAAAAGGATTATCGAAAGTACCTTGTCGAAATCGGGAAAAACCGATGTCAAAATGGAGGTGTACGCATTTGGCGAAGATGAAATCTTGTCGCCTTTTAATAATAATTTTCCGGAAGAACGCTTCTACAATCGAACGGTGATTATTGATATACTTCCAGCGAAGTAAGTAAACGTTTTACTGGATATAAAAACCATAAACATTCAAGTATGCTTTGGCTACTTCATGCCTGAAGATCCTGTGGAAAGAGTCAATGATAAGTTGATCATTTGAGGTTGATCATTTTTGGGTCAGACAACCATCTTTTTGCGCTAATAGTAGCACGCTGTAAGCAAAAGATGGGTAGTATGGCACTAAAAGGGTCACATAAAATGGTTAATTTATTATTTACTCGTTCCCAAGCACAATGGTTCGTTAAGAATTTAGCCTTTTAATTCGGCATTTCTCGGTGTTTTGATATTTATTTCAGCTTTCGGTAGGTTGCCGTAAGTCAAAATAAATAAGAAGCATACTTTAAATGCTCTGCTTCCTTTAAAA
>Ga0209490_10000475_pt1 | contig 39842 bp, 52 predicted proteins | sample MAT06_FD_187209 | JGI IMG/M metagenome (GOLD analysis project Ga0209490, IMG submission 187209) | Freshwater microbial communities from Lake Fryxell liftoff mats and glacier meltwater in Antarctica - MAT-06 (SPAdes) (version 2) | ecosystem: Environmental > Aquatic > Freshwater > Ice > Liftoff...
AATGCGGGAATTGGAGAATGTGGGAATGTGGGAATTGGGGAATGAGTGAATGTGATAATGTGGGAATTGGGGAATGAGGGAATGTGGGAATTAGTGAATGTGATAATGTGGGAATTAGTGAATGTGGGAATTAGTGAATGTGATAATGCGGGAATTGGAGAATGTGGGAATTGGGGAATTGGGGAATGAGGGAATGCGGGAATTAGTGAATGTGGGAATTAGTGAATGTGATAATGTGGGAATTGGGGAATGAGGGAATGTGGGAATTAGTGAATGTGGGAATTAGTGAATGTGATAATGTGGGAATTGGAGAATGTGGGAATGTGGGAATGTGGGAATTCATAATTCAAAAAGAAAAGCATTTCACTGCGGGCTTAGCGTCACATCTATGAGGGCTTAGCGTGAAAATTCAGAATGGACAATTCAGAATTGGTGGTTCAATATTAATAATTTTCAATTTTCAAAGTACTTCAACTCCAGATTGCTCCCATCCCAAGAGGCGTAAGAATTGTAGTGGAGCCATTCGCCCAAGTTGACATAACGCGAATTAGGTCCCACCATTTTATCTAGTGGAAGATGCCTATGACCGAAAATGAAATAATCATAGTGCTGTTTTTTGAGGACATCTTTGCAGTAAACCATGAGCCATTCCTTGTCGTCGCCTAAAAATTTGCGATCCGAATCACCTGTATTACTTCTACTATAGCCACTGAGCGAATGGGCCAACCAGATGCCAAAATTCGGATGCAATCTTGCGAAAAGCCATTGACAAACCTTACTTCTAAAAATCTTCTTTACGATTTTATAGCCATGATCATCGGGCCCGAGGCCATCGCCGTGACCAATCAGAAATCGTTTTCCATTCCACTCTCTTTCGACGTTGGCACCGTGCATTTGAACACCACACTCCGAAGGAATATAGTCGAATATCCACATATCGTGATTGCCAAGGAACCAATGAATAGCGATTCCTCTATCTGTCAATTCTGAAATTTTGCCAAGCAGTCTGGTGTAACCTCTCGGCACTGCACGTTTGTATTCAAACCAAAAGTCGAATACATCTCCAACTAAAAAAATCTCTGAGGCATCACTTGAAATTTCATCGAGCCATTTCACAATCAACTTTTCTCGAACGAGACTTGTCGCTTCATTCGGAGCACCCAGATGAAAATCTGAAGCAAAGTAGATTTTTCCTTTTGGTAAATTAGACATAGGCTTAAGGGCGCCACTAAAAATCTATTTTATGTTTCGCGGAGCCAAATTTCGACCGCGTTTGTTCATGAAGGTAATATATAATCATAAATTTCATCGAAATATGACAAAGGTTTTTAGTGGTTCCCTTAAAGTCGAAAAGAAATTTATTTTCCGAGCAATTGCTCCAAAAGAATCTCGAGGGCTGGTCCACGAACATCTCCACCAAATGCTACCACTTTCCCTTCCTGATCTATTAACACAGGGAACGGAATGCTTCTTACTCCATAGTCCGAAGCGGCAGTACTAGACCATCCTTTCAGATCCGATACATGACCGGACCATGTCAGTTTATCTTGCTCGATAGACTGAATCCATCGGCCTCTGTCGGTATCAAGTGAAACAGAAAAGACTTCAAATCCACGTGCACTATATTTTTCATAGGCCTTCACCACATTCGGGTTTTCTTTTCGACAAGGTCCACACCACGAAGCCCAAAAGTCGATCAAAACCACTTTTCCTTTGAGGTCGCTGAGCTTCATTATATTCCCTTCCGGATTGGGTAGTGATATTTCCGGAGTTTGCATACCCTTGCTCACTGCGCTGCTTTGGGGCGGTTGCTGAGTTGATTGCTTGAGTGCCTTTTCTGCTTTTTCAGTTTCGGTTTTTACAAGAGCGTACAAGTCCGTATTGCCAACCTTATCATTTAATAAAGCCAGTTCATTTCTAAACAAGGCAAGATCGGTGCTCGGTTGCAAACTCATCAAAGCGACCAGAGCTGCGGGATGAGCTTCATACATTTTTATCCATTCTTTCAAATGATTGCCTGCGCTGGCTGCCGACGCATTGTACTTCGTCTTCGCATCCATTCTTTCTTCGGCAGACAAGTTGGGGTCGTTGGCAATCTGGATAAAACTTTGCTGTTCATTGACGATTGGATCTAGCTCATTGATTAAAGTTTGCATCATATGAGTTTGCTGTGAACCGGTCCAAACAGCCGTTATTCGAAATGCCGAAGCATCTGCAGTTAATCCTACTACTTCGGTACTATCTGTGATTAACATAACCCCTACTTCACCCAAAACCAAATTGTAATAATCCAAATTCAAAGACTTTTCAGGAATCAGATGAAACGATCCATCGGCTTGAATTTGGACGGAATCAATTTTGGTTTGAACACGATTTACACTTTTTACCAAATACAATTTGCTCCCTGCGCCTCCAATAATTTGACCATGCACACCCGGTAGGAGATCAATTTTCTTTTTCGAATTGACCTTTTGAGCACAGGTTCCAAAAGCAATGAATAAAAACGCCAATAGAGCTGTGTACTTCATATTATTTTCTTTATGCAATGACATAATTTCTTATGAACCGATGAGTTGTTTAATTCTACTTTCTAATGCTTCACCACGCACATCGCTGCCCAAAGCAACAATCTTGCCCTCTTTGTCGAGAAGCACGGGGAATGGAATACTTCTCACACCATAGTCCGCAGCAGGTTGACTTTGCCATCCTTTCAAATCGGAAACATGGTAAGGCCAGGTAAGACCATCTTGCTGAATTGCTTGAGCCCAACGATCTTGTGTATTGTCAAGAGACACAGAAAACACTTCAAAACCTTTGCTGTTGTACTTCTTGTACATAGCCACAACAAAAGGATTTTCTTTTCGACACGGACCACACCAAGATGCCCAAAAATCCAGGAGAACCACTTTGCCTTTGAGATCACTCAATTTCATTGTATTTCCTTTGAGATCTTTTTGCACAATATCCGGAGCCATTACACCAACAGATATTTTTCCTGCTGGCGCCTTTCCCGGATTATCCAAGCTTGGTGTCTTCGCCGTTTGTTCTGCCTTTGTTACATCTCCCATAATCGCTTTGAACATACCGGTAGTTCCCACTTTTGGCTGGAGTTTATTCAATACATCTTTATAAAGAGACATTTCGGATCTTGGATCAAGCATCCTCAACACTGGGAGAGCTGCAGGACTGCTGCCATTCATCTCCAGCCATTTTCTGATACTTTCAGTGGCTTCTTTGTTCAGCTCTGTCATTTGCGCTTTCGCTGAAGCCTTTGCTTCAGCAGTAATTGCAAAATCTTTCATTTTTTGAATGAGCTCTTGAGAACGCAGCGCTAAAGGTTCCAATGAACTATTCAATTCTTGAATAGCCGCAGTAGCCTCTGAACCGCTCACTTGAGCACTCTTTCTGAACTCGGAACGCGATGTAGATATCGCCAGACATTCAGTGCTATCCGTGATCAACATGATGTTGTCGTTTCCCAATTGAAGATTGTAATAATCCAGAGCAAGTGAAATTGCGGGAATGATATTGAATTGACCATCTGGACCAATCACACTACTATCAGTTTTAACAGATTTGTTGTTCACTTGTCTTATCAAATAGATAGTCTCTCCTTCAGCTCCTTCGATTTTTCCGCTGATACTACCCTTACTACCACCTGAACTACAGGCTACGAGGGCAGAAATGGCTATTGAAACAATTGAAAATAATTTAATATTCATGATTTTATCTTTTCCTTTTTTTAGAAATTATTTGAGGAGATTTTGAAATATTTCGCTGGCAACCTTCGGATTGGCTTTGCCTTGTGTCTTTTTCTTCAGTTCACCCATAAAAAGTCCGAGCATACCTTTGTTTCCCGCTTTGTATGCAGCTACTTTGTCGGGCCATTCCGCCAAAACTTCGCGAGCAGCGTTTTCAATTACATCGTCAGCAGCATCTTGAATTAAATTTAATTCGAGGGCGACAGCCAAGGCCATTTTACCCGAGCCATCGGCTAAGACTGGTAGTATTTTTTCTGCTGCCAAACTAGCACTCACTTTTCCAGAATCGACCAATTCGATGGTAGAAGCAATTTGAGAAGGACTCACATTAAAATCGTGCAACTCTATAGCATTTTCATTGAGATATGCCTTGATAGGGCCGAGAACCCAATTGCTCGCTGCTTTATAATTTTTTGTATGCTCTATGAGATCTTCGAACCAGAGAGCTGTTTCCTTTTCGTTTGTAAGCGCACTTGCATCATAGTCGGAAAGACCTAAGTCGGCGGTATACTTGCTGTACAATTCTCTGGGAAGCGCAGGCATAGATTCTTCGATCCTCTTAATATGTGCTTCGGACAATACGACGGGCACAAGATCCGGCTCAGGAAAGTATCTGTAATCGTGAGCAAGTTCCTTGCTCCTCATAGAAAAAGTGAAGCCGGCTACTGCGTCAAAACTCCTTGTCTCTTGCACAATTATTTCGCCCTTTTCTACAGCGTCAATTTGTCGTTTGAATTCATATTCGATGGCGCGTTGTACATTTCGAATGGAGTTCATGTTTTTTACTTCACAGCGCGTATTGAGTCCTTCAAAACCTTTCAGTCGAACACTTACGTTGGCATCACATCGCATTGAACCCTCTTCCATGTTGCCATCGCAAATTCCGAGGTATCTGATTAGTTTGCGCACTTCTGTGAGATAATTGTAGGCTTCGACTGGAGTGCGGATTTCCGGTTCGGAAACAACTTCTATTAGCGGAACTCCGGCTCTATTCAAGTCTACCAGGGTATCGAATGGATCTTGATCGTGCATACTTTTTCCAGCATCTTCTTCCAAATGTGCACGCGTGACACCAATCTTTTTTTCCTTGCCTTCATCATCGCGGATGATTATGTGACCTCCAACACAAATGGGTGTTTTGTCTTGTGTTATCTGATAGCCTTTGGGCAAGTCGGCATAGAAATAGTTCTTTCGCGCGAAATGCATGTAACGGGCAATATCGCTGTTGAGAGCTAGACCCAACAAAATGCCGTAGTCTATGCTTTTGCTATTCATACGGGGCAATGTGCCCGGATGACCAAGAGACAGGGGGCTTATTTGGGTATTCGGCAATGCCCCAAATACATTGGGATCACTGCTATAAGCTTTGCTATGGGTGTGCAATTGCATATGCACCTCAAGCCCCACCACCAATTCGTATTTATCGTAAACGCTCTCCATTTCTTTTTTTCAGTGCTTCAATAAGCCATTCTTCAAACCCCACTTCGCCCGCAATCATTTCTATCCCTATTGGAATCACAAAAAGGTTGCAAGATTTCAGAATTTCGACTTCTTTTTGACCTGCAAGTCTTGAAAGATCTTTTTCTGTGGTTACAAGAACGGCATCCGAACCGCCAAAATTAAGCATATCATTGTGCAAGGTCTGCAAGTCATTTAAGGTAAATTGGTAATGATCGGGGAAGGATTTGAATTTTTTAAGATCAAATTGACTTTTCAGGTAGTTTTCAAAGTCTTTTGGTTGAGCAATTCCTGCAAAACCGATAACACACCGATTGCCAATCCTATCTTCAGGGTCTCCAAAGGCCGACTTTTCTGTATTATATTGAATTTTAGAGAAGAACAAAGCTTGTGTCGCATTCAAACCCAGTTTGTTTTTCCATAACTCTGGATCATTTCGTTCGATGAACTCTGGACATTTGGTAACCACAATAGCGTCGGCACGACTTTTCTCACTCGGGTGATCACGCAGATTTCCGGCTGGCAGCACCCAGTCGTCCGAAAAAGGATCATCCCAAGTAGTGAGCAAAATATAGAGTTCTGCCTTCAAATGGCGGTGTTGAAAAGCATCGTCCAATAAAACCCAATCAGTTGTAGGAATAAGTTCCTTGATCTGTTTCAGGCCAAAAACTCTGTTCTCGCATACTGCCACAGGCACGTCCTTGCTGTGTTTGCTCAAGAGTACAGGTTCGTCGCCATATAGACTTGACTCACCGAGTTCATTTACGAGCAAAAAACCACTGGATTCGCGCCCATATCCACGGGAGAGGACAGCCATTTTGAATCGTTTGCTCAGGATGTCAATGATCATTTTGATATGAGGCGTTTTCCCTGTGCCCCCGAATGATAGATTTCCCAATACAATCGACTTCAGTGCCCCTTTTTGAGATTTGAATAATCCTATATCGTAAAAACGATTGCGCAGCCAAAGAATTCCCATGTATAAAAAGGAAATGGGGAGAAGAATGAGACGAAACTTCCGCATCGCTTTACTTTGTGCTTTCAATTCTGCAAAAATGATACTTCGTGAACTAATAAATGCACTCGAAACATTCGCGCCACTCTCATTGCAAGAGTCGTACGATAATTCGGGCTTAATATATGGCAACCCTGAACACGAAGTGGAATCGGCTTTACTGTCGCTCGACTGCACTGAGGCAGTTATAGATGAGGCCATTGACAAGGGATGCAAACTTGTTATTTCACATCATCCTATCATTTTCAGTGGATTAAAAAAAATCACGGGGAAAAGTTATGTGGAACGAACAATCATAAAGGCAATTCAATCCGGTACCGCGATTTATGCCATACATACTAATCTCGACAATGTTTATAACGGAGTGAATGGCAAAATCTGCGAAAAACTCGGGCTAGAAAAAACTCGAATTCTGCAGCCGATGAGCGGGAAACTGAAGAAAATTGTGGTATTTGTTCCTCATGCCCATGCCGAAAATGTGCGCAAAACAATGTTCGAAGCCGGCGCCGGTTATATTGGACAATATGATGAATGCAGTTTCAATACGAGTGGTGAAGGCACTTTTAGGCCCTTGAGCGGCTCCAATCCATTTGTTGGGGAGCAGGGAAAACGACAGTTGGAGTCTGAAATTCGGATAGAAATGATCGTAGAATCTTGGAAACTGAATAGCGTTTTGGCGGCTATGCAGGTAGCACACCCCTATGAAGAAGTAGCCTTTGACGTTTTGGCCTTGGAAAATGAGCAAAAAGACATTGGCATGGGGATGATTGGTGAGTTTAAAGACCCCATGGGGATTCCAGCCTTTTTGGATATGCTAAAAAGAGAAATGAAGGTTCCGGTAGTAAAATACACTCAAACGAGTGGAGAAATGATTCGAAAAGTGGCTGTTTGCGGTGGTTCCGGTAGTTTTTTAACAAGCCGGGCCTTGGCTGTCGGAGCGGATGCCTTTGTAACATCTGACATAAAATACCATGAGTTTTTTGATGGAGAGGGTCGTTTACTGATAGCAGATATAGGGCACTTCGAAAGCGAACAGTACACCTCGGAAATACTAAATGACTTTCTCGCCAAAAAATTCCCTACTTTTGCCACCCATTTTTCGGCGGTCCGAACAAACCCCGTACATTATTTTCTTTAACATGGCAAAGAACAAATCAGAAGCAGAAGAAGTAAAGAAGTCGCTTACAGTAGAGGAGAAACTCCGCGCGCTGTATGATCTTCAGCTTATCGACTCCAGAATTGACAAAATCCGCTCCGTGAGAGGTGAGCTTCCGTTGGAAGTGCAAGACTTGGAGGATGAGATTGAAGGATTGGAGACACGTATTAAGAACCTCGAGGACGAGTCGACCGGATTGAGCACCGACATGACCAATCGCAAGAATTCTATTAAGGATTCAGAGGCCCTCATTAAAAAATACAAAGAGCAACTCGGTAAAGTAAAAAACAACCGTGAATTTGACTCATTGAACAAGGAAATTGAATTCCAGGAATTGGAGATTCAATTGAACAAAAAGCGCATTAAAGAATCTGAGGCTCAGAAAGCACAGAAAGATGATGTTGTTGAAATAGCAAAGACTAAACTTAAAGAGCGCAAAAACGATCTTAAAGTAAAGAAGAGCGAACTCGATGAAATCATTGCTGAGACTCAGAAGGAAGAGCAAATTCTGATGAAAAAATCAGGAGAAGCTGAGCACATGATTGAAGAACGCCTTGTGACTGCTTATAAGCGAATTCGCGGTGCTTCGCGCAATGGGCTTGCTGTGGTGCCGATTGAAAGAGAGGCCTCAGCCGGATCGTTTATAAAGTTGCCACCTCAGAAGCAGCTCGACGTAGCTGCGCGCAAGAAGATCATCGTTGATGAACACAGCGGAAGGATTTTGGTGGATAAAGAATTGGCCGAGGAACAAGCAGAAAAAATCAGGGCTTTGCTTGACAAAGAATTGAAGATTACGCAAGAGTAAGAAATTACTTTACGATACAAAATAGCCTCCGGAAGGGGGCTTTTTTATTTGTAATTGGGCACAGAACAAAGTCGAATTATCCCAGAATCCGCATTGGAAGTCGCTATGAAGTGCTAATACCGTTTATGTCTGTAATAGTCCAATTCCGTTTCACTTGACAGAACCAAACTAAACCAAGGAAAGTAAACTTCAACAAATGCCCGAAAATAAAGAGCCTACTTTTTGTCCACTTGAACAAAACGTCTATCCATGCAGCCTACTTTTTGTCCATTACACCGGACTCTTTAATAAGCAGAATTGGTATTATTTGATGGTATATATTCATACATCAAGAATAAAAATCGAGAAAGTGTTTGATATCACAGGGGGTTAGCGCTGCAATAGATTTCCAATGCGGATTTCGGGTTTATCCCGCATTGCGCATTGGAAGCATCTTGAGGCTAGTGCGCTGCGGGATTCTCGAATCTACACCATGGAACAAAGTAATAGTTCGACCTATGAATCCCGCTATCTCCATAGCGTGATTCGGGTTTATCCTGCATTGCGCATTGGAAGCATATTGAGGCTAGTGCGCTGCGGGATTCTCGAATCTACACCATGGAACAAAGTAATAGTTCGACCTATGAATTCCGATATCTCCATAGCGTGATTCGGGTATATCTGGTTAACCCTCTTTACGCCATTGACGGAACCAACTTCGAATCTAGTTTCTGATCAATCCATTGGAAAAAGTCGAAGTATTTCAATACAGCTTGATCTTCCGGACCCTTTATGCTTCCCTGCATTTCATCGCGAAACTGTAGGAAAATTTTTCTTCGGGTTTCGTCATTTTGTGCTCGAATAAGCTTGCGCATGTTTTCTAAAACAACTTTCTCTATCGGGTAATCCCTTCCTCGACGCTGCAAGTAGCGAGTAGTACTCTTTAAAGTATACTCAAGCAAATCCAAGTTGCCCAATTCGTAATGCACAACCAGATTGAATAATCGGACATAACTGTATACATCTTGACGCAAACTATTCTCGTTGTCGTTTAGAAGTTTATTTATCCAATAGAGCGCTTTATTAAACTGTCCGGCTAGAAAATATATGTAGGCAAACTGATAATAAAAAGTGAGCTCATGTTCTTTGTGCATGTTCCCCTCAAAATCCGAAAGAGACTTCATCAATTCTTCGGCATCGGAAACACCTCTGATGTAATCGTTGGTTCGTTGAGAGATATATAATTGAGCAAGACCGGTATTTTTGAAGATGCTAACAGTTATATCTGCGTTCGAAAACGCTTGCTGTTCCGGCAATTGACGCATTTCGGCAATTACCTTTTCTGCTTCTTTATATTCACCCAAATCTATGTTGCAGTTCACAATGTTGCTCAAAGTGCGAACATACCTTTTGGCAAGATCATCTTTTAGATGCGGAACTCCATCGAGAATTTCTTTGACCTTCTTGAACTTTTCTAGTGCCACGGCTTGCTCTCCGTTGGCCATATTGCAGAATCCTTGAGTGTAATAACAGATGGTAGCTGCTCTCTTAGACAAGGCCGTGTTTTTATCTTTGATCAGGGGGTGATTTACGATCTCATCCACGATCGCTTTGTTTTCCTCTGTTCTTACATAACCACCGCTCCGGAAAACGTAATTGATCTTGCTGTACAAAACATGATACTCCGCGAGATTTCTCAATTTATCGATTACCTCTTTCTCCTCGGCAATCAGTCCATCCAAGTCACGGGTAAATTGCCCGTCTTCAAATGCTTCTTCTAGCAACATCTTCTCCCAATTGATTAGCTCAAAGAGGTAGTAAAATTTTTCGTGATGAACGGCCAATTTTTTTGCTCTTATCAGAAACTTATTGCATTCCTCGAATAAAGCTTTGGTGTAAAGAATTTCAATGTTTTTAATTTCCTGTTTTAGGATACTCGAAATACTGTTTTCTCCATGATAAGCCCTAAGAGCTTTTAATATTAAACGATACAAATGGTTTTTTTCTGAAGGCAAGTGACGAATGAATTTTTCGCCCTTGAATAGTTTCTTCAAAGACGTCTCATCGTACTCCTTCATGCGGTCGATAGCATCAAAAAGCCTCAGGTAGTTTTTGTCACCGCTCTGAAGAGAAGAATGCAACTTAAAGAAGCGCTTCTCAGATTTAGTGAGCGATTGGATAAGATCAAAAAGCTCATTACTTGGTTTCATGTGGTCAGTTTATTATTCTAGGCTACCTCTAAAAACCTATTGAACGTTTTGGCAAACAAAACAAAAAAGGCGCAGAATTCTTATACATTCGTGTCAAATTTGTAAGAACAATTCGCCAAATCTCTGCTATCCTGAAAGAATAAGAGAGTTTGATTTCGACGAAGTTGTCTCTGCGAAACACAAAACAGGTTCTTGAAGGTTACCTCGATAGGTTTCCAATGATTCATACATATAAAGAAAGGATCACCCTACCTTAGGAATCCTAGCATAATTCAGGTTCACATCTTTTTTTTGTGAAGATCTTATCTTGGCTATCTATTTCCGAAATATTAGAATACACAATGTCTTATAACAGAATACATTACATAAAGTTCTCTCTGAGTTTTTTCTTAGTTTTCTGGATCTCGGGGTTATTCTGTCAGGATAGGCTGCCGGTGAACTGCGCAAAACGGCATAAGACTCCAAGTTTTAAGCCCCAGCTTAGGTTTTTAAGTGAAGAAGATAACCTACGTAGCGACACCATAGATATTCTGAAATACACGCTCGATTTGGACATGACCCAAATTTTCTCGAATCAATTGAGCGGTCATTGCACCATAGATTTTGAATCAAAGATGGATGGCATCGATTGGCTGAGCCTTGATTTGCTAAACTTGACAGTGGATAGTGTAACAGCTGCCGGAGAAAACCTCAGTTTTTCTTATCAAAGTCCACTGCTGGTGATTCACTTACCCTTCGAACTAGCAGAATTTGATTTTTACAGTCTCACTGTACATTATCACGGCGATCCTCAAACAGATGCAACGTGGGGAGGATTCTACAATCCTGCTTCTGGATATGCATACAACCTCGGCGTAGGCTTTGACGCTGATCCGCACAATTTTGGTCGCGTATGGTTTCCATGTTTCGACAATTTCGTAGAAAAAAGTGCCTACGAATTTCATGTGCTCACATCAAATGGAAAGACCACATACTGCAACGGTCTTCGCACAAGTGTAGAAAATGTTGGGATAGACTCCCTGTTGACTCACTGGATGCTCGAAGAAGAAATACCTTCATACTTAGCGTCAATTGCAGTGGCTGATTATGTGCATGCCGAACAAAGTTTTGAAAACTTGGAAGGAGAGATTATACCGGTTTGGTTAACAGCTAAAGCCTCGGATACATTGGAAATGAAGCAAAGTATGATCAATCTTATACCTGCCATCAATGGGTATGAAGAACGATATGGCTTACACCGTTTTCCGCGAGTTGGATTTTGTGCTGTGCCTTTCAATGGTGGAGCGATGGAACATGCAACCAATATCGCTTATCCCTTATTTGCTATTGATGGTATGGATACATACGAAACATTATATGCCCATGAGTTGTCGCATCATTGGTGGGGCGATAATTTGACATGCCGAACAGAGGAAGACATGTGGATCAATGAAGGATGGGCAAGCTACAGTGAAGCCTTGTATATGGAGATGATCTATGGTACGGCAGCTTATCGAGAATATGTGCGCGAAAATCACAAAGATGTATTGTTGTTCGCGCATCGCAATGACGGAGCCCGATACCCTGTGAGTCCTGTACCCCACTCTATCACATATGGAAGTCATGTTTATAGCAAGGGTGCTGATATGGCACACAATCTTCGTGGTTATATGGGAGACAACTTCTTTCCTGCCATTCAAGGATTGATGGAAGAATATGCCTATGATGATATAAGCAGTGAAGACATGCGCGATTTCATGCAGGACTATACAGATGCCGACTTAACTTCTTTTTTCTACGATCACATTTTTACACAAGGGTTCACAGAATTTAGGATACTCAATTCTCAGCCTGCTAGCGTTGGAGTTAGTCAATGGGATGTTCTCATCGAACAAAATCAGCATTACACAGGCCATGATTTCAGTCATGTTCCTTTAGATATTAGAGTTCTTGCATCCAATACCACCGATGTTTTTGACACGACTGTTATCATGACAACAAATCCCCAATGGGTGAATCTCAACTTTCCAAATGGATTTTTAGCAAATCAAATTATTCTCAATGACCAGGAAGATCTTTCACAAGCAGTTTTAGGGGAGGGTAAAATGATCATAGAAACCGGGCCCAACGATTTTGATTTTGCGGAAATGGAAATAGACGTTGAATCTGTTGGATCGCTTCCTACATATGTGCGTATTGAGAATCACTTCGCTGCTGCGAACAATCCGGCATTCATACCTCTAACCGATTATTATATATCTCTAGATAGATGTTGGTATGTGCAAGGACATTTCCCAGAAGAACTTCAGATGGATGCATCGCTCAGATATTTTGGAAACGACGGAAGCAATTCATATTTCGATCCAATTTTTTTCACATATCTCGAGGAAAATGGATTTACTGAAGAAAATCTTGTGTTGCTGTGGCGTCAGGATGCACTTTCAGATTGGTCGGAATACGACAACTACGAGCTCAATATTCAAGGCAGTGAAGACAATTGGACGGGTAGATTCGATATTATTGATCTCAAGACGGGTTGGTATGCTTGGGCGATTCGGACTGGGATAGTGAATATCGGTTCGTCCGAAAATACCGTTGATATATCATGTTATTTTGACAAAGAAGGGTTTCTGAACCTAGTAAACACTGTAGATGAAGTAGAGGTATATGAGGGAAATGGAAGAATTGTTTACCGAGGAAATTTATGTCGCATTGCTGCACAAAACTGGTCGGCAGGTGTATATGTTGTGAAAACAAAAAAGTTCGAAATCAAAATCACTAAAGGTCATTGAACCCAACGAGTGCTCTAGGAGGCCGTCGCGAATGGCTCTTCGTTTTTCTGGCGGGACTGTTTGTAACTAATGCAGTGACAGCAGAGTTGATCAGTAATAAATTGATCGACATACCCATTCAGTTCAATCTATTTGGCAGTGAATTCGGCCCATTTACCACCATTGTGGGCATATTGCCTTGGCCCGTTGTATTTCTTCTCACCGATTTGATGAATGAGTTTTATGGGCAAAAAGCAGTGCGAAGGCTTTCATGGATTACAGCTATTCTGATTGCCTACTGTTTTGTGATCGTCCTTATTTCATTGCAGATACCGGCCAAGGAAGTGCCTGGAGTAGCCACTAATGATCAGTATAACACTGTATTTGGTCAAGCGCCATGGATTATTATTGGAAGCATTACAGCATTTCTAGTTTCACAATTGCTCGATGCGACGCTTTTTCAATGGATTAAGCATAAAACTGGAAACAAAATGATTTGGTTGAGAAGCACAGGCAGTACTATAATCTCTCAGTTGATAGATAGTTATATCGTTCTTTACATTGGATTTGTCTTGCCCGGTAGGATGCAGTTGGGACCTTATGTAGAAATAGCTGCAACGAATTACATATTAAAATTATTGATAGCTGTATCGTTGACCCCTCTGATATATGTAGGGCATTGGGCTGTAAGGCACTACCTGAGAAATCAAAAAACAAATAATGCACTGCTGGATTCGGAAACATATTAGATCCGGAATTCCAAAGAATTGAGAAGTCAGAATGGTCAATCCTCAGCATTTAACCCAGAATCCGCATTGGAAATCTATTGCAGCACTAACCCCCTTTGTTATCAAGCACTTTCTCGATTTTTATTCTTGATGTATGAATATACACCATAAAATAATCCCGCATTGCGCATTGGAAGTGTCCTGAGGTTAATGCGCTGCGGGATTCTCAAATCTACACGATGGAGCAAAGTAATAGTTCGACCTATGAATTCCGATATCTCCATCGCGTGATTCGGGATAATACCTATTCTGCTTATAAAATAGTTTGGACTATTTGATGAGCACGACTTGGTAAATGCCGTCAAAGTAGCTGTTATAGGCTAATGGAGTGAAACGGAATTGGAATAATACAGATACAGATACATAAACCCAAATCAAGCGATAGAAAAATTGCACCCTCATTTTGCCGATGAATGCAGTATTCTATCGCTTAGATTTGAGAATCCCGCACGCATTCTACAAAAATTGCCCTCATGCGCAATGCGGGATAAACGGTATTAGCAATTCATAGCGAATTCCAATGCGGATTCTAGGTTTAATCGATGTTAATCTTCCAGTTTCTTCATTGCTCAAAAATCTTTGATTATTGGCAACAGACAAGCTCTCAAATAGCAATCTCTGCTCTACCTGCCAAACAATCCCTTCCCAGGGTAGTATGCCATTTTACCCAACTCTTCTTCGATGCGTAGGAGTTGGTTGTACTTGGCAATTCTATCAGTACGAGAAAGGGAACCCGCCTTAATTTGTCCGCAATTCAAGGCAACCGCAAGATCTGCGATGGTGGTGTCTTCTGTTTCTCCACTGCGATGACTCATTACAGATGTATAATTGGCCCTATGTGCCATTGTAACGGCATCAATTGTTTCTGTGAGGGTTCCGATCTGATTTACTTTGACAAGAATGCTATTCGCAATTCCTTCAATGATTCCTTTGGAAAGTCTGGTTATGTTCGTTACAAACAAATCATCACCTACGAGCTGCGCCTTCTGTCCGAGAGCATCGGTGAGTAATTTCCAGCCGTCCCAATCATCTTCTGCGCACCCATCTTCAATTGAAAAAATGGGATATTTATCGCACCAACCTTTCCAATAATCAACCATTTGAGCGGGAGTTAATTTATCTCCAGTGCTTTCCAGGTGATACATTTTTTCTTCAGCCTTATAGAACTCTGTGCTCGCGCAATCCAATGCCAACATTACATCATCGCCGGGTTTATATCCTGCAGCTTCTATCGCCTGCATCACCACCTGAAGTGCCTCTTCATTGCTTTTGAGCTCCGGTGCAAAACCACCTTCATCTCCTACATTAGTTGAGTAGCCGGCCTTTTTTAATACCGCCTTCAGGTGATGAAAAATTTCAACTCCCATGCGTAAACCTTCGCTGAAACTAGATGCGCCAACTGGCATTATCATAAATTCCTGCACATCTACTTTGTTGTCGGCATGAGCACCACCATTGATAATGTTCATCATAGGCACAGGAAGCGTATTGGCACTTACTCCACCTACATAGCGATACAAAGGAAGTCCGCTCGTTTCGGCAGCAGCTTTGGCCACCGCCAAACTCACACCTAAAATTGCATTTGCTCCAAGGGAGGCTTTGTTATCTGTTCCATCAATACCACACATAGCGCGATCTATGAGGTTTTGCTCAAAAATAGAGGCACCTATCAATTGCTCATTTAAAGTTTCATTGACATTTTGCACTGCGCGATTGACACTTTTTCCCATGTAAAGAGATTTGTCATTGTCGCGCAATTCAACCGCCTCGTGTGCACCAGTACTCGCTCCACTAGGAACGGCAGCTCTTCCCAATACACCATCAGTAGTAATTACATCCACTTCTACAGTAGGGTTTCCGCGTGAATCAAGAATTTGACGTGCTTGTACTTTGGCAATTTGGCTCATGGAGTAATAGTTGTTTTTCTTCAGGCTAAAACTGAAGAAGTAATATTTGATTTTACGTTTTCGATAAACAGATCGAAGAGATATCGCGAGTCGTGAGGGCCGGCGCTAGCTTCGGGGTGATATTGAACGCTGAAAACAGATTTCGATTTCAGTCTAATTCCGGCGATGGTGTTATCGTTGAGGTGGATATGAGTTACTTCAATATCTGGATTCTTGCTGATGCTTTCGGCGGAAACAACGAAGCCGTGATTTTGAGAAGTAATTTCACTTTTGCCGGTAATGATATTCTTGATGGGGTGATTGATTCCTCGGTGACCATTGAACATTTTCACCGTATCAAGACCTTGACTTAGAGCGATGATTTGATGCCCCAGACAAATTCCAAAAACGGGGATACCCGATTGGATTATTGATTTCACTAGGTTGGTCGTCGAATGCATTGCAGAGGGATCGCCTGGGCCGTTGCTAAGCATAAAACCCTGTGGTTTCCACTCCAGCATTTCCTCCAAACTTGAGTTCATTGGGAATACTTTTATGTAAGCGTCTCTTTCTGCCAGACAGCGCAGAATATTCTTCTTCACACCCAAGTCGAGCACTGCTATTTGGTACGAAGCATTGGGGTTTCCAAAAAAGTATGGCTCTTTTGTGGCCACTTTCGAAGCAAGTTCAAGACCATCCATAGAAGGCACTGCATCTAGGCGCTTTTTCAGTTCAGCTATATCAGATATTTCTGATGAAATGATGCAGTTCATGGCACCGGCTTGGCGGATATGTCGAACGAGGCTCCGGGTATCAATATCGCTAATTCCCACTTTACCATCGCGTTCGAGGTAGTTCTGCAAACTCCCATTTCCACCGATTCTACTGGCTACATCAGAAAATTTCTTGATGATAATTCCTGCGACTTTGCAATTTTCGGATTCAATTTCTTCGGCATGAACACCGTAGTTTCCAACGTGGGCGGAGGCCATTACAAGAACCTGCCCATAGTAGCTCGGATCTGTGAATACCTCTTGATAGCCGGTCATGGCCGTATTGAAAGCGATTTCTCCAGTGGTGGTACCAATAGCTCCGCATGAAGTACCTTTATAGACAGTGCCATCCTGAAGAAGAAGGACGGCTGATTTTACTTCTCGCATGGTACAAATTTAAGTGGTGAAGAGTGACTGCTAAAAAAGGTATTATAAAAAGATTTCTACAACGGGGAGATTTCTGATCCGTCGTTTGCTCTCTTGCCAATTGAACTGGCCATCGAATTCACGTTTCAATGGCCAAGCCTAGTTTTCTTGTATGCTCATACTGATATAAAAGCACTTCACACAATGCAAGCGCTTTTAAAAGTATCCAATAAAAAAATGAAAAACACCCGACACTTCTATCAGTTTGAATATAATTTACAGAAAATAAAATACTTAGTTTTTTCAGTAGTAACAATTGCCTTGCAGTTACCCAATACTTGGTTGCACTCTCAGGTCGTATGCGGAAACCATTTGAATTATCCTCAACAAACATCTGACCCCAACTGCATAAACCAACGGATCAACACAGGGACAAACTTTCAGACGTGGAAATCTCAATATGGTTCAGGCACCACCGAGGAATATATTATACCTGAGGCAGTGCACGTGATTCGCACCAATGGACCGGAGAATATTTCAGATGATCAGATAGTAACGGCTTTAACCCAGAATCCGCATTGGAAATCTATTGCAGCGCTAACCCTCTTTGATATCAAGCACTTTCTCGATTTTTATTCTTGATTTATGAATACACCATCAAATAAACCCGCATTGCGCATTGGAAGTTTTTTTTGGGCAATGCGCTGCAGCATCTTGCAAGCACGAAATGGTAAATACCTTTATAGTAGCTATTGTCTCGGCTGAGCCGAGATTAGAGCTACATAAACCCAAATCAAGCGATAGAAAAATTGCACCCTCATTTTGCCGATGAATGCAGTATTCTATCGCTTAGATTTGAGAATCCCGCACGCATTCTACAAAAATTGCCCAAATGCGTAATGCGGGATAAACGGTATAAAAATCTGGCGAGAGCACTTGCTATCTGTGGTATTAGAACTTTATAGCGCATCCCAATACGGATTCTAGGTTAAAAAAAAATCCGCCAATGGCGGACTTTTTTCACATTCATATATCGTTTACGTACAACGCACGTACACTTATTCAGCCTTAGGCTCATCACCTGCAGCTTCTGCCGCTGGGCTCTGGGTATTTGCATCATCAGCACCTTTAGGAGCATCTGCCTTTTTCTTGGCGCCACCTCTTCTGGTTCTCTTTTTAGCGTTTGCGTCAATTGAATTACCGTATATAGTATTGAAATCAACCAATTCGATAATACACATTTCGGCATTATCACCTTGACGATAACCGGTGCGAATAATTCTTGTAAATCCTCCTGGACGTTCAGCCACTTTTGGGGCTACTTCGCGGAAAAGTTCGGTAACAGCCTCTTTGTTTTTAAGGTAGCTGAAAACGATCCTTCTGCTGTGAGTGCTATCGGCTTTTGACTTGGTGATAAGAGGCTCCACGTATCTTCTGAGGGCTTTGGCCTTCGCGAGGGTGGTAGCGATTCTCTTATGTTCGATCAGGGAACTAGCCATATTAGCCATCATAGCCTTGCGGTGCTCAGCCTTTCTTCCCAGGTGGTTTAGTGTTCTTCCGTGTCTCATTTCTTTTTCTTCTTTCGATGATTATCCTATTGCCCAATGAGTTTAGTCTCTGTCGAGCTTGTATTTGGCCGTATTCATTCCAAACTGAAGACCTTTGTTTTCCACAAGTTCTTCAAGTTCAGTTAGAGATTTTTTACCGAAGTTCCTGAATTTCAACAAGTCGTTTTTGTTGAAGGCTACCAAATCTCCGAGTGTTTCGATATCCGCAGCTTTCAGACAGTTGAGGGCACGAACCGAAAGGTCCATATCCACCAAACGAGTCTTAAGCAATTGGCGCATGTGCAGAGAAGACTCATCAAATTCCTCCACTTCTTTCTTCATTTCTGTTTCGAGAGAAATTTTCTCATCGCTGAACAACATGAAGTGGTGAATGAGAATCTTAGCGGCTTCTTGTAGCGCATTTTTTGGAGTAATGCTACCATCACCTTGAATCTCGAGAATCAATTTTTCGTAGTCAGTTTTCTGTTCAACCCTGAAGTTCTCAACTGTGAATTTCACGTTGCGAATAGGGGTGAAAATTGAATCGATAAATATGGTACCTATAGAATGGTGACCAGATTTATTCTCTTCAGCCGGACGGTATCCACGTCCTTTGCCTATTTGGAGTTCGAGGCGTACTTTCACTTTGGGGTCCATGTTGCAGATCACTAGATCCGGGTTTAGAACCTGGAATGAAGAAGTGAACTTACCGATATCACCAGCAGAGAATTGAGCCTGATCCCCGATCACAACAACTACTTTTTCATTGTCTGCAGAATCTATTTGGCGCTTGAAACGAACTTGTTTCAGGTTGAGCACTATTTCAGTAACGTCTTCTACTACACCTTTGAGGGTTGAGAACTCATGGTCCACACCGTCAACTTTGATAGAAGTGATAGCAAAACCCTCAAGGGAGCTGAGAAGAATCCTGCGGAGGGCATTACCAATGGTGATACCGAAACCCGGCTCCAGCGGACGGAATTCAAATGCTCCAGCGAAGTCATTCGATTCGAGCATAACGACCTTGTCTGGTTTTACGAAATCGAGAATTGCCATGTTGTTTTTATAAGGGTTCTGTGAGGTGAATATTAAGATTACTTCGAGTACAATTCGACGATCAGTTGTTCTTTGATGTTTTCAGGTATCTGAACGCGCTGTGGGTAAGCGAGGAATACTCCTGTCATATCGCCTTGATTCCAATCGAGCCACTCGTAGTTAGTTCTGCTGCCAAGACTCATAGTGATGGCTGGCAAAGACTTTGACTTTGCGCGAACAGCGATGCGATCGCCGGGACGCACTTGGAAAGAAGGGATGTTCACTACATTTCCGTTTACTGTGAGGTGGTTGTGAGAAACCAACTGACGAGCAGCACGGCGTGTAGATCCGACACCTAAACGGTACACCACGTTGTCCAGACGAGCTTCGCAGAATCCGAGGAGGATCTCACCTGTAACTCCTGTTTTTGCAGAAGCTTTGAGGTATAGATTCTCGAATTGTTTCTCAAGGATACCATAGGTATACTTGGCTTTCTGCTTTTCGATAAGCTGAACAGCGTATTCGGATTGTTTTGCCCTTCTTTTGTTTGGACCGTGTTGTCCGGGAGGGTAATTTCTTTTCTCCAGGGCTTTATCTGGTCCGAAGATGGGTTCACGAAACCTTCTTGCGATCTTGGTGGTTGGTCCTGTATATCTGGCCATTTCTTTTAACCTAAATGATGTTGATGATTAGATTCTTCTTTGTTTCGGTGGGCGACAACCATTGTGCGGCATTGGAGTGCAGTCAACGATTTCCGTTACTTCAATTCCTGTACCGTGAATGGTTCTGATTGCGCTTTCGCGACCGGCTCCTGGGCCTTTCACGTAAACTTTCACCTTGCGGAGACCGAGTTCGTGCGCTTCCTTCGAGCATTGTTCTGCAGCAACCTGAGCAGCATAAGGAGTATTCTTTTTAGAACCCCTAAAGCCCATTTTACCGGCAGATGACCAAGAGATCACCTGACCCTGATTGTTGGTAAGACTAATGATGATGTTGTTGAAGGTAGACTGCACGTGGGCCTGTCCTACTGCTTCTACAACCACATTTTTCTTTTTCTTCTTTTCTTGTTTAGCCATAATACTGTTTGCTAAAGAGCTATCTATTATTTAACTGCTTTCTTTTTGTTGGCAACTGTCTTACGCTTACCCTTACGAGTACGTGCGTTGTTTTTGGTACTTTGACCTCTCACTGGAAGACCTACACGGTGACGAACACCGCGGAAACAACCGATATCCATCAGACGTTTGATGCTCATTTGAACTTCAGATCTCAAGGCACCTTCTACCTTGAATTCGGTGGTAATGAAACCGCGGATCTTCGACAAATCATCATCGTCCCACTCTTGCACTTTCTTGTCGAAAGATACACCCGAGGTACTCAGGATCTTGCGGGCGCGGCTGCGTCCGATTCCGAAAATGTAGGTGAGCCCAATCTCTCCTCTTTTGTTACGGGGTAAATCAATACCAGCTATTCTTGCCATTTTATACTTTGTTTATTTCTTCCTTACGGAAAAATTATCCTTGTCTTTGTTTAAATTTAGGGTTCTTCTTGTTTATCACATAGAGTCTCCCTTTTCTACGAACGATCTTGCACTCAGCAGAACGTTTCTTAATTGATGCACGTACTTTCATTTCGAGTTTTATTTATATCTGAAGGAAATCCTTCCTTTAGTCAAATCATATGGTGACATTTCCACCTTTACTCTATCACCAGGTAGAATTCGGATGTAGTGCATCCTCATCTTTCCTGATATATGGGCCGTAATCACGTGTCCATTCTCCAACTCAACGCGAAACATTGCGTTTGAGAGGGCTTCGATGATCGTACCGTCTAATTCTATTGACGTTTGTTTGGCCATATATTTTTTACACCAGGCTTAATGCCTGTTCAATCAATTCAAAAGTTGATAAAACTTCAGCTCTATCCTTTCTTACCACAATGGTGTGCTCAAAATGAGCGCTGGGCAATCCGTCGGCAGTAATGATGGTCCAACCATCCGAATGCTGCTTCACATTTCTCTTACCCATGTTTATCATTGGTTCGATTGCGATGACCAAACCTGGCATCAAAACCGGACCATTACCTCGTTTTCCGAAGTTGGGAACTTCTGGGGCTTCGTGTAAGTTTCTTCCTACACCATGTCCTACTAGTTCCCTGACAACACCATAACCGTGGCGTTCAGCTTCTTCCTGCACAGCGTAACTAATATCGCCAACTCTTTTACCTGCCACTGCCTGTTCGATTCCTTTCTCGAGACATGATTTAGTAACGTCGATCAGCTTTTTGATTTCCGGACTCACCTCACCCACCTCAAAGGTGTATGCGCTATCTCCAAAAAAACCATTCATTAGCACTCCGCAGTCTACGCTCACAATGTCGCCCTCTTTCAGAGGTACATCTGTTGGGATTCCGTGAACAACTGTGCTATTTACACTTGCACAAATTGAATTCGGAAAGCCATTGTACCGCAAAAAACCGGGAACACCACCGTTATCGCGAATAAAGCTTTCTGCTAGTTTATCCAATTCGAGGGTAGTAACCCCCGGACGAATAGACTTAGCCATTTCGGCCAAAGTTTTTCCAACAAGCAAAGAACTTTCTCTTACGAGCTCAATTTCCTCTTCGGTTTTATAAACCGGTTTATTATCTCTCCCCACCAGCTACTTCTTAAAACGTTGATCCTGTACTCACGGTAGTAGCACTTCTTCCGCGCAATCTTCCAGACTTCATCAGTCCATCATAATGTCTTGAGAGGAGGTGACTTTCTACCTGCTGAAGTGTATCTAACAATACACCGACAGTGATCAATAGTGAGGTACCTCCAAAAAACAATGCAAACGCCTGTGTTTTGGCAAGCCCCGACATAAATATGATAGCAGGAAGTATTGCGATAATTCCTACAAAAACACCACCGGGCAAGGTAATCCTTGAAAGGACAGTGTCAATAAATTCTTGAGTTGGTCGACCAGGTTTTATTCCTGGTATAAAGTTTCCGTTTCTCTTCAAATCCTCAGCAATCTGCCCCGGATTAGTTGTAATTGCTGTGTAGAAATAAGTAAACACTACAATCATCAAAAAGAATATGACATTATAAGCAAGACCATAGATATTTCCCAGGCTCGCCACTATCGGGTTATCTCTAAACGTTTCGGTATTCTGCAAGTAGAGTGGCAGGAACATAATTGCTTGGGCAAAGATGATCGGCATTACACCTGCTGAATTCACACGCAGAGGAATGAACGAGCGAGCACCCTCACCTTGAGGTAAATGAGTACCACCCATGTTCATACGTGCCATTTGCACAGGCACACGACGAATGGCCTGAACCACTGCCACACAGAATCCTACTACTGTAAATAGAACAGCAATTTCGATGAGTAAGAAGTAAAACGATTGAGTAGTAGCTTCTTGATAGAATGAGCGAGGAAGATCCGCTAGGATACCCACCATGATGATCAAGGAAATACCATTTCCAATTCCTTTGTCGGTAATCTTTTCTCCGATCCACAAAACAAACAATGTACTACAAGTCAAGATAATTACTGCTGCTGGAATCCACAGAGCGAAATCAGGGCGCGCAGAGGAATCTATGGTAGAGATAATATAACCGGGAGCTTGCACAACACCTATTGCGATGGTGAGCAATCGAGTCCACTGATTAATCTTTTTACGACCGCTTTCACCTTCGCGCTGCATCTTTTGGATGGTTGGTACAGCCAGACCCAAAAGTTGAACGATGATGGAAGCAGAGATATAAGGCATAATCCCCAAGGCGAATATAGAAGCACGGCTGAATGCACCTCCAGTAAACAAACCAAGCAGCCCCATAAGGCCTGTTTGATCACCTTGATTCAATTTTGACACATCAACACCTGGAAGAACTACAAACGAACCCACTCTGTACACCAATAGCAAAGCCAAGGTGAAAAGGATTTTCTTTCTCAGTTCCTCGTGGTGATAGATATCACGCAATTTCTTTATAAAGCCTTTCATTCGTCGATTCTGTTATAGCGTAGTTGCTTGTCCTCCTAGTGCCTCAATTGCTTTGCGTGCGGTTTCAGAAAAACCATGAGCTGTGATATTCAGCTTAGCTTTTAATTCGCCACGACCGAGGATCTTAACGAGGTCATTTTTTGAAGAGATACCGTGTTGCACGAGGGTCTCAGGAGACAATTCAGTAAGGTTGAATTTCTCCACCAATACTTGAACAGTATCGAGGTTGATCCCTTTGTACTCCACCCTGTTGAAGTTTTTGAATCCGAATTTCGGAACCCTTCTTTGAAGTGGCATCTGACCTCCTTCGAAGCCGATTTTACGTTTATTACCTGAACGAGAGCCGGCACCTTTGTGACCTCTTGTAGAAGTTCCACCATGTCCGGAACCTTCTCCACGGCCAATTCTTTTGCGGTTCTTTGTAGAACCCTCGGCAGGCTTTAGATTATGCAGTTTCATATACTATGCTCTTCTTTATGCTAGTTATTTATATTCTACTTTGAGCAAATGGCTCACGGCTCTGATCATACCCTGTATGTTGGGGCTCAGATCCTTTTCAACCGGAACATTGAGTTTTCTAATACCCAATGCCTGGATGGTTAATTTCTGCCTTTTGGGCTGGTCGATGGCACTACGTACCTGTGTAATTATCACTTTTGACATGTTGCTCGGGTATTATCCGTTAAAAACCTTTTGAACTGAAATTCCGCGAGTTTTCGCGATTTCCTTTACATCTCTCAACTTCGACAAAGCATCAAGGGTGGCTTTTACCACGTTGTGTGGGTTTGAAGATCCTTGTGATTTTGCCAATACATCGGTCACCCCGGCGCTTTCAAGAACGGCGCGCATTGCACCACCTGCTATAACACCAGTACCGTGTGAAGCTGGCTTGATCAGTACGCGAGCACCGCCATACTTGCCGTATTGCGCATGTGGGATTGTTCCTTTCAGAACAGGCACTTGTACAAGACTTTTCTTGGCTTCTTCCATACCTTTAGTAATGGCGTCGGTTACTTCTTTGGCTTTACCCAAACCATGCCCAACTACTCCGTTTTCGTTGCCCACCACTACGATGGCTGCGAATCCGAAAGCTCTACCACCTTTGGTAACTTTGGTAACTCTGTTTACAGCTACCAAACGATCTTTTAGTTCTGAATCGCTGGCGCGTACTGCTTTTCCTTCCTGTGACATTCTATTATTTTATTATCAGAATTTAAGGCCTGCTTCTCTGGCACCTTCTGCCAATGATTTAACTCTTCCGTGGTAGAGGTATCCACCGCGGTCGAACACAACTGAGGAAATACCTGCAGCCAATGCTCTTTCTGCTACCGTCTTTCCAACTGCCTTAGCTTGGTCTACTTTTTTCATTGTATCCAAACCTTTTACGGCGAGTGACGATGCAGCTACGATGGTTCTACCATCGAGGTCATTGATAACCTGAGCGTAGATTTCGTTGTTGCTACGGTATATCGACAGACGAGGAGTTTCAGGTGTTCCCACCACTTTACCTCTGATTCGGCTGCGGATCTTTTTTCTGCGAGTTTCTTTGCTGAATGACATTTTCTTACAATTTTATTTTGCTGCTGTCTTACCTGCTTTCTTTCTAACGAATTCACCTGCGTAGCGCACACCTTTTCCTTTGTACGGCTCAGGCTTGCGAAGTGAACGAATCTTTGCGGCAACCATTCCAAGCAGTTGTTTATCGTGACACTCGAGAGTGATCACCGGATTTTCCCCTTTTTCTGCCCTAGCAGAAACTTTCAATTCTTGTGGAATCTCTATGATGATTGGGTGAGAGTATCCGAGAGAAAGTTCCAATTGCTGTCCTGCAACTTTAGCCCTGTAACCTACCCCGATCATTATTAGATCCTGCGTCCAACCCGTGCTTACTCCTTTCACCATGTTGTTCAGAAGAGCCCGGTAAAGACCATGCTTAGCACGAACATTTTTATGATCGCTTGTGCGGCTTAGGGTAACTTCACCTTCATTGATGTTTACTGCAATTGCAGGATCCACCACTTGGGTCAATTCGCCTTTAGGGCCTTTCACTTTCACCACATTCTCAGCTATGGAGATTTCCACTCCTTTTACTAAAGATATCGGTGCTTTTCCTATACGTGACATATTGTCTTTTGTTAAATGGTCAGATTCTTAATAAACGTAACACAATACTTCACCACCAACGTTTTCATTGCGGGCTTCCTTTTCGGTCATAACACCTCTAGAGGTGCTGAGGATCGAAATCCCCATTCCGTTGAGAACGCGTGGAAGTTCACTTGAACCGGTATACTTGCGGAGACCGGGAGATGAAATTCTTTTGATGCTGGTAATGGCAGGCTTGCGTGTTTTCGCATTGTACTTAAGTGCTATGCGTATAACACCGGGCTTACCTTCCTCGAACTGGTAGTTGAGGATATAACCTTTTTCCATAAGGATTTTGGTGATTTCCTTTTTCAGGTTGCTTGAAGGGATTTCCACCACTTTATGACGAGCGCTTTGAGCGTTGCGTATACGTGTGAGAAAATCTGCTATTGGATCTGTAAACATTGTGTATTACTCCTTTCGTTCTTATTTCTATAATTAATTACCAGCTGGCTTTTTTCACTCCGGGAATTCTACCCTCAAGGGCGAGTTCTCTGAATTGGTTTCTGCACAATCCAAACTGACGCATGTATCCGCGAGGACGACCGGTTAGTTGGCATCGGTTGCGCACACGCACGGGGCTGCTGTTTCTTGGAAGCTTTTGCAATGCATCCCAATCACCGGCCTTTTTTAATTCCGCTCTTTTCTTAGAGTGCAATTCAACGAGAGCAATTCTTTTTCTCTCGCGGGCTTTCATCGATTCTTTTGCCATGTTCTTCTGTCAGTTATTTTGTAAATGGGAATCCAAATTCTTCGAGGAGTGCCCTAGCCTCTTCTGTGTTCGGGGCAGAGGTAACGACAGTAATGTCCATACCTGCAATCGATTTAATCTTATCAAGATCAATTTCTGGGAAGATAATCTGCTCTTTCACACCGAAAGTGAAATTACCTCTTCCATCGAAACCACTTGATTTCACACCGCGAAAGTCGCGGGTACGTGGAAGAGACACAGAAATCAAACGATCGAGAAACTCGTACATTTTCACTCCGCGAAGAGTAACTCTAGCGCCAACAGCAACTCCTTTTCTCAATTTGAAATTGGAGATATCCTTTGTAGCTATTGTTGGAACCGCTTTCTGACCTGAGATCAGAGCGAGTTCTTCTACGGCGGCATCGATAATTTTCTTATCGGCTGTAGCCTTTCCAAGACCTTGATTCAAGCAAATCTTGGTGATTTTTGGAACCTGCATTGGCGACGAGTAGTCGAACTTTTTGCGAAGGTTACCTACGATTTCTTCCTCGTATTTTTTTCTTAGACGTGGTGCGTTGCTCATTTGAGTGTTTCCCCTGATTTTTTAGAATATCTTTCTAATTTGCCGTCAGCATTCACTCTGCGGCCAACTTTTGTTGCATTGCCTTTGGCATCAATCACTCTCACATTGGAGATATGAATTCCGGCTTCTTTCTTTTCAATACCACCTTGTGGATTTTGAGCAGAGGGCTTTCGGTGCCTTGATACCAAGTTTATGCCTTCAACCGTCACGCGGTCGGTCTTGCGGTCAACAGTGGTCACACGACCTTGTTTTCCCTTGCTATCTCCAGTGGTAATGGCCACTAGATCATTTTTCTTTACCTTGAGTCTCTTGAACATGGTTTCTTTCTGTTTGGTACAGCTTATTAAATTACTTCAGGAGCAAGTGAAACAATTTTCATGTAGTCCTTTTCCCTCAACTCACGAGCTACGGGACCGAAAATACGGGTACCCCTTAATTCGCCTGTTGGATTTAGCAATACAACAGCATTGTCATCAAAGCGAATATAACTTCCGTCGGCGCGACGTACTTCCTTTTTCGTTCGAACGATAACTGCTTTCGAAACAGCACCTTTCTTTACGTTTCCTCCTGGTAGGGCATCCTTTACGGTTACCACTATCTGGTCTCCCAGAGATGCATATCTCCTGCGGGTACCGCCTAACACACGGATGCAAAGTACTTCTCTGGCTCCGCTATTGTCTGCAACTTTCAGTCGTGATTCTGTTTGTATCATTTTACTTTACTTCTTTTGGGTGGCTTATTTCGCCTTCTCAATAATTTGTACAAGTCTCCAACGCTTCAGTTTACTGAGCGGGCGTGTTTCCATGATGAGCACTTTGTCGCCAACGCCACACTCCTGGTTTTCGTCGTGTGCCATGAATTTCTTCGTGTGCTTCACGAACTTACCATACTTGGGGTGCATGATTTTGGTTTCCACGGTCACCACGATGGATTTGGCCATCTTGTTGGAGGTCACCACACCTGTTCTTTCTTTTCGAAGTTTTCTGTCCATACCCTGAAGGGTTATTTGCTGTTATTGTTCTTAACGTTCAATGCTGTGAGCATGCGTGCAATTTCTCTGCGTCTTACGCGGATGGTCATTGGGTTTTCTGTACCTGCCACACCGTGGTTGAATTTCAGTTGAGCGAGGGCTGCTCTCTCTTCTGCAATTTTTTCCTGAATTTCTGTTTCAGACAGGTTTGTATAATCAGTCGCTTTCATGCTTTCTTTCTTTCGGAATTATGCTTCAGTGAAATCAGGACGAACGATAAATTTCGTGCGCACTGGTAATTTTTGTGCTGCGAGTCGCAATGCTTCTTGAGCAATTTTGAGGGTTACACCTTCTGCTTCAAAAAGAATACGGCCTGGCTTAACCACAGCTACCCAATGGTCGGGAGCTCCTTTACCTTTACCCATCCTTACTTCGGCAGGTTTGGCAGTGATTGGTTTGTCAGGAAAAATCCTGATCCACACTTGACCTTCCCTCTTCATAAAGCGGGTTACAGCAACCCTTGCCGACTCAAGTTGTCTCGAAGTGATAAATCCTTCGTCGAGGGTTTTGATTGCAAAAGATCCGAAAGCAAGTGTCGCTCCGCGGGTAGCATTACCCTTGATCTTTCCTTTCTGCTGTTTTCTGTATTTGGTTCTTTTAGGCTGTAACATGACTGTATTCGCTCTTTACAATTTGTATCTTTAATTAGTTGGAAGATCTTTTAGGTCCATTCGGTCTTCTTCCACCACCACCTCTTGGGCTTCTTGGAGCAGGACCTTGATTGTTTCCTGAACCTTTGAGTTGTTGTCCTATGTTCGGCGACAAGTCGCGCTTTCCGTATACTTCACCGCGACATATCCATACTTTAACACCTATACGACCATAAGCCGTGTGAGCTTCTGCATGGTGATAATCGATATCCGCACGGAAAGTGTGAAGTGGAATACGACCTTCCTTATATGTTTCTGCACGTGCAATTTCAGCTCCGTTGAGACGGCCGGCGATACTTACTTTGATCCCCTCCCCTCCCATTCTCATGGTCGATTGGATAGACATTTTAGTAGCACGACGGTAGGAGATACGACCTTCTATTTGTCTGCAGATACCATCAGCTACAAGGCGGGCATCAAGTTCTGGACGTTTAATTTCGAAGATGTTGATTTGAACATCCTTTCCGGTGAGTTTCTTCAACTCTTCCTTTAGTTTGTCCACTTCGCTACCTGCTTTACCGATGATCACTCCCGGACGAGCTGTGTTGATGGTAACCGTAACCAATTTCAGTGTTCTCTCGATCACAATTTTGGAAACAGAGGCCTTCTTCAGACGCGCCATCAGGTATTTGCGGATTTTATCGTCTTCAACGATTTTATCGGCATAATTTCTTCCACCATACCAGTTACTGTCCCATCCCTTGATGAAACCTAACCTGAGTCCTATTGGATTACACTTTTGTCCCATTGTATGCTATCTCTAAAGATTATTTTTTGTCAACTATAATTGTTACGTGGTTCGAGCGCTTTCTGATGCGGTGAGCCCTTCCTTGCGGAGCTGGGCTGATACGCTTCAGCATGCGAGCACTATCAACAACGATGTCCTTTACTACTAGGTTTGCGCTTGTAGCATCTTCACCAGCGTTTTTAGACTGCCAATTGTCGATGGCCGAACGAAGCAATTTCTCGAGTGGTAAAGCGCTGTGTTTTCTGGTAAACTTCAGGATATTCAGGGCCATAAACACTTCTTTGCCTCTGATTATATCAGCTACCAACCTCATCTTTCGTGGTGATGTAGGATGGTTGTTCAGCTTCGCTATCGCGGTCTGCTTCTTTGTTTCTTTAAGCCTCTCGGCCATTAATCTTTTTCTGGCTCCCATTGTCGGATTTATTATCGAAGGGTTCGCGTTTTAATTCTTTACTTTCTGTTTCCGGAGTGACCTCGGAAGGTTCTTGTCGGAGAAAACTCTCCAAGTTTGTGACCTACCATGTTTTCAGTTACATACACAGGGATGAACTGTTTGCCGTTATGCACACCGAAAGTCATTCCAACGAATTCCGGAGAAATCGTACTGGCGCGAGACCAAGTTTTGATAACGGTTTTTTTGCCGGTACTCTGGGCCAAGTCAATCTTTTTTTGAAGTTTGATATGGATAAACGGCGGTTTTTTAAGCGACCTTGACATTTCTTAAATATTATTTCTTTCTGCGTTCCAAAATGAATCTTGTTGAAGGCTTCTTAGACTTACGAGTCTTTTGACCTTTAGCCGGAAGTCCTTTTCTCGAGCGTGGGTGCCCACCAGAAGCCCTTCCTTCACCACCACCCATTGGGTGATCCACAGGGTTCATAGCTACACCACGTACACGAGGTCTACGACCTAACCAGCGGCTGCGACCAGCTTTACCAGAGATCACAAGGCTGTGTTCTTCGTTTGATACGCTACCAATGGTGGCGATACAATCTGAAAGAATCAATCTGTTTTCACTCGAGGGCATTGTAATCACTGCATATTTTCCATCACGAGCGCTCAACTGTGCGTAGCTACCTGCACTTCGTGCTATCACTCCGCCTTTGCCCGGCTTCATTTCTATGTTGTGAATAAGAGTTCCCAGTGGAATATCGCGCAGGTAAAGAGCATTTCCTACCTCAGGAGAAGCTTTTGTACCGGACATGATGCTTTGTCCCACTTTGATACCCTTTGGAGCGATGATGTATCTCTTCTCTCCGTCAGCATATTCTACAAGACAAATTCTTGAAGAGCGGTTCGGATCGTATTCAACAGTTAAAACAACTGCTGATACATCATGCTTATCTCTACTGAAATCAATCAGACGGTATTGTCTTTTGTGACCACCACCAATATGGCGCATGGTACGTTTACCTTGATTGTTTCTTCCACCTGTAGATTTCAATGGAACAACCAGTGGTTTAAAAGGCTTGTTAGTAGTGATCTCATCAAATGTGAGAGCTACTTTATGCCTGGTACCAGGTGTAACGGGATTTAATTTTTTGATACCCATAATCGGTTTCTTCTATTAGGCGTTGGCGTAAAAATCAATTGTGTCACCGGCGGCTAGTTTCACGATAGCTTTTTTGTAGCTGGCGCTTCTGCCATGTGTAATACCTGCTTTGGTATAACGGTACTTTTGTTTACCGCTGTAACGGAGGGTGTTTACCCCGAGTACTTTCACATTAAAGGCCTTTTCAATTGCCTTTTTAATCTCAATTTTGTTCGCATTCAAATGAACTATGAATCCGAATTTATTCTGCTTCTCAGTGATCGCAGACATTTTTTCAGTAACCAGTGGTCTGATCAGTATCTCGTTCATGTTGCTTACTTATTTAAGATTTCACATACTACTTCATGTGCATTGCCCACAAAAACCACATTATGGCTATTCATGATATCATAGGTGTTCACCAATGAGGCAATCTGTACGTTGTAGTGTTTAGTATTTCTCGATGAGAGGTAAATAGCATCGTTTCTCTCAGAAAGCAGAATGAGCGTTTTCTTGTTTGCTAGGTTCAGATTGCTCATTACCTTGTTGAATTCGCTTGTTTTAGGCTTCTCAATAGAAATGCTATCGAGAAGGATGATGCCTGCTTCTTTAGCTTTGTAGCTCAGCGCAGACTTACGGGCCAAACGCGAGGTATTTTTATTTACCTTGATATCGTATGAACGAGGGCGTGGACCAAAAGTAGCACCACCACCCACGATGGTTGGGCTCTTGATACTACCCGCACGGGCACCACCTGTTCCTTTTTGCTTTTTGATCTTTCTAGTCGATCCGCTCACTTCATTACGCTCTTTCGTTTTTGAAGTACCAGTACGCTGAGCGTTTAGATACTTCTTCACATCGAGGTAGATAGCGTGATCGTTCGGCTCAATGGCGAACACTGTGTCATCAAGCTTGACCTTTTTGCCGGTCGTTTTTCCTTCTGAGTTATGTACTTCGAGTTCCATGATTACTTGATGATTAATACGGTTGCACCATTAAATCCAGGAAGAGCTCCTTTAATAAGGATCAAATTCTCTTCCGGAAGTATTTTCACTATTTCCAGATTTTGCACTGTTCTGCGATCACCACCAGTTCTACCGGCCATTCGCATGCCTTTAAATACCCTTGACGGGTCAGAGGAGGCACCGAGCGATCCCGGAGCGCGGAGACGATTGTGCTGACCGTGGGTGCTTTCGCCTACTCCGGCAAATCCGTAACGTTTCACAACACCCTGAAACCCTTTTCCTTTGGTTGTTCCTACTACGTCTACAAATTCTCCTTCAGCAAATAGACCATCAAGGACTACTTTGTCACCGAGTTTCGTGTCGTCTGTGAAGTCGTGAAACTCAACAACAAAACGTTTTGGAGTTGTACCTGCTTTTGCGAAGTGTCCGATCATAGGCTTAGAAGTGTTCTTTTCCTTCTTGTCGCCATACGCCAGTTGCACTGCGCTGTAGCCATCCTTCTCCATTGTTCTGATCTGAGTGACAACACATGGACCAGCCTCCACCACTGTGCATGGGATATTTTTCCCAGCGGCACTGTAGATACTAGTCATTCCTACTTTCTTACCAATTATACCTGGCATGTGTGTTATAATTAAAAAATGAATTACACTTTAATTTCAACTTCTACTCCGCTTGGAAGCTCAAGCTTCATCAAGGCATCAACAGTCTTCGAATTCGAGCTGTAGATATCGAGAAGGCGCTTGTACGAACTCAGTTCGAACTGCTCACGTGCCTTTTTGTTTACGTGAGGTGAACGGAGCACTGTGTAGATCCTTTTGTGTGTTGGAAGCGGAATCGGTCCGTTCACTACAGCACCTGTGGACTTCACAGTCTTTACGATTTTCTCTGCAGACTTATCGACCAAGTTGTGATCGTAAGACTTCAGTTTAATGCGGATTTTCTGGGCCATTATTGTTTTTTAATATCTCTGTTATACGTTGGCTTTTCCTTTCACTTTGGCAATTACGGCTTCCTGAACATTATTAGTAGCAGGAGCGTAGTTGCTAAATTCCATGCTTGAAGTAGCACGGCCTGAAGTGATGGTACGTAAATCTGTTACATATCCAAACATCTCAGAAAGTGGAACTTTTGCGTTGATTACAGTAGCTCTGTTTCTTTCGCTGGTACCTTCAATTACACCACGACGCTTGTTCAAGTCACCGATTACGTCACCCATGTTTTCAGCAGGGGTTACAACTTCCAGTTTCATGATTGGTTCGAGGATAATTGGCTTACACCTCGGAAGAGCTTCACGGTAGGCCATTTTCGCACAAAGTTCAAATGACAATGCGTCAGAGTCAACGTTGTGGTAAGAACCATCGTTCAATTCAACTTTAAGGTTATCCAATGGGTATCCGGCAAGAACACCATTATTCATGGCTTCTTTAAATCCTTTTTCGATAGAAGGGATAAATTCACGAGGAACGTTACCACCTTTAATATTGTTTACGAAAACAAGACCTGGTTTTTCAAGATCGTTGTTTGGTCCGATATTCACTACGATATCTGCGAATTTTCCGCGACCACCTGTCTGCTTCTTGTATACTTCACGGTGATTTGCATCGGCCGTTATTGCTTCTTTATAGGCAACCTGAGGAGCACCTTGATTACATTCCACTTTGAATTCGCGCTTCAGACGATCAATGATGATCTCCAAGTGCAATTCACCCATTCCGCTGATGATAGTTTGTCCTGTTTCTTCGTCAGTTTTCACACGGAAGGTTGGATCCTCTTCAGCAAGTTTGGCAAGAGCCATACCCATTTTATCTTGATCGACTTGAGTTTTAGGTTCAACCGCCAAACCGATAACCGGCTCGGGGAAGTCCATAGCTTCAAGAACAATTGGATGCTTTTCATCGCACAGAGTATCACCTGTTTTGATATCCTTAAAACCAACCGCTGCACCAATGTCACCTGCTCCGAGGCTTTCCACCGGATTCTGCTTGTTGGCGTGCATTTGGAAGATACGAGAGATACGCTCCTTATTTCCACTGCGGGTATTCAACACATAAGAACCTGCGTTCAACAATCCTGAGTATGCGCGCATGAAAGCCAAACGTCCAACGTACGGATCAGTTGCAATCTTAAATGCAAGTGCAGCAAAAGGTTCTTTATAATCTGGCTTGCGCTTTACTTCTTCGAGGGTATCAGGATCGATACCAGTAACACTTTCCTTATCGAGCGGGCTTGGAAGAAGTTCCATTACCAGATCGAGCATGGTTTGTACACCCTTGTTTTTGAAGGATGAACCACAAACCATTGGAACAATTTTATGATCGAGACAAGCTGCACGCAAAGCGTCGAGGATTTCTCTTTCGGTGATCGAAGTTGGATCATCGAAGAATTTCATCATCAGGTTATCGTCGTATTCAGAGACAGCTTCGAGAAGTTTTTCTCTCCACATAGTTGCTTCCTCGATCATGTCGGCAGGAATATCAACTGTTTCATAAGTCATACCCTTATCGTGCTCATTCCAGATCATTCCACGGAAGTTGATCAAATCAACAACGCCTGTGAAATCATCTTCGGCACCGATTGGAAGTTGAAGAGGCACAGCATTGCTACCGAGCATTTCTCTCACTTGGTTGCAGACCATAAGGAAGTCGGCACCCTGACGGTCCATTTTATTTACAAAACCTAAACGAACAACATTATAGTTGTTTGCAAGGCGCCAGTTGGTTTCAGATTGTGGTTCAACACCATCTACAGCGCTGAAGAGGAATACCAGACCATCGAGGATACGAAGTGAGCGGTTTACCTCAACGGTAAAGTCCACGTGACCAGGAGTATCTATGATATTGATGTGGTACTGATTGTCTCGGTAGTTCCAGAATACAGTTGTAGCCGCAGAAGTAATAGTGATTCCCCTCTCCTGTTCTTGCGCCATCCAGTCCATCGTAGCGGCTCCATCGTGAACCTCTCCGATTTTGTGATTAACACCGGAGTAATAAAGAATACGCTCAGTGGTTGTCGTTTTGCCCGCATCAATGTGGGCAGCAATACCTATGTTTCTTGTATATTTTAGATCTCTTGACATTTTAGTTTCTTAATTAGGCTTTCGGATTAGAATCTAAAGTGTGAGAAAGCCTTATTTGCTTCTGCCATGCGGTGAACGTCTTCTTTCTTTTTGAAAGCGGAACCTTCTTCCTTGTAGGCTGCAATGATTTCGCCGGCTAGTTTATCAGCCATGCTCTTTTCGTTGCGTTTGCGAGCGTATCCAATGAGCCATTTCATAGCCATTGAGCTTTTGCGCTCATCGCGGATAGGAGATGGAATTTGGAAGGTAGCACCACCAACTCTACGGCTTCGAACCTCAACAGCTGGAGTCACATTTTCGATAGCCTTTCTCCACACTTCCAGACCATTTTCGCCTGATTTGGTACTAACCTTCTCGATAGCATCATAGAAAATACCGAATGCAGTGCTTTTCTTACCCTGCAACATCAGGTTATTCACGAATTTGGTAACTACGACCTCGTTGAACACCGGATCTGGTAGTACTGGAATCTTTTTGGCTTTTCTCCTTCTCATGGATCAAATAATATCGCGGTTATTTTTTTACTTTAGGTCTCTTAGTACCGTACTTAGATCTACGCTGTCCACGACCGTTCACACCGGCAGTGTCCAATGCTCCACGTACAATGTGGTAACGAACACCTGGAAGGTCTTTCACACGACCACCTCTTACGAGAACAATTGAGTGCTCTTGTAGGTTGTGACCCTCACCACCAATGTAGGCGATGATCTCAAACTTGTTCGTCAGACGCACCTTGGCAACCTTCCTAAGGGCCGAATTCGGCTTCTTTGGAGTGGTAGTATACACTTTCGTGCAAACACCTCTGCGCTGTGGGCAAGACGTCAAAGCCGCAGATTTGCTGCGATACTGAAGGGTTTCACGCCCTTTTCTGATAAGTTGTTGTACGGTTGGCATTATCTAAATTCTCTTGTTTTTTACGTCTTCGGGCAATGCATACACGGCCGCAAAAACGGGGGCGCAAATGTACAAGCGATATTCATCCGTGCAACAGTGAATGTGAAAATATTTTTAGCCGAGTTAGCAATCATAACGTTAGACACAAATCTTTGTGATTAAATTCCTGTTTTTCAGTAAATTAAAAATTCCGGAATTTTGACCTTCAACAGGATATCCACAACCATCAAAGAACGATTTATCAACAATTGAAAAAAAAAACAAGGCCAAAAAGGGCATTTTTAGGAAGAAATTAAGTGAAAATTGTTGAAAAACTAAGATACCACTTCGAGCACTGCGGCTACTATAAAATCCAGTTCTTCTCGCCCCAACTCCGAATGCATAGGAAGAGAGAAAACACGTCGGCAAAGATCCTCAGTTACAGGGAATTGACCCTCCTTATAACCTAGATCAGAGTACGCCTTTTGCAAGTGAAGAGGCACCGGATAATAAATCATACTTGGAATCCCCTTGGCAGCCAACTTGTCAGGAATCAAATCTCTTTCTACTCCATTGGTTTTCAACGTATACTGATGAAAAACGTGCGTGCTCTTAGGGTCTCGCACTGGAGTAATAAGCCTATCAGATTTGTTAAAATGCTCATCATAATAAGAGGCAGCTTCTCTTCTTGCAATGTTATATGAATCGAGGTGAGGTAGCTTGACGCGCAAAATGGCGGCCTGAATGGCATCCAAACGGGAATTAACCCCTACTACATCATGATAATATCGTTTTCCCTGACCATGATTTGCTATCTGCCTGATTTTGAATGCCAAATCATCGTCATTTGTCATCATTGCGCCACCATCACCATAACATCCGAGGTTTTTGGAAGGGAAAAAAGAGGTACATCCAATATGGCCCATGCTGCCCGCAGAAACCTTCCGAGCATCAGAAAATGTATAACTAGCACCAATGGCTTGAGCGGTATCTTCGATTACAAAAATTCCTGCCTCAGTGGCAATTTTCATGATCTCCTCCATATTGGCACACTGACCAAATAGATGGACGGGCACTATGGCCTTCGTTTTGGGTCCAATGGCCTTTCGAACCTGCTCGACATCAATATTGAATGTCTCCGGATCTACATCGACCAATACGGGCTTCAATTTTAGTAAGGCGATGACTTCTGCCGTGGCCACGTAAGTGAACGCCGCCGTAATCACCTCATCTCCAGGCTGTAAATTAAATGCCATCATTGCAATTTGGAGTGCATCGGTTCCATTGGCACACGGAATCACATGTTTTACTCCCAGGAATTTCTCCATTTCCTCTTGAAAACCTTTCACTTCCGGACCACCTATATATATAGACGACTTGACCACATTCAAAATGGCTTGATCCATTTCTGCCTTTACTTTCTCATACTGACCCATTAGGTCGACCATTTGGAGGTTTTTCATATCAAAATTATTTCGGGTCGCGAAGGTAGTGAACGAGTTGACATCTCCTGTTTAACCCAAAATCCGCATTGGAAATCTATTACAGCGCTAACCCCCTTTGATATCAAGCACTTTCTAGATTTTCATTCTTGATGTATGAATATACACCATCAATTAATCCCGCATTGCGCATTGGAAGTGTCCTGAGGTTAATGCGCAGCGGGATTCTCGAATCTACACGAAGGAGCAAAGTGATAGTTCGACCTATGAATTCCGATATCTCCATAGCGTGATTCAAACTATTTTTGCCACATGCACAAGATCATTTTATCGATCGCACTCCTTTTTTTATCATCAGTCCTTATTGCACAAAATCAAGTGAAGGATTCAAGTTTATTTAGTCCTCATGTCGACATACATTTTGGTTACCACAGTCCAGGGGGTGACATGGCGGATCGTTTTGGCGCCAACCTAGCCTTGGGAATAGGTTTTCACATAAAGTCTAAGACAAATTTTTTCTATGGAATAAAGGGGACCTACTTGTTTGGCAACAGGGTTTTAGAGCCTGGATTGATGCAAAATTTATATACTGAACAAGGTGAGATTCTCGATTCGCAAGGCCTACCGGCCATCGTTGCCGCTCAGGAACGAGGATACCATTTAAGCGCCAACTTTGGCAAATTGCTGCCGGTGATTGGTCCAAACGACAACTCCGGAATTTTGATCTATGGAGGTTTGGGCTTTATGCAACACAAAATCCGACTAGAACATCAGGAAACCACGATACCTCAGTTGGAAGGAGAATACATGAAGGGTTATGACAGACTCACAAATGGCCTTGCAATTAATCAGTTTGTGGGCTATTTTAATATGAGTAACAACAAACTGGTGAATTTCTATTTTGGTCTTGAAGCCATTGAAGGTTGGACACAAGGAAGGCGAAATTTCAATTTCGACACTGGTGAGATCGACAATGAACCCAGATTCGATATGCTTCTGGGTGTGAGAGCAGGTTGGGTACTGCACTTATATCAGCGTTCGGCAGCGGATTTCTACTTTGATTGATTTTGCAGGCCATGCATAAGTTATACAACCTCTCCATCCTACTGTACTCGTTAGCCATACAAATCATTTCGCCCTTTCATGCCAAGGCGAGGTTTTGGAGAGACGGAAGAAAAAACTGGGAAGAGAAACTAAGAAGTTGGCGCGAGAAAACTCCCGGAGAACTTTTTTGGATTCATTGTTCATCTTTAGGAGAATTTGAACAAGGTCGGCCGGTAATAGAAGCACTTCGAATACAAAGACCCGAAGTGAAAATACTACTCACTTTTTTTTCACCTAGTGGCTACGAAATCAGAAAAAAATATAGTGGTGTAGACGGAGTGTTTTATTTGCCATTGGACACGCCGGTGAACGCGCAAAATTTCGTTGATATATCAAGACCTTCATTTGTTGTAATTGTGAAATATGAATTTTGGGCTAACTATCTGTTAACCCTTAAAAATGAAGGAATACAGGTAATATCCATTTGTACAATTTTCAGAGAAGGTCAAAGATTTTTCAAGTCTAAGAGAGGGTTTTGGACTGACGTACTTTTTACTTTCGATCACTTTTTTGTTCAGAACAAAACTTCAGGAGAGTTGCTAGAAAAAATAGGTTTGAAGAACTACACACAAGTTGGGGACACACGATTTGATCGCGTGGTAGAAATTGCAGACCGAGTATGGGCGAATGCCTCCATTGAACAGTTCTCTGAGCATCACAAAATACTGGTGATTGGCAGCAGTTATTTACCGGAAGAAAAACTTGGGAAAGAGCTTTTGGTTTTATACCCCAATTTGAAATTGATAGTAGCACCGCACGAGGTAAACGGACCAAGGTTGGCAGAGATTCGCAGTCTTTTCGCAGGGCAAACAGTAAGTTGGTCAGAAGGAAAAGTGGCCAGCTTGTCAAGAGCCCGAGTGTTACTTATTGATTCCATTGGAAGCCTTTCGAATATCTACCGATATGCCGATTTTGTGCTTATTGGCGGTGGTTTTGGCAAAGGCATTCACAATGTTCTGGAGGCGGCTGTGTATGGAAAGGCATTGTTTTTTGGTCGATGTTGGCAGAAATTCGATGAAGCGCGGGCATTGCTTGGGGTTGCGGCGGCGTTTAGCGGGCACGATGAGCAGGAGCTTTTAGAAAAAATGAAATCGACGATCTCTTCAGCAGAAAAGACGTCAGATGCGGGAACGCAGGCAAGGAAGTATGTTCGAGGTAATTTGGGGGCTACTGCACGAATCATGGAATACATAATAGCTCGAATTGACGGGAATTGAAGAGCTTTGGCTTCGTTCGAACAGTTGATTTTCAATAAACTAGCGGGCTAAGGGGGGCCTTAAAGTATTTTTTTTCATTGAAGATTTCCCGAAGTAAAAAACGATACTATATTCGCAGCCCGTTTTGGGAGTTTTATTGCATTATGCGAGAGTAGCTCAGTTGGTAGAGCATAACCTTGCCAAGGTTAGGGTCGCGAGTTCGAGTCTCGTCTCTCGCTCCATAATCCCGATCGAAAGCGGTCGGGATTTTTTTTTGAATAATGAA
>Ga0209490_10000477_pt1 | contig 39756 bp, 38 predicted proteins | sample MAT06_FD_187209 | JGI IMG/M metagenome (GOLD analysis project Ga0209490, IMG submission 187209) | Freshwater microbial communities from Lake Fryxell liftoff mats and glacier meltwater in Antarctica - MAT-06 (SPAdes) (version 2) | ecosystem: Environmental > Aquatic > Freshwater > Ice > Liftoff...
CGATCCGAAGACGTTCACGTGGACCGCCAAGGCCGAGACGATTCTGGCAAAGGTGCGTCGCGCGAGGGCTGTGTTGGATAAGTCGCAATCAGCGTGACTAACTACAACAGGGACTTGCATTCGCGCTGAAGCGGAGCCGCTCTCCGATGCTGCGTGCGAACTTCGGTCGCGTCGCGCGCAGGACGCTGTGCGCTATCCGATGCATCTTGCGTTCGTCTCGCGTTTCGTCTCGCGTTCGTCTCGCGTTTCGTCTCGCGTTTCGTCTCGCGTTTCGTCTTGCGTTTCGTCTTGGGTTTCGTCTTGGGTTTCGTCTTGGGTTTCGTCTTGGGTTTCGTCTGGAGTTTCGTCTGGAGTTTCGTCTTGGCGTCTTCATACAGACGTGACCGCGCGGCACCGACTGGTACGATCGGCACATGACCTCCGACCGCGCAGGAGTCCGCGACGAGAGACCCGATCGTGCACCCATCGGGGTAGCCGAGGCGGGCGGGTCTTCCGCCAACTCTGGCTTGTCCGTCGCGCTCACCACCTGCGATAGCATGCGAACGCTTCCGGCGACGCTCGCGTCGGTGCGAGCCATTGCCACGCGAATCGTCGTGATCGATTCGGGCTCGCGGGACGACACCGTCGCATGTGCTCGTTCGTTCGGAGCCGAGGTCATCTATCGCCCGTGGTCCGGGCATGTCGCGCAGAAGCAATTTGCGATCGACGTCGTTTCGCATCCCGCTGACGCCGGTTGGATTCTGCTTCTCGACTCCGATGAGGCGGTCGACGCTCGCCTCGCCAGCGCGATGACGAGCGTGGTGGCTCGCGCCGCATCAGTCAACATTCAGCGAGTGACCGGCTACGAACTCAATCGCCGACTCGTCTTTCACGAGCGCGGGCTCCGTGGGGCGTTTCAACCCGAGTGGCGAACTCGGCTTTGGCGTAAAGGAGCTGGCCGCGTCGCTGGCACGCCGCCGCATGACTTCGTCGCTGTCGAAGGACCCGTTAGACGTCTCGAAGGCGATCTGCTCCACGACTCATGGGCTAACGCAGACGACATGCTGCGACGCCAGGTGAGCTATGCCCACATCGGGGCGTCCCAAGGGACTCCGGCGGAGCTTTCGGGCGGCGGTCTCCTCGACGTCATGGTCCGCCCCGCGGCGGCGTTCGTGAAGCAATACCTGATCAAAGGCGGCTATCGCGACGGCTGGCGCGGCATGGTGGCAGCAGGAGGCGCGAGCGCGTCGACACTCATGAAGCACCTCGCGATCGCGGAGCGCCGCGGGCTTTCAGCCGAGAGCGAAGGACGAAAAGTGGAAGGAGCTGAGCTTGCCCGCGCCAGCGATGGCAGTCTGAGAACACCTTCTTCAGGAACCGCACCGTGATCGATGAACGATCTTTTTCGCGCCGCACGTTTGTTCAACGGAGCATGTATTTGGGAGCGGTTGCACTCGCGCTGCCTCACGCTGTGCTCGCCGCGCCGACGACCCTGGGCTCGTTCGATGGCGTCCCACCTGTCGCCGGAGGGGCGGCACCCAACTCGATCCGCATCTCGCTCGCGCAATGGTCGCTCAATCGGGCGATCCGCGAAGGGACGCTCGACCCACTCGACTTCCCGCGCGTTGCTCGCGCGAATGGAATCGCGGGCGTGGAGTACGTCAACAGCTTCTATCGCGACAAGACTCTCGACGGAGCGTGGATCAACGATCTGCGCGGTCGTTGTGACGCCGAGGGCGTCCGGAGTCTTCTCATCATGTGCGATGGCGAAGGGGACCTTGGCAGTCCCAGCGCTGCGGAACGCGCCACGTCGGTCGCGCGTCACGCGCGTTGGCTCGCCGTCGCCGCCCAATTGGGGTGCCATTCCATCCGAGTGAACGCACGGAGTGAAGGCTCGCCCGAGGAGCAAACCGCCCGGCTGATAGACGGACTCGGTGCGCTCTGTGATCGGGCGAAGCCGCTTGGACTCAACGTCATCGTCGAAAATCACGGCGGTCAGAGCTCCGACGGTCGCTGGCTGGCCGAGACGCTGCGGGCAGTGGGGCGGCCGAACATGGGAGCGCTGCCCGATTTCGGCAACTTCCGAAAATCTGAACGCGACTGGTGCGATCGATACGCCGGAGTTGCCGCGCTGGCCCCGCTTGCGAAGGCAGTCAGCGCCAAGAGCTACGACTTCGACGCGTCGGGCAAGGAGACAACGATCGACTATCCGCGCATGTTGGAGATCGTTCGCGGCGCCGATTACCGGGGCTGGATTGGGATTGAGTACGAGGGCGAGCGTCTCTCCGAGGCACAGGGTATTGTCGCGACACGGGACCTCCTCGTCGGACTTGGCTGCACGCTCGGCTGAGGCGGCTCCGCTCGCTTCGACTCCGCTCGTTGATCGTCGGGGTCGCCATTACAATCGGGGACTCGGAACCGGCCGCGATCGGCGTTCCCGATGCGAAGCACCTCTTTTCACGAGCGCCCCACCCGTGCAGGATTCCACGCGTTCCGCAGCTCCCGCGTTTCTCTCGTCCGGTGCCAGGCGCACCGCCGCCGTTCTCGTCACTGGTGCTGGCGGTGAGATGGGACACGGACTTCTTGAGCGGCTTGCGGTCCAAACCGCAGCGCGAGGCCAGCAGATCGTCGCGATCGACGTTCGCGAGATCGACGAAGCCAGCCGCCGATTTACCCAGCACGCGGCGGTGGGGGACATCTGCGACCGAACGCTGCTTGAGCGGCTGCAATCGCAGTTCGAGATCGTCGAGGTCTATCACCTCGCGGCACTCCTCTCGACGCGCGGCGAATTTGCTCCGGAAACCGCCCATCAAGTCAATGTCGTCGGGACGGTGAATTTGCTCAGGCTCGCTGCCGACGAGGCGCGCAGCCAAGGGCGCCGCGTGAAGTTCGTCTTCCCGTCGTCGATCGCGGTGTATGGGGTCCCCGACCTCGCGACGAAGAAAGCCGCTGGCACGGTGAACGAGGATCAGTTCCTCGAGCCCCACACCATGTACGGTGTGAACAAACGGGAAGGGGAGCTCCTTGGGAGCTACTACGCGCGGCACTATCGCAAACTAGCCAAGGACCGCATGGATCGGCCGATCGACTTTCGGTCGATCCGCTTTCCCGGCATCATCTCGGCGGACACCGTTCCGTCGGGAGGAACCAGCGACTACGGCCCGGAAATGATTCACGCTGGGGCTGCGGGCAAGCCGTACGCGTGTTTCGTCCGCCCCGATACCCGAATCCCGTTCATGACGATGCCCGAAGCGGTGGGGGCCCTGTTGGGACTCGCGGAGGCACCCGAGTCGGCGCTGACGCGGCTCGTCTACAACGTCACCGCCTTCAGCCCTTCCGCGGAGGATTTCGCGGCGCTGGTGCGGCGGGCGTTCCCCGGTGCTGACATCAGTTTCAGCCCCGATCTGCAGCGGCAGACGATCGTTGATAGCTGGCCTGAGGACATGCTCGACTCGGCCGCTCGGCGAGATTGGGGCTGGAAGCCGACGCACACGCTTCAGTCCGCGTTTCACGACTACCTCGTCCCAAAGATCCGCGCTCGCTACAGCTGACCCGCTGACGCGATCGCCCGCCAACCCAATCCGCATCGGTCAGATCCATCCAAGGATGTCCCCATGACGCTCGCCGCGCCAACCACGCCGTTTGCCCGCCGTACCGACGAAGTTCTCGCCATGCTCCGGAACTCGGGGCAGCTCAAGACGTTGCAGACTATCGAAGGGCCGATGGACGCCACGGTCCGGCTGCGCGGCTACGGAGACGTCGCGTGTTTCTGTTCAAACAACTACCTCGGTCTTGCAAACCATCCTGAGGTCGTGGCGGCGGCGATCGACGGGATCCGCCGGTACGGCGCGGGTACTGCGAGCGTCCGGTTCATCTGTGGCACCTTCGATTGCCACGAGCGACTCGAACAACGGATAGCGGACTTTTACGGGGTCGAGGCCTCGTACACGTTTACGAGTTGCTGGAACGCCAACGAGGCGATCTTTCCGACGCTCTGTGAGCCGGGTGATCTCATCGTTTCTGACGAGCTCAACCACGCCTCGATCATCGATGGGATTCGGCTGGCGACGTCGATCAAGAAAGGGCTCCAGCGCGGCGTCTACAAGCACAACGACTTCGAGGGACTGCGTCAGAAGCTTCTCGACGCGCGAGCCAACCCAGAGGTGACGGGTCAGATGTGGGTCGTCACCGACGGGGTCTTTAGTATGGAGGGGGACATCGGTGATCTTCCGGCGCTCCGGCGGGTGTGCGACGAGTTCGGAGCGTTCCTTGTTGTCGACGACAGCCATGGGACGGGCGTCATGGGAGCGACCGGCCGCGGGACGCATGAACATTGGGGATTGCAGGCCACGCAAATCGATTTCATCACCGGCACCCTCGGCAAGGCACTCGGAGGCGGTGCCGGCGGCTACATCGCTGGAAGCCGCGCCGCGATCGACCTCTTGGTGCAACGCGGGCGGCCTACTCTCTTCTCAAACGCGCTGCCTTGCACGATTGCTTGCTCGGCCGACAAGGCAATCGAGATTCTCATGGCGGAGCCGCAGCGCGTCGCAAAGCTCAGATCCAACGTCACGTATGTGCGCGACGGCATCCGGTCGATCGGCTTCGACGTGCTGACGAGCCCGACGGCGATCTGCCCGATCATCGTGCACGACACCGCAAAGGCGATCGCGATGAGCCGCCGCCTGCTCGAACTCGGCTCGTTCGTCATCGGCTTTGGCTACCCGGTCGTTGCCGAGGGGCACGCTCGGCTTCGCGTCCAGATCTCGGCCGCGCACCAGCGCGAGCACTTGGACCGACTCCTCGCCGGGCTTCGGACGCTTCGGGCTGAGTTCTGACAGCGAGAATCCGAGCGCTTGCGAATCGCCCCCTCGTATGGCGGTCCGCAACCCAGTTTTCCTTCCAACTTCCCAAAACCCGGGCTCAGGGCCTCGGCTTGGGATTCGCGCGCCCCGGGGTGCCTTCCCAACCTTTCCAAGTTTTTTTGTAGGCAGGACTTGCGTCGTCCCTTCCTTGGAGTAACTTGGACCGTGGAGCGAGGGCCGCAAAGGGCTGGGAATGTGCATTCCCAGTGGCACCTTTTCGGAGAGAGAGTATGTCCTCGCTTCAATTTGCTGTCATCGGTGCTGGCGCGGTCGCTGCGATTGCGGCCACAGCTAGTGCTAACGTGACGGCCACCTACCTCGGTACCGGCTTTGGAAAGTTCCAGTCGGTTTCCTACAACGCGAGCACTCAGTGGGATCAGGCTGGCAGCGGCCCGTTCTACTCGAGCCGCGCTTTCGATCACCACTGGACCGATACAAGCAACAACACGCCGTTCACGGCGTGGTGTATTCAGCTGTATCAGGGTCTGACGGTTGGCAGCACGTACAACTTCACGTGCGTCGCCGTAGAGAATGCTCCGACCGCGCCTCCAGCGCCGGGTCCGATGGGCATCGTCCCCGCGAATATCATGCGGGACCTGTTTGCACGCTGGGCTGACGCTGGCACGGGCACGATCGTTCCTGAGGGAACGCTCGCGGCCTCGAACGCCAAGGCGGCGGCTTTCGCGATTTTGATCTGGGAGATCTCGCACGAGAATTTCACAGGTCTCACCGAGACCGTGGTCAAGACCCAGATGTCGCTCACCGCCGGTGCCCTGCGGGCCAACGTGGCGGCTGACGTCAGCGGTTGGTACACCACGATGTACAACTCTCTCGGGGTGAACGGCTGGCTTACGTCGGACCTTCAGGGTCTCGTGAATTCTGCGTCGCAGGATCAGGTCCGCATTGTTCCAGCTCCAGGCGTTCTCGCCCTGCTCGGCCTCGCTGGCCTCGCCGGTGCTCGTCGCCGACGCTGAGCCTCGCTTGAAGAAGTAGATAACTACTCTTGGAAGGTGCTCTGATAGATCGCGCCGGGTTGCCCTCATGTGGGCAGCCCGGCGTCTTTTGTTGTGGCGATTTTGATCTTTTCGCGTCGGGGACGGCGCGCATGAAGTGCCGCGCTCCCCGGTCGGACGCGCAGGGCGCTCGAGTTGTTAGCTCACGCTCAGCGTCGGCTGGATGAATCGATTCCCAAAGGCAGCGATCGACACCTGACTGGCCACGGTCTTTACGAATCGATCGAGAGTCGCTCCGAGGCCCGGGACATCCCAATTCGCGAGCGGTGTTCCGGCGTCGCAATGGATGCGAAGCTCGGTGTGGATCGGGATCGCGCCGAGATAGGGAAGCCCCATCGTCTGCGCGAGAATCTCGGCCCCACCGCGTCCGAACAGGTCGTATTCCTTTCCGTCGTCGCCAAGAAAATAGCTCATGTTCTCGACGATTCCGAGGACGTCGATTCCGAGCTGCTGGAACATTCGAACGGCTCGCCGCGCGTCGTCCTGAGCGACCCGCTGCGGAGTGCAGACGACAACCGCGCCGGTAAGGGGTAATAGTTGGGCGAGGGTCAGAGGAACGTCTCCGGTTCCCGGCGGCAGGTCGACGATCAGGTAGTCGAGTTCGCCCCACTCGGTCTGAAGCGCGAGCTGCTTGAAGGCGCCGTGAGCCATTGGCCCGCGCCAGATCAGCGCCTTGTCAGGGTCGACGAGCTTCCCGATCGTCATCGCGCGAATGCCGTGAACCTCGAAGGGAAGCAGCATGTTGCCGCGAGCTGCGGTCCCGAGTTGATCGAGACCGAGCATCGTCGGCGCACTTGGGCCGTAGATGTCGCCGTCGAGGAGCCCCACTCGTGCCCCACAGCGCGCTAGGCCGACTGCGAGCGTCACGGCGACCGTCGACTTGCCGACGCCTCCCTTGCCCGCTCCGACCGCTATCACGTGCCGCACGCCCGGGAGCGGGTTCGAGGCATCACGAGCCTTGTCATTCGCCCGCCGCACGTCGGCGGTGAACGCGACCTCGATCGCCGTGACTGTTGCACCGACGGCGCTCGCCTTCACTTGGATTGCGGCTTCGATGTCGGCTCGGATCTTGTCTTTCATGGGGCAGGCGGGAGTGGTGAGCTCGATGCCGACCCGCACCGACGCCCCGTCAATCGTGACTTCCTTCACCATGTTGAGCGTCACGAGGTCCTTGTGGAGATCAGGATCTTGGACGGTGCGAAGAGCATCTAGGACGTCTTTTTCGGTCAACGGCATTGGGGGCTCAGCTGCTTGGTCGGCTCAGAGGTCGCGGAGGTCCGAATGGGCAGCCCTCCGATGAAGAGAGTTGATCATACGTCCGACCTTCTCATCGTCCGCTCTGCCGTGAACGCGGAAATAGCCGATTGTCGTTGAGCGTTCGCCGCGTTCCGGCCAGCGCGGCCGGTTCGATTCCGTCGTCGCCAGGTCAACTGCGCGAACGTCACTCCTCGAGAACCCAACATGTCGCAACCCCGCTTCGGATTCGTCCGCTCCGCCAGTCTCGTTGCCCTAGCCCTCGGGATCGCCGGTTCAAGCATCGCCTACGGAGACGATCCTCCAACAACGCCACCCGCGAAGGACGGCAACAACCCAAAGGGGGGCAAACAGAAGCGGCCTGGCGGGGAAGGGAATCCACCCCGAACGCCACCGGAGGGAGTCAAGGGAGATCAGAAGCCCGGTGCTGAACGGCCCGGCGGAGGACAGCGCGGTGCGGGCCGCGGCAGGCCTCAGATGTACATGAAGGCGTTCCACGAGCTGAAGTTGAGCGACGAGCAGAAGACGAAATCCGACGCAATCTTCGCCGAGTGGCAGAAGAAGGAAGACGAATTCCAGAAGGCGTCGGGCGACAAGATCAAGGCCCTCGAGGAGAAGCGGAAGGAAGAGGTCAAGAAGGACGGTAAGCCCTCCGAGGAGACCATGAAAGCCCTCAAGGAAAGCGTCGCTGGCCGCCCCAAGTTTGACGACGCGAGCAAGCAGGCGGACGCCCTTCTGAACGCAGATCAAAAGAAGGAACTCGAAGAGAAGATGGCGAAGTCGCGCGAGCGTGGTCGCGGGGGCGACAATCCGAAGCGCGGCGCCGAGGGCGACGGCAAGGACGGCGCGCCCAAGCGTGAGCGACCCCCGACCGGTGGCAGCAGTGGCGGCGGGACTGGTGGCGATTCGGGGAGCAAGCCAAAGGTCTAAGACTCAATCCCATCGCGCGAGTCAGTCGGTTCAGGCTGACGGCGATGAATGCACGAAAGAGAACGCGGGGCGGACCTTTGCTGGGTCCGCCCCGCGTTCGTTTTGGCCCGCGTTAGGTTTGGGTAGCTTGAGCGCGCTCGTCGCTCCTACTTCGAATCAGCTACCGCCGAGTCAGCCACCGCCGCCGATCACGATGTCGTCGTAGGACTTGATGAGATCCGGGCCAGCAGGATTCTCCGACTGCGACACGATGTCGAGGAGTGGGTTTCCGTTTGCCTTCTTCACCTGCTCTGACGAGAAGAAGATGCCGTCAGCCCCAGCAGAAATGATTACGAAGCGACCGCGACTCGTGCCGTTCAGTGGATCCGAGCCCTTTCCGATCGCGGGCGCGCGGATGATCTGGGCGAGTGTCGCGTCGCGCTGTGTCGCGCTGCCGTTATTCAACACGCTCGCAGCCTGTGACTTGCCGAGCTCGCCGAGCTCGACGATGCCGTCGACGTAGCCGAGGATCGCATTTCGCGTGAATTGCGAGTTCGTTGCGGCGCCGACGAGTGATCCAGTGTCGCGGAGGCCGCGAACGTAGAGAATCGGCTGACCCCAGGCGTCAAGGAGATCCGGCAAGTCGGGAGTCGGGCCGGGACCGCCAGCCGACGTGAAGTGGCTGGTGGGTTGCACTTCGGTAGCCTTGGGGGCGAAGAACGGCGCGTACTGCTTTCCTGCGATGCGAGGCCCTTCGCCAACCTTGAGCGGGTTGACCTTGATTTCAAAGCTACTCGGCCCGGACCCGAAGCTGACGATCACCCAGCCATCACTCGTTTGATAGCTGTTGTAGTTCGGGTCATCCTGATCGACCGCACCGCCCATCAAGTGGAGCAGCGCATTCTCCATGCCCGTGATCTTGGGAGTTGCAGCCAAGGTCTGCTCTGGCACGATGCCCGGATAGCGCCCAAACTCTTGGAAAAAGGCGTCGCACGCCTTCGAGAATTCCTGCATCGTCGAGAGGGTCTGCGTCGACCTCGCTTTACCGAGCGCTTTTGAAAGCGCCGGTAGCAGGATCGCGATCAAGAGCGCGATGATGCCGATCGCGACAAGGAGCTCCGTCAGCGTGAATCCGCGAGACGTCGCGGTACCACCGCGCACAATCATTTCCCGCATCGGGATCCCCGGCTTGAACCGAGCCAGGGCCCGGAACCGAACCACAGGCCGGGACCGAATCAGGTGCTGGGCCGAGAGAGAGCGACGGGTGGCGGAGCAGTCTGGAAGCATGGGAGCAGACCTCGCGAACAGGTTCGCGCTCCGCCCGCTACCGAAGCCCCAAGCAACGGTCCGGCGGCGCGCCACAGCCTGCGACAGGCGTCGGGCCTCGTCACGCTCATCCGGACAGTGCAGTGTACGACTCCCTTCGCCAACTAGACGCACCAAATCAAGTCAGCGATCGAAAACCGTGCCGTCTGCACCGTCTCGACATCTGTGAGTCACCAAGGCATCCCATCAACCGCACGGACCTGGCGCAACCCCTCGTAGACTGCGACTGCCGCAGCCGTTGCGAGATTCAAGCTCCGGACGGCGGGCACAGGAACCATCGGGAGTTGAACGCGCGCGTCCGTGCCCCAGCGAGCTCCCACCAACTCGTGGACGGCATCGCTGACGCCGCGCGTCTCCCGGCCAAAGAGGAGGTAGTCGCCACGACGGAGCGGCGCGTCCCACACCGGACGGTCTGATTTAGTCGTGAAGAGCCAGAGCCGTGCCGGACGTTCGGTCGCGAGAAACGCCTCCCAGTCAGCGTGCTCGCGGCAGTCGACCAAGTGCCAGTAGTCGAGACCAGCTCGGCGTCGCGCTTTCTCACCCATATCGAACCCGATGGGGTGAATGACGTGCAGCCGACAGCCAGTGGCGGCGGCGGTTCTCCCGATGTTCCCCGTGTTGTTGGGAATCTCGGGCTCGAGCAGGACAATATGAAATGTCGGATTGCCGTCGCGAGTGAACGGTGGGGAACTCAAGGTGGATGGACGATCGGACGGAGCCACGCTGCGGTAGGCTATCCGTGCGCCAGCGTCTCCTGGCAAAAGTTCAAAATCACTCCAACGCAGCACACGCTGAGGGATGACTGATGGGCGGCTACGCGACGACGGACATTCGCAATATCGCGATCGTAGGCGGCGCTGGTACTGGCAAGACGACCCTCGTCGAATCGCTGCTCGCGGCCGTCGGTGTAGTGACCAAGGCGGGGCGGATCGAAGACGGCAATACCGTGTGCGATCACGACCCGATCGCGAAGGAGTTGCACCACTCGATTGACAGCTCAATCGTGCACATCCGCCACGCCGGAGCGGAACTGAATCTGCTCGACACGCCGGGCTCACCTGGGTTTATCGGCAAGGCCATCACGGCACTTCCGGCATCAGAGACCGTCGCGGTCGTTCTCGATTGTGCGAAGGGGATCGATACCTCGGCTCGCCGATTGATGGCGATCGCTGAAGGGCGCGACCTTCCCCGCATGATCGTCGTGAACAAGATCGACCACGCTGCGACGAACGCCAATGAACTCGTCGCGCTCTTGGCGGCGATTCAAGAGACTTTCGGCTCCATCTGTCGACCGATCAATCTTCCGGCGGGGAAGGGATCGGCGGTGATCGACTGTTACCGCGGCGTCACCGGCACGAGTGACGTAGGAAACGTCGCGGATTTCCACACCGCCGTCGTCGAGCAAATTGTCGAAGTCGACGAGACCGCACTGAACGCGTACCTCACTGGCGAAAACCTTCCTGAGGGCAAGTTGCACGAGGTCTTTGAGAAAGCTCTGCGCGAGCGGCATCTCGTGCCGATCTGCTTCGTCAGCGCGAAGACCGGCGCTGGTATCAAAGAACTGCTCGACGTCATGACGAACCTCTGTCCGAATCCGACCGAGGGTAATCCTCGGCCGTTTGAATACGAGGAAGACGGCGAAGTGAAGCAGTGGCGGGCGAAAGCCGATCCGTCTTTGCCATCAGTAGCACACGTCTTCAAAGTGACGAGCGATCCATACGTCGGAAAGCTCGCGATTTTCCGCGTCCATCAAGGCACGTTTCGGAAAGACTCGCATCCGCGCGTCGACGACGGGAAGAAGCCGATTCGCATCGCGCATCTGTTCAAGCTGATGGGCGCGAAGCACGTTGAGGTCGACCACCTTGTTGCAGGTGATATCGGTGCGACGAGCAAGATTGACGAGATCCACTTCAACAGCGTGTTGCACGACGGCGACATTGGCGAGCACATGCATCTCCGCCCGCTGCCGCTTCCGGTTCCGATGTTCGGCCTCGCTGTGTTAGCTGCGAACCGAAACGCCGAAGTGAAACTCGGAGAATCGCTTGCGAAGCTCTATACCGAAGACCCAACGCTGCGGATCGATCACGTTCCCGCGACCGGCGAGACGATTCTGCGCGGGCTCGATGAGCTCCACTTGCGCACCAAGATCAAGATGCTCAAGGATCGCTACACGGTCGAGGTGACGAGCCAACCGCCGCGCGTCGCGTACAAAGAAACGATCACGATGCGTGCGGAAGGGCACCATCGACACAAGAAGCAAACCGGCGGCGCTGGGCAGTTTGGTGAGGTGTACTTGCGCGTCGAGCCTCTTCCTCCGTTTGACGGCAAAGGCGGCCCCGAGTTCGAATTTGTTGATGACACCTTCGGCGGCTCGGTGCCGCGGCAGTTTTTACCCGCGATCGAGAAGGGCATTCGCCAAGTGCTTGCCGAGGGCGCGATCGCGGGCTATCCGATCACCGGCGTGCGCGTCAGCGTGTACGACGGAAAGTATCACGCGGTCGACAGCAAGGAAATCGCGTTTACGACGGCGGGAAAACGTGCATTCATTGACGCGATCATGAAGGCGAAGCCGGTGCTCCTTGAGCCGTTCGTGCGGCTTGAGATCACTGTGCCCACGGACGCCATCGGCACCATCAACGCCGACCTCTCCGGCAAGCGCGGTCGCATTCAAGGCACCGACATCCTCACCGGCGGCGTATCGATGGTGATTGCGGAGGCGCCGCTCTCTGAAGTCATGAATTACGCCAACCAGCTCAAATCGATTACTGGCGGCGCGGGCACGTTCATCATGGAGTACAGCCACGACGAGCAAGCGCCGATGCAGGTGCGTGACACCGAGATGGCGAAGTTCAAGCCGCACGCCGACGACGATTGAGCCGACACCAGCTTGAACAGAGCTGGTGCAGGCCCTGATTCAGGATAGTTCCCCTACAGCTACAGCCGAACTGCCGCGGAATCGATTCAAGCCCGCCCCGTGACGAAGCCGTTACAGTGTTTCACCTATGGTCTCTGCTGTCCTCATCGCGAACGGTCTCTGGCTCGTCGTCTGCGCCTTCTGGGCGGTTGTCTGTTTCGGACAAGCCGCAAAGGACCGTGCGAACGGCACCGGCTTCCAGAAGCCGGTTGGCCCCGACGACATCGACTAATTGCTCGCACGACGCTCCGGGCAGCCCCGCGTTTCTTTGAAACGCCCCCTGCCCCGCGTTTCTTTGAAACGCCCCCTGCCCCGCGTTTCTTTGAAACGCCCCCTGCAAGATTCGAACTTGCGACCTGGTCTTTAGGAAAGACCCGCTCTATCCATCTGAGCTAAGAGGGCGACACCTGCATCGTAGCGTCCGCCCGCGGGTCTTCGACTTCGAGTAGATTCGCGTCAGTGACGGCGCTGCTCTTTTTTCAGATTCTCGCGTTACTACAGTTTGCGGCGGCGGTGCTCACGTGCATCGCAGTACTCGTCGACAGACGATTCCGCGCCGCGTCGGCCATCTCGTGGCTCCTAGTCATCAGCGTCGTCCCGATCTTCGGCGTGGCGTTGTACTGGCTGGCGGGAAAGGCGTGGATCTCCGCACTGCGGACGAAGCGCTATGAACGCGAGCGTCGGCGCTTCGCAGAGACGAGTGGAATCGCGCTCGATCTCCGAATCAAGGGCGTTCGCGAGGCGCTCGGACGGATGCCGGAGGGCACGCGAGGGTTGGCGACGTTGGCAGGGGAGATCTCGAACTTTGCACCGGTTGGTGGGAATGACATTGAGTTCTTCTCTGATACGCCAGCGCTGATGGCGAGCATTGCAGCGGACATCGATGCGGCGAAGAAGCACGTGCACGCACTCTTCTACATCGCCCTTGACGACAGCGGCGGATTGCCCGTGATGGAGGCGATGATCCGCGCGGCGGAGCGCGGCGTGAAGGTGCGATTTCTCGTCGACGCAATTGGCTCGCTCTCCTTCTGTAAGAGTGCGACTCGCGCGCGACTCGAGGCCGCAGGCGTCCGCGTGGTGGAAGCGCTCGGTACCGGGCTACTGAGCGCCTTCATCGAGCGGATCGACCTCCGCAATCACCGCAAGCTCGTCGTCATTGACGGGCAGATCGGCTACATCGGCAGTCACAACCTCGCTGCGGCGACGTTCAAGGTAAAGAAGAAACATGCGATCTGGTTGGACGCGACGTGTCGTCTCGATGGGCCGGCTGCGAACGAACTCCAGCGCGTGTTCGCTGAGGATTGGTGGGCCGAAACCGAAGAGTCGCTCGATGGCATCATCAAGCCCTCAACGAGCGAAGAGGGCGGCGTTCTCGCGCAAGTAGTCGCCACCGGTCCGACGAACGAAGAGGGCGCGATGCAGCAAGTGATCGCCACGTGCGTGCACCTGGCCAAGCGCGAGCTGATACTAACGACTCCGTACTTCGTCCCCGACGAGCCAACGCTCGTCTCGCTTCTCACCGCTGCGCGGCGCGGAGTCAAAGTCACACTCGTCTTACCTGAACATAACGACTCGCTGCTCGTGCATCTTGCGGCGAAGAGCTTTTTCGGGCGACTCCTCACCGCTGGCGTCGATGTTCGACGCTTCCGCGGCGGAATGTTGCACGCGAAGACGATCAGCGTCGATGATCGGCTCGGGCTGATGACGAGCGCCAATCTCGACCGCCGCAGCTTTGAGCTCAACTTCGAAGTCAGCCTGCTGCTGTACGACAAGAAGGCGACCGAGGCGATGCGGGCGCTACAAGAGGACTACATTCGGCGATCCGACTCAGTTGATCGCGTATCGTGGCTTGCTCGACCATGGTGGAATCGGCTCATCGAGAACTCGGTCGGCCTAGCGTCCCCGGTGCTGTAGGAGCGCCGCGTGCGAGCCGTCCGCATCATGATGTTCGTCTGCGTGGCCGCGAGTCCGGCTGAGTCCGTCGTCAGGCCGGGCTGAGTGACTTCTCTAGATCCTTGATGATCCGCGCCTCGGCGTCGCTGATCTGGAATGCCATGCCCAGGATCCCGCCGCTCGCCTCGGCTACCGATGTGGCGTAGGCCATGAGATCGCGGCGGAACGTGGCAAGCTCGGCGGGCGTCAGCGTCTTACGCAACTCGGCCGCAAATGCGTGCCACGCGAGTCGTCCATCGGGAGTCGGACCGCGCTTGAGCCACGCCTCCAGCCCCAGAAGCGCTGAACTCCCGGCGGGCACACCTGACTTGACCGCCGCCGTCATGACCGCTTGCGTCTCGCGGGCGTCCACCGATCCGTCTGCCCACGCAATCTCAACGAGCGGATAGAGCTTGAAGGCGGTCAGCAACTCGCCCTTCACGTTCACCGCGACGAGCCGGTCAAGCACCTCTTCGTTCGTGATGCCGGTCTTCGTGCGAAGCTCGTCTTTGTCGAGCTTGGAATGGAACACATTCTTCAGCTTGTCGACGAGCTCCATATCTTGCGTGCGGAAGTACTCGGACTCAAGGCCGTGTCGTCGTGCGTCGAATCCGTCGGGAGCGAGTGGGTTCGTCATAGGTCGTTTGGGAGGCAGTGTAAAAAAAGTGCGATGGCGCAGGAGGACCCTCTCGGCCTGAGGGCGAGCCGACAAAGTATCTCGCTGCGCCAGCGCGGTCAATCGCTCCTTCAACTACTCCTCGTCTTTCACCGCTGTCGACCCCAGCGACACCACGTGCACTTTTCCGGCCGCCGATTTGGCCACGAACATTGAGAACGTGAACTTGTCGCCGGTCTCGAACGCGGTAGCGCCCTGCGTCAGGGTCACCTTCACTTTGTCACCGAGTTTGATCGCCCACTGCGTCCCAGCGGGCGCCGCCGCGACCGCAACCTTCTCCGTGTCGCCGCTCGTTCCCGTGAGCGTCCATTCGCGCGCCGGTAGGGCGTATGAGAGCGTGAACCCCTCATTGACCGCCTTTGTGAGCACCTTGATTACGACACCACCGTTGCCGATGTTTCCTGCATTCCCGCGTGCTGCCGACGCAGCGGGTATCTTGCCCGAGGTGTCCGCTGTCCACCGTCCAGTCGCGTCGCGCCTGAGGTAGTCAACATAGTGCCAACTCCGGAAGTTGGCGATGCGACTGCCTTCAAGTTTCCCGGGCTTCACCGAGAAACGATTGCCGTCGAGCCGAATGCGAACGAACTCGTTGAAGTTATTACGGGTGATGGTGAACGCGCCGTTGGCCGTCACAATCGATTGGAGCGGTCCGTCGAACGCGTATATGTGCCGATTCTTCGGCGTGTTCTGCTCGTCGGGATCGTTGTTGTCATCGTTCGGAGTTTCGTCGTCGTTCGGAAAGTCTTTCTTTTTGCAACCGAGGTGTCGGCCAGCGTGCCCGAACCCGAGACCATGCCGTGGTCGCGATGCTCGATGCGTCGCGAGACGTCCCAGACGATCGGCAGTGCGTCAGCGCCGATAGGCGCGATCTTGAACTCGAGCAGCAGCCGGCCACCCGTCCTTGTGTCGCGGGTTCCGTCCGATACCATCGGACCGAGGCCGAAGCGAGATTCGTCCATCGCCTTGTAGCTGTTCACGAACGTCTTCAGCGTGTTCTCGACGTCGGCTTGGAAGTCTTCGAGGCGTTCGATCCTGACGGAGTCGTACGTCGCCCACACGCCGGTCGCGCGTATCTCGTCCACGGCGCCTTTGTATGACGCCTTGAGTCCGATGTCGCGCACTGCGGTTGAGATGGCGCGAGCTTCGATCCACACCGTCTTCGGCAAGTCGCCGACGTTGAACTCCGCGGGCAGGGCGATCGCGGTCTCTTTGGTTGACTTCTCCCAGAGTTTGATGTCGCCGCCTGTCGCTTCCAACTTCACCTTTCCGCCGGCTGGAGCCGCAAGTGGATTGATGACTAATTTCATGAGATCAACTTCGTTCGTGCCAGTGGGATTGACAGCCGCAGCCTTCACCACATCGTCATCTTTGTCGACCTTGCCGTCGCCGTCGGTGTCGTTGAGGTTGGCTGCTGTCACGGCACCGATCGAGAGCTTCTTCGCGTTCTCTAACTGTGCACCGCCTTGACGTCCATCGAGTCCGTTGTGAATGTCGAGACGAACAACATGCTTCAGCGCCTGCAACGCGCAGGTGATGATTGCACCAAACGGATTCGTCGTGATCGGCAACGGAAGCACCGACTGCGCACCAGGCGGACCAGCAACAGCCATCGTGAAGGCCGAAGTCGGATCGTCGGCGAGCGCGAGGGCGCGATCGGGTTGGTGCACCCACGGCACGCGCGCCGCGCCGAGCGTCATCGGCAGGTCGGCGATCGCGACGCTGCCGTCGAGATCGCTTCGGAACGTGACATGCAAGGTGGCATCGATCGTGAACGTGCACATGCCGCCGTGGCTATCGAGCTTGTCAGCGGTGAGCTGGCCGTTCGAGGTGCCGGGCAGGACCACAGCTTCAGCGCTCCACGCCGTCGCCTCGCCATTGATTACAACGACGGCTGGTGCGACGCTCGAGAGGTGGAGTTGGACCAGTTCGATCGCGACGACGTGACCAACGCCACCGCGTTCGCGCTCAGTAAAAGGATCGCCGCTTCGATGGAAGAGCATCGACGCGCCGCCGTAGGTGAGGGGGTCGAGCGGATTGGCGACAAAGCCAACGGCAGCAGCGAAGGGTTCGGAGCCTGGACCAAAGAAGTTCGCGGGCAGCGGCATGACGCTGAAATCCATCGTCACGTTTGCTGGCGCGTCAACGCTCGGTGGACAAAACGCGATCGCGTCCCACGGCGACGGTGGAGCGAATTCGCACAGATCGAGGACGCTGTTGCCATTCGCGGCGAGCAGCGGATCGATCAGGATCTCGTAAGCGTCGAGCAACTGGTCGTCATCGCAATCGAGTGATGGGTCGGCGGTGATTTCGCACGCGTCGAGCAAGCCGTTCGAATTGCCGTCGAGGGTCCAATCGGACGCGACCTCGCAGGCGTCGGGAATGCCGTTCAGATTGCAGTCGAGCGACGAGTTCAGTGCGATGTCGCAGTCATCGGGAATGCCGTTCTGGTCGCAATCCTCTTCGCAACTGTCGGGGACACCGTTCGCGTTGCAATCACTCACGAGTCGCTCTGCGATAGCGCATGCGTCAAGCACTCCGTCGTGATCGCAATCAAGGTCGTTGTCCTGCGCGATATCGCATGCGTCATGCCGACCGTTTTCGTTGCAATCAGCGCTCGGCGGCTCGCAGCTATCCGCGACACCGTTCCCATCGCAATCGGCCTCGCAGATGTCAGGCAGTCCGTCGTCGTTGCAGTCGCTGAGTCGTCCGGCGGCGATATCACAATCGTCAGCAATGCCGTTCTCGTCGCAGTCCTCGCAATCGTCGGGCGTGCCGTTCTGATTACAGTCACCGACGAGTCCCTGAGCAATCTCCACCGCGTCCTCGATGTGGTTTCCGTTGCAGTCAAATTGCAACGCGCAAGGCCCCCACGCACCGAGCAGCACGCCGAGATCCGCTGCGTCGACGGTGCCACTGTCGTCGATGTCGGCGGTCGTCGATCCGTCACCCCAGAGCGCGACGAGAATCGCGAGATCGCTCACGCCGACGGTGCCGTCAGCATCGAGATCGGCGGGGCACTCCTCAACTCCACCGAATATGGCAAGCGATAGTAGCGCCGGTGGCTGTGACAGCGTCATCCCCGACGCCGACGCGACGTCCGCGACGACTGCAATGAGAGCAGGGTCGAACATGCGATTCCTCCCAGTTGCGACGCGCGATCGCGCGGGCATCCGCGCGGTTCTCGGCGCTGCGCTGTTTCGCAACCTTCTACGGAGTCCGGTGCGGCGATCTCTCAGGAATTCGGGGTCGCGGCACCGAATTGCAGAAGATCTGCCCAAAGGGTGGAAGCCTGCACCGTGTGCGATACTGCTGAGCCACAACCGCCCGATAGCGCATCGAGACCGAGCCCCATGAGTTCCGCCCACCTACCGCGCCGCACGTTCGCGATCATCTCGCACCCCGACGCCGGTAAAACCACGCTGACGGAGAAGCTGCTGCTCTATGGCGGCGCGCTCGAACTCGCTGGCTCGGTGACGGCGCGCCGCGAGCAGCGGGCAACCGCCAGCGACTGGATGGAACTCGAGAGACAGCGAGGTATTTCGATTTCGTCGACGGTGCTCCAGTTCGACTACGGGAACGAAGGCACGCGCTACCGCATCAACTTGCTCGACACGCCTGGTCACCGCGATTTCTCGGAAGACACGTATCGCGTGCTCACCGCAGTCGACGCCGCTGTCATGGTGATCGATGCGGGTAAAGGCATAGAGCCGCAAACCCGCAAGCTCTTTGAAGTCTGTCGTCGTCGTGGTGTGCCGATCTTCACGTTCATGAATAAGTGTGATCGTCCGACGCGCGATCCACTGGAACTCCTCGACGAACTCGAGAAGGTGCTGGGTATCGGCGCGTTTCCGGTGAACTGGCCGCTCGGCTCAGGACACGAGTTTCGCGGCGTATACGACCGCCTGTCACATCGCGTGCATCTCTATCAGCGCACCAAGGCGGGTGCATATGAAGCGCCCGTCGAGGTGTTAGGCATCGACGATCCCGCCGTCCGCTCGAAGCTCGATGAGAGCGCGTTCGCGCGGGCTCGCGACGAACTGGAAATGCTCCAGGGTGCTGGCGAGACCTTCGACCGCGAGCGCGTGCTTGCTGGCACCGTCACCCCGGTGTACTTCGGCAGTGCGATGAATAACTTCGGCGTGCAACTCTTGCTCGACGGGTTCCTTGCGCATTCCGCGCCGCCCGGGCCGCGTCGCGCGGGAGTACGTATGGTCCAGCCCGACGATCCCGCGTTCAGCGGTTTCGTCTTCAAGATTCAGGCAAATATGGATCCGCGCCATCGCGACCGCATCGCGTTCGTGCGCGTCGTGTCTGGCTCGTTCACGCGCGAGATGACAGTGCTGCACGTGCAGAGCGATCGGCGGATCCGATTGTCAAACGCGCAGAAACTCTTCGGCCAGCAGCGCGAGACTATCGAAGAGGGCCGCGCTGGCGACGTGATCGGCATCGTCGGGCGCGACGCGCTTCGCATCGGCGACACGCTGACCGAAGACCGCTCGATCGTGTTTGATGAGATCCCGCAGTTCACTCCCGAGTGTTTCGCGTATCTCCATAATCCGCAGCCGGGCAACTCAAAGAAATTCAGGCTTGGCTTTGAACAGCTTCTCCAAGAGGGAGTGATACAGCTGCTTCAAGTCGGCACCGGACAAGTGAAGACACAGCTGCTCGCGGCGGTGGGTCCGCTGCAATTCGAAGTCGTGCAGTTCCGCATGAAATCGGAGTATGGGGCCGAGTCGCGGATCGAACCGGCGCGCTGGACGAGCGTGCAATGGTGGCGGAAGCCTGGCGCTGAGCCCGGCTGGCTGCCGGAGCTCCCGCGCGACGCGACACTCGCCTGGGACCGCGACGAACACGGCGTGGTTCTCTTCGCCGACGAGTGGGCCCATCGCCACTTTCTCCAGCGGAATCCAGGGGTTGAGCTGTCGCCGTTGCCGCCAACGAGAGAGGGTTTAGTCGGGCAGAAAGCGCAGGGGAACGCTGAGGCGAGGGCGTAGGCGGTGGAACGCTCAACAGTCGCAACGAGCGCGCCAGCGCCCGAGCTGCACTCGCCCAGTTATGCTTGCGACCCATCGCACCGAAGGAGTTCGCCCGTGTACAAGCTCGCCGCGCACAATTGGATGCGTCCGGAACCGCTCGAAGTAACGCTGGCGCGGCTCGCCCGCCTCGGCTATTCCGGCATCGAAATCATGGGCGAACCGACGCGGTACGAAGCGAAGCCCACGCGAGCGCTTCTCAAGCAGCACAAGGTCGAGTGCTGGGGCGCGGTCTCGATCATGCTGAAGTGCCGCGACCTGATTCACGGCGATCACTACTTGCGGCTCGGCTCGATCGAGTACCTCAGAGACTGCATCACGCTCGTCAAAGAACTCGGCGGCCAGATCATGACGATCGTTCCCAGCGAGGTCGGCAAGATCACGCCGATGGCTGACGCCGAAACGGAATGGAAGTGGGCGGTCGAAGGACTTCGACGTATCGCGGATCATGCCCGCAAGGCGAAGGTGGGCATCGCCATCGAACCGCTCAATCGATTTGAGACGAACTTCCTGAATCGCCACGATCAGGCCTTGGCGCTTGCTGGCGCCGTGGGCGAAGACGTCGGCGTCTGTCTCGATGCGTTTCACATCAACATCGAAGAAGCTGACCCGTTCGCGGCGATCAAAGCCGTCGGCAAGAAGCTCTTCAACTTCCACATCGCCGACAACAATCGCCGACCGCCCGGCGAAGGCACCTACGACTGGAAGAAGCTGCTGAAGACGCTACATGACACGGGTTACCGCGGCTTCCTCACGACTGAGTTCGTCGTGCCGATGGATCGCTCGCCGCTTGCAGCGAAGGCAACAGAGAGCGGCACGACTGCGACGGCCGAAGAACTGAAATTCATCCGCGACCACGGCAGCGATCTCATGTCCGACGCTGAGTACAGCGGGCACTTTGCTCGCTGCATCAAGCACATTCGGAAATGCGAGCCGAAGTAGATTGCTTCTCCCGCAGACGCGCGGACAACGCGGAGGGAATCGAAGCGAACATGAAGGTCCTCGTCATCGGCACGCTCGACACGAAAGGTCCCGAGTGCGCCTACCTCGCGGAGCGCATCCGCGCATACGGAGCTGACGCGATTGTGCTCGACAGCGGCATTCTTGGCGACGCGATTGGCATTCGCCCCGACATCACGCGCGAAGAAGTCGCACGCGCTGCGGGCTTCCAGCTTGACGAAATTCGCGCAACCGGTTCGCGCGGCCGCGCGGTGGCGCGCATGCTCGCCGGCGTTCGCGCAATCACGGTCCGACTGGCAGCAGAAGGCGCGATCGATGGGGTCGTGAGTTTGGGTGGTGCCGAAGGCTCTGTGATCGCAGCGGCCGCGGCGCAGGCGCTGCCGCTTGGGTTCCCGAAGCTCATCGTGACGCCGATCGCAAGCGGTCATCGTCGCTTCGGTCCGTTCGTCGGTACCCGCGACGTGATGCTCATGCACTCGGTCGTCGACATCTTGGGACTGAACAGCGTTGCGTTAGAGATCTTCGACAACGCTGCGGCGTCGATCGCCGGTATGGCGAAAGCACACGCAGCGCGCCGACACGCTCCGGTGCGACCTGCGCGCACCGAGGTCGCCGCGACAATGCTAGGAAACACGACTCTGCCGCTCATGCGTATCCGCGAGCGACTCGCGGCGCGCGGTGTCGAGCTTGTGCTCTTCCACGCCAACGGCGTGGGGGGCGAAGCAATGGAAGAGTTCATTGAAGCCGGGCGCTTCGACGCCGTCATTGACTACACCATGAGTGAGATCGCTGCGGAAGTGGCTGGCGGATTTCATCGCTCAAGACGCGAGCGTCCCGTCGCCGCTGGAGCACGAGGCATTCCGCAGGTCGTCGTGCCGGGCTGTCCGGATTTCGCCGTCTTCGGCGCGCGGCATGAAGTGCCTGAAGCGATGCGCTCGCGTCCGCTCTACGAACACAATCCCGAATTTACGCTGGTGCGCTTGACGCGCGAGGAAGAGGTAGAGGTGGCGCGACGACTCGCGGCGCGCCTCGTTTGCGCCCGTGGCCCGGTGTCGCTGGTCGTGCCGCTTGGCGGTATGTCAATCTCCGACGCGCCCGGCGGCGTCTTCCGCGACGAGCCAATTTCTGCTGCATTTCATGCGGAATTGCGACGCGGCGTGTCCGGCAGCGCCCACGTGACGGTGCGCGAGATCGACGCGCACATCAACGATGACGCATTCGCAGATGCCGTGCTCGACGAGCTCTGCCCGTATCTTTCGCTACCGACCCGAGGACCAAACGATGAGTGAACCTACGACGAGCGCGCGACCGAAGATCCATCAAGACGAAGCCCACGCGCCGCCGCGCGCGACCATGAAGCTCGGGTTCCATTCGTTCTGCCTCGGTGACCTCTCCTGCGTCGACGTGAAGGAGTACCTCAAACACTCTGACACGATTCTTGTTCCCAAGGCGAGCCTCGAGCAGCATGGTCCGCACTTGCCGCTCTTCTGCGACACCATCACCTCGCTCGAAGTCGCGCGCCGCGCTGGCGAGAAGGCGGGCATCATGTACACGCCGCCGCTGTGGCTCGGCTATTCGCCGCAGCACATGCGCGGACCTGGCGAAGGTACGGGCACGGTCACGCTCCGCGTCGAGACCTACCTGAACCTTCTCTACGACATCGGTCGCAGTCTCATTCATCACGGATTCAATCGCGTCATTTTCGTGAACGGCCACGGTTCCAACGTGAAGGTTGTCGATCCAGTGTTGCGCCGGTTGCGCAGCGAGACCGGCGCCTTGATCGCGTATTACAAGCCGTACGCGGAGCGCTATCTCGGCATGCTCAAGGATGTGCTCGAGGGTCCGCCTGAAGAGACCCCAGGCTGGCATGCGGGCGAGCTCGAGACGAGTCAGTGCCTTTGTCACAACCCGAAACTGGTGCGCCTCGATCGCGCCAAGCCCGATCGCGCTCGCGCGCCTGACTGGCTTGGACCGGCGTGGCAGAAGAACGATGGCATGCCCGACGCGGAATTCCAGGGCCTCCAATACTTCAACTTCCCCTTCGAGCATGCAGAGTTCACGAAGAGCGGCGTGATGGGCAACCCCGAGCGCGGCACGGTGGAGAAGGGCGAAACCGCGTTTCGCCGATTTGCGAATCACCTCATCGACGCGGTCCATGAGCTTGAGCAGGTACCGCTCCAGGTGCATGACCGCGACTGGAGCGTTGGAAAGGCGATGGGAGTTTCGTGAGTGGAACTGCCACGGCGCTCGCGCGCGATTTGACCCAGATTGTCGGTGAAGGCGCGGTCGTCGACCGCGATGAATCGCGCCGGACACACGTTGGCGACATGAGTTGGCTGTCGATCGCCGCTGCGGCTGCGGGACGTCCGCTCTCGCGCCCGGATGCGATCGTCTCACCTAACACTACGCTTGAGGTTGCCGCAGTGGTGCGCTACGCTGCTGCGCGCGGGATCCCCGTGACGCCCTTCGGCGGCGGGTCGGGCGTGCAGGGCGCGGCCAACGCCGACCGCGGCGGCATCGTGCTCTCGCTGCTGCGCCTCAATCGAGTTCGCGTGGTCGACGCGCTGTCAGGCATTGCCGACGTTGAAGCTGGCGTGAAGATCGCGCCGCTCGAAGCGCTGCTCAACAAGCAAGGGCTGATGTTCACGCATTACCCGGCGAGCCGCGAATGGGCGACCGTTGGCGGCTCGATCGCGGCCCGCGGATCGGGAGTTCTCTCCACGAAGTACGGCAAGATCGAGGATCACGTGCTCGGCCTCGAGGTCGTTCTCGGCGACGGATCGCTGCTGACGACGCCATCGGTCCCGCGCCATGGCATGGGGCCCGATCTCACGACGCTCTTTTCGGGGAGCGAGGGCACGCTGGGAATTGTCGTCTCCGCTCGCATCAAGATCCGCGCGATTCCGAACTCGCGCATCTTCGGATGCTTCCTCTTCGACGAACTTACGACCGGCGTCGAAGCAGGCCGTCGCATCATGACCTCGGGGCTGCGTCCGCCGGTGATGCGCCTCTACGATCGGCACTCCGCCGTGCATGGACTTGAGCGCGCCGTGGAAGCAGGCATTGATCGACCAGCGATGGTCCTGATGTTCGACGGTGACCACGCTGGCGTGGTGCGTGAAGAGGCAGACGCGGCGTTCATGATCTGTCGCGCACTCGGCGCCCGCGACATCGGCGCGGCACCAGCTGAGCGCTGGTGGGAGAAAAGATATGTCTTCTACTACCCGCCCTTTGCGCCAGAGCTCCCCTCGATCTGGTGCACGATGGACGTCGTCGGCGACTTCTCGATCGCGAATCGCATGTACGACGGCGTCACGAGCGCGATCCGCGGCGCTGTCGGCGCGAAATGGAATCTCGGGCTGAACACGCATTACTCGCACTGGTACGAGTGGGGCACGATGATCTATCCGCGCTTCAAGATTCCCATCGGCCCGACAAGGTACGACGAGGCGTTAGGTCTGCATGACGCGGTCGTCGACGCCGCAGCGAAGGCCGCGCTCGCGTGCGGCGCGGTCTTGAACGATCACCACGGCGTCGGCATGCGACTCGGTCGCTACATGGCTACGCAGTTCGGCGACACTGGTATGGGTGCGCTGACCGGCATCAAGCGAGCACTTGATCCGCACGGCGTCCTATGCCCGGGAAAGCTCGGGCTTTCTGTCTAAGAACCTGTGGCCGGAGTCTGTCCTCGTCACATGTACAACCCGCCGTTGACGCCGATCTCTTGACCGGTGACGAATGATGCGGCAGGGGAGGCGAGGAACGCAACAACCTCGGCGATTTCTTCGGCTTCGCCCATGCGGCCCATCGGTGTAATCGACTTGATGTTCTCCAGCGCTTTCTCGGGAACGCCCGCAGTCATGTCGGTGCGGATGAACCCGGGGGCAACACAGTTCGCGGTCACACCCTTGCGGGCGACCTCGCGCGCAACGCTTTTCGTGAATGCGTCGAGTCCAGCCTTCGCGGCAGCGTAATTCGCCTGCCCGAAGTTGCCCATCTGTCCGATCACGCTCGTGATATTGATGACGCGACCCCAGCCCTTCTCGACCATCTGCGGCAGAAGGAGGTGCGTCATCTGCACTGGGCCTTTGAGGTTCACGTTGAGCACTTCGTCCCACTCGGTGTGGGTCATCTTCATGAACGACTTGTCGCGAGTAATGCCAGCGTTGTTGACCAAGATGTCGATGCGCGGAAACACCTTGCGGATAGCGTCGCCCATCGCGTGGACGGCTGTGTCGTCAGAGATGTTGCATTTGAAGAGTTCAGCCTTGCGGCCGAGTCCGCGGATCTCGTCGCGCACCTCTTCAGCAGTCTTATCGTTGCTCGCATAATTAATCGCGAGGTCGGCGCCATGGCGAGCGAGGGTGAGAGCGATCGCGCGGCCAATGCCTCGGCCAGCGCCGGTCACGAGAGCAACACGTCCTTCGAGTGGAAGCATGGGAGTCGTTCCTAATGATGCCGAATGGTGCCCCAACGGGCCACATCGCCCGTCGCCCGATGTTGGCGCTCGGCGAGTCTACCGGAAGACGGAGTTGTTGCGGCTCTTCGGTTCTTTCGAAGTGATCGAGCTGGTTACGCCGACGGATGCCAGCCAGCGTCGGCCCAGAGCGCGCCGCTGACGGCGGGATTCCGGATCATGAAGCAGACGGCGTCGGCGATTTCCTCGGGCTTCAGCAAGCGCCCGAGTTGCGTGTGTGGCAACACCGCCTCTTGGATGATCTTCTGATCCATGGCTCGGACCATGGGGGTGTCCGTGAATCCAGGATGCACGATCGCCACGCGCACGCCGTGGAAAATCGCCTCTTTGGCGAGCGTCGACTGGACGCCTTCGAGACCAGCCTTGGTGGCGGCGTAAGCGATTTGCCCCTTATTGCCCGCTGACGAAATCGAGCCAATGAAAACGATCTCGCCTTGGACGTCGTCGCCGCCCTTCCAGCCGCCAAGCCCTTGGCTCGCTCGTTGCTCGGCGACGCTCGCGACGGTCTCCATTGCCCAGTACGCAGCCGCGATCAGGTTGACCGCGATCGTCTTCTCCATCAGATCCTGATCGTAGAGCTTGGCTGTCTTCGTTGTCTTGTCGAGCTTGACCGCGAGTCCATCGCGCACGATGCCAGCAGCGGGCACGCAGATGTGAACGCCGCCGAAGCGTCGCTTCATTTCTGCGAAGACAGACGCTCTGAATGCTCTGTCGGTGACGTCCCCGCGGAACGCCACGACGCATTCGCGCCCCAGCTCTTGGTTGATCTCGGTTCCTACGCTCGTGATGGCGTCGGAAGAATCGACGAGCCCGATGGCGCGAATGCCCTCGCGACCGAGCTGACGAGCCACGGCGCGCGCGATACCGCTCGCGCCTCCGGTGATGACGGCGACACGTTTCGACAGATCAACCACGTGCTGTTCTCCAATGAATCAGGTTGTGCAAACGAAAAGGGATCGAGCGTTCGGATCCAAAGCGTGACGGGGGATCCACGCCGGCGCTACGAGCACTATGGTGTTAGTCGACGCTCCGGGGAGCAGAACGCTCGCCCATCCAAGCGGTCGCCTTCGGCCAGATGTCCTTATGGGCACGAGAACCGACGCTCAGACCGATGTGCCCAGCCTTCACGCTCATCGCGGTGTAATCGGTGCTGCTAATGCAATCCTTGAGCGGCGTGCTTTGGCAGGGCAACACTAGGTGATCGGCGTCGGCGGTGAGATTCAATACTGGGCACGTGATATTGCCGAGGTTGATCTTTTTTCCACCGAGCGGGAAGCGTCCCTGTACCAAGAGGTTCTGCTGGAATCCGTACTTGACGAAATCGCGGTAAACCTCACCAGCGATCGGGATGTTGTCGTTCGACCAGACTTCCATAGCGAAGAAGTCCTCGAGGAACCGTTCGTCGTCCATCTTCTCGTAGAAACCTTGCCACTTCTGGAAGTAGTTCGCGACCGGCTTGAGCATGGCGAATGAGTTGCCGAGAAACGCCGGCGGAATGAGGCCAAACGTATCGACGATAGAGTCGACATCGAAATACTGAGGATCGGTCCAACTCAGTAGCAGCGAGTCGCGGCTCGACCAATCAATCGGTGCCGCCATGAGGAGCAGGTTTTTCACAAGCTCCTGATGCAGCGAAGCGTACATCGCGGCCATGGTGCCACCCATGCAGTAGCCGACGAGGTTGATCTGGTCTTGCTCGGTGTCGGCGAGAATGCGCTCGACAGCACGGTGCAAATGACCTTCGACATAGTCGTGCAGCGTCTTCGTCGCGTCGGCGGGCGAGGGCACGCCCCAGTCCATCATGTAGACGTCGAACCCTGCGCTCAGGAACTGGCGCACGACACTCTTGTGCGGCAAGAGATCCAGTACGTACGGTCGATTCACCAGCGCGAAGACAAATAAGACCGGCGTTCCGTGGCGCTTGTCGCTCTTGCCGGTGTAGCGAAGCAGCCGCACCGGCGACTCGGACATGACGACCTCGTGCGGCGTCGAGCCCTTCTTCGTCTTCATCGCCGCTTCGAGCACTTTCGGCATCGCTGCGAGTTTCTTGCCCATCGTCTCGAACTCGGTTTGCCACGCCTTCATCGCGCCAGTCGGGTCGCCCATGAATCCAGAGGATCCGAAGTCGACCGGCGAAGGGAATGGCATACCGAATGGGGTCTGTGTCTGCGTCATCGCGTTCGTCCTTCTCGCGGGGGTGCTTTATCGCTTCGTTGGCTTCTTCTGTGATTTTGATTGTGGCTTCGGCTTCGACTTCGATTCCGCCTTCGCGGAGGACTTCGAAGCCCTCGGCTTGCCACTCACAACTAACTCAACATCGGAGAGTCGCTCGTCGATCTTCGCGATCTGACTCTGAAGCTGCGCGGACGATTGCCGAATCGCGCCCAAGATCTCCGAGTTCGATCCGCCGGACGCTGACTCGAATGCCGACGACATGTTCGACTTCAAGAAGCCGTCCATCTGCTGCCGCAACTGCATCGCTTGATCCATCGATCGCTTCATCGATTCGAGGAACTGCGGGCTTCGCATGTATTGCTCGGCGTACTGCGCCATCGCCTCGTAAAACGCGCCTTGCATGCGCCGCATCGCGTCGGGGGTGAACGCAGCGCCGCCAAAGGGCGAATCGCCGGTTTGGCCCATGCCGGGCATCCCAGGCATGCCAGGTATTCCGGCCATGCCGGGCATTCCCGGGATCCCCGCGCCTGCTGTGGAGCGAGCCCAGACGTCGCGCCAGAATCCGGTGATCGGGTCAACGCCGCCCGAGGCTGGTGGGCTGTTCTGCGGTTCGGCCATTTCGGAAAACTCCTTCGCTGCAGCGTGGCTTGGTAGAACTGGGGATTGGATGAAGGGGGAAACGGACTGTGAAAGCGGCCCGGGGAGGAGATTCCCCGGGCCGATCGACTATTCAAGGAGCGAGTGGTTAGCCGTTGCAGCAGGACTTTGCAGCGCCGTTCTGGCTCACAAACGTGTCGGCAAGCTGGACCCAATTCTGTGAAATGGTCTGGCCGTGCTCGGTGTTCATCTTCATGACGCGCTCGCCGGTCTTCGTGGTGAAGGCGCAGGCTTCGTCGAAGATCTCGCGGCTCGTCTCGGTGACGGGCTTCGAGTTCTTGCCAGCCATGCTGCTGACCATCATGTCGCCGGTCCGCTCGAGCATGCGAGCGTTCGTCCGCATCGCGTCGACGGTGAGGGTGCTGCACTCGGTCACGAAGCGGGCGTTCGCGTCGACGAGAGTGTTCATCGCCTTCGTCATCTTCTCGAAGGTCGCTGGCATCGTGCTCGCAGTGGCGGTGAATGGGGCGGTGAACGCGTCCATGTTGAACACGTTGAACATGTTCTTGAACGTGTTGAACATCGTCTGGCTCGCGTCAACGCCAGTCTTGAAGGCGTCGTTCGCACCCTGGCAGCAGGCCTGTGCGGCGGCGTTGTTCGGCTGCGAGGTGGCGTTGGTGGTCGTGGTCTTGGTCGTGCCCGTGCTGGTGGTCGTGGTTGCGTTCATGGTGGAGTTCCTTTTCGGGTGGAGTCGTGGTTCGTTGGCGCGGATGTCCGATTCAAAGTTCAAGGCAAGGTCGCTCACCGCTGAGCGACGACGAGTTGTCGTTGAAGGGAGCAGAGTAGCCAACTTCTAGTGCATCGTCAACAAGAAAGTAAGCCAACGCACAAATATTCCAAATCCGCTGAGGTCGTTCAGCGAACGGCCCGAATTGAGCTTCTCGGACGAATCTGCGCGGGATGGCTGGGAATGCCGTGTATTCTCCCGAGGGACCCTCGGACGATCCCCTTGGATGGTCTTAGTGCAGCAGCGTTAGGACGTTCCATGCCCAACCCGCAGCCCATCCCCCAGCTCATTCAGGTCAAGAAGTATCCCAACCGGCGGCTCTATGACCGAACGCGGAGTCGCCACCTCACCCACGAGGAGCTCTACGACCTCGTCGTGGCTGGTCACACGGTCAGCGTAACGGATAGCAAGACCGGAGCTGACATCACGAATCTCGTCCTCACCCAAGCGCTCATCGAGCGCGGCCCGGAAAAGTTCGCGTCGTTCCCACCCGAGTTGTTCCACCTCATGATCCGCGCCAGTGAACAGATGCTGCGCGGCATGGCGACTGGTTGGTTCGCCCAAGTGATCAAGGGCATGGGGTCGCCAATTCCGGGTCCGCACGAATCAGGGAACGCGGGTGGAAATAGATCGACGAGCGCTGCGGGGACGAGCGCTGCGGGCTTCGCGGGCTTTCCCAACCTCGTGCCAAATTTTGTCCCCGGTGTTCGCTGGCCGCCCACAGGCGGATTTCCATGGGCACCGCAACCGGGAGCGTCATCGGATTCAGCCCAGCCAAACGCTCAGGCTCCGAGCGCAGGCCCGCCCGACGCCGTCGCGAATCTAGAAGAGCGACTTCAGGCAATGATGCGCGAGATCGCGAATCTCAAAAAGTCCACGCGTTCGTCGACCTAACAGCTCGAATGACTTTCGCCACAGGCTCCGACGCTCTGCGCCGCGACGACGCCTGGGAGTCAACCGGTCCTCTGCCGTCGGTGCTGCGGAGCGCACCGCGCCTCGAACCAATTCCCTATGCGCCGTCGTGGCGCCGCCTCATCGCCGATGGAGTTGTGTTCGCGAGTTTCCTCACTGTGTTTCGGACGGTCGTCGTCACTTGGCGGCGCGCGTGTCGTCGCGCTCGCCGTCGCGCGCAGGGCCGCTGTCCGTCGTACGGATGTCCAAGTGGATCCACCGCACGACGCACTGTTCGGAATGCGGAGCCGAAGACTCGCGACCGGGCGCGGCACCATCGCCCACGTCGAATGCGTATCCTCGGTCCCCGTGACCGACGCAGACGATCAAGCCGATTCACTCCAACAATCCCCGAGGTCGGCACCGAGCTCGGCGCCGAGGTCGACCGCTGTGTCTGCTGGCGATCTAACGATCGTCGCTGCTGCGGAGCGCTGGGTACGCGAGCACGGCGACGTCCTCTGGCGCTTCGCGATGGCTCGCGCTCGTTCGAAGGAAATCGCCGAAGAGATCATTCAGGAGACGATCGTCGCGGCGATGCTCGCGTTCGATCGCTTCTCGGCGGCGTCGTCGGAGCAGACGTGGTTACTGGGCATCGCGTCGCACAAGATCGCCGATCACTTTCGACAGTTGCAGCGCACTGCGAGGCGAGGCGAATCATCCACTCACGATGGAGCGGGCATCGACGCGAGCGATATGCAGGATCGCTTCGACAAGAGAGGAAAGTGGGCGAATCCCCCGCAAAAGTGGGACATGCGCGGCGACGGCGCGGCAGAGAACGCCGAGATGAGTGCGGCGCTGCGCACCTGCGTCGATGCGCTTCCGCCGAGCCTCGCTGAAACCGTCTGGCTACGTGACATTGTCGGGATGCCCGCAGAAGATGTTTGCAAGGCGCTTGACTTGACGGCGACGAACCTCTGGACCCGGATGCACCGCGCTCGCTCAGCCTTACGTGCCTGCATCGAACGGACGATTGGCATGCGACACGAGGAAGTCTCGAAGCTGAAGGCCGCTCAACCCGCTCGTTCGGTTGGGCCAGGAGGGCAGGGCTCTCCATGATCTCCTTCTTCCGTGACGTTCTTCGAGTGCTGCGACTCCCGTGTCGTGAACAGACGCACTTGCTCAGCAGGCAACTCGACGCGCCGCTGTCGCGCGGTGAAGCGTGCGGTAGTCGAATCCACGTGCTGTATTGCCGCAGTTGCAGGACATTTCGCAAGCAGATCCGGCTTCTGCGCGATCTCGCGGGCAGCGCGGGTCGCGAGCTTCAGTCGGCTGGCGAGCTTCCCGAGGACGTGCGGCGGCGCATCGTCAAAGGCATTCAAGCCAACCGCGGTCGCGATACGACCCAAGAAAGCTGAGTGATTATTCGAAGCGGCGTGCAAGGCGCTGTTCCGATTGGCGACTCACCCGATGTGAAGTGCGAGCGGCGCGTTCTCGCTCTGTGATGTGAGCGTCAACGCACAGTGCGGTGCGCACGCGCTCGGACTTCGTACTCGGCCTCATCTCATTTCATCGCGGCGCGTGCGTTCGCGCCGAGCTATCGCTCGCTCGTCTCTCTGGAGGACCTATGACCAACTTGAGAATCGTCGTACTCGCCGCTCTTTCGGCCTCAGGCATCGCGACACTCACCCTCGCCGACGTCGTTCAGATTCGCGTCACCGTCGAGAATCTTGCCCCCGTGAATAGCATCTCGTTCGCTCCCCTCCGCATCGGTTTTCATAACGGTACCTACGACCCCTTCAACGCTGGTGAAGTAGCGACCGCCCCAATTATCTCGATCGCCGAGGGTGGAAGCGGGTCAGCGTTCTTCCCAGCGTTCGCAATGGCGCAGGCCGATGCGACGCTTGGCACCGTGCTGCCGAATCCACCCGGACCGCTCGTCCCGGGCCTGCAAGGTCAGGCGGATTTCGCTGTCGATTCGGCTATCAACTCGTTCTTCACCTTCGGCTCCATGGTTGTACCAAGCAATGATTACTTCATCGGCAACGATTCGCCGACGCAGTACATGGTGTTCGATGCGAACGGGAACTTCGTTCCGACGACCATCCTTCAGCGCGGTTCGGACATCTGGGATGCGGGCTCGGAGCTCGACGGGATCTTTGGTGCTGCGTTCTTGATGGGCTCATCGAACGACGACCACATCGATCAGAACGGTGTCGTCATATTCGACTTCGAAGGCTTGACCGTGTTCAACGGCGCGACGACCGCTGTCGGATACACGTTCGCGAGCCAGCTCACCGCGAGGACGGATGTGTATCGCATCACGCTCAGCCTAACGCCAGCGTGCGACGCTGACCTCGACAGCAACGGTGAGGTTGGCGCGACCGACCTCGGTGTCTTGCTCGGCGCGTGGGGCGGCACCGGTGCTGGCGACCTCGATGGGGACGGAAGCGTCGGCGCTTCCGATCTCGGCGTGCTCCTCGGCGCGTGGGGCGGCTGTTCGTAAGACGCATCGCTCATATCGACTCCTCACGCATTCAAACGCCATCGGCACTCTGCCGGTGGCGTTTGCGCGTGAAGCCGGAGGGCGAGCCGTGGGACTATCGCGTGAGTTCTCGCTGGTTTCATAGCGGTATTCGAATTCACGAAACGTTGCATTTCCGCGGCAACCGCCACGATCGCTAAGAAGTTGACGTTGCCAGCGCCCAGCGTCTACTCGTAGTTCCACACGCAGCGCGCCAGATTCGCCTTCCCACCTTGCAGTTCGCGCAGGTGACCGTGACGCACCGGTGCGCGATGCGGAGATCGTGCGCGTCGACCGAAATCGGCACCGACTTGTGGAGGGTATCGATGGAGACGTCGAAGGTCGGCACGAGAGAGCGCAGGATACGAGCGCATCGATCGAGGACAACGAGTGTCTGCGGGCCGTTACGTTGCGTCGCGAGGTATTCGAGGCGCAGGAAGACATCAATGGCCAGCGAGCGATGCTCATCAGGAGAATCGAGGCGCAACTGAAGTAGTCGCATTGGGTCGAGCGGCTGTTCACGGTGCGGTGGGGCGTTGTGTAAGGCACCACGGAGCTTGGTCATCACCTCTTCGTCGCGAACAACAAGAGCAACGGTACGAACCCACCACATCTCGTCGAGACGGCGCCGATTCAGGATTCGAGGTAGTCCCACAACGCTTGTTCCACTTCGCGCGACGTCGGCTCGAGATCCGCAACGAGCGACCGCATCTTCGGCCAGCGCAGATCGAACGAGTACGCATGCCGGAAGAAGTGGCGGAGTTGCAAGTACGGCTTGAGCCGGTCGACAATCGCCAGCGAAAGCACGCTGGCTCGCGAGCTTGTCTCCGTTGCCGCTTGCTCAAGCAGCGCGGTGTACCAGTCGCCTAACACGGCGGTGGATGGAGAGCTTTCAAACCATCCGCAGATTTCGCAGATTTCACAGATTCAAGCGCGAGTGGCCGACACGAACGCCGCAAGTCCGGCTGAAGGTCAGGATGCACGTCCTAAGGCCGACCTCCGTGAACTAGGGGCAACCTAGAGTGATGGCCATAGGGACTGTGTTCGACCGCAGGCTCGAACCTTCAAGCGTACTGCGGCATTGAAATCTGCGAAATCGGCGTAATCTGTGGAGATGCTCTTTGCTTGACGTCGCCCGAGGTGGGCGAGCAACCATCGCAACCGACCGCAAGCGCGTGAGAGCGTTCTCCACGCCGTTGTAGTACGCATGGAGCACCGCTGCTAACGCGGCAACTTCGACCTTGCCGGGCTGATCCGTCATTGCCGACTGCGCGACACATCGAAACTCAGCGACCATCTGTACCAGTTGGCGCGAGTCGGCCTCAAGCTCGGCGCGCAGCTTAGGCGACACGCCGAAGCCCTCCGTACTGTCGAAGGGCAAGCACGAACGGCGAGTCGTCGTCCAAGTTGACGAGGTCGATCGGTACGCCAGCTGCGTCGCGGGCTCGTGCCATCGCCTTGAAGAATCGCTCTGGGGCCAAGCCGACCACGGCGAGATCGAGGTCCGACCTGCTGGTCGCCCGCCCGTCCGCTGCGGAGCCGAACACGCACACCTCTCGAGCTCCTTCCTCGCGCAGCACCGCCGCTGCCGCTGCGGCGCGAGCCTCGAATCGAGTGTCGGGCGCATTCATAACGAGAGCGTACACGCCGATCGTTGAGCCTTCGATGCGCGAGTGAGGTATCCGGCACCACTACCACATCGACGTGCCGCGACGTTGCTGGCATGAGCCTCGTACCGCCAATGACCGTGCGCGGTGCGGACAGGGTGCGCGTTGATCGAGATCGGCATCGGCGAAGAGCTAGAGTCGGCGTCGGCTGAATGCTGAAATCGCGGTCGTTGCTCCTGTGCTTGCCGTTTGCGCTGCTGTCGCTGTGGCTCCTCGGCGGTACGCTCAAACTCTCTTCGGCGCTCGGGATTCTCGTCTTGTTCGGCGTGATCAAGAAGAATTCGATTCTTCAGATTGATCACATGAAGCAATTGCAATCGTCGGGGATGCCGCGCGACGAAGCGATTATGCGGGGCAATCGCGATCGTCTCCGCCCCATTCTCATGACGACGCTCGCGCTCGCTGGCGGCAGGTTGCCGCTGGCCCTTCGCGCCGCGCCCGGTGCTGAGAAGCGCCGCGCGATTGCGCGGGGAGGAAGCAAGAGATGGTGCGTCACGAGGTTGTTGAACTGATGGAACTGCGGAGCCGCAACCGATCGGATTTCAAAGCCGTTCCGGTCGCAGCCGCGTGGATCGGATGAACGCCACTGGAGTCGAGCAGGAACGCCAAATCTTCGCGAGTGAGCGAGGCGAGTGGCCCCGCATCGCCGCTCACAATTGCATCAGCGAGATCGCGATTCTGTTGTTGCAGTTCGATCACGCGGTCTTCGATTGTTCCAGCACTCACGAGTCGGATGGCGTGCACGGTGCGAGTCTGTCCGATGCGATGGGCGCGGTCGATCGCTTGGGCCTCGACCGCTGGATTCCACCACGGGTCGAGCAGGATGACGCGTTCGGCGCACTGGAGGTTGAGCCCGACGCCGCCAGCCTTCAGGCTGAGGAGGAAGATCGGACCATGCGGGTCGCTGTCGAAGCGGCTGACCCGCTCTGCTCGGTCGCGAGTCGCACCGTCGAGGTACTCGTAGAGCACGCCGCGCCTATCGAGCTCTTCGCGCACGAGCGCTAGGAAGCTCGTGAACTGCGAGAAGACGAGCGTCTTGCGTCCTTCGTGCACAGACTCTTCCAGCATCGGAAGCAACGCTTCTAACTTTCCACTGCCAGCACCGCGACGCTTCTTGTCCGCAAGCACTGGATGGCAGGCGACCTGTCGAAGTCGCAGCAGCCCTTCGAGAATCACGAGTTTGGATCGGCCAGAGTCGAAGCCATCGACAGCGCCAAGCAGGTCTGCTCGGACACGGTCGCGAAGCGCCTCGTAGTGCGAGCGCTGCGCATCGGTCATGTCGCAATGAAGTGTCTGCTCAATGCGCTCTGGAAGTTCCTTCGCGACTTCGCGCTTCGTTCGTCGAAGAAGGAATGGTCGTACGGCGCGTCGTACGATGGCGAGGTCGTCCGGCTCAGCGCTGCGAGCAAGGCGTTCAAGGTGCCGGGCCAAGCTGGGGTTGAGAAACTCCATGAGACTCCACAGCTCGCCGAGATGATTTTCGATCGGCGTGCCGGTCATCACGAGACGGTGCTGCGCCCGAAGGCACTTCGCGGCCTTTGTGGTGCGAGCGGACTTACTCTTGATCGCTTGGGCCTCGTCAAGGATCACATATCGAAACTCTCGCTGTGCCAATTCTCTGATGTCGCGAAAGAGCGTTCCGTAGGTGATGACCGCTACATCGCACGATGAAAACGTCGCGTCCGACAGTTGGCATTCGGCGCGCGAGAGATCGAGCACCCTCAGGTGCGGGACGAATCGGCCCGCCTCATCGAGCCAGTTCTGCACGATGGATCGCGGCACGACGAGCAGAGACGTCTGCTGCGACGCCCCATGCGCGGTGGTTGCAGTGGTCGCAGTCGGCGCAAGCCGCTTCGCGGCCGTCGCTGCGGACGGTGGAAGAGGGGCGGGGTGTTGCGACGCGAGCATCGCGAGCACTTGCACGGTCTTGCCAAGGCCCATTTCGTCGGCGAGGCAACCACCCATGTTGAGCGCCCGCAGACTTTCAAACCAGCCGAGTCCGCAGTGCTGATAGTCGCGGAGGGTTCCGACGAAGGATGGTGGTGCCGCGAGCGACGCGGGAGCGCTGAACGTGGACAGTCGTTGTCGCAAGTTTCTGAATGCGGCGTCGTCCTTGGAACGGTCGGCCTCCTCCAGCAGGGCATCGAGGAGGAGCGCCTCGCTGGTGCCGAAGCGCAGAGCGGCGTCATCGCGACCAGCGAGGATGCGGGCCAGTCGCCGCAGTACCGCGCGGAGCTTTGCCGGTACGAAGACCAACGTGCCGTCGGAGAAGGGAGAATCTCGATCGCGTCCGAGACCTTGCGGGTAGCGGTCACGAGCTCGCGGAGCGGAATCGCCCCCTCGGGCGTTTCCAGTTGACCGTCGAGATCAAACCAGTCGATCCCGCTGGAAATCGTCAACGACCACTTGCCACCAGCCCGAGCTGGCTGCTTCTGTATTTCGACAAGGATGCCAGCCTTGGCGGCCGCTCGCAGCAGCTTCGGAAGCTGCGTTCGCGCGACGCGCCAACGCGTATCGCCTGTACCTCGAGCTTTTCGCAGAATGTCGCGGGCGATGACCGCGAACCGAACCTCGCCGAGCCGCGTGCCCCGCGGAACCGTTAAAGCCGGGGCGAGGGGATCTTCAACAATCCGGTGCGTGCGAGGATCGCGGTCGACGACGATGCTCGCATCGTCGGGGTGCCTGTAGCGTGCCAACGGCATCACATCGACGGTCGTTCGGTTCGCATCGCCTTCGAGTCGTACAACTGAGATCGGCGTCGCGTCGAAGTACGAAAGTCCGAAGCGAGGATCTACGCAGAGCTCCAGAGCCGAATCATCATCGTGGTCGTCCATTCGATCGCACTCGTGCCGAAGATCATCGACCAGCGTGGTGAGCTGATCGGTGCGATAGGTCTGTTCTCCGCGAAGTACGAGCGATTCCGCGATGCGCGGGATGCCTCCACTCCCCTTTGTTCGCGGTGAATGGCGATCGCGGCGCGGACCGTTGGGATCGCTATGCATATCGGCGCCGCATTCGGTGGCGACGCTCACCGACGACGGAGATGCGGGCACTGCCAACGTGCGATTGCCGTCGATGATCACGTCGCCAATGACAAACAGGCTGAAAAATCTAAGGTGGGCTGCCGAGTGGCAATCGACTGGCGGGTGATTGGCGGACACGAGCCGAACCCAGCGCCGAGCCGCGACGCGCGTGTCCGCGTCGGCGTCGGAGTCGGCACGAGCAACATGCAGCTCGCACCTCCACACATCGTCGCCGCGCCACTGCATTGCAGGACCGATTCGGCCTCGGTCGAGGCAACGATGGAGTCGCCCAGCCCGAGCCGCTTCGATAACTTCGCTCGGAGCCGAACTGCTGGCCCATCCCGGTGCCAACTCGTGGCTTCGCCGTGACGCAAGACGGGGCACGATCACACGGTCGATCGCATCGAGCGTCGTCGCGGCCGCTTCATTAAACTTGGTCGCGACGAGCTGCGTTGTCCCGGCATCATCGATGTGACGACGGAAGCAATCCAGTCGGCAGGAAGAGTCCCCGAGGCGACTTGGCATAAGTGCATACACAAGCGGCTGCGGGTCTCCGCTCACGGCAAGTGCGAGTGTCGCCCGCCATTCGTCGCCCTCGATATATCTTGGCCCAACTCCTGATCCATCGTGGGCGGTGGCCACCGATCGGGGGTCAGCAACTTCGATCGAACCAACGCGCGCGGGAAATCGCATCCAGCCTCGGCGATAGCCGGTGACGACAAAAGCGACGATGTGCTTGCAAACTTTTTTGTGGGCAAGAAAGTCGTCGCAGCTTCACGAGCAGATCATCCGCCGGTCGAGCGTGAAATCGACCAGAACTTCGCGCCGCTCGGTATCCAGAACCGTGCCGGTGATGTGGGAGAACTCGGTGAATCTCCGAGCCGCGACATCGGCAACGAGTGGATCGCGGCGGATCTGGTCGCGCGAAATCGAATCCAGAGAGAAGTGAACCCCGTCGCGTACGGTCTCAGGGAGAACATGCTCTGCCAGCATCGCGATGGCAGCGTTCCGAAGCATTTGTGGCTTTAAACGATGCATCGAAGTCAGGCCGCGATGCTACAGCGCACTTCTGCGATACCTGAAATCACCGCGAAATTTGGGACAAGTATTCGATCGTTCGCAAGAACGTGAAGAGGTCGGCGACAGGCTTTTGCCGGGCCGCGTTCAACGAGGGGAGCGTCGCATGAGTCGCGATTCGTCTCGTGCGAACGCGCGTTGGGCGATTCCCTGAATACGCGTCCGTTGTGGCAGCTTTTCGCTCGAGCGTGCAATTCGTGAGCGATGGTGAAGGAGCACCTGTACTGAGCCCCAAGGTGGGCGAGAGCCGCCGCATCCCGAACCGATAGGACCTCTTGAACCGTAAAAAAGTAGCGAAGAACGCGGTCGTGTATCCGATTCAGCGTGTTTCGGCATTCGCATCGCTGGTCGTTGCACTCGCGGCGGCGCACTCTGCCCTGAGCGTTGGCGGCTGCCCAGCCACAGGGAGTTGTTGCGAAGATCACGATACTCCGGGATGCGAGGACTCCAGTTGCTGCACTGCGGTGTGCGCGTCTGACCCATTCTGTTGTGAAAGCGCGTGGGACAGCCTCTGCGCAGGCGCCGCGGAGGACCTCTGTCCGGAACTCTGCGGGCCGGTCTGCGGCGACACCATCTGCGAACCAGGTGAGTCGTATCCAGAGTGTCCCGAATGTCCGCCGATAGACAACTGCCCGGGTGTCGGCGATTGCTGCGATCCGCACGCGAGTCCCGGTTGTACGGACGAACTCTGCTGCGACGCTGTGTGCGTGATCGATCCGACGTGCTGTACCTTCGGATGGGATCAGGCGTGCGTGAATCTGACAAGCAACTCCTGCGGCGCTGGCTTCTGCGCGCCCGTTTGCGGTGACACCATTTGCGAGCCCGGTGAGTCCTTCCCAACGTGTCCCGAGTGCCCACCGGTAGACAATTGCCCGGGAGTTGGCGATTGTTGTGAGACGCACCTGAGCCCTGGATGCACCGACGAAACCTGCTGCGACGGGGTTTGCTCCGCTGATCCCACTTGTTGCGAGTCCGGATGGGATCAGGCGTGCGTTAATCTCGTCGCAACGCAGTGCGCGGTCGGATTCTGCGGCTCCGTGTGTGGTGACACGTTGTGCGAACCCGGCGAATCGTTTCCGGAATGTCCGGAGTGTCCTCCCGTCGACAATTGCCCGTCGAGCGGCGACTGCTGCGAAGCGCACATCGGCCTTGGCTGCAACAATGAAAGTTGTTGTCAGTCCGTTTGCGACACCGATCCGACCTGTTGCAGCACTGCATGGGACCAGGGCTGCGTGAGCGTTGCTCAACAAGTCTGCGCTGTTTGCGATCCCAAGGTCCCACCAGAGCCCGCCGATCTCGACGGTGACAACGTTGTCGGCTCGGCGGACCTCGGGATTCTGCTTGGAGCGTGGGGAGGAAGCGGCCCCGCGGATCTCGACGGCGACGGCGTTGTCGGCCCGGCGGACCTGGCCATTCTGCTCGGCGCTTGGTCGTAATTGCGAGGAGCAGAGCTCCAATCAGGTCAGGCCGCTCAATCACTTCGATCTGCTCTTCTTTGCCGGTTGACGGCGACGAACAGCGCCCTCGTGTGGAAGCCACACACAGTTCAGACTGCTGTAGCCAAGGACTGGGGTACAAACGCCGCGGAGAGTTCTGTGCAATAAGAAGTTAGATATGAGCATCGACGGGATGGCCGAGCCTGCTCTCGACGAGCCGGAGCTCCGGGACGAGTTCGCGGCG